>Ga0138256_10009066_pt1 | contig 10442 bp, 10 predicted proteins | sample KNB2016incub_MG_FD_105486 | JGI IMG/M metagenome (GOLD analysis project Ga0138256, IMG submission 105486) | Active sludge microbial communities from wastewater in Klosterneuburg, Austria - KNB2014incub_MG | ecosystem: Engineered > WWTP > Activated sludge > Unclassified | place: Austria... | reverse complement strand
CTCATTCCGCAAAAATCACAATTATCAACATTCAGTTTTATGGGAACCGCTTTGTCATTGGTACACGAAAAAAACGTCAAAGATAAAAGTAAAAATAATGTGGCTGTACCGTTTTGTTTTTTTAATTTTTTCAGAAGATTTATTTCTTTAACAACGATAAAGAATAGCAATAATCCCGCTGTGACCAACATCCATCCACCAATATCAGGAATTGAATAAGCACCAAAATTAAGCAGTTGCTTGTATCCAATTAACGGGGGTTGATACGCCATTCCAGGCACAACTATTGCGGCATTTGGATCGAGATTATGTCCGTATTCATAATTCCATCTGTAAAAATCTACGCCTGCTAAAACTCCGAAAAGCAAAAAAGAACCAAGAAGTATAATTACACCTTTTCGTTTTGCGATGAAAAACATTGCCAAAGCAAATAGTCCAAAAAAGCCAACTATATAAGGTAGTATTTGAAATTCAGGAAAGTCTTCGGTATGCAAAGTTTTCATTCCAATATAATGATTCAATCCATTGATAACATCAACATCTCCTCCTATTTTATTGGCGTGTAATTGCAGCACCAATCCCTCGGGATATTGAGGCGCTTCGAGTTCAATTCTCCACATTGGAAAAAATAAAGACCCAAAGAATAATGCACTTACTATCAAAAGAATTCCTTTTGAAAACAAAGATATTTTTGAACTGTTCATACTTTTTAACTATAAATGGTTTAAAAAAATGAACCATTAAGAAATTTAAGTTGATTAAGATGTGTAACTTAATATTCTTAATTTCCTTAATGGTTCGAAAAAAAGTTAACCTTGAATTAATTATTTAGATACTGGCACATTGGTACCCAAACTAAAAGTTAATGGGACATTGCTTCCTGCAGGCGAAACTCTAACATATCCCTGCATTTCTTGATGCAATGCGCTACAGAAATCGGTACAATAAAAAGGCACTATTCCCACTTTTTTAGGAATCCATTTCAAGGTACAAGTTTCTCCTGGCATAATCAATAGCTCAGCATTATCGGCTCCTTTTATGGCAAATCCGTGAGGAACATCCCAATCTTGTTCTAAATTAGTCACATGAAAATATACCTCATCTCCAACTTTTATTCCTTCAATGTTATCCGGCGCAAAGTGAGAACGAATAGAAGTCATATAAACATCGACTCTATTTCCTTTTCGGATTACTTTAGATTCTTTCTCTCCTTTGGTTGCAAATGGGTGATTGTTTTCTTCAATTTTGAAGTATTTCAACTGACCATTATTTCGAATCAAATCTGCAGGAGCTGCTTGTGCATAATGCGGTTCTCCAATAGTTGGAAAGTCTAAAATCAACTGCATTTTGTCACCACTAATGTCAAAAATCTGAGCACTTTGAGCCAATTCTGGACCTGTTGGTAAATATCTGTCTTTAGTAATTTTGTTGTAGGCAATCAAGTATTTCCCAAAAGGTTTTTTACTGTCACCACCAGGAATACACAAGTGACCTACAGAATAATAGGTTGGAACTCTGTCTAAAACTTTCAAAGATTTGATATCCCATTTCACCACTTCGGAAGAAACGAAGAACGTAGTATAAGCATTTCCTTTTCCGTCAAATTCAGTATGTAATGGTCCAAGACCTGGTTTTTGAACTTCTCCGTGAAGTGCAGCTTCATATTTTACCACTGGAATTCCATCGTATTCACCGTCAAATTGTTTGGCTTTGATGGCATTTTGTAATTTATCGAAACTAAATACCGGAATCAAGGCAGCTAATTTTCCTGAGCCTACAATGTATTCACCTGTTGGATCCACATCACAACCGTGAGGCGATTTTGGACAAGGAATCATATAGCAAATGTCTTTCAATTCTTTGGCACTTAAAACCAACACTTCCGATTTCATTTCAGATTTGGCAGTTTGAGTTTTCTCATCCCAAGTATTGTGAACATATTTTGCAGGAACTTTTTTCCCTTTACCCGCTTTGATGTATTCTTCGGCTTTTTTCCAGTTTACAGCCATGATAAAATCTTTATCTTTTTGGGACGCATTTACTTCAAGTAAAGTGTTGGCTTGTTCGGTATTGTAACAAGAGAAGAAAAACCAACCGTGAGATTTTCCTTTACCAGCGTGACTTAAATCGAAATTTACTCCTGGTGCTTCAATTTGGAAAGAAAGATCCATTTGACCTTCTTTGCCTACTTTTACAAAACTTAAATATCCTTTGAAGTTTTCTTTGTAAGTATTGATGGCCACATCTCCATTAGCATTATCTGGCGGAACACTAAAACGAGTTCCAGCTACTACATACTCCGTGTTTTCTGTAATGAAAGGAGAAGAGTGATTTCCTGCACTGTTTGGCAACTCAATAATCTCGGCTGTTCTAAAAGTTTTCAAGTCGAGACGCGCAATTCTAGGCGTATTATTGGCATTGGCAAAAAGCCAACGACCGTCCACTTCACCATTGGTTTGAGACAATTCAGTATGGTGTTGATCATCCCAAGGCACAAAACCGTGAGAAGTGTTCAACATTGGTTTTGTTTCTTCGCTGTAGCCATAACCACTTTGAGGATCTACCGAAAAAACGGGAACCACTCTTAATAGTCTTCCGCTTGGCAAACCATAAACGCTCACTTGACCACTAAAACCACCTGAAACAAAATTATAGAATTCGTCAAATTTTCCTGGTGCTACATAGGCTTTTTGAGCCGCATCACCACTCACAACATCACCTGAATTTTTTGGTTTACAGGAACTAAAAAATGCGGCTACCAATACTATGGCTAAAGTCGCTTTTAAAAATTTATTATTCATACTTTGGTTTTTTAATTGGTTTATTGGATATTTATTTTACTCCGTCATTTTTTCGCATAAACTCAAGAACGTTTCTTGCGTCAGTATCAGAAAGTGATTGATTAGGCATACGCAACAAGCAAAGTTCCAATTGAGCTTGAAGTTTAGGGTCTTTATCAATCATAGGGTCTGGATTGGTAATAAAGTTCATAATCCACTCTGGTTTGTTACGTTCGGTAACACCTTTCCATCCTGGTCCTACTAATTTTTCGTCTGTCAATTTGTGACAAGCAGAACATTTAACAGCTTGAATTTTTTCGCCCTCTGTGGCCATAGCTACATCCAAAGTGGCACCTAATTCTACCGTTGAGTATTTTCCAAGACCTCTGTTTGGATCATAAGTAGATGGATCTGCAGCAGCTTCGGTAGTTTCAGCTCCAGTCGAAAAATCTTCGGTAGCAGCTTCCTTCTTTCCGCAAGAAGTGAATAATGCTAATGCAACAATAAATAATGATAATTTGTACATAAAAAATAGTTTTTAAATTTCTTGTACAAATTTCTGAATACTTTAACCAATTGATTATGATTGAAATCATACTTATAAATATTTTAAATTCAATGCTAAAAAAAGACAAATAATAATTTTTTGTTAAAGACTAAACCTTTAAAACATATCCAAGTCTTATCACTATAACTTAAAAATATAATACAAATGAAAAGAATATTTGTTTTGGCATTATTACTAGTTGGGACAACTATAATAGCACAAGAAAGAAACAGAAAACATCAAGGAAATGAAATGGAGCAATTTACTCCACAACAAAAAAGTCAATTGATGTTAAAAAAGATGACATTAGAATTGGATTTGAATGATTCTCAACAAAAAGAAATGAGCACCATTATTTCGGAAAATATAGCTAAAAAAGAAGCTCATAAAGGGGAGATGAAAGCGATGAAAGAAAAAGGAGTAAAACCAACAACTGATGAACGATTTGCTATGCATATGAAAATGCTTGACGAACAAATTGCTACTAAAAAAAGAATGGAAAAAATTCTAAATGCAAAGCAATTTGAAAAATGGACTTCACTAAAAGAAGATCGTCAAGAAAATCGTCAAGAGAAACAACGAGGAAATCATCAAGGGAAAAATCAAGGTCAAAGACAAAGACAAGGTTAAATTAAATAGTTAGTAGAATTTGGTTAGTTAGTAAAACTTCCGGCTGGTTACCGGAAGTTTTTTTATGTTTACTAATTACTAAAATGTCTTTGAAACTTTATCTACTGCTCTAATGGTAAAATCTAAATCCTCATAAGTAAGTGCATCAGTGATAAACCAAGTTTCATAGGCTGATGGCGCAATATAAATTCCTTCTTTTAGCAATCCGTGAAAGAATTTTTTGAAGGTTTCATTATCTCCTTTTGCAGCGCTTTGAAAATCGAAAACCGGAGCTGCATCAAAATGCACCGAAATCATGGAACCAATTCGATTGATGGTAAAATCTACTTTATTTGCTGATAAAACTTTATCAATTCCTGCAGCCAAATAAGCCGTTTTTTCTTCTAATCTTTTGAAAATTTCTCGATCCGAATCCAATGCTTGCAACATTGCCAATCCGGCAGCCATTGCCAATGGATTTCCCGACAAAGTTCCGGCTTGATACACAGGACCAAGAGGAGCCAAATAATTCATTATTTCGTTTCTCGCAGCAAAAGCACCTACTGGCAAGCCACCACCAATCACTTTTCCGAAACAAACAATATCAGCTTTGATGTTTAATAATTCCTGAACTCCGCCTCTAGCGAGTCTAAATCCTGTCATTACCTCATCGAAAATCAAGATAATTCCGTTGTCTGTACACAATTGGCGCAAGCCTTCCAGAAAACCTTTATTGGGTGGAATACAACCCATATTTCCCGCAACTGGTTCTACAATTATGGCTGCAATTTCGTTTTTATTGGCTTCGATTAAAAGGGCTACATTTTCTAAATCATTGTATTTTGCAAGCAAAGTATCTTTTGCTGTGCCTGCTGTAACTCCTGGACTATTTGGCGAACCAAAAGTAACGGCACCACTTCCTGCTTGTATCAAAAACGAATCGGAATGTCCGTGATAACAACCTGCAAATTTGATGATTTTATCTTTTTTGGTAAATCCGCGAGCCAATCGAATAGCGCTCATACAAGCTTCTGTCCCTGAATTTACAAAACGTATTTTGTCAATATTTGGAACCATAGAAACTGCCAATGCTGCGATTTGAGTTTCAAGCTCTGTTGGCATTCCAAAGGAAGTTCCTAATTTGGCTTTCTCGATTACGGCATCAACAACGGGTTGAAAAGCGTGACCCAAAATCATGGGTCCCCAAGAATTGATATAATCGATTAATTGATTTCCGTCTTCGTCAATCAAGTAGGCACCTTTGGCACTTTTAACGAAAATTGGCGTTCCTCCAACCGCTTTGAAGGCACGAACTGGCGAATTTACTCCACCGGGAATTACTTTTTCTGCTTCAGCAAAAAGCTGACTGCTTCTTTGATATAACATTTAGATTTTATATTGAAGGTTAACGATTTTAGATTTCAGAATTACCATTGAAATTACTATTTAATTATTATGGATTGCCCTATTGAAATGGCATTGTCAAAAATATTATTTTGCTTTTTTAATTCTTCAACAGGAATATTATATTTTTTAGAAATGGAATACAAAGTATCTCCTTTGGCGACTACATATAATTCGCCTTCCTGAGTAGTATTATCCCTCTTTTTTTCTGTAACTACTGTTTTATCTATCTCAACTCCATCATATTGATACAACTGAAACCGTTCGATTATACCAATTAATTTAGCTGGATATTGAACATCTGTAGCGTAACCGGCGGCTTTTAATCCTTTGGCCCAAGCCTTATAATCGGTTTTGTTTAATTTAAAAAGGAACGAATATCGTGATCCTTTGGTTAAAAAAAGTGCGTGATCTCGAAAAGAATCGGATGCGTTATAATATTTTCGAAAACATTCAGCAATAGAATCGTCGTCGTATTTTATGCTTTCTCCCAACCAATCTTTGTGACATTTTATGCCAAAATGATTGTTAGCCTGTTCACTCAAAGGAGCGGTTCCTGCTCCAGATTCCAGTATTGCTTGTCCCAAAATAATACTCGCTGGAATTCCGTATTTTTTCATATTGGATTGTGCGACATCTTTATATGTTTCGATATAATCCAAAATCATATCATTAGTCACTTTTACACGAGATGTAGCTTCCAGAATTTGGGTGTTTGGGCTATAATTTTGGTCTGGTTTTGCTTTCGATTTGTTTTCGACAGAACCATTTATGGCAGGTTTTCTTTTGCCATTAACTACCGAACTATTTGACTTTGAATCTTTTTTGGTGGTTTGAATTACCGATTTATTCGTATTGCAACTTACGAAAAAAAGGACCAAAAGTAGGAGTACATTTATTCTAGTCATAGAAATTTATTATAGGTAATTTTTTTGCTTTGAGTTTCAAATTCATTCCAGAAATACCTTGAAGTCCACCCGTGTGAATGAGTAAAATTTTAGAATTTTCTGGAAAATAATTGGTGCTGATTAAATCTATAACGCCAAAAACCATCTTTCCTGTATAAATAGGATCCAAAGGAACCTGATTTTCTGCATAAAACTGATTGACAAAAGCTATTAATTCTGGATTCACCTTGCCATATCCGCCAAAATGATAGTCCGTTATTAATTCCCAATTTTCCTTGTGTACAAATTTACGAATTTCATTATTTAAAAAATCACCTTTCAAGGCAGGAAATCCCAAAACTTTTTGGTGAGGAAAACTGCTGTTTATGATTCCACTAATTGTTCCGCCTGTTCCCACTGCTGAACAAACAAAATCATATTGAGAATCGTCTTGGGTTAGAATTTCTTCGCATCCTTGCACCGCAAATTCATTGGTTCCTCCTTCGGGAACATAATAGAAATCGCCAAATTCGTGTTTCAAGTTTTCTATAAAATCTGCTTCGGTTTTGTGGCGATACTCTTCTCGGGTAACAAATTTAAACTGCATGCCACATTCCTGGGCGAATTTTAAAGTTGGATTAATCAAAATTTTACTTTCCAATTCGTCACCTCTAATAATTCCAATGGTTTTGAAACCATATTCTTTTCCGGCAAAGGCTGTAGCGGCAATATGATTGGAGAATGCTCCGCCAAAAGTGAGTAGCGTATGGTGGTTTTCAGCTTTTGCTTGAACCAAATTATATTTTAGCTTTCGGAATTTGTTCCCTGAAATAAAAGGATGTATCAAATCCTCCCGTCTTATGAACAAAGAGAAATTTGGATTGGATATTTTTATTTTCTGAGTTGGAATATCTTGCAAAACAGCTGTTATTTGAGACAAAGATACGACACAGAATAATAGGTAACTAACGAATATATTTCAAAAATCCCCAAAAAGTCCTTCGCTTTAAATAGTCAAGGTCTTTTTCATTGGCATAAGCCTCACGCTCAAAACTGATATTTCTATAGGCCAAATCAAAATTTTTATATTGAATCCACCGCAAACAAAACTCTAGAAAATACCATATAAAAAAAGGAATAATCAGCAGTTCTAATTGTTGTCGCAAGTGAATTCGCTCGTGATTTATAAAAACTGAATTCTTTTTATCCAATCGCTGTTTCACAAACACAAACGGAAAAAAAGCCAAACCGCGATAGCCCTTTGGGATTAAATATTTGGTGACAATTAGAAACATTCGTTATAAAGTATATAAATTTGTACCTATGAAGGAACAAAGTAATGAAAATAAATTAATCGAAGGCGAAGATTTTTATTATACGCCTGAAGGGTATAAATGTTTTACAGAGAACTACCATCTAAAAAAGGGATTTTGCTGCAAAAGTGGTTGTCGCCATTGCCCTTATGGATTTGATAAAAAAACGGGTGAAATAAAAAAATAAGTAGTTTGCAGTTAAAAAACTTGAAACCAAAACAAAATGACTTTCAAAGAACAAATTCAACAAGGAATTCCAAGTATTTTACCGCTTCCAAAACCATTTGAAGCCAACATTAATCACGCTCCTAAACGAAAAGAAATTCTTTCGGCTGCTGAAAAAAAATTGGCACTTCGCAATGCCCTTCGCTATTTTGAACCGCAACATCACGCCGAATTAATCCAAGAATTTGCCGAAGAATTAAAAACCTACGGTCGAATTTATATGTACCGTTTTCGTCCCGATTATAAAATGTTTGCTCGACCAATATCTGATTATCCGGGGAAATCTGAGCAAGCAAAAGCCATTATGCTCATGATTCAGAACAATCTGGATTATGCCGTGGCGCAACATCCTCACGAGCTAATTACTTATGGAGGAAATGGAGCGGTTTTTCAAAACTGGGCACAGTATTTATTGACGATGCAGTATTTGTCTGAAATGACCGAGGAGCAAACTCTCACGATTTATTCAGGTCACCCAATGGGTTTATTTCCTTCACACAAAGAGGCACCGCGAGTTGTGGTGACCAACGGAATGGTAATTCCCAACTATTCCAAACCGGATGATTGGGAAAAAATGAATGCGCTCGGCGTTTCCCAATACGGACAAATGACCGCCGGAAGTTATATGTATATTGGCCCACAAGGTATTGTTCACGGAACAACCATCACCGTTTTGAATGGTTTTAGAAAAATAAAAACCAATCCCAAAGGCGGATTATTCGTCACCTCAGGATTGGGCGGAATGAGTGGCGCACAGCCAAAAGCCGGAAATATTGCAGGTTGCATCACCGTTTGTGCCGAAGTCAATCCGAAAATAACTCAAATTCGACATAGTCAAGGTTGGATAAACGAAGTTATTGAAAATCTTGATGAATTAGTGCAAAGAGTCACTTTGGCGAAAGCCAATAAAGAAATTGTTTCAATTGCCTATTTAGGAAATGTTGTCGATGTTTGGGAGAAATTCGACCAAGAAAATATTCATATCGATTTGGGATCCGACCAAACTTCGCTGCACAATCCTTGGGCTGGAGGTTATTATCCTGTGGAAATTTCTTTTGAAGATGCCAACGAAATGATGGCTAAAAATCCTGAGCTATTCAAAGAAAAAGTACAGGAAACTTTGCGAAGACATACTACAGCAATTAATAAACACACTGCGAAAGGAACTTATTTTTTCGATTACGGAAATGCTTTTCTATTAGAAGCATCCCGAGCTGGAGCTGATGTTATGGCCAAAAACGGAATCGATTTTAGATATCCTAGTTATGTTCAGGATATAATGGGTCCAATATGTTTTGATTATGGTTTTGGTCCTTTCCGATGGGTTTGCGCTTCCGGAAAACCTGAAGATTTACAAATAACGGATAGGATTGCTTGCGAAGTTTTGGAAGAAATTCAACAAAATTCTCCTCCCGAAATTCAGCAACAAATGGCAGATAACATCCAATGGATAAAAGGTGCACAGGAAAATAAATTGGTCGTGGGTTCACAAGCCAGAATCCTCTATGCCGATGCCGAAGGAAGAATGAAAATTGCCGAAGCTTTTAATCAAGCGATTGCCAAAGGCGATATTGGAACCGTAGTTTTGGGTCGTGATCATCACGATGTTTCGGGTACGGATTCTCCTTATAGAGAAACCTCAAACATTTATGATGGTTCTCGTTTTACTGCCGATATGGCGATTCAGAACGTGATTGGCGACAGTTTTCGTGGTGCCACTTGGGTTTCGATTCATAATGGTGGTGGCGTAGGTTGGGGCGAAGTCATCAATGGCGGATTCGGGATGGTACTTGATGGTTCTGCAGCAGCTTCAAAACGCATAGAATCGATGCTTTTTTGGGATGTCAACAACGGAATTTCCAGACGAAGTTGGGCGCGAAATGAAGGTGCTATTTTTGCCATAAAAAGAGCAATGGAAACACAACCTTTGCTGAAAGTTACAATGCCTAATTTGGTAAATGATGATTTGTTTGAAATGTAAAGACTTATTTATCCATACGATTAGAATCAAGAGCTGCTCCAGAAAATTTAAGAAACAAATGAAAAAAGAAATAAGAAACAAATCACTTACTATAAAACAGAAAGTTATTTTTTGGGCAAAAAAGCCAGAAAATATTGTGTTAATAATTATATTGACTATCGTTACAATATTTGGAATAATAGATGATAATTTAGAAATTATAGCTGTAGTTTATGCTTTTGCATTTGTATTTGGACTTTTGATGGGAGTAGTTTTTTACTTAAAGGATAAGTTTTTTTAAATACAATTAAAAGTAAATTTACTTAATAAATCTGACTTAAACACTTCAAGTTGTTACCTCAGTATTATACCAACCTACTTAAAATAAAAAAAATATTTATTAGAAATCTCAAAACAAAATTACCCTTTAATTTTTTGATTAAAATCGGCTTCTTTTTCGATTACGTTTCCTTCATATTGCAGTTTCCAGCCCATTGTATTAGTTAGAATCAACATTTTCGAAAGTTCTGAAATCAATCTGTTTTTCGCGTTGGATTTTAAGGACGATTTATCGATTTTCTTGGCTAGATTGGCTCGAACCATTTTATTTATTTTGTTGTAATCATCCCCGGTAAAAGGGTTCATTTGGCTTTGTTCCACATCATAATACTTAATATCGGGTGAAATTTTTATTTCTTCTTTTGGAATATTTACAAT
>Ga0138256_10009064_pt1 | contig 10444 bp, 9 predicted proteins | sample KNB2016incub_MG_FD_105486 | JGI IMG/M metagenome (GOLD analysis project Ga0138256, IMG submission 105486) | Active sludge microbial communities from wastewater in Klosterneuburg, Austria - KNB2014incub_MG | ecosystem: Engineered > WWTP > Activated sludge > Unclassified | place: Austria... | reverse complement strand
GGAGCCACTGCAAGGAATTGTGGGTGCTGTAAAGCAGGCACTCGAACAGACGCCACCTGAACTGGGTGCCGACGTAGCGGAGCGCGGAATTGTCCTGACAGGCGGCGGCGCGCTGCTGCTGGACATCGACAAGCTACTGATGGAAGAGACCGGTCTGCCGGTCGTGATCGCCGAAGATCCGCTGACTTGCGTGGCACGCGGCGGTGGGCGCATCCTCGAATTGATGGACGAGATGGGGCCGGGTCACTTCGGACTCGAATAATCGAAGGTCGCGGTGGCTACCTTCGGCAGCAACCCGCGCTCACTCACCGGACGCAGCCCGGCATACGGGTTTCGTTTCTTTGTCTACGCGGTCATCTGCATCGTCTTGATGTTCTACGATCAGCGGGGGGGCTGGCTCGAGAGCGTACGGGGCGCGATGTCCGCGATCGCCTATCCCTTGCAGCTGGCGGTCAATTCGCCGAGCGCCGCCGGGCGCTGGATCCGCAGCAACTTCACCGACCGCGCACAGCTAACAGCCGAGAACGAGGCGCTCGCCACGGAACTGCGCCAGCTCAAACTCAAATCGCTGCGATTCTCCGCACTCGAGCGTGAGAACGCAGACCTGCGCCGCCTGCAGGAGCCATTGCCGCCGCTGATCAATAAGACGCTGATCGGTGAAGTCGTCAGTGTGGAGCTCTCGGTGCTGCGCCAGCGTCTGCTGATCAATCGCGGCACGGCAAACGGCGTCAAGAAGGCACAGCCCGTTATCACGGCAGACGGAGTCCTGGGCCAGGTATTGCGTGTCGGGCCGTGGAGTTCGGAGATAATCCTCATCACCGACGCGGAACACGCACTGCCCGTCGAGGTGCTGCGTAGCGGTCTACGCACGATTGCAGTGGGCGTCGGCGAGGCCGATCGATTGACACTACCGTATGTGCCACTGAATTCAGATATTCGTGAGGGCGACCAGTTGGTCACCTCCGGGCTCGGCGGCGTGTTTCCACAGGGTCTGCCGGTTGCCACCGTCACCTCCGCGAAGCGCGATCCCTCGCAATCGTTGGCACACATTCTCGCAACGCCCACCTCGCGCATTGAACGCGATCGGCACGTGTTGTTCGTATGGTTCACGCCCACTCACCCCGCCGCTGCTGGTCCCGCCAGCGTCGAGAGCGAACAGAGCGTTGGCTCGGGGACATACCAACCATTGCCGGTGCCGCGGGCAACCCCGACGACACCGCCCGCAGCTTCAGCGGCAACGCCGCGCGCGGCGCCCGACACGACGGCACCGCGCGAATGAGCTGGCCCGGTGAACCGCGCAAAATGCTGGCGCTCACCATGTTGTTAGCGCTTGGTATGCAATTATTGCCGCTACCGGTATGGCTGGCGATCATGCGACCCGCGTTTCTCGTCCTGGTCGTTCTGTACTGGTGCATCGCCGCGCCGCGTGCCGGCGGCATCCTGGTGGCCTGGATCGCGGGTTTGGCGCTCGATATCACCAAAGGTGCGGTACTGGGCCAGCATGCGCTCGCGGTCTGCCTGGTGGCGTATATTGCCATCAGTTTCCATCAGCGCCTGCGCAACCAGACCATGCTGCAGCAATCGCTGTTCGTATTCGCGATGCTCGCACTCTATGAAGTGGTGGTGTGGACTATCGACGGTTGGACCGGCCATGCGGTGAATTCGCCGTGGCGCTGGATACACCCCATGCTGGGTGCGGCGCTGTGGCCTATCGTGGCACTCGCGCTCGGCCGCACGCACACTGCACGCTAACCGGATCTCATGACAGTGGGTGCTGTACGCATTAAGGATCGGTGGGGCGAACAGCGCCTGTTCGAGCAGCGTTCGCTGATCGCGGCGATCGTGATTTTCTTGCTGACGAGTCTGTTGATCGCGCGACTGGTTGTCTTGCAAGTCGTACGACACGACTACTATACCGAGTTGTCTGCCGGAAATCGCGTGCGGCTGGAACCGTTGCCGGCACCGCGCGGACTCATTCTGGATCGGCATGGCAAGGTAATGGCTGACAATCAGCCGGCGTTTCAGCTCGAACTCGTGCGCGAACAAGTCCCCGACGTCGACGCGACACTGCGGCGGTTGGTCGAGATCGGCCTGCTGGCCACAGACGATCTCGAGGACGTCCGCCGGACCATTCTGTCGCGCCGCAAATTCGAGGGTGTACCGATACGCTTGCGCATGACTGACGAGGAGATCGCGCGCTTCGCCGTGCATCGTTTCGAGTTTCCCGGAGTCGATATCGCAACCCGCCTGGCGCGTAGCTACCCGCAAAAAGAAATCGCCGTACACGCACTCGGCTACGTTGCGGCCATCAGCGAGTCCGACCTGAAGCGAATCGACACCGCAGCGTACGCCGGGACCACCTTGATCGGCAAATTGGGCATCGAATCGTCGTTCGAGAATCAATTGCATGGTACGAATGGGTCGCGCGAAATACTCGTCAACGCTGCAGGACGCTCCGTCGAGCGCGCCGGCGGGTTTGTCCCGGATCTACACCGCGTCGCTCCGGTTGCGGGCGAGGACATCATCACCAGCATCGATCTCGAAACGCAACGCATTGCCGAGGATGCCTTGATCGACCGACGCGGCTCGATCGTCGCCATCGATCCAGAGAACGGCGACGTTATCGCACTGGTTAGTCGTCCGGGATTCGATCCGAATGCGTTCGGCCGCGGCCTGACGCGCGCCGAGTTCGCCGCTCTGAACGAGAACATCGATCGGCCGCTCTTGAACCGCGCGCTGAAGGGGGCCTATCCGCCGGGTTCCACGATCAAACCCATCGTCGCGCTCGCCGGGCTCGCCTATGGCGTAACGACGCCGGAGCACTCCCGGGTGTGCGGCGGGTACTTTACGTTGCCGGGATCCCGGCATCGCTTTCGCGACTGGAAGGCGGGTGGTCACGGCCGCGTCGACATGCTGCAGGCGATCGCGCAGTCCTGCGACGTCTATTTCTACGACCTGGCGGCCCAGATCGGCGTGGATCGGCTCGCGGAGTTCCTCGGACACTTCGGGCTCGGTGCACTGACCGGTATCGATATCAGTGGTGAGAAACGCGGCTTGCTACCGACGCCCGCCTGGAAACGTAAAGCATTCCCGCGACCCGCCGACCAGGTCTGGTTTCCAGGCGAAACCGTGATTTTCGGCATCGGTCAGGGCTATCTCACGACAACGCCGTTGCAGATGGCGCACGCCGCCGCAATCATTGCCGCGCGCGGCAAGAGCTACCAACCTCGACTGGTGACTGCGCTCAAAGACCCAGTGACTAATAAAATACGCGCGCTTGAACCAAAGCTCATCGAGCAGGTCGAAATAGCCCAGCCGGAAGCCTGGGACGTCGCGATCGGCGGTATGATCAAGGTGATGAACGGCGGTACTGCGTCGCGCAGTCAGGCGGGTGCCAAGTATCAGATCGCCGGCAAAACCGGCACGGCGCAAGTATTTTCAATCGCGCAAAATGCCAAATACGATGAAGCGAAAATCGACGAGCGGCTGCGGGATCACGCCTGGTTCATCGCATTTGCACCGGCCGACGCGCCGAAGATCGCGGTTGCTGTCATGGTAGAAAACGGCCGCAGCGGCAGCGGCACGGCGGCACCGATCGCCCGTCGCGTCATCGACACGTATCTCCTCGGCGCACCGACGACTGAACTGCCCGCCCGCAAGGCAATCGCCGGCGCCGCCGCCCCGCCGCCGGCCACCGAGTAGGACTACCGCGATGATCTACGAGGAAGTGGAAGTCGGTTCGCGCACCAGGCGCACGCTTACGGCAACTGCCCGCATCTTGCTCGCCCTGAAGCTGGACGGGCCGTTGTTAGTCGGGCTCGGGTTACTCGCCGTCTACGGATTGGTCGTTCTATACAGCGCGTCGGGTCAGAACATGGAAAAGGTACTCGACGGTGCCATGCGAGTTGCGCTCGGCGGTATCGCGATGTGCGCGCTGGCTCAAGTCAAGCCGTCGTATTTGCGTGGGATATCGCCGTGGCTGTTCGCCATCGGCTGCATCCTGTTGATCGTGGTCGACGTCGTGGGCTATGTCGGCAAGGGCGCGCAGCGCTGGCTCGACTTGGGCGTTGTGCGGTTTCAGCCCTCCGAAATCATGAAACTGGCGGTACCGATGACCTGCGCTTGGTGGTTGCAGGATCGGCCCGTACCGATCGACACGCGTAGCCTGATCGTGTTGACGCTCGCCATCCTGATTCCCGCGGGCCTCACGGTCGCACAACCAGATCTCGGTACCGGTGGCTTGATCCTGATCGGCGGCCTGATGGTGTTAGTGATGGCGGGACTGTCAGGCCGGATCATGGGCGCTCTTCTCGTGCTCGGCTTGATCGCCGCGTATTTTGGCTGGAGTTTTCTGCATGACTACCAACGACAGCGGGTACTGACGTTGCTCGATCCGGAATCGGATCCGCTCGGCGCCGGCTACCACATCATCCAGTCGCAAATTGCGATCGGCTCCGGCGGCATCTTCGGCAAAGGCTGGCTGAACGGTAGCCAGGGTCAGCTCGAGTTCCTGCCGGAGCGCTCGACCGACTTCATCTATGCAGTGATAGGCGAGGAATTCGGTATGGTCGGGATCGTACTGCTGTTGTTGCTATATCTCTTCGTGATCGCGCGTGCGCTGTATCTCGCGATCGAGATGCAGGACACATTCGGTCGCTTGCTGGGGGGCAGCATTGCGCTGACCTTCTTTGTCTACGTCTTCATCAACGCAGGGATGGTCAGTGGTCTGTTGCCGGTCGTCGGCGTACCGCTGCCGATGATCAGCTACGGCGGCACGTCCATGGTGACCCTGCTCGCCGGCTTCGGTATCCTGATGTCGCTCTATTCGCATCGCAAACTGATCGGGTCCTGATGCCACGCTGCCTGCTTCTGTCTTGTCTGCCTGTCGTTGCTCTGCTGTTCGCCGGACCGGCCGTCGCCGACCGCGAGTTCTCGGGCCAGGATCGCTTCGATCTGGAACGGCCGGACGTGCAGCAATGGGTAGAAAAGACCGCCAAGGAACAGAGTGTTCCCGCGGCGGACATCTACCGCATCCTGGCCAAGGCTGAGCCCCAACCGAAAATCATCGAATTGATGAATCGGCCCGCCGAGCGCGTCTCGCCCTGGTATGAATACCGCGCCCGCTTCCTCACCGAGCAGCGCATCAAGGAAGGCGTGCAGTTCTATGTCGACCATCGTGAGCGGCTCGAACGCGCGCAGGCTGACACCGGCGTCGCGCCGGAGTACATCGTCGCGATCATAGGAGTCGAGACGTTCTACGGACGAATCACGGGTCGCCATCGGGTGCTCGACGCGCTCACAACCCTGGCCTTCGGCTTTCCGCGGCGTGCCGAGTTCTTCCAGAGTGAACTGGCAAGCTTCCTGCTGCTGACAAGAGAAGAAGCGATCGACCCATTGACCGCGCTTGGATCGTACGCTGGCGCGATGGGCGCACCTCAGTTCATGCCCTCGAGCTATCGACGCTACGCGGTCGACGGGAGCAATGATCACCGCCGCGACCTGTTCTCTGACTGGGACGACGTAGTGGCGAGCGTCGCTAACTACTTTGCCGAGCATGGCTGGCAGCGCGACGGTCCGGTCCTAGTTGAAAGCCGCATCGAGCCGGACGCGCCGATCGTCGCCGACCCACGCAACCTCACGCTCAACGAAACGATCGACGGCCTGCGCGCCAAGGGCGTGACATTCACGGTGGCTTTGCCGGGCGACACGCCCGCCATCCTGATTCCCGCGGAATTGCGCAATGGCCCCAGCTATCGGGTCGGCTTCAAGAACTTCGAGGTCATCACGCGCTACAACCGTAGTCTGCGTTACGCCATGGCGGTCTACGAGCTGGCGCAAGCGATCGTTGCCCGAGTCCCACCGCTGACCGTTGCCCCAGTCGATCAACCGCAGCAGCCGTCCGAGCCGGCGATCAGCGCCGGGCCGCCGCCGGCCTCGCCCGCTCCATAAGTCATGCGCCGCGCGCTGATCGGGATCTGTGCCGTCGCATTGTTAGCAGGCTGTGTCAGCACGCGCAATGAATCGACGGACAACCGTAACCGCGGCAGCGCGCTGCCAGCACCTCCGCCTGACATCGCAGCGATTCCAGACGCCGTACCGCGAGCCGAGCCACGCAGCCGCTACGGCAACCCGCCGTTCTACGAAGTATTTGGTCGCCGCTACCAGGTCATGAGCACCGCCGATGGCTACGCCGAGCGCGGATTGGCCTCGTGGTACGGTCCGGGGTTCCACGCCGAAAACACCTCGAATGGCGAACGCTACGACATGTATGCAATGACCGCGGCGCACAAGACGCTGCCGCTGCCCGCCTACGTCCAGGTCACCAATCTCGACAACGGCAGGTCGGTAGTCGTCCGCGTCAATGATCGCGGTCCTTTCGTCGACGGACGGATCATCGATCTCTCGTACACGGCGGCGGCGAAACTCGACATGATCCGAGCCGGAACGGCACGCGTGGAGGTTCGCGTATTGACCCCGTCCGGCGCCGGATCGTCACTTCCCGAACGCCCGCTTGCCGCACCAGTGGCAACAGCCAATCCGCTCTACATACAGGTTGGTGCGTTCAGCAGCCTCGACAACGCGCGCGCGTTGCTGCAGCGTCTGTTCGCAGACGGTATCGACCTCGCATCGATACGCTCCGACCAGGGTGGCGCGCAGCCACTGCACCGCGTACGCATCGGTCCGCTGGGCAGCGTCGAAGAGTTCGATCGCATGATGGCAAGACTCGCCGAACTTGGGGTCGCCGGAGGGCGACTCGCGGGCGAGTAGTCTGCACCGCCCACGAGTTCCGTGCGTCGCGTCGCCGCATTGCCTACAATGACCGCCTGCCGCGGTAACTCTCACCGTATCCCGACCAGCGATCAGGAGATCGACCCCCATGCATTACGTCCGGCCCACTCGCGCCGTTGCTCTAGCGTTCGTGTTTCTCGCAAGCAACTTACTCATCGCAGCGTCGAGCGGAGCCGCTGTGCCGATGCAGCCACCGCCGTCGATCGAAGCACGCGCGCATATTCTCATCGACTTTCAAACCGGCGCCGTGCTCGCTGAACACAATGCGGATGAGCCGATGGAACCGGCCAGTATCACCAAAGTGATGACCGCCTATGCCGCCTTCAAAGCGCTCAAGGAAGGCCGCATCAAACTCACCGATCCCGTCACGATCAGCGAGCACGCCTGGAAGAGCGAAGGGTCGCGCAGTTTCGTGCAAGTCGGCACACAGGTGCCGATGGAAGTACTGCTGAAAGGCATGATGGTGCAGTCCGGCAACGACGCCACGATCGCCGTTGCGGAACGTATTGGCGGTACTGAACAAGCCTTCGCCGGCATCATGAACTCCTACGCAAAACAACTCGGCATGAAGAATTCGCACTTCGAGAATTCCACCGGGTTGCCGGGGCCTACGCATCGCATGAGCGCGCGCGATATCGCAATACTGGCGCGCGCGGTGATCGCAGAGTTCCCCGAGTACTATCGCTGGTATTCGTTGCGCGAATACGAATGGAACGGCATCAAGCAACAGAACCGCAATGGGCTGTTGGGTCGCGATCCCAGTGTCGATGGGATCAAGACGGGCCACACCGATTCCGCGGGCTATTGCCTGGCGACATCGGCCAATCGTGGCGGTATGCGGCTCATTAGTGCGGTGCTCGGCACCGCTTCGATGAAGGCACGCGAGGACGCGAGCGCTGCGCTGCTGAATTACGGCTACACATTCTACGAGACGGTCGCCCTGAAGAAAAAGGGCGAAGCACTCCTCTCGCCGCGCGTCTACAAAGGTGCCGTGGACATGATCCCGGCGGTCGTCGCGCACGACCTGTGGGCAACCGTTCCGCGTGGCTCGGCTGCCAGCCTGGTGACCACTACCACCTTGAACGAACCGTTGATCGCGCCGCTCGCCGACGATCAGCCGATCGGTCAAGTATCGATCGCGGATGGTGCGACCGTGATTTCCAGCACACCATTGGTGCCGCAAAGCGCCGTTGCCGAAGGCGGCTGGTGGTCACGATTGACCGACACGGTCTCACTCTGGATGCGATAGTGACACGCCGTGGGTGAACCGCTACCGATCTGCTATCTGAACGGCGAGTATTTGCCGCTGCGCGAGGCGCGTATCTCGCCGCTCGATCGCGGCTTCCTGTATGCAGACGGCGCCTATGAAGTCACGCCCGTCTATGGTGGCCGACCGTTTCGATTCGAGCAACACCATGCTCGCTTGACACGCAGCCTCAATGCGATCCGCATGACGGATCCGTTGACACCCGACCACTGGCGCAGCGTTTATCGCGAGTTGATCGGACGCAATGGCGGCGGTGATCAGTACATCTATCTGCAAGTGACGCGCGGCGCCGAGTACGGGCGCAATCACGCACCGTTGCCCGACGTTCCCCGTACAGTGTTCGCGTTCGCGGCGCCCTGGCCGGCCTTGTCGGCGAGCGTCCTCGCGAACGGCGTTGCCTGTATCACTGCTGAGGACACTCGCTGGGCACGGTGCGACATCAAGTCCGTATCGTTGCTCGCCAATGTATTGCTGCGTCAACTCGCGGTCGATGCGGACGCCGGCGAAACCGTTTTGCTGCGCGAAGGCGAGCTTACCGATGCCTCAGCCTCGAGCGTGCATGTCGTTCTGAACGGCGAGCTGCGCACGCCACCTAACTCGCAGCGCCTGCTGCCAGGCACCACGCGCGGCGTCATGGAAGAAATCGCGGCGGCAGCGGGTGTTGCGCACCGCAGTGAGCGCATTACGGAACGGGAGTTACGCGCTGCCGATGAGATTCTCCTCGGCGCCGCAACACGGGAGGTGCAGCCGGTCACGCGCCTCGATGGTCGAGCCGTCGGGAGGGGCAAGCCTGGTCCGGTTTGGCGGCGACTATACGATGCGTATCAAGCCTACAAGAGCGCGGTCGCCAACACGCCTTGGTAGCGGAGCGGCTGCTCGCGACTGGTAATATGACAACCGAAACCAAGCCTTTGCTGAATTTTCCAGTCGACTACCCGATCAAGGTCGTTGCAAGACGTAGCGCAGACTTGCGCTTGCGGATTGACGCGATCGTGGCGGTCCACGCACCGGATTTCGATCTGTCGACCGCCGTCGAACGCGACAGTACCCACGCGAGCTATGTTGCCATCACCTATACCATCCGGGCGACCGGCCGCGAACAGGTCATAGCGCTGGTCAACGCACTGCAGGCCAGCGCAGACGTAGTCATGTTGATCTAGTTTGCCGTCGCGGCGCGCCGCCGTCTCATGTCGTAGCGAGTTTCCGCGCGCCAAACACGAACCAGCCGCCAGCGCCATGCGGCGGTGCTTCGAGCTCGCCGCGGACGAACCGCGCCAGCTTCTCGGCACCGAATGACGCATAGTCGGGAATACGATGAGCGAAACACTCGTTGCGCGCAAATCCGGCGGCAACGCAGCTCTCGAACGGATCGGAGGCACGGAACTTGCCGTAGTGAGGTTCGTTGTTGTTCTCGATGTCCCAATTCCAGAAGAAGTTCTCGTACGCGCCCACCGCGGCTTCATTCGGTAACTCCATATGGACCATCATGCCGCCTGGCGCTAACAGGCGGGCGCATTCACGCAGAATGCGCGGCACCGCAACGCTCGAGACTTCATGGAAAAAGAAACTCGACACGATCAAGTCGAAATGCCCGTCGGGAAAGTCAGTTGCCTCAGCATTTTGTTGACTGAAATGTATAGGCACCCCTTCATGGGCCGCGAGTGCGTGGCCAAAGCGCAGCGTTGGCGCAGCAACATCGATGCCGTGTAGTTCGGCCTGCGGAAACACTGCGGCAAAGGGCGCCAGGTTCTTGCCGCTGGTCGTGCCCATGTCGAGTATCCGCCGCGGCTTGAAGTCGGGGTAGCGCAGCTTCAACCAGTGACTGATCGACTCCGCCACGACACCGGGCCGCTTGCGATAAGGATGCTGACCCGTAAACACTTTGCCGCCGAATGCTGTCACCGCACCTTGCGCCACGTCGTCGATCGTATGTTCGGTGTGAAAGCAACCGGGTATGAGGTGGACATCCAATGCGCTCACATAGCGCGGCACCTCGAAGTTCTCGGCCAGTCGCAATGTGCCGCCGTGCGGGTTATCAGCAGCGATCGAGCGGCTCGTTTCGATCATCGCTGGCAGGGCACGCTCGATCGTCGGCTGCACCGACTGGTAGCACATCTCCTGTGCGTGATAGCGAACCGTGCTGTAAAAGCGGTACGACGGCCGCTTTTCCATGGCGCGTTCAATAGCGCGCCAGTCGGCCGGTTTGGCACCCCGAGCCGCCAGCTCGGGCGCGACGCACTCCTGGTAATCGCGCGCCAGGTCTGCACGCATGTCGATGATCGCGTGTTTGCGCAAGCTGGCGACGAATTGCTGTCGCGCCCCCTCGTCGTGAGTCGGCTGAAACAAGGCTTCGATATTGGGGACGCGCTGCGGGCTGCTGCTTGTCAT
>Ga0138256_10009062_pt1 | contig 10444 bp, 7 predicted proteins | sample KNB2016incub_MG_FD_105486 | JGI IMG/M metagenome (GOLD analysis project Ga0138256, IMG submission 105486) | Active sludge microbial communities from wastewater in Klosterneuburg, Austria - KNB2014incub_MG | ecosystem: Engineered > WWTP > Activated sludge > Unclassified | place: Austria... | reverse complement strand
GCCCCAGAATCGACAGCAAGATGAGCAAGTTTGACCATATTATCCGAAGGCTTTCGAACGTACTCTGGTCCCCAGTGAAAACTTACCACAACCGCATCGGAAGCAGTTTTGGCTCTTTTTATAAGAGTTGTGATGTTTTCTTCTGTTGCATTATTGAGATTTGGCCATTTATTGCCAAGTTCAACAAAACCAATAAGCGCAACTTTTCGTCCGTTGAGTTCATGATAAACCACAGTGTCATAAGTACCGAATGGAGTGATGCCCTCATTATTAAGCGCCTCAATCGTTTGGTCGAGGCCATTTTGGCCGTAATTTGTGGTGTGATTGTTAGCAAGTGAAGCTGCATCAATGCCCGCAAATTTGAGCCCTTTGGTGTTAATAGTACTTCCGCAGAATTTGAACCCAGTGAGAATAATTGGACATTTTGCAATCAGTGGCCCTTCCAAGTTAGTAATTGTGAGATCAGCACGATTAAGGTAATCCGCAATACCCGAGAATGGATATGTTGGGTCATTTTTGGCAACAACCTTGGCATTTACATCACGGACAAGGCCAATATCACCTGTTGAGATAAGAGTGAAATTAAAATCATTGCGCACTTCTGATGTTAAGTGCGGAGGAGTGTTTGGTTTTTCTGGAGGAATAGGATTGTTTGCCGAAAAAGGATTGCAGGCAGTGATAACAAGACCACATATGATTGAAGTAAGAATTGAACCTGTTTTGTGAAAGTTAAAAATCACTAGAGGTAATTCGCAATATTGTTCTGATGTTGTTCGTAAGTCTCAGCATAGTGAGGTGTTCCGTCCGACTCGTGAAGATAATAAAAATAATTACTTGGAGTGGGTTTAAGTACAGCTTCAACAGATTTGAGCCCTGGATTATTGATTGGACCTGGAGGCAAACCGGAATACTTGTAAGTATTGTACGGAGAATCAATTGATTTGGCTTCAACCAATGCAACCGAGTCGTGTGCCCACCAGCCATCTTCGTTCTCGCCGAGTAGATATTGCAAAGTCGCATCAACCTCTAATCCCTGGCTGATTTCTAGCCTATTTAATAAAATGCCTGCAATAATTGGCCTATCTGCATCAGTACGGGATTCTTTTTCGACAATTGAGGCTAGAGTTACTACCTCTAGCTCAGTTAAACTTGTGCCTGAAGCGATTATTTCTGTCTGGACTTTGGTGTTAAAAGTTTTGATCATCACATCAACAACATCTTCAGCTGAAACATCGACACGAAAGTCATAAGTATCGGGGAACATATAACCTTCTTTGGCGAGACTTAAAAACTCTTTTTCTGGTAAGTTGAGTTGTCTAAATAGTCTTCTTGCAACCTCTTCGTTTCTAAACCCCTCGGGAATAAGGACTCTGACATCCTGAGAACCACTTCCTTTTAGGGTTTCAGCAATTTGAGCAAATGTCATGCTTGGTGATAATTTGAAATAACCGACGTGAATGTTTTTTTCGAGATTATTGGTTTTGAGATAAAAACGAAAGGCGGTGTCGGAGCGAATTAAGTTTTTGTCTTTTAGGCCTTTTGCTACGGTTGTGGCTGTGTCTCCCTCTTTGATGGTAAATACTACATCGGGGCTTTTTACTTCTTTCGATATTGGGCGGGTTTGGTAGTTAATATACTGAGAAATAACAAATGGCGTGACAATAATTAATGCCAAAACAGAAGCAACAAAATAAAAAACTTTGGCGTTTCTGCGAATGTTTCGTTTAGCTCTTTCCATCTAAGTAAATCTGTAGAATATTGGCAGCCGCTTGTTGGTCAACTGTTTTGCGAACTTTACCAGCTTTTATATTAGCACGAGTTGCATCTTGATAGACTTGCCAAGTCGTTAATGTTTCGTCGACGGTTTCCACATATAAATCTTTTGATTTAAGCCTTTTTATTAAGCCGTCAACCTGTTCTCTGTTTACCCCTTCTGGATAACCAACAACGATGGTTTGAATATTTTTGGCCTTAACTATCTCTTCTATTTGGTCGGCTAAGCTATCAAGATTTTTGTAACCAATTGTTTTAAGCGGTCCAGCCATTGCACCTTCTGAGTAGGCAAGGCCGACTTTTTTGGTGCCATAATCGATGCCAAGATAATTCATTAATGGGTATTTTACTTTATTTTTTTCTTTTCAAGAAACAATGTTTTTTTAATTACTTTTAATTTAATTTCACTGTTCACTTTAGGCTCTTTGGACTGGTGTCGTCGAGCACCTTGTTTTGCCGCCATTTAACAAAAGGCGTTCACAGTGAAATACGGACAGGCTTGCTTGCTCCGCAAACAGTAATTAGATTAAGTTTGATCTAAAAAATTAGATTGGCTGGTCGGATTTGAGGCGAGCAGTTACGACAAGTCTTTTCGTATTAAGTCCTGGCGGAACGCAAGTCATTAATGTTACATATTTACCAAAGGCATCAGGAGGATTGAGTACTGAGATTGTTTCTGGTTCGACAATGCGGGTTTTTTCGATGGCGTAGGTTTGTTTGCGACCATTATATTCAATTGTAAATTCATCATTAAAACGAAGTTTGGGTAAGTTAGAGAAAATGGATTTGTAGTTTTTTTCACTAAAAAACTGGGGTAAAACAGAATGTCCTGTAAGAAAAGAATTACCTACCTCGCCAGGGAGAGCTGTACCTGGGAAATGTCCGATCGCTTTGTCAAAGTCGGTGGAATTAACCTTTACTTCGGCTTGAAAAATATCAAGTTTGGGAATTGTAATTACAAAACTATCCACCGGAGACTCGTGTGGAGTAAAGTCAGTTTTGAAGTAAGAGAATCCATCAGAATCAGTTGCAACAGTCACTGGAATGTGGGTAGTGGTCTGACTACTCGAACCAAGAACACCTGGGTGAGCTGCAATGATTTCATCGACAGGAATAGGATAAGCAGTCGCAATTTCTTCGGTAGGATTAGAGGCATAAAATCCAATAAAGGGCAGTGTGACATAGGCAATAATGCCAAGACCTACTACCAAAGCAAAACCCCCGAGAACTAAACTTGGCATTTTGGAACTGCGACGCGGACGAGATTTGACGTAACGGTACAGAGTCATGTTGTGGAATTTTGTAACTTTTTACTAAAAACTACAATACACTAATTATTCAGGAAGAACGTTTATTTTGATTTGTTTAGTGTTTGCAGGCGCTGTTTTTATGAAATCCGGCAATGGTGGAATAAGATTGAATTCAAAACTTGCAACATTTGGAAAAGAACGAATGTAGTCGCCTACAGCACCGGCACTCTTACCTTTTATTTTTGATGCAATTTCATTAGTATCGACTGTCGCAAAAACTTTGGTGGAAAGATTGAGTTCGATCTCGAGTTTGCCGGCTGTGGAGTTTTTGACAACGGGATTGATTTTTATATCCTCTCTACGAACCGAATAGCCTTGTGGAACAGATTTTAATATTAAATCGTAACTAATATTATTAATATCGTCCGTGGAATAGACCAATGAACTAAAAGACGCTTTTTGATCGTAGCCGACCGAGGTCGCTTCGTCTCCGACTGCGGCATCATATTTTTCGGAAATAATTTTGGTCGTTATTGCAGTTTTTAATATTTGAGTAGACGGGTTCTCTTGCTGGATTTTGGCAACAGCGGAATCAAGTAATTTGGCAGAAAGTTGAGATTTCACCCTTTTGGCGTCGTCTTCACTAAAAACTGTAATTTGCCTAGAAGATCCACCTGAAAAGGCGTTTTTGCTACGGGCGGATAAAATATTTATGTCAAAATTAGAAAACTTAAGCTCTTTTTCAGCCGCAATGTTGCTATCTGTACCAAAAGCAGAAGCGGTGACATTTCCGTCGGCTTTGCCATAAGTTGAACCTTCAACCCCAGCTGACTGGGATGCAACTACAACATCATTATCAAGTGCAAACGACAGACCGCCAGTAGTCATGACTGAACCTTTGGGTACAGTTCGAAGAGAATCGGTTTTATTGTACACAGTTACAACGCCTTTTGCTCTTTCGCCGACAGTTTTGGCTCCAGATGCAACAGTACGTTCATTGCCTGAATCCTCAATACTTACGGCTTTGGCTGGGATTGTACGTGTGTCGACACTCGCTGAGGTTGCATCAGTTGTAGCAGTAACCACAAACCTTTGATCAAAATCCTGAGTTTTAACCTTGATATTTATTTCGGCAGTTGGAATTACTAAGTAGATAACGGCAAGACCAATTAAAGCAAAGCTTATTAGGACAGAGTAAAAAACTGTTTTGTGTCTTTTTATGGGTTTGAGAGCAAGAAGAGGAGCAAAGATATTAAAACTGACTCTTGGCTTACCTTTTAGTTTGCGAGTTGGCGGTAGGTTAGTCAACGCGTGATTATTGGGACTTGAAAATGCGCCTGGCTGTGGAAAGGAAGATTCTGGTTCGGCAGTAATTTCTTTGACTGTCGGTTTTTTCTCAACTGGTACTTCATTTAACTCTGCAATATCCTCTCCTTGAACAAAGCCAAAGCTGTTTTCTTCTGGTTCTTCCTCAGGAAAAGGTGTGACTACTTGAGGTTCGTCCGGTAATGGCGAAGCATCAATTATCTCTTCATCTGAGGATTTTTCAACATTCTGTGAGGCGTGTTGGAATTCGTCTTGAGCGGCAAAATCACTGGCGGTGGACATTGCAACAGCTTCTGCTAAGGAAAAATCGGTTACTGCAGTAACTTTGGGAATATGTAAAAAGGCGGCGTAATCACCTGTTTTTTGTAGCCAGTTAAAATTATTAAATTCGTTTTCGATTTCTGCCAACTCGTCCTGACTGCTTGCGCCGAAAATAATAAAACGGGCGGGAAGATTCTCAGACTTAGAATTATTAAAAAGATCAAAAACTGCCTGAGGAATATCGGTCGTTTTTTTGAGATCTTGAGAATATTTAACCGTACCGGAATTGATAACTGAGACTGAGACTTTGTTGTATCCAACTTCGACAAGGTTGGCGGTAATTGGCCCCCCGAGCTTGGAAGCCAAAAAGTAGGAGACTGCACTATCAATTGGGACGAAGGCTATTGGTTCAATCTCTAAATCTTTACATAGTTTGTCGACTAGGTGCTCGTGAGAAGGCAGTATTTCTTCTTTGTCGATCCACGAATTTGGCAATCCAAAAACAGCATCCTCAAAATCTACTCCAGCGTCTTTGCCAGCCTCGTCAATTGATTCTGTGACTAAACGCTCGATTTGGTCTGGATCAGTGAGGTCTTTACGAGAATGGCCGACGATATTGTATCCGCCGCCAGCCTCAGTAATCATTTCCCAAACAGCTGTCTCAACACTAGAGAGCGAGATTACGACAGATAAATAATAGTGCGATGAGTTTTTGTTGGCCGTATGCCGATCAAATAGTTTGATTTTAGAAAACATGATAAAAATTGGCAGTTATTGAAGTTATTATATGACCACAAGGGAATTAAAATCTAATCCGTAATTATAAAATCGCCTAAAAAGAATATTTTATTGTGTCGGAACGGTCTGGTCGGCCCCAACTGTGACTGGCTCTTGCACTGGGTTTTCAATTGGAAATGTTTGTTCAACTGGTGGTGCAGTTGTGTCAGTAGTTGGTAATTTTGTCTCTGTGTCAGTAAATCCGCTTTCGACAGGAGTAGATGTTTCGCCAGTTGGGATCTCAGAAACTTCCTTGGGGGTAATTGTATAATCTGGACTGATTTTGTTAGCTTCAGGCTTGTCAGACAACATAAAGTAAGCTGCTGCTCCCCCACCGCCAATAATCAAGATAATTACTGGAATAAGAATCATCCAAATTTTTTTGCCTTTTGAAGCGTCGACATTTGTGGTTGCCACCTCCGGAATTGTTGAAGGGCTAGACGGAAACGCATTACTCATTGGTTGGACAGGTGTAGCCCCGACTGGTGTTGAGGGCGTGTATGGTGAAGCTGCTGACCCAAATGAGTCGGGAGGTATTGAATTGGCTGGCGGATATGAACCAAACTGGCCAGTCGAAGCTGGACTGGTGTAGTTGGGCGTAGCTTCAGGTGCGGGAGCTGGACTGGCAATAGGATTAACTGGTGCGGGTTGTGGAGCCTGAGTTTGAGGCTGAGGACCCATTGGATCAGCAGGTGGCGTCGCAGTAGGTGTATTGGAAATAGGGTTGTTTGAATCCATTTTGGGCAGTTAAGATTAACTGAATTTTAGCAGATTAATCATATTGTGAAAAGTTTAGGAAATAGTAGCGTAGATGCGTCTAATGCCTGCCGAGGCTGATTTTTCTTTTTCAATTTTAAAACTTTTGAGTTGACCTGTAGAGTCTGCGTGAGGACCACCGCAAAATTCTTTGGAAAAATCCCCCATTGAATAAACTTTAACCATTTCTCCATATTGATCATTAAATACTCCGATTGCACCAGACTTTTGGGCTTCTTCTTTGGGCATAATATTCATTTCTACTTTAAGATCTTTTTTTATTTGATCGTTAACTAAATCCTCAATTTGCTTAAGCTCATCGGGGGTAACTTGTTTGGAGTGAACAAAATCAAATCGTAATCTTTCGGGAGTAATATTTGAGCCTTTTTGTGCGGCTTGCTCACCAAGCACAGTTCGAACAGCTTGATGAAGCAAATGGGTGGCAGTGTGAAGCTTGCGTGATTGATCAGAATGATCAGCAAGCCCTCCCTTAAATTGCCCCGCATTAACGGTTCTGGATTTTTCCTGATGAGCTTTAAACAACTCTCGAACAAGAACGTCGACACTCTTAATATCTAGATTGGGTTTTTGTTTTTGGAGCTCTTCATATGTAACTTCGATTGGGAAACCGTAGGTTTCGAACATAAAGAAAGTAAGTTTGGCAATTTCAAAAGCGTCGCCTGAAAGCAGATTCGGCTCATTATTGATTCTTTTTTCCAAAAACTTGAGTCCGTCGGAAATAGTGTTAAGGAATTTTTTTACCTCTGTTTGGATAATATCTGGGGCCTCTGATACAGCCTGTTCCGAAAATTTGTAATGAGGGGTTAATAACTTAGCTACTTCTTTAATAAGAAGAGCAAAGTCTTCGGGCGAGGAAAAATTAATTTCTCTGCCAGCTCTAACAGCACGTCTTACTAGTCTACGAGCAATGTATCCACGTTCTTTATTAGAGGGATACACCCCGTCAAAAGCTAAAACCGACGCAGCTCGCATATGATCAGCAATAATACGAGCGTTTTTGTTGCTGGAAATATTTTCCTTGATATCACTATTTGAAGCAATTATTTGAAATAGAGAAGCAAAAACGTCGGTCTCAAAAATATTATCTTTTTGGTTAAGTACGGCAAGCATTCGCTCAAGCCCCATGCCTGTATCAACGCTTTTCTGTTTGAGAGGAAGATAGGATCCTTCGCTGGTTTTTTCGTATTGCATAAAAACGTTATTCCAAATCTCGACCCATTTTTTGTTTTGTGAGGGTAAGCCTTCTGGTTTGCCATTGCCTGTCCAGAAAAATATTTCAGTATCTGGACCACAAGGACCAGTGGTACCAGCTGGTCCCCACCAATTATCTTTTTTGCCAAGTGACTCAATACGGTTTTCTGGTATGCCCAAGCTACCCCAGATTTCTTTGGATTCTGTGTCTTCTGGTGCGTCCATGTCTCCTGCAAAAATTGTTACTGCCAAATGTGAAACTGGAATGTTTAAGTTTTTGGTCAAAAACTCGAAAGACCATTCGATTGATTCTTTTTTCCAATAATCGCCAAGAGACCAATTGCCCAACATCTCAAAAAAAGTACAGTGCGTCTCATCGCCAACTTCGTCAATATCATCGGTTCTTAAACACCTCTGAACATTGGCTAATCTTTTACCGGCAGGGTGGTCTTCACCTAGAAAAAAAGGCACTAAGGGATGCATACCTGCAGTGGTAAACAAAACCGTTGGGTCATGTTCAGGTACAAGAGGAGCGGAATTAATGATTTCGTGATTTTTATTTTTGAAAAAATCTAAAAAAGATTTTCTTAAGTCGTGTGATTGCATTTGGCAATATTATATACGCAGCTTGGGTATTTTCTAGACTTGAGCCGGCTCTAGCGTATACCTATCCTTGATTCTCGGCCAAATAACATCTCTGGCAATATTAATTTCAGAAATAAGTTGAGACTCGTCAAGAAACCCTAACTGCTTGAGATAGGTCAGGGTAATAAAGTTGGTTCTGGCAATAAAGGCAAGATCAAGATGGCCAATTTTTTTTAGATTCTCAACCAAAATCAATTGCTCCAAATATACTGTGGCGCGACTTTCACCAACATATGGAACACTTTGCTCTAGAGCAAAAGAGTTGCGAAAATTTCTTAATGTTCGATTGAATGATTCTCTAACCAAACTGGTGCGTTCTTTTTCAAGACTAGCTTGTGGTAACGGAAAACCAATTTGTCTGGCATCAAGAAGTCTTAGTTGTGGTTCAAGAAATGCTTGGAAACAATCTTTAAAACTACCACCCTTAAGGCGGGCGTCTATGGCAAAAATATAACCAATATTAAAGGCTTCTTGAGGTGGTAATCCAAAAACTTCTTGTTCGAGATCGGTTTCGAGATATTTTCCTCCCGCTTCGGTAAAAACCGACCCTCTGTCAGCACCTCTTTTCGCAAACAGCTTGAGCGGAATAGTGCGCCTATTTTCATGTTGAAGAACATGGCCGTTCTCGTGTCTAGCAACAGGAAGAGCATTATAAACTGGACGAGAAAAAGAGGCGGGAATGTTAACTTTTTTAACATTGCCTGTTATTGAAATTGTTTTTCTACCCTCTTCAATATTTAGCCGCCAACCTTGTTCGGAATTTTTGGCACCTTCTGGGGCGAGAGGAATATCGTGAGCAGTAAGCATTTCCACTAACCAACCTTTCATCTCTTCTGCATCAATAGGATTGTCGACAATTTTTTGAGGATCAAGACCTTTCCTTCTTAGTGTCTCATCTCTTGAGGCTTGAATATTGGCCATTTCATATTGAGCCAGTTTTTGTTTGGCTTCTGCAACCAGCCTAGATGAAACCTGCTGATAGTCGATTTCCACCATCTCACCCTCGACCCCTTCGAGAAATTTGTCTAACCGATCGACATTTTTTAGCGACATTGGGGGAAGGAGTCCTAATAATTTTTGTTCATTTTCTGATAACGATTCAATTCCTAAGACATCTGCTTTGGCTTTCAAACCATATCTGTGAATATATCCTTCAGCCAGATACTCATTGACTCTGGTTTTATACATTTTTAATACAATTTTTTTGGCCTCTTTTAACTCTTGTGTGTCCGTATCAGAATCCTCTGAGGCAGCTTCTACTTCTTTTAATTCCACTCTGAGACTTTTAAGCCCACCGATTCTGGCTAAGCCTTTTTTGGCACTACCGGTGATTGTTATAAATGCAGGATTGTGAATGTCGTCAAAATTAATGAGCCCATCTAGGTAATTTTGATATTGAGTAACAAAATTATCCGTTACGTATTTCTCGGCCCGTTCCCGAAAATCTTGTCTACGGAGCTTGAAATTCCTAACATCGAATTTTGTCATTTCTTCCTCTTCCTCATCCTCGCTTGGGTCTACGTCCTCTTCTGGGACAAAAAACGAAGCACTATATTGGTACATGAATTTTTTGACATCTTCTGGTGTTTCAATTGAGTAAAGCAGTCCCATATCAAAGGAGGTGTATGGAAAAATGTCACACAGGGCATCTTTTCCTTCTTTGGTAAGCAAATAATCGACCGGAAAGTCAAAACTGCCACTACTTGGTTTGACGGCTGTTTCTAATTTGTCACCTAAGGGAGATTCCCAATCAAGGAGGTCTTGAGTGTCTTTTTCTGTCAACCCAATTGCTTCTGCTTCTTGAAATCTATGTATTTGGCGCTCAACAGAAAGAGAGGTTCGTTCGGGATATAGGTAATGTTCAGGAGTGGCCATAATAAATTTTTGACTATTAGAACAAGTATAATACTATGAGCTCGTAACTAACGTTCAATAATAAAAGAATGAAATTGTATATATTCACTACAAATAAGGATTTGTCCGCTCCGATAATTAGTGATGAGGCTAAAAATCAAAAACTAGTAACAGAAATACTCTTGTATGAAAATTTAAAAATATCAGAGGGGCAACTGACAAATTCTGGTTCGATACTAACATTTTTGAATGATGACAAAATAATTATCAGGTGGCCGTGGGATGCTGACGATACTTCAATAGAATACAACTCAATTGTTAAGTATTTGTGCGAAAAATTTCAGGAAAATATTTGTTTGGATTTTGATTGTTTAGATAAGTTTTCACCAAATTATGAGGATAAATATTTTCAGAGCCAAGTTTTTGAAAAACTAGATGTATCTACACCAAAAACTGTTTTAGGGAATGTGGAACTTGCAAAAAAAGAAGTTGGATTCCCGATGGTTATGAAAAAAAGGTTAAGCAGTAGATCTAAAGGTAACTTTTTAATTGAGAATAATGAGCAACTTGAGGAAAAAACTAAATCCTTG
>Ga0138256_10009061_pt1 | contig 10445 bp, 7 predicted proteins | sample KNB2016incub_MG_FD_105486 | JGI IMG/M metagenome (GOLD analysis project Ga0138256, IMG submission 105486) | Active sludge microbial communities from wastewater in Klosterneuburg, Austria - KNB2014incub_MG | ecosystem: Engineered > WWTP > Activated sludge > Unclassified | place: Austria... | reverse complement strand
TGTATGTACGGCTTTATCTTAACATTCTCATTGATATACAAAATACCGACACCTTTGGGACCATGGAATTTATGCCCAGCACCAGTTATGAAATGTACAGGAGTTTTTCTCAGATCCAAAGGAAAATGACCTACAGTTTGAACCGTATCTGAATGGAATATGGCGCCATACTTTTTGCAACATTCCCCAACAGCATCCAGATCGAGCATATTACCAATTTCATTATTGGCATGCATAAGGGTGACCAAAGTCTTCTCATCAGAAGATGATAACAGCAATTCCAGATCTTCCAGATCAACATGTCCATCTGGAAGCAGTTTCACAAAACTCAATGCCACTTCGCCCCTTCTATGAAGATCTTCAACAGTATGCAAGGTTGCATGATGCTCAATAGGTGAAGTGATGATATGTGTACATCCAAGGTCGCGTACAGCGGCATTGATTACGGTATTAGAACTTTCAGTACCCCCAGAAGTAAAAAATATTTCTGCCGGATGTGCATTCAGGATTTTCGCAACTGTTTTTCGTGCACTTTCTATCGCCATTCTTGTTTCACGGCCATAGGAATAGATGGAAGAAGGGTTGCCGAATTTCTCAATCATATAAGGCATCATGGCATCCAGCACTCTGGCATCTAGCGGAGTTGTAGCCGCATTATCAAAATAGATTCTTTCGTTCATTACTTACAATTAAAAACTCCCGGCAATACTGACCGGGAGCTGCAAAAATCCGTATTTATTTTGATATCTTTTAAGGATTCCTTCTAATGTTTTATATCATGATTCCGAAAGCATGAATTCACGGATATCCTGCATCAGGCGTAATGCCATATTATTGGCCGTGGTCTCAAAGCTGCTCTCAGCATAAATCCTGATAATAGGTTCCGTGTTGGAAGTAAGAAGATGCACCCAGTCGGTATCGAATTCGATCTTCAAACCATCTTCCGTATTTATCGGTTGATTCTTATATTTCTTACTGATTTTTTCGAAGATGGATTTACTGTCGAACCCTTTTTCTAATTCCATCTTATTCTTGGAAATATAATAGTCGGGATACTTTGCCCTGAACGATTTACATCCATTCTTATGGTACGACAAAGCACTAAGGAAAAGACCGATACCGATCAATGCGTCACGTCCATAATGTAAATCCGGAACTATTATACCACCGTTTCCTTCTCCCCCAATTACAGCATCCAGTTCTTTCATCCGGTTTACAACATTTACCTCGCCAACTGCTGAAGGTGAATATTGTCCGCCGTATTTTATAGTAATTTCCTTCAATGCTTTTGTACTGCTCATATTGCTAACAGTATTGCCGGTCCTTTTGCTGAGCACATAATCGGCCACTGCTACTAATGTATACTCTTCACCAAACATAGAACCATCTTCACAAACAAAACACAACCTGTCAACATCCGGATCAACAGCAATACCAAGGTCTGCCTTATGCTTTCTTACAGCAGCGCTAAGCTCTGTCAGATTTTCTGGAAGTGGCTCGGGGTTGTGGGCAAACTTACCAGTAACCTCTTCATTTAATACTACCACCTGTTCTATTCCTAATGCTTTCAGCAATTGAGGAACGATCAGAGCTCCTGTAGAATTGATTACATCAACCACTACTTTCAATCCCTTACGATTAATGGAAGGAACATCCACTAATGGATATTGCAGAATAGTATCAATATGTTTTTGGATGAAACTGTCGTTAACAGTTTGAGTGCCGAGCTTATCTACAGGAACAAAAGAGAAGTCTTCTGCAGCAGCTTTCTCCAAAATCTTCTGCCCATCTTCAGCACTTATGAACTCACCTTTTGAATTCAACAATTTAAGGGCATTCCATTCTTTCGGATTATGACTGGCTGTAAGTATAATGCCTCCTGCGGCTTTTTCCCATATCACAGCTAATTCTACTGTAGGTGTAGTAGATAATCCGGCATCAACTACATCAATGCCTAAGGATAATAAAGTGTTTACTACAAGTGATTGTACGATACTACCACTAATACGTCCATCACGACCAACAACTACTTTTTTATTGTCGCTAGTTTCCAACAGCCAACTTCCATAGGCCGCAGTAAACTTTACAACATCTAAAGGAGTAAGGTTGTCGCCAGTTCTTCCGCCAATAGTTCCACGGATACCAGAAATACTTTTAATCAATGCCACTTGTCCAGGTTTATCAGGTATACAAAAGGGGTTGCACTACAGATCGTGCCTTAACCAGTAACGGAGTTGCAAGGGATGGTTTGGAAGTTAATACAAACGGAAAAATAGTAAAGAAAATCTGTACTTACACGAAGAATAGTTAAAAACAAGTGCGATGCCAATTAATTGTTGATAAGATACCAGATATACACATTTCAGAACAAAATATCCACGTCGAACCTTCCTCCCCTACTTTTGTAGAAATTTTTTTAGTATGGCCGTGACAGCCAACTGGTTTACTGAATGGTTTAATGCACCTTATTATCATCAGCTGTATTTTGAGAGAGATGAAACAGAAGCCGCCGCATTTATTGACAGACTGGTAACCTATCTGAAACCATCTGCTGGATGTCGTATGCTGGATGTAGCTTGTGGCAAAGGCCGCCATTCACGATTTCTTGCAGAAAAAGGATTTGATGTTACAGGCATTGATATTTCTCCAGATAGTATAACATACGCCTTATCGCATGAACAAGACAACCTGCATTTTTTTGTTCACGATATGCGACTTCCCTTTTACATCAATTATTTCCAATACGTCTTTAACTTCTTTACCAGTTTCGGATACTTCAGAACTGAAAGGGAGCATTATGATGCTATAAGAACTATGGCCCAATCGCTCGAACCCGGTGGCGTATTGGTACTCGACTACCTTAATGTTCATTATGCCGAAGACCACCTGGTACATAAAGAAGAAAAACAACAGGGAGCAGTTACCTATTTCATCACCAAATGGTTTGATGAAACCCATTTCTATAAAAAAATCGTTATCGAAGACGAAGCTCTTGAAGAACCACTTGAGTTCACAGAAAAAGTTGCCAAATTCAGCTTAGGTGATTTCAATGATATGTTTGCATTCCATCATCTTCAGGTTGAGGAAGTGTTTGGCGATTATTTTCTTGGACCTTATGATATAAAAAAATCTCCAAGGCTGATTATGATCGCCAGAAAACAGTCTCATACTGCTATCGCTCCTTCACCATTATAAATTTTGGAGCTTCGGTAACTTTTATAGTTATACCATTGCCATTTCCTGACCTTTGGACTACATTACCAGTAGATGAATTATCCAAAAGGCTTATTTCTGTAACAGCAGGATCGGCCAGTTTACCTGTTTTTAACAGGTATCCGTCAACGGTAGTTCCATTGTGGGTTGGGCAATAAAGAAAGTAGGCTTTTTGAGAGGGGTCGTTCTTATGACGGTATTTGTACACCCATACATTACCAGATTCACTGATGATTTTTTCTGGAATAAAATCGCCAAGCTGGTTTACGAGTGTTGCAATATAATACCAGGATTCGTATGGCCTTTGATCCGAACTATTTATAGCACCTACCAAACCAGCACTTAAAAACAAATTAGGTTGTCCCCCGTTTTCATCATCTCTCATCCAATAAATAATTAGCTTATCGAAGCCAGAAAAGGCAACTGCATTGATTCCTCGCAATAACATTATACCCTGGCTTTGTTGCTCATTATAACCTGGTACCAAAGGAGTAGATACTTTGCTGCTCCTGTTTTTATCGTATCCCCATTCTCCCAATATACATTCAACACCTGGCTGTATCCTATAAGTATAATCCCGCACTTTTGCCAGTCTTTTACGCAAAGAATCTTCTTCAGGACTTGCTCCACCTGAAGCGGTTGAAAACACTTCGCCAGCAAGACGACCTTTACCATTCGTTGAATAATGATGGTACTGTATACCCCCTTGCCATATAAACTTATGATCGTTACGTGATGTCCTTGATATGAAGTCCAAAATTCTAACCCTGTTCGTATCTAACGATGTAAATCCAGCCATCATCAATTGGCTATTCGGATCTGCATTCACAATACCCATCTTCTTACCCAACTTATTCTCATCCCCATCATAATCAGCAGAACTCAATGCAAAATATTCCATCGGGTTACAATACTTATTCCCGACCCAATTGGCGTCTGCCTCATTTCCATTCTCGAATATCTGTATTGTATTCCTTCCACTGAAACGTGGTGTAATGGAACTTTGGATTTCATTAGTATCAACTGCTGTGCTCCCAAAAGCGGCTGCCAAATTCCACAATAGATTTGCATGTCTCTTATAACTGGAAGGATCCTCAGTATCCATTCCAATTTTCGTTACCGGCCTATCATGATTACCATATCCTTTCTTTTCCATCCATAACGGCACACCCAATAATGAAAGCCAAATCTTGTTCTGGTTAAACCTTACGATACTGTCGTGAACAATATAATAATCATTTGTGCCATTGTTATACCAGCCCGTGCCCACAGGCCTATACAGTACATCCGGGAATGTGCTGGTTGTATCGGTATCGTAATGGCTCACGGAAGTGTACATACGCGTATTATAAAAAGGCTTCATCCACTGCATCTGAGAACCATTATACATATTGATACCCAGAAACTCTTTCAATGACTTTGCGGGTAATCGTGTACCACTATAGGTGCTATTTGGAGGAGTTGGAACTTTTCCATAGGCACAACCATACATAGCAGCTTCTGTAATGTCTGCTTCCCAGCTATTAAAACGGAACATGATATACCGGCTACTGTCATCAATAGTAAACTTCTTCCAACCCCATTGGGTAATATCCCCTTTTGTCATCATCGCGCCCTTCAATTTCCAGTTTGTCATGGTGCCTGTATAGATCCAAACGCTATCTGATTGCCTCGACCTGTCATATAAATAGACCTCATTAATCTTATAAGCTGTTTGAAGATCAACAACAATCCTGTTCCCTTTTTTCAAAGGGAAGTATTTTGCTGGATCTGGATAGGGATGAGGACTTGTTTGTGGATGATAATCATTTCTACCTTTGGGGTCGATAAAGGAGTTCTCATCAAAAAGATTAAAAGCGGTTCCAAAAGACACTCCTTCATATCCATTTAAATCGTACACCCACTCTTTATAGACTGGAATTAACTGTGGTGAAGTACAATTAACCAGCCCCGACCCTTTTGCTGGAAGTTTTGACACCCCATTATTATTTACACATCCCGTTAAGAAAAAAAGGGCAATAACCGCTATATACTTAAATGGATGCATCATTTTTTATTTTGTGAGCTTTCTTTCTTATTGTTCACTAACAAATAACTCGCTGTTTCATAAACAGCCTTTGTCAGTTGTTTCATTTCCTGTTTTACTGGGCCGTTCATTACTTCTGCTGAAGGCTTTTCATTATTTATGATAGACACCATTTCCTCCTTACCCGAAGTCAATTGCTCACGATAAAAATAATCACCTTTCACTACGCCTATAAGCTTTGTATCCGGATTATAGATGAACGCAAATGGACGAAGATGTGCAGTGTCAGTAAGGTTTCTTCCCAGTGTAGTGTTCCTGTAAGGCAGGTTGCAGATACTGGCAATAGTTGGCATTACATCCACCTGACTACATACCAAGGATTCCCTTTTTGCAGGCAGCCAGGATGGAGCATAAAACAATAAAGGCACATGCTCTGCAGTAAGTCCCTTTTCTGTCCAGGCTCTTGGAAACATTTCCCCCACTTCTCCAGCTATACCGTGGTCTCCAATAAATACAAATAAGGTATTGTTGAAATACGCTTCCTTCTGTGCGGCATGAATAAACTTCTGGAAAGAATAATCGGTATAACGGAAAGCATTATACTCCTTCAGCTTACTATCGTAATTCACCTGGTCACGGAAACCATATTTGTTAAGAGAATCTTCAGATGGTTTCTGTACTATGAAGTCTGCATCCTCAGGAGGAAGGGAATAAGGACGGTGATTATCGGCAGTTTGTATGATGGCAAAAAAGGGTTTCTTCTCTGCTGAAAGAATCTGGTTGGCTTCAAGGAAGAGGTTTTTATCGCTGATACCCCAAACATCGAGACGTGGAGATTTAAGGTTTTCCTGTTCATATAAATGCAAACCTGGTAGATTATTCATTAGTAGTCCCCTGATATTCGCCCAACTCGGACTTCCTCCAATGAAATAATATTTTTCATACCCTTTGATTGATTCCAAAACAGTTTGCTGATCTACTGCTGCAGGGTTGCGACTGGCTGTCAACTGCAACTCAACATCTGGCAATCCTGTGATGGTGGCCCATACTCCCCGGGCTGTACCATAAGTTGGTGTAAAACATCTTTCAAAGAAAAGACCGTTTCGACTCATGCTATCAAAGAAAGGAGTTGTTGCCAGTGGATTCTTCCACATAGAAGCCTTATAGGCGCTGAAGGACTCACAGATCACTAAAACGATATTGGGTTGCTTTGCAGCACGAGTTGTATCTACCGGATAGTATCTTGAATAATTCAAAGATGCCGAATCCGACTTATTCCAGTCGTAATAATCGGCCAGAAATGCAAAGTCTTCCTTTACCTTATTGGGGTCTGGTTTCTTAGCCCTGAACTTTAGAGTGTTGAAAAAAGATTCAAATGGGTTCAAAGCCAGATTTGCTTCAAAATCACTTCCCAGCGCATAGGCATCACTCCATCGTAATGGATATTGATCAAATCTTCCAAAAAGGAAAAAAGCTAAAAGCAGGAAAAAAACTGAATAGCTTACTAGTTTTCTTTTTCTGGAAACGGGAGGTGATGATGCTGAAATTCTCTTATGAAATTTGCGGATAATCCATATCAGCAAGAAGGTGACTATAAACACAAGAAGGAAAAGTCGAACCACAGGATAGGATTGCCAAACCATTTCGGTAGATATGCCGGCATCTTCCAGATAATTCAGTACACTGGCATTAAGTCTTTGCGACAGATAGGCATAATGAGCAAAATCAACTACATAAAAAAAGGTCATTACAAACAATACTACACCGATAATCCAGCTCCAGACCTTAAAACTTGTATTATTCTTAAAAGGATGTAATCCGGGAATGCTGCCAATCACCCCTATTGAAAGTAGTAAAAGCGAAACTGTACGGAGGTCAAAACGGAAACCCAGGAATAAAGCCCCCGAAAAGCTGCCAATAGGCTGGCCCTGCTTATTGAAGAAGAAGAAGAAACCCACCCTCATGATAGTAGCGAATACAAGTAAAAGCAAGGCTATCGAAAAAAGCCAGCGGAGCAGCTTGGGAAAAGGGGTTGTAAACTTCATGCAAAAAAGATATTTGGTAAAATTAATAGAATTATTTTTGCAGCCATGCATTTTGCAACCGCACCGCTGCTATTAACGTTCTGGCAACAAATTCAACCTGTTGATACCTGGCTGATAACCCATATCAATCAATCGTGGGGCAATGGCTTCCTGGATACTATTCTGCCTTTCTTCAGGGAGACCTTGTTCTGGATACCTCTTTATTTTTTCCTTGTGCTCTTCGTTATGATAAATTTTGGAGTGAAAGGCTGGTGGTGGTTGCTGGCAGCCGTCCTTACAATCGCTTTGGCTGATATCATCAGCAGCCAGATCATAAAACAACTCATTTTCAGGCTAAGGCCTTGCCAGGACCCGGAAGTATCGATGCAATTACGCTTTTTTGTCAATTACTGTCCAAGAAGCTCAAGCTTCACTTCATCTCACGCCACATCATATTTTGCTCAGGCAAGTTTCTATTTTTTCACTCTTAGGAACGTAAACAAGAGGGTATGGCTCTTTTTTGTATGGGCCGCTTCGATTGCCTATACCCAGGTTTATGTTGGAGTCCACTACCCTTTTGATGTTTTGTGCGGAGGTTTACTTGGAATGGCCCTTGGAACAGGAATGGCGAAAATGTTCCACAAACAAATAGGAATACTTAGCTTAGAGTAACAATATAGAGCATGCTGGAAATAATCATAATACTTGGACTTATTCTTTTGAACGGGCTTTTCTCAATGGCAGAAATAGCGCTTGTCTCGGCACGTAAGGCGCGGTTAGAAGGTCAGGCGAATAAAGGAGATAAAAGGGCGAAAGAAGCATTGGAACTTTCTACCCACCCAGACAAATTTCTGTCCACAGTACAAATTGGTATCACCTTAATAGGTATCCTTACCGGTATCTATTCAGGAGAAAAACTAAAAAGTAACCTGGTAGATTTCCTGAACCAATTCGAAACGGTGAAGCCTTATAGTAGTGCCATGGCTACCACTATCATCGTTATTATCATTACCTACTTCTCCTTAGTACTCGGCGAACTGGTTCCCAAGCGCATTGGCTTATCCAGACCTGAAACCATTGCGAAATTGATGGCGGGCCCAATGAGGATCGTTAGTATCATAACATATCCCTTTATCTGGTTATTGACAAAATCGACCCATGTAATTGTAGATATTTTCAATATAAAGGCAAAAGACACTCAGGTAACAGAAGAAGAGATAAAAGCTATTATCAGCGAAGGTACCGAGCAAGGAACTATCGATGAAGCAGAACAGGAAATCATTGAAAGGGTATTTCATTTGGGCGACAGGAATATTACTTCGCTAATGACTCATCGAAGCGATATCATTTGGTTCGATGTGGATGACAATGAAGTTTCTATTAGGGAGAAAATTGTTGGCGAACCTCACTCTGCATATCCTGTTTGTGAAAATGATATCGACAATATCAGGGGTGTGGTATCACTAAAAGATCTTTATGTTACAAATGACCTGACTGTATTCAAACAATATATGAAACCGGCGTTGTTTGTTCCTGAAAACATTACAGCATATACATTATTAGAAAAATTCAAGGAGAAAAAATTGCATGCCTGCTTTATAGTTGATGAATACGGTAGCATGCAGGGAATGATTACTCTTAATGATATTTTGGAAGCCATTGTTGGCGACCTGCCACAACAGAATCTGGAAGATTATGAAATTGTAGAACGTGAAGACGGAAGTTTCCTCGTAGATGCACAGATTCCTTTTTATGATTTCTTAAGTCGATTTGAAAAAACCGAGTGGATGCATGAAGGCGAACAGGAATTCGATACCCTTGCTGGCTTTATTTTACACATCCTCGAAAGGATTCCAGTAACTGGTGATAAGATGGAATGGAAAGGTTTCACCATCGAAATTATAGACATGGACGCCCAACGTATAGATAAAGTACTGGTTACCGCCTCAAAGGAAATTATTGACCAGATGGACGAAGCCTAAGTAATTACAACTAGAATTCAAAAACAGTATGCGTATCGGGGTAGTCCAATTTAGTACTCTTTCGTTGTCCTTTAATAATCACATGGATTATACTGATCTGTTTCTCTATTGATTCAAAAAAGATGGAGTTATCTATTTCAATTTTCTTTGGAACCGCTAACACCTGATTAACCTGATAATAACTGAGCGTGGATTGCTCTTCAATTTCATAGCCTATATATTGCAAATTGAGCAGCTTACCATCCACTTTCAATTGAAGATGCTTGCGGATATAATCCGATATCTGTTTTTCGAGCAAAGCCTTATCCTTAGGCTTATAAATATCTACCACAGTATTATTGGCCTTCACTAATGCCTTTTCAAAGTCGTCTGTAAATACTTTGCAGCTGATTTCAATGGTTTTTTCAGCCTCATTGTATTCTATCTCCGTAACACTCACAAAAAATGGATGTGGCAACACGAATGGGGGATTTGTGGAAACGGGATGAGAAGGGGCAAAACTCAGCATCCCCAGCAGGCAAGCCAGAAGGGATACCCCCTTTAACCATCTATAAACTGATGACACCATCGAACAACTAAATTTTTATGTTACAAATGTCTTGTTTATTTTGAAGCCTTTCTAGAAAAAAGCGTTAAATCGGGTCAAAACCCATTTCATTAAATCCAGACGGTAAAAATGCAGGATTTTTGGTTCTATCTTAAAATTGGTTGGGAGCATATCATGAGCTGGGATGCCTTGGATCACCAACTGTTTATTGCAGTTTTATCTGTAATATACTTGCTAAAAGAGTGGAAAAAAGTGCTGGTATTAGTTACTGCCTTTACTATTGGTCATTCTGTTACATTGGCACTCAGCGTATTAGATGTCTTCAGGTTCCCTGATAAATGGGTAGAATTCTTGATCCCCTGTACCATTTTCATCACCGCTTTTTCAAACCTGTTCCAGAAAGAATTCAGCAGTCGCTCTGTAAGAATCAATTATTTCCTGGCCTTATTTTTTGGACTTATCCATGGAATGGGCTTTGCCAATACGATTCGAATGATGCTGGCTAGCGACCAGTCCATAGGTACTGGATTGTTAGCATTTAACATTGGATTAGAGTTGGGGCAGTTAGTAGTTGTGGCGATTCTGATGATTTTCTCACATTTTATCCTGAATACGTTCAAAGTAACACGGCGCGAATGGGTCATTTTTCTTTC
>Ga0138256_10009060_pt1 | contig 10445 bp, 7 predicted proteins | sample KNB2016incub_MG_FD_105486 | JGI IMG/M metagenome (GOLD analysis project Ga0138256, IMG submission 105486) | Active sludge microbial communities from wastewater in Klosterneuburg, Austria - KNB2014incub_MG | ecosystem: Engineered > WWTP > Activated sludge > Unclassified | place: Austria... | reverse complement strand
TGCTCGTCAACACCGTCGTGATCGCAGCCGTCAGTGTGGTCTTACCATGATCCACGTGCCCTATTGTTCCAACATTCACATGTGGTTTACTTCGCTCAAATTTACTCTTAGCCATGTTTTACCTTTCTCGCTTTACCTGGGTTGTATTTATTTTTTACTTACGATTGCTTCAGCAACATTTTTAGGTGCTTCCACATAATGCTTAAACTCCATCGAGTAAGTTGCCCTGCCTTGAGTTGCCGAACGAAGCGTAGTTGAATAGCCAAACATCTCTGCCAACGGCACCTCTGCCTTGATAACCTTAAATCCAGGGGTATCATCCATACCTTGAATTATTCCCCTTCTTGAGGATAAATCACCAACAACATTACCCATAAAATCTGCAGGAGTCTCAACCTCTACCGCCATCATAGGCTCTAAAAGTACTGCATTAGCTTTTCGCATTCCTTCTTTAAAAGCAATCGATGCAGCCATCTTGAATGCATTTTCATTCGAATCGACATCGTGATACGAGCCATCAAACAGCGCAATTTTAACATCTACAACCGGATAACCAGCCAAAACCCCGTTAGTAAGCGAATCGATAAGTCCCTTTTCAACTGCCGGAATATATTCGCGCGGAACTGCCCCACCTTTGATCTCATCAACGAACTCGAATCCCTTACCGGACTCATTTGGCCCCATACGCAACCACACATGCCCATATTGACCGCGCCCACCACTTTGTTTAATAAACTTCCCTTCAACCTCAACCTGTTTTTTTATCGCTTCTCGATATGCAACTTGCGGAGCTCCGACATTCGCCTCCACTCCAAATTCGCGCTTCATCCGATCGACAATGATCTCCAAATGCAACTCACCCATTCCCGATATGATGGTTTGCCCGGACTCTTCATCTGTTCTTACTCTAAACGAGGGATCCTCTTGCGCCAATCTATTTAGCGCTATTCCCATTTTTTCCTGATCGGCCTTTGTTTTTGGCTCGACAGCTACATGTATCACCGGCTCCGGAAAGTCCATTCTTTCCAGTGTAATTATGTTATCTAAGGAACACAACGTATCCCCTGTTGTTACCTCTTTCAATCCAACCGCAGCAGCAATATCACCCGCACGAACTTCTTTTAATTCTTCACGCTGATTAGCGTGCATCTGCAGTATTCGACCAATTCTTTCTTTTTTTCCTTTTACCGGATTAAAAACCGTATCACCCGATTTAACCACCCCGGAATACACTCTAAAGAAAATCAATTGCCCAACGTATGGATCTGTAGCGATTTTAAAAGCTAACGCCGCAAAAGGTTCTTTTTCTCCCGGCTTACGCTCACCAACATCGCCATTCTCTTCTGTGCCTTGTATTGCATTTACATCTAACGGCGATGGAAGGTAATCAATCACAGCATCCAACATAGCCTGCACACCTTTATTTTTGAATGCCGTACCACATAACATTGGAATAATTTCGTTATTGATCGCTCTTGCACGCAGCCCCTGTTTAATTTCCGCCATGGACAGATCACCATTTTCAAGGTATTTGTTCATCAACGCTTCGCTTGCTTCGGCTGCGGTTTCTACCATTTTTTCGCGCCATAATTTTGATTCTTCAAGCAAATTTACAGGAATCTCCTTTTCCTCGAAGTTAATTCCGTTTGATGCATCATCCCAATAAATAGCCTTCATTTTCACCAAATCTACAACCCCAGCAAAGCTATCTTCCGAACCTATCGGCAATTGCACAGGAACCGGCTGAGCCTTTAGACGCGTATTTATTTGCTGATACACACGCATAAAATTAGCTCCAGACCGATCCATTTTATTGACAAAGGCAAGCCTAGGTACTTTATATTTATTGGCCTGCCTCCAGACGGTCTCTGTTTGTGGCTGCACCCCCCCAACCGCACAGAAAACAGTGCAAGCCCCATCTAAAACTCGCAGCGAACGCTCCACTTCGATTGTAAAATCCACGTGACCCGGAGTATCAATAATATTTATTCGATGCTCTGGATAGCTTCCCTTTTCCATCCCCGTCCAAAAACAAGTGGTGGCAGCAGATGTAATGGTAATGCCACGCTCCTGCTCTTGCTCCATCCAATCCATTGTCGCTGCGCCATCATGCACTTCACCGAGTTTATGCGAGACTCCCGTATAGAACAATATCCTTTCGGTGGTTGTGGTTTTACCGGCGTCTATGTGCGCCATGATGCCTATATTTCGATACCTATCTAACGGGATTTGTTTTGACACAATTAATTCCTGAATATTTACTTACAGATATTTCGCTCGGCATCAGCCACCAATCAACACAAATATGAATTCCACGCAGCAAGCTAAAACCTAAAATGCGAGAATGCCTTATTCGATTCGGCCATTCTGTGAATCTCCTCACGCTTTTTAAATGCCGCCCCTCTATTTTCGGACGCCTCAATTAACTCACCAGCCAACCTTAATCCCATTGATTTTTCATTTCTTTTCCTGGCAGCATCCCGCAACCACCTCATTGCCAAAGCATTACGCCTTACAGAGCGGACCTCTACTGGAACCTGATAATTTGCGCCACCAACACGCCTACTCTTAACCTCCACCACAGGTCTTATGTTTGATAACGCCTGAGTAAACACCTCTAAAGGATCTTTCCCAGTTTTTTTACCAACCTGATCTAAAGCACCATATATGATCCTTTCAGATACTGATTTTTTACCATGCGTCATCAACACATTCACAAATTTTGCCAACTCAATATTATGATATTTTGGATCGGGCAGAATTTCCCTTTTAGGCACTTCTCTACGTCTTGGCATTTTTTTACTCCAGATTGCTATCTATATACTGATCTTGTCTTTTCTATATTTTATAAAACAGTCAGTTAACTACTCTTTGGTTTTTTTGAACCGTATTTAGATCGAGCTTTCTTGCGATCTTTAACACCAACCGTATCCAAGCTACCCCGAACAGTATGGTAGCGCACACCCGGCAAATCTTTTACCCTACCACCACGAATTAAAACAACCGAGTGCTCCTGCAAATTATGCCCTTCTCCACCAATATAACTACTGACCTCAAATCCGTTGGTTAATCGAACGCGCGCAACTTTTCTCAGTGCCGAATTTGGTTTCTTAGGCGTTGTTGTATATACCCTGGTACAAACCCCTCTCCTTTGCGGACAACTTTCCAGTGCCGGAACCTTGCTTTTAACTGTCTTTGCCTTACGTGGCTTTCTTACTAATTGATTAATGGTTGGCATTTTGCTTCCTATTCAGGAGATCTTATCGTTACTATTATTTATTTCTTGGTTACATCACGCACCAGCCAGCTATACGCCAGCATTTTCCCGCGTTGCTCTATTATTTACCCGACCGCTTTAGACATTTTATGACTGGGGCAGGTGTATTTTACATCATGGCAAATCGACTAAAAGACCGTGGATTCTATGGTGTTATTTTCTGCATGTCAAGTTTTGACTTTTGTCTGTGTTTTGGTTTTTAGTTTTTGTCGGCTTTAGCTTTTAACTTGATGGCATTATTTTATAACGCTTACACTTACTATTATTCGTGTTTTAATTTTGTATTTCCAAGCATATACATTCTTAGGAAGATTTTTTTCGTAATAGACGCATATTCAGTGAAAGTGAAAATTTTTTTTACTCTTCTTTTCAATCTAGTTATTTTTAATTTTGCGGTGGCCGATACCTCGATTGAGACCCAGATTGAAATTGACACGTCCAAATTGCAGTTAGCAGTTATGCGAGAAGGTAACATATTGTTATTAATAAAAGATATCTCTATAGGCCGATTTGGTTCCAGTCGAATACGTATCCGTGGCAGCAATATCACTCCGATAGGCACTTTCAAGATATCTTCGATCAGAAAGAGCCAAAGTTTTTACAAATTCTTTGCCTTGGAATATCCCAATCGCGAAAATGCCGATCTTGCTTTACAGGAAAACCGGATTGACTTTGCAACATGGGAAGAAATAACCAAGGCTATCGATAAAAATAGGCCTGTCCCACAAAATACTTTATTGGGGGGACATCTTGGTATTCATGGCATTGGTAAAGGAGATATTGACATTCATCGCCGCTATAACTGGACTAACGGGTGTATTGCAATTACTAACGAGCAAATTGATCAACTGAGCCACTGGGTGAGACCTGGAATGCGCGTAACTATTTTTTAGTCACTCGTATCAATTTTCTCATTTTTACACTTCAAGTCACCATCTTCGAATTAAATCTAAAATTCCCTTGATTAATAAGCATTCATCAACCTATCCGTTACACATGGCCATAATAGATCATTCAGGTGACTCGTACAGTCTGCTCCATGCTCCCCGAATTTGCGACACACTGGTCACATCACGTCCAAGCAGCCGCCGCGACAACTTGGGAAGACGTTCGTTATGTCGAAAACTATTGGCAGTCATGCCATTTCCATACACATGGATAAATTTCTTACTGGCGGAATCGTAAATGTGCTCACGTAAATAGCTCTCCTGTATAAATCCCATTTTCAGGGTATTTTTCTGAGAAACAGGATTATCATCATAGACAACTGCGGTAAGTTTATTCAGTCCCACCCGATTAAAAACAAAGTCCATGACCAATAGCGATGCCTCCAAAGCTATACCCACTGTATGATCAGCAGGATCTGGCAGGCCAATCAGAAATTCGGCACGACGATGCAAGAATTGTATTTCAGCCAGATTGGCCAAGCCAACCGGCCGGCCGGTAGCTTTTTTACAAATGATCCAGTTAATCGATCTGCTTTGGCAAGGGTGTTTCACCTGCGCACTGCGCAATTGTGCAGCCAGTTCTTCTGGCGGCTGATGGCGAGGAATCGAGTGATTGTACTGTGCCATGAATACCGCATTCTGATAGCAGTGATATAAATAATCGGCATCCTGTTCGGCATAACGACGCAGATACAAATGGTTCCCTTCGAGCTGCTCAAGCCAGACAATATCAACTTCCGCATAATTCCAGACTGCACGGGACAATTCAGGCTGGATTTCCATTGCACGCGCAAAGCATCCCCGTGCTTCATCGATTTCATTCACGGCTTTCAGCGCTGCCCCCAGATTGTTCCACCCCTCTGCATAGTTCGGTCGCCATGCTAACGCTTTTTTGTAACAGGCAATCGCTTCCTGATTCTTACCACTTCTCTGTAGCACATTGCCGAGGTTATTTAACACCTGGACATGGTTTGGCTTTAACGCCAATGCTTTCTGAAAACTTTCGGCTGCAGCAGCCAGCCGGTTTTGAGTTGTCTGTATATTACCGAGAATATTTAATGCATCCGGATCCTGCGGGACGAGCTGCAAAGCGCGCTGACAATATGTCATAGCTTCGTCAATCCTACCTTGCTGCCAGAGCGCATTGGCATAATTCGCCTGAAAATCCGGTCGCTTGGGATCGAGATGCGCCGCTCTGGCAAAAAAAGTATTGGCAGTTTGATAACGCTGAGTACGGGCGTGGATAACCGCCATTAAATGGATTGCATCAGGATAATCGGGTGCCTTGGCAATGACTCTGGCACAGAAAGACTCAGCCTCCGGCAGATTTCCTGTTTGCAGATACTGGGCCGCAGTCCGTAACCATGCGGAGAGTTGATTGGAAAATCGAGTCATTACTATACCGGGGATCGCTTGCAAAGAGTCCACAAAAACAAGAACGGCGATTCGCGAATTGAGGGATATAACCCCTCCTAACCCATGAACCGCCGCAAACGGAAGAACAACCTCTTGGCTCGCTATGTCATCCAGATTCCAGGAAGATAAATCAGCTCGGGTTCGACATCACCAATAATGCTGATGACATCAGAAGGCTCGGTTACTGCAAAATTAAGTATCGTAGCGTCATGGATACCCGCATACGGATTTCCGGCGGCATCCACGATGGCATGCTCACCGATACGAATGTGATAGCTAGTATCCGGCACCAGATCATCGAGCGGATTAATTGTTACCTTACCCTGGTTAAAGGTTACCTGACTGGCATCGTTGATATTGATCGCTCGAATATCTGCTCCATTGCTTAGAGTGATTTCACCGTTACCCGGCTGTACTACTTCACTGAAGTAGAGTGTTATATCACTGTTTGCCGAAAACTCTTCCGCACCATCCCACGGATTGCTACCCGTCAGGAACGGGCCAGAAGAAATCGTTCTGAAATTCAGTGTGGTTTCATCGTTAATACCCGCGAATGGTATTCCTGCCAGATCAGCAATTGCGCCTTCCGTGATCCGGATATGATAATCAGTGTCGACAATCAAATCTTCCGCAGGATTGATAGTTACCTTGCCGAAATTAAAAGTCACCTGGCTAGTGTCATGAATATCAATAATCCGGGTATCGCTGCCATTACTCAGAATAATATTTCCCTGACCCGCCTGAACCGGTTCATCGAAAGACAGAACCATATCGCCATCAAGCTGAAAGCCAGCCTCATCACCCGGAAGATTGCTGCTGACCAACACGGGATTGGATGTGGTTGTTGCGAAATTTAAAATAGCTTCATCATTGATACCAGCGTAAGCATTGCCATCCAGATCGATGACTGCCCCCTCACTGATACGAACATGATAGTTTTTACCTACCTCCAGATCTTCAGTTGGATTGATAATCACTCCTCCCCAGGCATCAAAAATTACTTGACTGGCATCACTAATATCAATAACCCGGACATCGCTACCATTGCTCAGAATGATGTTGCCCTGCCCACCTTGCACCGGCTCGTCAAAGAACAGCTGAATGTTATTATCCGCCTTGAATCCTGACTGATCATCCCACGGATCGCTCCATTGCAAACTTGGCGCAGATGATACTGTGCCGAAATTCAGCGTGGCATCGTCAATGATACCTTCGTATGGATTTCCAGCTTTGTCGGTTATGACCCCGCTATCAAGACGGATGTGATAGGTTGTATCGGCAATTAAGTCATCCGTTGGATTGATGATGACCCTTCCTGATGGTCCAAATTTTCCATAATCAGCAAGAAATGTAACTTGACTCGTATCTGTGATATCGATAATACGCTCATCGTTACCATTACTGATAATGACCCGGCCTTGTCCGGCCTTGACTTCCTCATTGAAGTTCAATTCGATATTGGCATCAATTTTGAACCCTTCAAAATCATTCCAGGGGAAACTGAAAACCAGTACGGGAGGAATATCATCATCCGATGGTAGAAGGTCGAATTTTAGCGTAGCTTCAGTGCTACCGTTTTGACCATCGGTAATCAGATAATTCAGAATCACAGGCCCGATATAGCCAGTCTCCGGTGTCAGCAGCCAGCCATTATCGGTTTCGGTCAATGTACCATATGAAGCCGATAACCCGGTTATTGAGAGCGGATCATTTTCCGGATCGACATACCCAGTCGATAAATCTGCCGCGAGTAGAGTGTAAGGCATGTCTACCTTTCCTGCCTGCAGCACTGCTTGGGTACCTGTAAGCTCGGGAGCGTTGTTAACACCACTTATTTTTACAGTGGCTGTTGCCCAGTGCAACGGACCGACGCCTTGTCGAGTTGCATAAATAAAACTATCCTCCAGAAATTGACCTTCACCCAGCCCCTTGACTTCATTCTGCAAGGCGGACGACGGTGCATAAGCGACTTTACCATCATCGGTAATCCAGATATGGGCACCACGCTGACTCAGATTAATATCGCTGATTCCATCCTTTTGCCGTAAGTCCTCCAGATTATCGCCATCGTCAAGCGACCACAGTTTTCGTCGATTTTTACCGCCAAGATCATTTCCCAGAACATTCAGAACTGCCAGGTTGTTCATATCAGTAGAGATATCATCAAATTCGTCATCTCGAGCTCGAGAATGACGAGCAAATTTAATATCTTTAAGCGGTTTGATTACCTTCAATTGCTTTGATGTCATAACATTTGTCCTTTTTCAACATTGATCATCCGTGCATTTTTTTGACTCGTACCCTCAGCACAACATACAACATCAATCTTTTCATTTACCGAAATCGTACTACCGGTAACTCCAGTGAAAACAGGAAAGAACCCTCCAACAGATTAATTTTAGATAAATTACTACGTTAGTGTTACCTCTACATTACCTCAAACTTGTTGTTCGAAAGTTTCTCGTTTACCTCAAATCCTCGAAATCAATTAACAATCAAAACCACGATAAGTATTATTTTTATGAGCCATTTATATTTTTGTATCCAGGAATTAAAAGGTATTCTATACCGCTGGCAATTATGTCAACATAATGTTTATTGATTTGAATCCGGGGTGATTGGCAGGAAGCCTACATGATCGAAATATCGTCGAATTTGAAATCAGCCACTCTAATTAAAACCAAAATGACAACAAGGCCATGTTACGCATGTTGACGCTGTTTAAAGGTCTTAACATTTCTTATTTGATCCACATTGCAGGTGTGGTCTTTATTATGCTGTTGCTGGCGAGTTTATTCATGTTGCATATTGGTGCGCAGCACGCGCGTCAACACTCAGCTTACATGAAAACCATCATAAAAATTTACCATCATGTCGAACAACTGAATGTTAATACTGCGCCACAGCGTAATGAAGAAACTGGACTTCCCTTCACAAAATGGCAGGAGAGCTTGAATCAACTCGGCCAACAAGTCAGATTACTGCAACAAGGGGGCGCGCTCCAGGAAATTGAGCTCAAACCGGTTATTGGTTTACTACCTGCAAGCGTATTTGAAACTTTTGAACAGCAATGGCGAGCAACTGAAGTCAATTTTCAATCCGCTCTGGCAAACCGGGATTCTTTGATCCCTGCAACCGAACTGGAGAAACGTATTCTTGCAATCCATTACGGACTACAAAACAAGCTGCAATCATTATCTGTCGAGATGACACAAGCCCGGTGGAGCGCAGAATCAATTGGAACAGTTAACACCATGGGAACTTGGGCATCAGCGATAGCTGCCACCACCCCCCTGATTACAGCAGTCGGTTCTGATCGCGTGGATAGAACTCTTGCATTGAATGATGTCCTCAGCAGGTTGACGATCATGCGTGGCAAACTAAAAGAAAGCACAGAGTTACTGAGTTCATTAAGAACGGGCGACTTGTTGAATCAACCAGCATCTGCCAACATACCTCTACATATTGAACTGGCATTGAATGACGCGAAGGAATTGCTTCGATTGTCGAATGATATGACCCCTGAGGTTGTGAATACCTGGCAGCGCCTACAAGCATCGCTGACCGCCAGTCAGCAACTGAGCAAGCCTCTCAGTCATATTGAACAGGGTATAACCACATATTTCCATGATTTGCAAACCCGGCAAGCAATATGGATCACCGTATCGTTAACTCTGGCAATCATTGCAGCAGTTCTGTTTATTCGCTGTTTCTCCAGTAACTTGCGTGAGAGGTTATTACGAGGAGAACATGATATCGAGAATACACAGCAAGCCATTCTACAGTTGCTTAATGAAATGGAGAAACCCGCTAATGGTGATCTGACCGCTCGCATGTCGGTAACGGAAAACATGACCGGTACCATTGCGGACGCAATCAATCTGACCATCGAGGAATTGCAAATTTTGGTCAAAAAAGTAGATTATGCCAGCACACATGTCATCAATACTTCCGTGCAGGCCGAAAAAATTTCATCCGGCTTACTTACCGTAGCCCAGGCGCAATCACAGAAAATTGAAGAAAGTACGATTACCGTGCTGGGGATTGCCGAATCGCTGGAAACCGTATCCAGATCCGCCAATGCCTGCGCCGAAGTCTCAAAACAGTCGCTTCAGGCCGCCGAAAGCGGGGCGCGCGCGGTTCAAGATGCCATTAATGGTATGAACGAAATTCGTACTTATATTCAGGAAACGGCCAAACGGATCAAACGCCTTGGCGAGAGTTCCCAGGAGATTGGCGAAATTGTCACACTCATATCAGATATTACCGAGCAAACCAATGTGCTGGCATTAAACGCGGCCATTCAGGCTGCGTCGGCGGGAGAAGCTGGCAAAGGTTTCTCGGTGATTGCACAGGAAATACAGCGCCTGGCAGAACACTCAGCTGAGGCCACCAAGCAAATCAGCACATTAATCCGCAATATCCGTGGAGATACCCAGGACACGATTATCGCGATGGAACGCAGTACGACAGGCGTGGTCGAGGGCACCCGACGCGCTAATGCAACTGGCGATGCGCTGGAAGAGATAGAAACTGTTTCGAAGCAATTGGCGCAGCTGGTCGCTGAGATTTCAACAGCAACACGCAGCCAAACCCTGATTACCAGCAAAATCACCAAAAGCATGGAAGACATTCTGGCTATTACGCGCCAGACAACCGAAGGAACGGCCAGCAATGCTGAATCTATCAAACAGATCGCTGACCATGCAACCAGACTAAAAGCATCTGTTGCCCGTTTCAAGGTTTAGGAAGTTAATGCGGAAAGGCTGTACAGCAAATTTTAAAATACTTTGTTCATCTATAGA
>Ga0138256_10009057_pt1 | contig 10446 bp, 7 predicted proteins | sample KNB2016incub_MG_FD_105486 | JGI IMG/M metagenome (GOLD analysis project Ga0138256, IMG submission 105486) | Active sludge microbial communities from wastewater in Klosterneuburg, Austria - KNB2014incub_MG | ecosystem: Engineered > WWTP > Activated sludge > Unclassified | place: Austria... | reverse complement strand
GCCTCGGTCACCGAGATCAAGCACAAGATCGACGTCAACACCCAGGAGCGCCTGGCGGCCAAGCACCTGGAGCTCAACGAAGTCGCGTACTGCAACCTGCATCTCGACCAGCCCGTCGCGTTCGAGCCGTATGCGCGCAACCGCGCGCTCGGCGGCTTCATTCTGATCGACCGCCAGAGTAATGCCACGGTCGCCGCCGGCACCCTGGACTTCGCCCTGCGCCGCGCCGGCAACATCCACTGGCAGCACCTGGACGTGGACAGGCAGGCGAGGGCGCGCATCAAGCACCAGCGGCCGCGCTGCCTGTGGTTCACCGGCCTGTCCGGAGCCGGCAAGTCGACGATTGCAAATCTGGTCGAGAAGAAACTGCTGGCGATGGGCCAGCACACCTACCTGCTGGACGGCGACAACGTCCGCCACGGCCTGAACAAGGATCTCGGCTTCACCGCCGAGGATCGCGTGGAGAACATCCGCCGCGTTGCCGAAGTGGCGAAGCTGATGACCGATGCCGGCCTGATCGTGCTGGTCAGCTTCATCAGTCCGTTCCGCGCCGAGCGCGAGATGGCGCGCGCGCTGTTCGATGCGGGCGAGTTCCTGGAAGTGTTCGTGGATACGCCGCTGGCAGAAGCCGAACGCCGCGATGTGAAAGGCCTGTACGCCAAGGCCCGGCGCGGCGAACTGCGCAACTTCACCGGCATCGATTCGCCTTACGAAGCCCCGGAGGCTCCGGAATTGCACCTGATGGCCGCCGAATCCAGCCCGGTGGCACTGGCCGAGCAGGTGATCGAGGCCCTGCTGGCGGAATGATCCGGTCGGCGGGCATTGCCGGATCCGCGGGTTCATGTAAAATGCGCGGCTCACCGGGCGGTTAGCTCAGCGGTAGAGCATTGCCTTCACACGGCAAGGGTCGCAGGTTCGAACCCTGCACCGCCCACCAGGACGAATCGAAGCCGGCCGCGTGCCGGCTTTGTTTTGTCGGCGATTCGGCGACGGATGCATGCTGTCCGCACGTTTCAGGCAAAATCCATGGGGTGTGAACCCGGCTGGTCCCGGCGCGTTCGCGGCATACTTCAAGGCTCATCGAGGATACGCAGCATGTCCAGGTTCTGGTCGCGACTGGTTTCGGTCTGTGTTCTGGCGTGCCTGCTGGCAGGTTGCGGCGGCGGTGTGCGTGATTCGATCGCGACCGACACCGTCCTCGCACCACCGGACACCACCTCCACCTCCGGTGCCTACCAGGGTGCGACCGATTACCGCATCGGTGCCCAGGATCTGCTTGAGATCAGCGTCTTCGGCGTGCAGGAGTTGAACAAGGAAGTCCGGGTCAATTCCAACGGGCAGGTTTCGTTGCCGCTGATTGGCGGTGTCATGGCAGGTGGCAAGACGATCCCGGAACTGGAAGCCGAACTGGCGAAAAAATACGCCGATGGTTTTCTCCAGAGGCCGCAGGTGAGCGTGTTCGTCAAGGAATTCACCAGTCAGCGCATCACGCTCGAAGGGGCGGTGTCCAAGCCCGGCATCTATCCGATCACCGGCCGTACCAGCTTGCTGCAGGCAATCGCGTTGGCCGGTGGCGTGGATGACAGGTTGGCCGACCTCGGCGGCATCGTGCTGATGCGGCAGGTCGGGGGCAAGCGCCAGGCGGCCGTCTATGATCTGCGCCAGGTGCGCAAGGGCAACATCGAGGATCCGCAGTTGTATGGCGACGACATCATCGTGGTCGAGCAATCCGGCAGCAAGACGGCGTTCCGCCGGTTCATCGAATCGATGCCGGTGCTCGGTGTGTTCAGCTGGTTCTGATACTCCAAGGATGATCCTCGAATGACGGACGAGTACCTGCCTGTCGGCTCGGCTGGCGACAACGATCGCATCCCGGCCAGGCATGGAGCGCGGTCTGCGCAGCTTCCCGGTACCCTGCGTGAAGGAGGTTCCGCCCTCTCGCTGGAGATCCACGGCGAACGCGGCGATGACGACGAAATCGATCTGCTGGCCTATTGGCACATCCTGCGCAAGCGGAAATGGCTGGTTCTCAGCATTCTGACCGGGGTAGTCGCGGCAGCACTGTTGCTGACGCTGCTGACGACGCCGATCTACCGTGCAAGCGTCCTGGTCGAACTGCAGCAGGAAGGCATGCAGGTCGTGCAGGTCGGTGGTGTGCAGCCTGGCGACGTCGGTGGTTGGGATCCGGAGTTCCTGCAGACGCAGTATCGTCTGATCCAGAGCCGCTCCCTGGCCGAGCGGGTGGCGAATGAACTGGACCTGGATCGGACGGCGCTGGACAGCCTGATCCAGCCCGGCTGGTTCGGACGCATGTTCGCATTGCTGCAGCCGCAGTCGAAGGGCGCGGCGAAGCAGAAGGCCGAGGCAGCGCGCCTGGATGCCGAGGCCGATCTCATGGCTGCGGCTGGCGTCGTGCGTTCCGGCTTGAGCGTGGAGCCGGTGCGCGACTCGCGGCTGGTGCGGATCAATTACGACAGCACGGTGCCGGGATTTTCGGTGCGGGTGGCGAATGCCGTTGCCGAAGGCTTCATCGCCGCAGGGCTCGAGCGCAAGTTCGGCGCGACCTCGTATGCCAAGACCTACCTCGAAGACCAGCTGAAACTGACCAAGGTGAAGCTGGAGGAATCCGAGCGCAAGCTGGTCGAATTCGCCCAGAAGGAAAATCTGGTCAACACCGGCGAGACCGGGCAGTCTCTCGCCACCCAGAACCTGACCCAGCTCAATGCCGCGCTCGCGACGGCCCAGGATCAGCGTATCCGCGCGCAGGCACGCTGGAGGCAGGCGTCCTCCGGGGCGATGCCGGCCGACATGATCGGCAATTCGAACATCCGGCTGCTGCAGCAACAGAAGGCGCAGCTGCAGGGCACCTACCAGCTGAAGCTGCAGACCTTCAAGCCGGACTACCCGGAAATGCTGCAGATGAAGGGTCAGCTCGACGAGCTGGATCGCCAGATCGCCCAGGAGACCAGGGGCGTGCGGGCGTCGGTCAAGGCCGAATACGACGCGGCGGCGACCCAGGAAAGCATGTTGATGGGGCAGATCTCCACCTTGCGCAGTCAGGCGCTGGATGTGGATGGCCGCAGCATCCAGTACAACATCCTCAAGCGCGAGGCGGACACCAACCGCCAGCTCTACGACGGCCTGCTGCAGCGCTACAAGGAAGTCGGCGTCGCCGGCGACGTGCGCGCGAACAACGTGTCCATCATCGACCGCGCGCAGAACGCCTGGCGGGTCAAGCCGAACCTGCTGACCAACCTGATGCTGGGCCTGATGCTCGGTGGCCTGATGGGCATCCTGGCGGCGTTCCTGCGCGAATTCCTCGATGACACGCTGAAGTCGCCGCTCGACGTCGAACAGAAACTCAGGCTGCCCGTGCTCGGCGTGATCCCGAAACTGGGCGCGAAGGAGAACTTGCGGGTCGTTGCCGCGAATCCGCAATCCGCGTTTTCCGAAGCCTATCGCTCGGTGCGCACGGCGTTGCAGTTCAGTACCGATCGCGGCGTGCCGAAGACCCTGCTCGTCACCAGCACCAGTCCTGGCGAGGGCAAGTCGACGACAGCACTCGCGCTTGCACGCAACTTTGCCCAGCTGGGCAAGCGCGTGCTGCTGATCGAGGCCGATCTGCGCAATCCCTCACTGCATCGGACGCTGGGGCTGAAGGGGCACGGCACCGGCCTCAGCACCCTGCTGGCCGGCGGTTGTACCTTGAACGAGGCGACCCTGGACACGGGCGAGCCTGGCCTGCATGTCATCCTGGCGGGTCCGCTGCCGCCGAATCCAGCCGAGTTGCTGTCCGGCAGCAAGCTGGTGTCGGCATTGACCGTGGTGTCGGAACGCTACGATCAGGTCATTCTCGATGGGCCTCCGATCATCGGTCTTGCGGATGCGCCGATCCTGGCCAATGCCGTTGATGGCACCTTGCTGATGGTCAACAGCGCGAAGACCAAGATCAATGCGGCGAAGGCGGCAATGAAGCGCCTGTTGGTGGCGCGTGCGCGCATCGTCGGCGCACTGCTTGCAAAATACGACGTGCGTACTGCGGGCTACAGTTATGGCTACGGCTATCACTATCATCACGATGCGTACTATGCCTACGGCAACAAGCCCAGGTTGACCAAGAGCTGACCCGATGAACGGCGCGAACGGGGACGCGCTGGAATGGGCCTTGGCGCTGCTGCGCGCGCCGGGGGAGCGCCATGCGCTGCGGCAGAAACCCTTGCCGGATCGGGTCGATCGCCTGCTGGGCGTCGCCGCCGGTGTTCTGCCGAAGGAACGTGCAGAGGCGGCACGCGCGTTCAACGAATCGGAAGCACGCATTTGCGAGGCTGCGCGGTTCTACGCCAGGGAAATCCTGTTCTTCCCGCAGGCCGATGCCTATCGCGTGCTGGGTGCCGAAGCGGATGCCGACGATGCGCAACTCAAGGCCCACCATCGCCTGCTGCAGCATTGGCTGCATCCGGACAGGCTGGACAACGAGGATGATGCGGTGTTCGCCGCACGCGTGAATGTGGCGTGGAACAGGATCCGCAATCCCGAGCGTCGTCGGGCCTACGACGAGACTTTGCGCCAGGATCGGATCGCGGCGTCGTTCGAGGGCGGTAGTGCTCCGCATGCCATGCGTGCGTGGACGACTGATGTCCAGACCCCCGCTGGCCGTTGGCGTCATCGATTGCCGCTGCTGGTGCTGTCGGTGTGCTGCATCCTGCTGGTGGTGTTGGTCGTGCGTGACCTGGAGCGCAGGCCGGAGGCGTTGGATGCCGCACGCAACCGGCTGCGCGAACCTGCACCCGCGACGGAAATCCCGATGATCTCGCTGCCGGATCGGTCGAAGGCTGCCACGGCCTCCGTTGCCCGCAATGAAACCGATCAGAGCCGGCCCGCACCTGGCGAACAGGCGAATGCAGCAGCCGACGCGGTTCCGGTGCCGTCGCTTGCGCCTGAGCGAGACGTCTTGCAGGCGCACGCGCGGGCAGATGAAACGGAATTGCCGAGGCAACTGCCCCTCGCGCATGCGGGATCCGGGCAGGGGGGGCGGGAGGCTGTCAACGCCTGGCCGGCGACACCCTCCATGCCGGTCGGCATCGCGACCTTGCCAGCGACCGCATCGTCGATCGAGCACGATGTCCGGATTCGCGTCGATCAGTCGGTTCCACCGCCACCGGGGTTGCCCAGCCCCGAGCGCATCCGCAAGGCATGGCAGGCTGGTGAACAGTTGCTCGGCTTCGTGCAGGGAAGTGCGCGTTCGCCGCCGCCGATCTGGAGCAGTCCAGGCATCCAGTCGAGCGCGGATCGCCTGCGACTGGAGTTGCAACAGATCGAGGGTGTGCGACTTGCAGCGCCGCAGTGGACGATCGGGAGTGATATCGCAGTGTTGCGTGTGGACTTTGCGGGTTCCGCGTCTGCGCATGCGGGGGGGCTGCTGACCGCCGATCTGTCGTGGCGGGAGGAGCGTTGGCTGGTGGTGGGTTTGAGCATCGAGCATTCGCCATGAAGAAAGCCGCACGCTACCTGTCGATGGCCGTTGTCCTGGCAATCGTCATCGTTGCCGGGTGGCGCATCGTTGGCCGGATGCAGGCGGAGCGATTCGCGCAGAGCCAGCCCGAGCGCGCATTGCGCTGGCGCCCGGATCATCCGCAGGCATTGCAGGCACTGGCGGAGCGACAGCTTGCCGCAGGCCGGTTCGACGACGCGCGTGCCAGTCTCCGCCACATGCTCGCGCACGAACCATTGCGCGGCGTCGGCTTCCGGCTGCTGGCCGAGGCGTCGGATCGCCAGCATCGGCGCGAGGACGCGTTTCCGCTGTATCGGATCGCCGAACATCGCGCCCCCCGTGATTTGCAGACGCGTGCATGGCTGACCGAGCGCTACCTGGAGCAAGGCGAATTCGAGCCGGCGCTGGTGCAGATCGACCGCATCCTGCGGATGGCACCGCAACGCGCGCGCAGCATTCAGCCAGTGCTGGCGCAACTGGCGGAGGATCCGCGTTTCGCCGAAGCGCTGGCAGCGAGCCTGCGCCAGAATCCTCCCTGGCGAGTCGGGATGCTGGCGGCGCTGCGCGCCCCCGGAACCGGCAACCAGGTTGCCGCGGGTCGGGTGATGCAGGCATTGCAAAATCAGGGAGGCTTGACGCCGGAGGAGTACACGCACTGGCTGGACAGCCTTATCGCACAGGGGCGCTGGGGAGAGGCCTACGCCCGCTGGTCCGGCAGCGCGTCGAAATCCGCGGGGCGGCTGCCGCTTGTCTACAACGGGCACTTCGAGCAACCGCCCTCCGGGGGCGGTTTCGATTGGCGGTTGCGCCGCGTCCCTGGCGTGCTGCTGCAGTTCGAGCCTGGTGCGGGGGCGTCCGGACAGGCGGTTTACCTGCACTTCCTGGATCGCAGGGTGCCGCATGCCGGACTTGAGCAGCCTGTATTGCTCTCGCCCGGCGTGTATCGGTTGTCGGTGCGGATGCGTGCCCAGGGATTGCGCAGCGAATTGGGGCTGCAGTGGATCGTCGCCTGCCAGGGGGCCGCCGGGATTGCGGGGCGTACCGAAGCGATCGACGGGAGTTTCGGCTGGCGCACGTTCGAGGCGGAGGTCGTCATCCCGTCGACCGGATGCCCCGGTCAATGGCTGCGTTTGGTCAATCCCGTCCCGGGGGGGGCAGCCCAACGCGTGACCGGTCAGTTGTGGGTGGATGACGTGGCGGCACTGCGGATTCGCGGCGCGGATTCGAGATAAACCGATTGGTACGAAAGTTGCATTTGCTCACACGCGGCTTTAGGCTGTCGCTGGTATCAGTCTGCGCCGACCAAGGATGATCCCCATGAAAATGCTTGCACTTGCCCTGATCGCCGCCACGGCGTTTTTCGCCGCACCCGCTTCCGCGCAGGAGCAGGGCAAAAGCGACTGGGACAAGATCGTGCTGGAAGACAAGGCCGGCAATGTCATGACCAGTACCGGCGGCGATTACCAGACCGCCCAGATCGGCAAGCTGCTCATCGTCGGCGAACACATGATGCTCGCCGACGCGACCAAGGCCAAGGTCGTCTATTACGAGCTGGACGACGAAGGTCGGGTGCTCAACCGTTGTGTCAAGGACTACACCGATCCGGACACCTACATCATCGACGCCAATTGCAAGGTGGCCGCGTGGGCGAACAGTGGCCATGTCAGCGGTGCTAGCGCCGGGATCATTGCCGGTGCCGCCGCGATCGGCGCGGCACTGATCAATGCCGAAGACAAAGTCGAACCGGGTCCGCTGAGTACTGCCGTTCGCCACCTGTAACGTCGATCGGAACGCGGCTGAATCGGGCAGGGCAGGTCGAGAGACCTGCCTTGCGCGTTTGTGCACCTCGTCCCGTTTCGCCGGAGACCCGCCATGCCCAAGCTCGACGCGCTCCGCCGTCCGTTGTTGCCGCTGCTGCTCGTCTTGATGCTCGCGGTCTGGCTGGGTGGAGGCGTTACCCAGGACGACACCTCCATCGACGAGTGGCTGCAACTGCTGGCGCTGCCGTTGCTGCTGCTCGCAGCCGCAGTCGTCACCAGGGATTTTCCCGACGATCGTTGCCGGCGTCACGGCATCGCCGCCGCATTGTTGCTGGCGCTGGTGCCGTTGGTGCAATTGCTGACGATCCCGTCGGCGCTCTGGGATCTGGTGCCTGCGCGCAGCGCGCTGGAAGCGGACCTGGCGCATGCGGGGGTGACGGCCATGCCGAAGCGCTGGAGCTTGTCGCCACATGCCACGGAAGGCGCGCTGTGGGCACTGCTGCCGGCGCTGGCGGCCTTCCTGGCTGCCATGATGCTGGGTGCCAGGCAGCGGCGCAGGTTGGTGCAGGCGGTCGTGCTGCTGGTCCTGCTCAATGTCGCCTTCGCGTTTTTCCAGGTCGGCTTGCCGCCGGACAGCGCGTTGCGCCTGTACCAGGATTTCGATGCCGGTTTCGGAGGCTTGCTGGTCAATACCAATCACCAGGCCACGGCCTGCATCATCGGCATGGTGTTGTGCGTGGGGCTGGCGGTGGATGCGCGCAGTCGCGCCGAACGCGGGGAGACCTCGTCGCAGCTGCCATGGTGGTATGTCGGCACGGCCGCTGCGCTGCTGCTGCTGGTACCGTTGAGCACGGCGCGGGCGGGGCTGGCGATCGCGCTGCCGGCGCTCGCGGCGGTGCTCCTGCTCACCGGCGTGCTGCGGCCGTCCAGGATCGGACGCAGCAAGCGTGCGACGGCGCTGGCGGCAGGGCTGGTGCTGCTGGCGCTGGTCGGGGTGCGCGCCGCGCTCGGCTGGCTGGCAGTGGACGAAGCGGAGGAGCTTCGCCATACCATGCGTGTCGCCGCGCTCGCGGCCGGCAGCCAGCAGGCTCCGCTGGGCAGTGGTGTGGGAAGTTTCATCCAGGTGTTCGAGCAGTCGGCCCCTCCGTCGCTGTGGCTTGCGCGCTACGTCAACCACGCGCACAACGAATATGCGCAATGGTGGCTCGAAGCGGGCTGGCTGGGCATGGCGGCGCTCGCGGTGGTGCAGGCACTGCTGGCAGCCTGCGCCTGGCGCATCGTGCTGCTGCGGGTTCGCGGCGGCAACGCGTCGATTGCCGCCGCTTGCCTAGTTGCGGTATGCGCGGTGCTGGCCCATTCATGGGCCGACTTCCCGCTGCGCACGACCACGTTGATGACGACGTGCGCGGCACTGGCCGGCGTGATGCTGGCGGCGCTGCGCGATGCATTTCTGCGCGAGAAGTCACGTCGTCGGGGCCGTCGCGATGATCCGGAAATCGCCGGTCCGAACTACAATCCCGCATCGCATCGATCCATGAGCACATGAGCAAGCACCGACAGGATCTCCATTCCGCGCGCATCGCCATCATCGGCCTCGGCTATGTCGGCTTGCCGCTCGCCGTCGAATTCGGCAAGCAGTTCGCCACGGTGGGCTACGACATCCATGCCGCGCGCATCGCCGAGCTGAAGCAGGGACGCGACAGCACCCTCGAGGTCGAACCCGAGCTGATGGCCACGGCCACCCGCCTGGGCTTCACCGATGCGCTGGACGACATCGCCGGCTGCAACGTCTTCATCGTCACCGTGCCGACGCCCATCGATGCCGCCAAGCGTCCCGACCTGACGCCGCTGGTCAAGGCCAGCGAGGCGATCGGCAAGGTGCTCAAGGCCGGCGACACCGTGATCTACGAATCCACGGTCTATCCCGGCTGCACCGAGGAAGTCTGCGTGCCGATCCTGGAGCGCGTTTCCGGCCTGCGCTATGAAGCGGTGGTGGGACCTGCTCTTGTGGGAGCGGCTTCTGCCGCGAACTCTACCGGCATCGGGGCTGAAGCCCCTCCCACAGGTGCAACCCCCACCACCTTCGCCATCGGCTACAGCCCGGAACGCATCAATCCCGGCGACAAGGCCCACCGCGTCACCAATATCCTCAAGGTGACCTCCGGCTCCACCCCGGACACCGCCGATTTCGTCGATGCGCTGTACGCCAGCATCATCGTCGCCGGCACCCACAAGGCCGCCAGCATCAAGGTGGCCGAAGCCGCCAAGGTGATCGAGAACACCCAGCGCGATCTCAACATCGCCCTGGTCAACGACCTTGCCATCCTGTTCGACAAGCTCGGCATCGACACCCTGGAGGTGCTGGAAGCGGCTGGCACCAAGTGGAACTTCCTGCCGTTCCGCCCCGGCCTGGTCGGCGGCCACTGCATCAGCGTCGATCCCTACTACCTGACCCACAAGGCGCAGGAAGTCGGCCACCACCCGCAGGTGATCCTGGCCGGCCGCCGCACCAACGACGGCATGGGGCCGTTCGTCGCCGACCAAGTGATCAAGCTGATGCTGCGCAAGGGCATCAACCCCGTGCAGGCACGCATCCTGATCCTGGGCCTGGCGTTCAAGGAGAATTGTCCCGACCTGCGCAATACCCGGGTGGTGGACATCGTGCGCACGCTTGAGAGCTACAACGCGCAGGTGGAGGTGTTCGACCCCTGGGTGGATGCCGCCGAGGCGCAGCACGAATACGGCCTGAGCCCGGTCGCGGCACCGCAGCAGGGCGCATACGACGCCATCATCCTGGCGGTCGGCCACGACCAGTTCCGCGAATTGGGCGGGGAGGGCGTGCGCGCGTTCGGCAAGCCGGACGGCAGCGTGGTCTATGACGTGAAGCATGTGCTGCCGCGCGATGCGGTGGATGCGCGGCTCTGAAGTGAGTTCGGCAAGCTTGAAATACCGGCCGGACATCGACGGCCTGCGTGCCATCGCGGTGCTGTCGGTGGTGCTGTACCACTACGGCATCGGCGGCCTGCAAGGCGGGTTCGTCGGCGTGGACGTGTTCTTCGTCATCTCCGGCTATCTGATCACCGGCATCATCCACAAGGAGATGCAGCAAGGGCGCTTCACGCTTGCCGGCTTCTACGAGCGGCGTGCGCGGCGCATCTTCCCGGCCTTGTTCGCGATGTTGCTGGCGACGCTGGT
>Ga0138256_10009055_pt1 | contig 10447 bp, 8 predicted proteins | sample KNB2016incub_MG_FD_105486 | JGI IMG/M metagenome (GOLD analysis project Ga0138256, IMG submission 105486) | Active sludge microbial communities from wastewater in Klosterneuburg, Austria - KNB2014incub_MG | ecosystem: Engineered > WWTP > Activated sludge > Unclassified | place: Austria... | reverse complement strand
CACGTAGGCCCTGCGGGCCAACGTGACCTACTTTCAGAGACTTGCGGTTTGGTGAGAGCGCGCTTGCCCGCGATCGCGATGCGTCGTGATCGATCAGAGCGACAGGCTCTGCGTTTCAGTCACCCCACGCCCAGATTCGGATTGATCAGCACCTTCGCGCCGGTGGCGCGTACGCCGTAGACGGCGATCGCTTCAGGCGACAGCGCCTCGGCCAGCGACAGGGTGCGCGTGTAGTGGCTGGCGAAGGTGGTCTTCAGCTCGGCAGCGACGCGTTCGCGCAGCAGCTGCGCGGCCGCCGGTCCGATCTTCTGCAGGAACGGGAACAGCAGCCAGCCGCCCATGCCCCAGGCCATGCCGAAGCTGCGGCTGAACTCGGTTGGACCCGGATCGAGCATGCCGTAGAGATAGATTTGTTTGTGCGTGGCCGATCCATAACGGCTGTACTCGCTGGCCTTGCGGTTGATCGCCGCTTCCATGCAGCTCAGGATCTGGCCGGCCAGTTTGCCGCCGCCGATCGCATCGAAGGCAATGGTGGCGCCGGTTTGCGCCAGGGCGTCGGTCAACTCGGCCATGAAGTTCGGCGAGCTTTGGTTGCAGACGAATTGAGCGCCGGCCTCACGCAGGATCGCTTCCTGCTCGGGCTTGCGCACGATGTTCACCAGGGCGATGCCGTCTTTCAGGCACAGACGGTTGAGCATCTGGCCCAGGTTGGATGCCGCGGCCGTGTGCACCAGCGCGCTGTGACCCTCGCGGCGCATGGTCTCGACCATGCCCAGCGCGGTGAGCGGGTTGACGAAGCACGATGCTCCGTCTGCCGGCGTGGCATCGGCGGGCAGCGGCAGGCACGCTCTTGCGGCGATGCATCGGTACTGCGCGTACATCTCGCCACCGATCAGTGCGACCGTTTTGCCGAGCAAGGCCTGCGCGGCAGCGGAAGCGCCGGCCTTTACCACCACGCCAGCGCCCTCGTTGCCAACCGGCAACGACTGGTCGATCCGGCCGGCCATGGCCTTCATCAGCTTGTCGGGAACGCGCGCGGTGACGACGGGTTCCGCCGCAGTGCCCGACACTTGCAGGGTCGTCATATCGGCGGCGCCGAACAGCAAGCCGAGGTCGGAGGGGTTGATTGGGGTGGCCTCGATGCGCACCAGGACCTCATCGGGGCCGGGTTCGGGAATCGGGATGCGTTGCAGGGAAAGCTCAAGTTCGCCGTTGGCGCGGACCAGCGAGCGCAGTTGCAGGGCGGTGTCAGCGGTCATGGCGAGTCTCGTTGCGTGGGAGGGCCCAATCGATGCGCTTCGCTGCGCTCAGCGCATCCTACCCCGCCGGGAAGGCACGGGTTACTTGTTGCGCTCGCGCAGAATGCGGCCCTTGTCGCGCTCCCAGTCCTTGTTCTTCTCGGCGTCGCGCTTGTCGTGCTGCTTCTTGCCCTTGGCCAGACCCAGTTCGACCTTGACCTTGTTGCCTTTCCAGTACATCGAAATCGGAATGACTGTGTAACCCTTGCGTTCAACGGCGCCCACCAGGCGGTTGAGCTCGGACTTGTGCAGCAAGAGCTTGCGGTTGCGCAGCTTGTCGGCGACGACGTGGGTGGAGGCCGACAGCAGCGGGCTGATCTGCGCGCCAAACAGGAAGGCCTCGCCATTGCGCAGCAGGGCGTAGCTCTCGCCGAAGGACACGCGGCCGTCGCGCAGGCTCTTGACCTCCCAGCCTTGCAGCGCGATACCCGCCTCGAAGCGCTCGTCGATCTGATAATCGAAGCGCGCGCGCTTGTTGACGGCAATCGAGCCACCGCGTGAGTTATCGTCCTTCTTCTTGCTCATGAGTCGACTATTCCATGGCTTTCGAGCCCAGCCCTCCATCTTCGCCTGATCCGGGCATCGGTGCCAAGCCCGGCGCGGAACGCTCGGAGGTGCGGGTTCAGCGTCAGGCGCTGGTTCCCTACCTGCCAGAGCGCATGTTCGGTCTGGTGGCGGACTGCACGCGCTATCCCTTGTGGTTCGACTGGTGCGCAGGCGCGCGGGTACTGGAACGCGACGGCGACCGGGTGCGCGCCGAGTTGTCCGTGCGGGTGGCGGGCATTTCCGTGAGTTTTTCCACCGAGAACATCGAGTCGGCGCCGAGCCAGATCGATCTGACCTTGTTGCAGGGGCCGTTCCGCCAGTTGACCGGTCGCTGGCGCTTCGAACCCGTCGGCGAATTTGGTACCCGCGTAGGTCTGGACCTGGTTTTCGAGGTGAATTCAGGATTGCTCGCCGGTGCGCTGACGCTGGGCTTCCGTCGACTTGCCGATCGCATGGTCGACGATTTCTGCAAGGCAGCGCGGATGGAATTCGGGCGTGGCTGAATCGATGCGGGTGGAAGTGGCCTATGCGCAGGCCCACCGGCAATGGCTGCTGTCGGTCGAGGTGCCGATCGGTGCCAGCGCTGCCATGGCGGTGGACGCCTCGGGACTGATCGCGGCGGCGGGGTTGAGCGAGCCGCTGGAATTCGGGGTTTTCGGGCGCCGCTGCGCGCCGCATACACTGTTGCGCAACGGCGACCGCGTCGAGGTCTATCGGCCGCTCAGCTTCGATCCGATGGAATCAAGACGGCGCCGCGCGGCGAAGGCGGGTCGGAAGTAGCGCCCGACCTGCGCCTGCACTCACCCCATCTGCAACAACCCGATCAGCTCACCGACATTCATCCGCGTGGCGACATCCTGGTCGGCCAGCACGCTGTCGGCGATTTCGCGCTTGCTGCCATGCAGCGCCAGAATCTGTTCTTCGATGCTGCCCTTGACCACCAGTTTGTAGACGGTCACCGGGCGCGTCTGGCCGATACGGTGGGCGCGGTCGGTGGCCTGCTGCTCGACTGCCGGATTCCACCAGGGGTCGAGGTGGATGACGTAGTCGGCGGCCGTCAGGTTCAGGCCCACGCCGCCGGCCTTGAGGCTGAGCAGGAAGACATCGCCGCTGCCCGCCTGGAAGGCATTCACCGCGGCCTCGCGGGCCTTGGGTGGGGTCGATCCGTCGAGATACTGATAGCTGATGCCGGCGCGGTCAAAGGCGATACGCACCAAGGCCAGATAGTCGACGAACTGGCTGAAGACCAGCGCGCGGTGGCGGTTCTCCTTGAGTTCGGCGACCAGTTCCAGCAAGTGTTCCAGCTTGGCGCCGGTCAGATTCAGTTCCGGCGCGACCAGGCTCGGATGGCAGGCGGCGCGGCGCAGCCGGGTGATCTCGGCGAGTACATGGAAGCGCTTGGCTTCCTCGGGCAGCGCACCGGTTTCCAGGCGTTCGAGCGCCTGCCGGCGCACCGCCGCGAGCAACTTGGCCTCACCGGCGCTGGGCTCGATGGTCAGCACGATCTCGGTACGCGGCGGCAGTTCGGCGAGCACCTGGGATTTCAGCCGGCGCAGCATGAACGGGCTGATCAAACGGCGCAGCGTGTCGCGCTCAGGTCCGCGCGAGTTGCGCTCGATCGGCGCAATGAAGCGCTTGCCGAAATGCTCCTGGCTGCCGAGCAGGCCCGGATTGAGCACGCGCATCAGACTCCACAGCTCGCCCAGATGATTCTCGATCGGCGTGCCGGTGGTGGCGACGCGAAAATCGGCCTGCACCCGGCGAATCGCCAGCGTGCGTTGTGCCTGCGCGTTCTTGATTGCTTGCGCCTCGTCCATCACCAGCGTTGCAAATTCGATGTCGGCAAAGGTCTTGATGTTCAGGGTCAGCAGGCCATAGCTGATCAGGATCACGCAACCGGCGCCCAATTGGTCCAGCGCCTGGACGCGATCGCCCTCGCCGTAGACGCGCAGCTCCAGTGAAGGCGCAAAGCGCTGCGCCTCGCTGCGCCAGTTGGCGACCACACTGGTAGGGGCGACCACCAATGCCGGCCCCACGGGCGCGCGCGCCAGCAGCAGTGCCAGCGCCTGCAAGGTCTTGCCCAGGCCCATGTCGTCGGCCAGACAGGCGCCGGCGCCCCAGCTGGCCAGTCGCATCAGCCAGCGATAGCCCTCGATCTGGTAGTCGCGCAGTTCGGCTTCCAGGTTGGCGGGTACCTCGGGGTTGATCTCCTCGGCGCGGGCGATCCGCCGCAGCTGCTCCTCGAAGGCCTGATCGAGATCAATGTCCGCGCCAGCATCGATCAGCGGCTGCAGAATCGCCGCCGCAACCGGCGCCAGATCGAGCCGGCCGCGCTGGTCGGCCAGTGCGCGCACCTGGCGCAGTTGCCGCGCCAGTTCCTGGCTCAGCGCGATGATGCGGTCATCGGCCAGGCGCACGAAGCGACCCTGGGAGGAGGGCAGGGCTTCGAGCAGGCTGGCCAGCGACACCACCTGGCCGTCGTCGAGCTTGAGGCCGCCCTCGGTGTGGAACCAGTCGCGCTGCGCGCGTACCTTCAACGCCAGCTGACCGACTCCGAGCCGACGCGTCAGCGACCAGCGTTTGTGCTGCGACCAGTCGAGCAGCACGCGCTCGCCGAGTTCGAGCAACTGCGACAGGGCCTCCAGCGCGGTTTCGGCCGCGGGTATGTCGATGTCGTCGCCATTCTCGCCGCCGGCAAGCAGAGGCGCGTCGAGCAGCAACTGATTCAGCTCGCGCTGCTCATCGGCAAGCACACGGCGCGCACGCACCGGAGCGCCGTCGCGCAGTCCGAGAATTTCGGTCGTACCGACCGCAGGCACGAAATAGATACCGTCGACGCCGAGCGGGCGCGTGCGCAGGCGCATGCGCAGGCCCTCCTTGAGCGGCTCGACCTGCACATGGATACGCGAATCGACCTGCGCGACGACGGCCGCGGCGCCGTAATCGGTGTCTACCTCGATGCGTCGCGACAACTGCGGCGCCAGCGCCAGCAGCGCCGGCAGCGCCTGGTCCGGAAAGGTGGTTTCCTCGCCGAGGGCGCTGGCGAGCTTGAGCGTGTCGGCGTCGAACTCCGTCAGCACCAGCTGATCGCGGGTCCATTCGCCGGCGCGGCGCGAGTCCTCGGTGGGCGGCGGCTCGATCTGTACGCGCGCGTTGCCGTCGCGGTCGCGCCGGATCAGCAAGCGCGGTGCGTGCTTGACCACGCGGAAGGCGTGGTCGTCGTTACCGGTCACCACATGCGGATATTCGATCAGCGCATCGAGCACCGGCGAGGACAGTTCGACGTAATCGGCGTGACCGGTCGCCGCCCGCCGCCACTGCGCCAGCAATTCGATCGCGCGGATATCGTCGGGATCGATGCGCGACGTCGCGTCTTCCACCGAGCGCGCCGTCTCCAGCAGCCGGCCGCCAGTCCAGGCGCCCTTTGCGGTGGGCCGTAGTTCGCGCACTTCGATGCCGACCAGATGGTCGCCGCGGTAGTCGCGGCTGAGTTTCACCCGGATACGCGAATGCTTGGCGCCGGCCACGCGTTCGCCGACGGGTTTGACGTATGCCTCGATGGCGCGCAGGGCGCGCTGCCACGACGCTTCGGGCTGGCGCCACGACCAGGGACCGGCGGGCGTGGCGGTGGCATCACCCAAAGCCGCCGCAAAATGCTCAGCCATCCAGTGCCAGCGCGCGCTGCGCAGGTCCGGCAGGATGCGGGCGGCCCAGCTGGCCAGCGGTTTCGGCGGCGATTGCTCGGTCCAGTGGCACAGCAGCAACTGAGTCCAGCCGACAAACAGCGTCGGCTCGCTCATGCCCGATTTGGGCGCCCATGGCTGCGCCTGCGCGCTGACCCGCGCAAACAGTCCGAGTTCAGTGACTGCCTCACCGATGCCGTAGCTGGCGCCGGGATCGTAGCCGCGTACCAACTTGTTCAGTTGCGTCAAATGCGCTGCCGTTGGATCGGCCGCCAGCGCGAGTGCGTGCAACAGGCCCACGCTGCCGAGCAGCGGCGCCCGCACCAGACCCGCGCGCGGCGCATGCGCTTCCCAGGCTGACTGCAGCGTTGCCAGTGCTCCGGCGCAGTCGCCGATGACCGCGGTCTGGGCGCCGGCTGCCAGTGGGGCGGCGTCCGGGCCGGCAAAGCGCCGGACTTCATCCAGATCCAGTCGCAGCAAGGCATGCTGTGCGAGGACGGGGTTGGTCTGATGACCATCGGGTACCTGATCCATGCAGGCCACGGCGTGCCGATGCCAGAAATTGCTGCTCGGATCGGGCGTACGCAATTCGGCGGACAGCTGCCGCAGGCAGATGTCCAGGCGCACCGACGTGTGCAGACGCAACAGTTGCGCATCGTCCACCGGCGCCACCAGGATTTCGAAGCTGGAGGCGACCAGTGCGCTTTCGACCTCGTAGCCATTGAACTGCCCACAGGCGCGCGCCAGGCTCTTGCGATCGCAACCGCCGAGCATCGCCAGTCGCATGCCCAGGACCACCGGCCTGGGCAACATGTAGGCGTGGTGCCGGTTCCACAGCAATTCCAGCTGTGCGCCAATGAACCTGATGACCCAACGCCCGGCGACACCGCTGTCGATCAGGTAGTCCAGGCCCGCGCGACGCCAGAGATCGTCCTTCAGGCGGATTCCAGCGTTGGCATCCTGGACCAGCGCAATGCCGAGACGGGCGAACTCGTCGATGGTTTCCTTGCTGGTCGATGGCTTCGGCAGGCTTGCCATCGAGCCGATGCGGCAAATTCGCTCGAGTGCGTCACTGCCGATGCCGCCGGGCATCAAGGCCAGCAGTCCCAGCCAGATGCGTTGCCGGGTATCGAGCGCGTCGATGTTTGCCGCTGGGGAATCCGTCAATGGATGCGCGTCTGAAAACTCGGTCGGGCGTGGACGATAGCGCAGCGGCGGCATCGACCGCTGCCAGTCGCGCTGCCGGCATTGCGTTTGGGCCTGGCTTGTTGCGCTAATGTGGCCTGACCACAGCGGAGGATTCCGATGAGCGCGCAATGGATCACGCGATGGCTGGCTCTTGCAGCGCTGTGGAATGTGCTTGGCGGTGTCACGGCGCTTTGGAACCCGATGCAGCACTTTGCGCAGCTGTACACCTCGACGCTGGCACTCGATGACCCGATGCAGCTGTTTTTCTATCGCTGCACCTGGATCAACGTGATCGCATGGGGCCTGGCCTACGCGTTGGCCGCGGCGCTTTCCGAGTCGCGCCGCGCCGTGCTGGTGGCTGGCGTAATTGGCAAATCGGCATACTTCGCAGCCAGCGTCGCCGTCTACCATGGCGGTGCCGGCACCAAACTGCTGCTCGCCGCCGGCGCTGTCGACCTGCTGCTCGCCGCGGTGTTTGTGGTGGCCTTCTTTTCCTCTGCCCATGGCCGTCCGGGCGAATTGGGGCGTTCGTTCATTACGCGCACCTGAGAGCTTGAGGGGAGATCGCCAGCGCGCGGTCAGACCGCCGCCTGACTCTGCCTGAACTTGCGAGGCATATTGGCCTCCCCCGGCGCATGGTTCAGTCTGCACGGTCACCACTCTGGAGCTTGAACATGAAGGTCGACTTGGCACGCAGATCCGCCGTTCGCGGTTTGGCTTCGATGTCCTTGCTGGCCGCTTTCGCCAGTTGGGCGAGCCGCCCCAACGTGCCCAATGCGGCCGACCAAGCCCTGGCGGCTCTTGAGGCGGCATCAGGCGGACGTCTGGGCGTGCTTTTGCTCGACACTGGATCGGGCCGGACCACGGGTCATCGGTCCGACGAACGCTTCGGCCTGTGTTCGACCTTCAAGTTGCTGCTCGCCGCGGCCATCCTGCGTGAGGCCGATGCGGGGCGCTTGAAACTGGACACCTTCATCGAATACGGCAAAGCCGACCTGGTGCCGCACGCTCCAGTCACCGGAGCGAATCTGGACAAGGGCGGCATGCGGATCGGCGAACTGGCCGAAGCCGCACAACTGACCAGCGACAATGTCGCCGCCAATTTGTTGCTGCGATTGCTCGGAGGGCCCGCAGGGTTCACCGCCATCCTGCGCCAGATGGGCGATGCCGTCACCCGCATCGATCGCATCGAGCCGGAGATGAATCTGGTGCCGGCGGGCGAGACGCGCGACACCACCACACCGCGAGCGATGGCCGACAGCGTCGCACGCATCATGACCGGCGAGCTGTTGTCGACCAGCGCCCGCGAGAGCTTGACGCAATGGATGATCGCCACCGAAACCGGCAAGAAACGCCTGCGCGCCGGCTTGCCGCCGGATTGGCGCGCCGGCGACAAGACCGGCACCGGCGTGGCACCCGGCATGCCCAACAAGCACAACGACGTCGCCATCGTCTGGCCCACCGGTCGCGCCCCGCTGGTGATCGCCGCCTATTACGAGGCCAGCGGCTACTTTGAAAATACGCGGCCGGAGGATGACGCGGTGTTGGCCGAAGTGGGGCGGATAGCGGCCGGATGGATCGGTTGAGAGCATTTGGAGTGGGGTGGCTTGCCACCGCTTTCGGATAAGACCCAGCCGGTCCCGAGCGCATCCAAAGCGCCGGCGAGCCGGCGCACTCCAGATCTAATTCGGTACGGTGTTGACGCGCAGTACCGGATACAAGTTGTAGCGCTCGTCAAATGACGCATGCCGGCGCGCAAAGAAATCGAGGCGTGCGGCAGGATCGGCGGCGAAAGCGGGATCGGTCGCCAGGCGCCGGTTGAATTCGGCGGCAACGGCGGGGTCGTTCTTGAGCATGGCCGCGCCGATGTCTTCCGCGACATAGTCCTCCATGTATTCCTTGCGCTCGAACGCACTGTTGAATTCACCCCAGGCGGCGTAGGAATCGGGTGCCTGCGGCTCCAGCAGGGCGACCACCAGCCTGGCTTTGGCCTGTGCGATCGGGACAAACAGCGATCCGGCCGGGACGTCGCGCGGCTCGGCCTTCCATTCGCCCTCCAGCGTCAAGGTCTGGTGGTTTTCGACGGGGGCGGCGCCAAAACTCGCTTTGTTCGCGCGGAAGGTCTGCGTGTCGGCGTCTTCGATGGCCTTGTCGATCCTGCGAAACTCCACGCCGTGCAGGGCAAGGCGCTCGGCGACCCACTGCGCGTGCGCGGCCGGAACGATATAGCCCGCAGCAGGCGCGGTCACGCTGAGCGTCGCCCGCACGTCGTCGCGCAGCGGAATCTTCCAGATCTGCGGCGTGCGCTCGTCGTAACGGGTCACCAGCGCGCCGGAAACCGCCGACGGCTTGCGCGTGTAGGCATAGCCGCGAAAATCGATCAGATGGCCTTCGCCCTGTGCCTTGTAGACCAGCGGCACGCTGCTCGCGCCGAGTGTGCGGGCGCGCGCGTCGGCCGCCTGCGCCAGCTTGAGCCAATCTTGTCCGTGGGCGACGGTCGCCTCGATCAGATCGATGACGGTGTTGCGGGTGACGCGAACGCGCGTCTTGTAGTCCTTCCACGAGTGCGTTTCCACCAACACACCGAAGCGGTTGCGCAGGGTCATGTAGCCGGTCGAGAAACGCGGCGGTGCGACGCCGGCGTCGAAACCGGATTGCGGATCGTCAGTGATCGCGAAGGATGGGTAAAAGGGCAGCGGCAATGAGCCCTGCGTGGCCAGCTTGTCGATCAGTTCGCCACGCAGTGCCAGGCCCGCCTTGCGCAGCTCGATGTCGCCGGAGTAAACCGGCTCCAGTGTGATTGACACATCGTGCTCGAACTGCGCGCCGTCAGTCACGTGGAGATCGGTGTAGACGATCGGGTCCCAACGCCCGATCAGTCGCAACATCGCCTGCATTTCCGGCGTTTGCGCCTTGGCGTAATCCCGATTGAGGTTCTGGTTCTGCGCCGTCGTGCGCCAACCCATCTGCTCCGGGCCGCGCTGGTTGGGTCGATTCCAGGCGCCGAAACGTTCGTGACCATCGACATTGAACACCGGCACGAACACCAGCACCAGTTGGTCCAGGGCCCCGGGCAGAGCCTTGCCCTCAAGCAGTTGGCGCAGTGCCAGGAAGCCGGCGTCCTTGCCGTCGATCTCGCCGGCGTGAATGCCGCCCTGGAACAGGACCACGGGCAACTGCTGCTCGTGCGCGGACTCGGGCGTCAGCGCGGCATGGCTGACAATGAGCGACAGCAGCGGCCGGCCTTCCGGCGAGCGTCCGAATTCCTCGCAGCGAACAGCTTGCGGATATTCCCGTGCAAACGCGGCACACAGCTCGATGGTTTCTGCATAACGGCCGGTCTGCTTGAAGTCAGTGCGCTCGGCGTGGGTGGTGAGCGTGGCTGCCGACCCGCCCGGCGCCAATGCAATGGCCAGCGATGCAAGCAGGGACAGTCGAAAATTCATGACAAGGCCGTCGGCGAGAGTGGAGACGGATACTGCCGCTTCCCGAAACACACGGGTAGGCCAGGCTGGCGCCATGAATGGGAAGCGCCGGGCGTCACTGGCGCCGAGCAGGGCTCCGGGTTCCCGGCACGCCAGCTTGCTCTGCATCAATGCCCCGTTTCGCCAATCCCCGACAATCGTGATCGTTGCTTTCAGGCAGGAGCGATTCGATGTTGCAGATCCGGATTCATGGTCGTGGTGGTCAGGGCGTGGTCACCGCGGCAGAGATGCTGTCGATCGCCGCTTT
>Ga0138256_10009053_pt1 | contig 10448 bp, 10 predicted proteins | sample KNB2016incub_MG_FD_105486 | JGI IMG/M metagenome (GOLD analysis project Ga0138256, IMG submission 105486) | Active sludge microbial communities from wastewater in Klosterneuburg, Austria - KNB2014incub_MG | ecosystem: Engineered > WWTP > Activated sludge > Unclassified | place: Austria... | reverse complement strand
CTTGCAAGCCTCATAGATGCTTGATGCAACAAGGATCGCATTGCCCTTCCCATTGCTAAGTCGCGGGCGTCTTCTAAAATCAAGGATGATGTCCTGAATGACTTTTCTCATGCGGGCTTCGGAGCTGCGCACATTCTGCATCGTTCCCCATTGCTTTTTTAGTTCATCCTTTTGCCAGTCGTTCAAATCTTTGGAAACCAGATCGAACCATTCATCCACGCTATCTTGTGACGTAAGTCTCTGATCAATATCACGCGCTTCGTACACGAGGTCGAGGATAACTCCATCCTCAACACCTTCGCTGAACTTATAGGTGTGGATGTAACCGCCAAAGACTTCGATACTTGTTTCTTTGTCCTGTTTCAAAAGCGGTGTGCCAGTGAAACCTATGAATATCGCATTGGGCATCAATGCCTTCATTGTCTTGCGGAGCTTGCCGCTCTGTGTGCGGTGACATTCATCCACGAAGACGAAGACCTCGCCGACCGTGGGACTGGGCTGGGCTTCCAGATCTTTGATAAAAGCATCGAAGTTATCCACACCTTTTTGTCCAAACTTATGGACCAGTGAGCAGAGCAGGCGCGGTGAGGCTTGACCAAGTTTGTTCATCAGGTCACGGCCGCTGGTTGCGCGGATATTGTCGGTCTTTGGGACTATTCCAGCATTCTTGAACACGCCTTCGATCTGTTTATCCAGTTCGTCACGGTCGGTGATAATGGCGACACGCGCGTTGGGATTATTTTCCAATATCCATTTGGCAAGCAGAACCATGACGATGCTCTTGCCTGAGCCTTGTGTGTGCCAGATGATGCCGCCCTTCTTTTCATGGACATGCTGCTGAGCGGCCTTGATACCATTGTATTGATGCACTCTCGGCAACTTCTTTGTACCGCCATCGAAGATAACGAAGTCGTGGATCAACTCAAGGAGGCGATTTTTCTCACAGAGTTTGAGCAGATATTTATCCAGTTTGAAGCGGGTGTTATCCTGCTCGTCTTCCTTCCACTTGAGGAAATACTTTTCCTCGGTTTTGATGGTTCCGTATTGCAATCCTTCACTGTCATTGCCAGCGAAGACAAACTGCACGGTGCTGAAGAACCACTCATTGAATTCAGGCTGTTGATTGGACAGGTTTTGTCGGATGCCATCGCCAATGCTGACGCGGCTGTTCTTCAATTCGAGAACGCCAATGGCAATGCCGTTGATATAAAGCACAATATCAGGGCGGCGCTCGTGATTGCCTCTGAGTGTCACTTCTTCAGCGATGGCGAAATCATTTAGTTCAGGTTTGTCCCATCGGATGAGATGAACGGTTTCGGTGACTTTTCCCGCTTCGATCTTGACAGGTACACCGTAATATAAATATTTATAGACTTCCTCGTTATTGCCGTATAGGTTGCGGTTGTGATTATCAGCCTCACGGTGCAGCAGATCGATTGCTCTGTTTATTTGGTCGCTGGAATAGCCACATTTGGTCAGCCAGGCAGTAAGCAAGCCTTCTTCAATGTTGCTGTTATTCTCACGGTCAGACCAGTCGCCGAGGTAGCGATAATGCAGCTCATCGCGGAAGAGAGCGATGACGCGGTTTTGCGTTGCGCGTTCTGGTTGGCCGATGGTCATAATAATCTAATTCTCCGCCGAGATGATTTTTTCTATTGCTAGGGCAATCTCACCAAAAGACGCTTGCATGGGACCTAACTCTTGCAAGGCGCCGAAACTTATCGATTTCTGATCAGGTTTTTTGGCATTAAGAACGGACGTTGGTAATAAGTAGAATGTCCATTGATCCATATCCAACGGATCAAGCGTTAGCTTTTCTTTGTGATGCAACAGGCAAAACACATATATATCTGCCCGCCGTTTGACTTCACTGCTGCTTTCGTTCGTGCTGGCATCCCAGCCTTTTGTAGGGGCAATATTGAATGAAATTTTAGAAGGCTTGGATTGTTTCCAAGTTTGAAGGTATGCAGCCGATTTTATCTCTAATTTCATTCCATCAGGCATGACCAGATCATAATCATCCCACTCACGCCTTGTGTTTGTCGCAATTCCCAACGCGGAAGCAACAATGTATTCGGCAAGAACGCCGCGCATGGCATTGCTGGACAGGTCAGAGTAAGCCCACTGCCAGAAACCAAATAATTTATTGTCTAAGGATTTTCCATTTGCCCTGAAATTTTCTTCTCCCGTTTTACGAGATACAACGATTGCGCCTAAATCATTATCCATATATCAGTACCTTTTCTGATAAGAGAACTACTCACGCCAACCTAATCTTCCCAGGCAGCAATTCAAACATCATCCCGGCCTTTGACCAGTCTCTCTTCCAACGCGGAGATTTCGACATCCATGTCGCTCAAGATTTCGATGAAGGCGGTTTGTTCGGGCAAAGAATGCTATGGGATGACTGTTCTTGTGCACTAGCGATTGTATAAGTGCCTAATGTCATGCACGCTTAGTTGACGACGATTTTCTTAATTAACTTTCTTAGGTTTATCCTTGTCACTTTCCATAATCTTTTTCGCCTTGAATGTGACAAGAAAGGCGGAAAGCACTTCGCGAATCTCCCGTGCTTCATTACTTCTCATCCTGTTAATAAGCGTTTGGCAAAGAGGATACCAAGCCAGCATCGAAACAACCAGTAAAATTATCCCCCAACCCAGTATCTGGTCATTTATAAGTTTGATCCCCCAACCAATTCCTGCTAAAGCCCAAACCGTTACCGTGTGAAGCAAGTTCAGCCTAAGTTGACGTATGCTAGTTTCACGAACTAAGATTTCTTTTGCCTCAGGTACATATTTCCAAATGAATGACCTGCAAAGATAATAATGGGAAACAGTCCATTCTAAATTATTCTCTTTAGGTTTCCCAAGCAGTTCGTTCATAGCTTGAATAATATCGTTCTTAAGTTCTGGTAATGGAATAGTAGCTTTTATTCTTGGGGATCTTTTTATAGCAATTCGATATTCTAATATCTCAGCAAAACCAGAGAAAATTACACCGATTGAGTAACTGATAATAATAAGAAGTATCCCAGCGGCGAGCCAATCTACTTGAAAATTTGGAAGATTGTTGAACACTGGCGTTAACAATAATAAAAGAACTAAACCAATTGCAGTTAATCCGCCAGGGAATAAATAGGCTAGAAAATCGACTAGTGAAAACTTGTTACTAAGTTCCATATGTTCTTCTCCTGACCATTTTTATCAAACAACCCAACCACGGATTATACGACCTCTTATCGTATGTCCACACCAACCAGGTCTTCCCCCCCCCCCAACAACTCGGACATCATCCCCGCCTTGACCTGCTGTGCGCCTTGGATAGTTTTTCTTCCAGCGCGGCGATTTCAACCTCTATGTTGCTCGGGATTTCAGCAATAGTGCACGATCCCCTACTTCATACTGTATTTATTTAACTTACTCTTCCAATTGATTAGTATCCTGATCCGCCCCCAAAGAGAAAACTTTCGATTTTCCCCAGACGCGCTTAAAACCCGCTGCGCCAGCAGAGAAGACCAAAAGGGCTCCACCAATCCAGTAAGATAGTGTTTCTCTTCCTTCAGGTGCAAATACTATGAGTGCAAGGGCTGAAAGCAAGGCTATAACAGAGAGAACAAGCCATAAACGCTTTGTTTTTTCTTGTTCTTCTATATAAGCTTTATGCAACGCCGTCCTTTCCACTATGAAATTTGATACTGATGCATCAGAGGTACCCCGAATTACTTGTCTGATATTTTTTCCTCCCCATGGTGCAGATAATTGTACTTCTTGGCTGTTCGTTGATCTCCCTTTTTTTTGCGATTTGGCTGCTTTTTGGAATTATCTTTCGTACTGCTCTTTTTTGTCATTGTTGATCTCCTTATGTGGTTATTCAGATGTGGGACAATCCAAAGATGTAATAAATGGCGTCTTTTTAATACCCTACTTCGTAGGATATCTCACGCCTAATTTAATTAGCCTAACGAAAGATTATACAACCTCTCTCCATACACTCACACCAACCAGGTCTTCCCCCCCCAGCAACACGGACATCATCCCCGCCTTGACCTGCCGTGACTTGACCAGTTCCCCTTCCAGTGCAGCGAACTAAACATCTTTACCCCAGCCCTTGTGCCAATATAGGAAAATCTTTCCTAGTATTGTCACTCAATTCGGTTTTCGCTACCACAATGAATGACTGTGCATACAAACCGATCCACATAAAACATTGACATACTACTACTGGTTCAGTAGCAACTACCACATAAGCCCGTCTTATCGCTATTGACTGACTAAACATGTTGTGCAAACAGGAATTATGTACGAGAGCTAACCAAATAGGGTTATTTTTTGCAGTTTCACGATTTCTTTCCGCTTCAACTTGATCTGAGTCAATCAAGCCACAATTAATATTAGATTGATCGATAAAAGTAGCTGTATCGTAGTAGATTATTCCCTGTGCGATTTTCAACCCTATTCTTTGCACACGCTCACGCTCATATGGAATTCCAAGCGCTTTTCTGATAATCGACCCTGACGAAGACTTTAACTCAATTAGTTCTGCATCTCGGAGAAAATTATTCAGCCTAATTTGTCCAGCGGGACGTTCCCACGCTTTTCTTGCCTTCTCAATCAAATGACCACCCTGAGGATATTCCGAGGCGGGAGGTGCTAATAAATCACGCAAATACTCCTCATCCATGGAATACTCTTGATTACATTTTTGGTGTGCCCAAAGTGTAAGGCGATCTGTTCCTACTGGATTGCCTTTTGGCAAGAAACACTTTGGTGGAACATGGTCTTTTGTGTCTGCATTGGGCTTACCACAGAGATAACAAATGGAGTTTTTCATAAATTTACCAACCTATCAGAGTAATCCGTTTCATTATGGATTATACGACCTCTTGCCTTACACTCACGCCAACCTGATCTTCCCAGTCAGCAACACGGACATCATCCCCGCCTTGACCAGTTTCCCTTCCAGCGCGGAGATTTCGGCGTCCATGTCGCTCAGGATTTTGGCGATGGCAGCTTGTTGAATTACGTCAATAGAGTTGCCAGCCAAGAAATATCCAAAATATTATGCCAATCACTATTTCTACGATACTTGCTAAAAGAGGAAACCAAAATGCAGAAACGCTTTGATTTCTTAATGGTATTTTTCTTAGTCCTTCTATTTGGTCTTCCTCAGTTTTTTTGTTCATGAGTTTGCGAACATAATCTAATTCAGAGCCAGGGGTAAAATTAAAATAAAAGCCGTCATCTGTGGAATAATTCTGCCCCATTTTCAACATACGATAGTAATAAGCAATTACAGATCTTCTGCTTCTTCCGTCTAGAATTACAAAAGACCAAATTAGAAATGCTGAAAATATAAATAAACTTGCTCGCCGGGTTGAAAATGCTAAACTTAAGGCGGCTAAATTGGCTGTCCCAAAGAATGAAGCCATCTGTAATCTCATGTTCTTTGTTGAGAGAATGGCTTCGTAAATCTTCTCCAATTCAATTTCGTGGAATTTTGTCAGTTCTTTGTCGGGGTTTTTCTTTGTCTTTTGCAAATTAAAATCCTTATTACTTTGGACGTCTTTCTTTAGTTGGTGACAATCCACCAAAGGTTATTATACGACCTCTCACCAGTCGCTCACACCAACCTGATTTTCCCCGTCAGCAGCTCGGACATCATGCCTGCCTTGACCTGCCGTGCCTTGACCAGTTTCTCTTCCAGCGCGGTGATTTCGGTGTCCATGTCGCTCAGGGTTTCAGCTAGCGGACTGTTCACACCAACCTGATCTTCCCTGTCAACAGCTCGGACATCATCCCAGCCTTGACCTGCCGTGCCTTGACCAGTTTCCCTTCCAGCGCGGAGATTTCGGCGAGTAGTTTCACACCAACCTAATCTTCCCCCCCAGTAACACGGACATCATCCCCGCCTTGACCTGCCGTGCCTTGACCAGTTTCTCTTCCAGCGCGGAGACTTTGACATCCATGTCGCTCAGGGTTTCGGCGAGTAGTTTCACACCAACCTGATCTTTCCCGTCAACAACTCTGACATCATCCCTGCCTTGACCTGCCGCGCCTTGACCAGTTTCTCTTCCAGCGCGGAGATTTCGCCGTCAGATCCAAGCGTGCAACAGGTCTTTCAGCTCTTGAATGGAAAGGGTTCTGTCACCATAATGGAGCATTCGATGACAATTGGCGCAAACCAATGCAATATCTTCCAGTCTTGTACGGCTCCCTGGTTTGAGTTCTGCAATGGGTTGTTTATGATGGGCTTCAATAAACTTGTGACCATGTTCTCCATACCTTTCTGTAAAACTAAATCCACATACTTGACAACGAAGCATAGGGTCTTGTTCAAGTGCAAAGCTCTTGGCTTTTGCTACAAGTGTTCTATTGCGCTCACGTATCAAGTGCAATCGACGTTTTTCTGCGCCTTCAGGAAAGGACAAAATATCAGGATCTGGCGGCTCAGGCAATGGTTTTTTGGGTGATAAACCTGCCCAACATAATCCTGCAACCACCCAAAGTGGTTCAGATAATCTTGGTTCACTTTTGGACCAAAATTCTTGATAAGTTTTTGTCTCGCTAAATATCTTCCCAAATCTGCCCGCCCAAATAACCCAATCACCCAGAGAAACATTTGATGGAGGTAACTCACACCCAAAAGCCTCTGCATAATCTTTCCATCGTCCACGGCGGAAATCTACAAATCGTGACGGGTATAGTGATGTGAGAATGAGGCTTGCTAATGAGGCTGCGCCTGCCCAATCTTTAGTTTTATCAGGAGTTGAAAAACCTAATGGAATTGCGTCTTCGATGAATTTTTGAATACGTTTACTTGCGTTCGTGTCATCCTCTGGGAAATTCTCAATAAGGGGACGAATAATCGCAGTCGCCTTACCGCTATTACTTATAAATCTATTGAAGCGAATACGATCAAATCGTCCAGTCATGATCCAGCAGTTACGAACGGCTTCTGCAAATTGTTGTAAATCAAAAGTGGAAGTGGAAAGAGTGGCAGCTACTTTAGGGTAATTTTGAACTCTGTTAGCAATTTCTTCATTGCCCAGATTGAGTACCACTTGTTCAAGAGGTAAATTCCAGTCGCGGGACAAGTTTTCAAGCCATGCTTTGAACTTCTTATCTACCTTGTCATTCATAAGTGCATCCTTGTTCCAATATTACTGCCGCACCGTGGACAGTTCCTCTTCCAGCGTGGTGGCTTCGACATCCATGTCTTTACCTTGACTTGAAATCATGGCAATCCTCTAATAATCCTTCTAATCACGGTTAAGACGTATCTTCCCCCCCAGCAGCTCGGACATCATCCCCGCCTTGACCTGCCGTGCCTTGACCAGTTTCTCTTCCAGCGCGGTGATTTCGGCGATGGCAGTTTGTTCGGGTAAAAAAGGAAGCGGTGTCGTTTGTGTCAGTAAACAAAATATCTAATGAACAATCTAAATATTGTTGGTCTCTTTTCTTAATGACATTTCGATTTCTTCAAATTGCCTTTCCATTTGTTGTTCTATACTTGCATTAGTTGCGTTAAGAAATTTAGACTGCAATTCGTTGTTCATAATCTTGTTTATCTCTTCTCTCAAACTTGCTCTCGTATCATTTAACTGATATTGGATTTTACCTTCAGTAAGAACCATTTTGCGAACTAAGGTAGGCACATTAATGTCTAGCAAAGCGTGTTGGTTAAAATCCTCTTCATTGCTTCCAGCACGCGATTTAAAATATTCACCTAAACCCATAATAGCTCCATAAATAAATATTCCAATAAAGCTCCTTCCCGATACTGCTTGAAAAAAGGTTTCAACCCATTGGGACACAATAACGATTAGCACAACGTAAACAGCAAGAAGAGAATTCCGTAAACCTTTACTGAATACTGCTTTGAATTGTTCGCCTTCAAGCGAAATTCCTTTTTCAAAAAGTCCTAAATCCTTGCTGTAAAACACTAACCTAAATTTTGCTTTCACCTCATATTCTTGATAAAAAGCAGCAGCAATATTGTCAATTTCAAAACATACACCCTTGAACCAGATACTAAAAATTGGCCCCAGCAAATTTTCTAAACCTTCGCGCCTTATCCAATTTTCAAGTCGGTTATCTACATCGGGCTGTATTTCTCTTATCGTCTTTATTTTGCCTGACCTCCAGTTATATAGTGCAGGCTTGATGGTCTCAACAAGAATTTCGTTAGCCAATGGTTGAGTTACCATTTCGGAAAGTAATCCAAATTGCTTATTGAGAAGATCTTTCGCTTCCCGAATTAAGTTGCTTTTCTGCTCTGTAAGTTTATTCCAATTCACATCACTTTTTTTATCTGAAATAAATTCAAGGTTCTGCTTTAATGTTTCATAGAATTTCTCGGGAGGCAAATTGCTGCCCTTAACATCTACGTAATGAATTGCCTGCAAAGAAAGCCACACATCACCTTCAAGTAGTAACGGAATAATCTTCTTTTGTTTATCTAGTGCTCTCAGTACTTCGTTCTGCACCCATACCGACTTGAAAGCTTGCGTTGTCATGATAACAACAAAAACACTACAATTGTCCAACTGTTCTTGAATGATCTCGAGCCATTTACTACCATAATCAATTCTATTGTCTATCCAAACAGGCAAATCTCTTTTTTCGATTGAATTGGCTAGACTTGTTGCATAATCTTTATCTTTATGACTATAACTGATGAACACATGTTTCATGTTAGCTCCATCATTGGATAGAACAATGAGTTTAATTGCTAGCTTTGATCATTTTACAAAGAATAAGCGCTTTGTCATGTACGTTATCATTTCTGCAAATCCGAACTAATCTAAATTGTGAACAATAGTATGCCCATCCAAGGGATTATCCGATTTCTTTCCTCACACTCACACCAGCCTGATCTTCCCCGTCAGCAGCATGGACATCATCCCCGCCTTGACCAGCTTCTCTTCCAGCGCAGTAACTTCGGCGTTAATGACGCTCAGGATTTTGCTTATTTTGCAAGAGATGCAAAATAGTATGCTAGATACACGCTACCTAAGGTGGTAAGAGCACCAAGGATTGTTCCCAGTAAAGCTAAACCTGATGGTATCAATACTGGCTTCCACCATCGCATTTCTTCTTGATGAGCAATAGCATGACTATGCAATTCAATTGCAGTGTTGATTAGGGTTTCGATTTGGGATGCGTCGAGTGGCTTATGTGTCAAATTCTCCCTGTCGGCAGGGGTCAGTTCGGCGAGTTCTGCATCAGTTAATTCCCTATGCTTTTTTCCATCGTAAGTCTTATCATATGTATATCGCCATCTTAGGCTTATCCAATCTCCACTTTTACGGAAAAACTCGGGGTGTTGTGAAAAAATGCCGTTCCAATTATCGCCGCTGAGAGGATTGTCAAGCTTCGTTGACCAATCTTTACTTCCGCCCCAGGGATTTACGCCCATTACTTGAATAGCTGCTATGAGGTCTTCCAATCGCCTCTCTTCAAGGTACGGTGACTTTCTTGTTCCCATGTTACTTTCTCCTTTTAGAATTAACTACTTCTACTATCAACTAACCTAATCTTTCCCGTCAGCAGCTCGGACATCATCCCCGCCTTGACCTGCCGTGCCTTGACCAGTTTCTCTTCCAGCGCGGAGATTTCGGCATCTTTCATAGTTACGAATAAATATATGGTGTTCCATTGATATATTTTTTGTGATAGTCAAGCTTATTGAACCAGACGAAGTTTTTATAGTGGCAATTCTTATCACCACGCACCCCTCTAACAATTACACCATCAAATAGTGATGACAGATACATCCCAATGTACTGACTGAATTTTTTAGTTGGATAGCCTTCTTCTCCACAAAGTTCACAATGAAACAGCAACTCATTTACCAACCTGAGACTATCATCAGAAAAATCTGCAACATGCAGCTCGTCAAAGTTTATCGTGTATTTCAAAATGCAGACCTTCCCGTCAGGTGGTTTCAGTTCCCTCTTTACACCAAGTTCAGTTTCAGCAAGATAGAATGCGACAAAATCAAAGTTATACCTATTTTCTTCGCTAGGGCGGAATTTATCTTTCGGGCATGGACCCATGCGGGGAATATCCAATATCACATCAGACGACACACCTCGATAATAGTCCAATTCACCATTCAATAACTTTGCATTCTTAAGTTCGGGCAAAATCTTTTTAGTAAAGTATTTATCTTTAAATAATCGTTCTTCTTTTTTCTGATACCACGACTGAAACAACTTGTATTCTTCATCGCCAATACTTTCCCTGCCTGTTGGACCATATCTTAATGTCATAGTGGCTTTCATTTTCATAGGCATTCTATCAACCTTTAGTTCCAATTAGAAATATAAAACCTCTCGTCATACGTTCACACCAACCTGATCTTCCCTGTCAACAACTCGGACATCATCCCCGCCTTGACCTGCCGTGCCTTGACCAGTTTCCCTTCCAGCGCGGAGATTTCGG
>Ga0138256_10009052_pt1 | contig 10448 bp, 7 predicted proteins | sample KNB2016incub_MG_FD_105486 | JGI IMG/M metagenome (GOLD analysis project Ga0138256, IMG submission 105486) | Active sludge microbial communities from wastewater in Klosterneuburg, Austria - KNB2014incub_MG | ecosystem: Engineered > WWTP > Activated sludge > Unclassified | place: Austria... | reverse complement strand
GCGGGCGACACGATCTCCACGTTGAGATTCAACGTCTCCTTGAGGCCGACCATCGACCGGAGCAACGCGTCGCCCTCCGGCTCGAGGGTGAGGTCCACGTCGACCGTGGACTCGCGCAGACCGCGGAGAAGCTGGGATGCCCCGCCCGCCAGGTAAAGGCGCGTGGGCTCGGTCGCCGCATGCGACAACTCCGTCAGGAAGGCCAGGAGTCTCGCGCGGTCTACGGGCGCGCGCACGCCAGGGCCCTTTCGTAACTCACCAGAAGCCGGACCAGGGCGTTGTACTGGCCGTGCGCGTTGTCGCCATGCTTCCGATCGAGGAGGGCATACAGCCGGTGCTCGGGATTCTCGAACGCGGGGCCGAGGTCGACCCCGAGCGCGCGCAGCCTGGGTGAGCCGATCGAAACCAGGAGCGATTCGATGGTCTCCTCGTTTCGCGCGAGATCGGCGAGGCCCTTGCCGATCAGTTCACCGCCCGGAAGGCCCTGCATGGCGAAGAGATTGTACAGGAGGCCGGAATCGCGGTTCCCCGCGATCGGGCTGACCGAAGCCGTTCGACGGCGAGCCGACCTCCACATACAGCATCCCCGCCTCGTCGAAGGCGAAGGACTTCGCGTTGTGCTGCCGTTCGTCGGGGAGCCCGAAGACGATGGCCTCCGGTTCGCCCCTGGGAACGAGTTCACCGGGAACGAGCCGGTAGCGCAGGACCGAGGTGGAGGTGGAGTGATACAGGTAGCCGTCCCGGACCGCGATGCCCGTGCCTCCCCCCGAACCGAACGCCGCCCTCATCTCCGCGCGGCCGTCGCCGTTGGTGTCCCGCAGGGCGATGATGCCGACCGTGCGCTTCTTCACGTAGACGTCCCCGTTCGGCGCAACCGCCATGAAGCGCAGGGGCCCGAGGTCGTCGGCCACCACCACTGCCCGGAAGCCCGGCGGCAGCTCGATCGCGCCGTCGTCGCGGTCGGGGGTGGGGAGCTTCTGGGCGAAAAGGCCGGCGGACGAACCAAGCACGAGGGCGGCCGCGGCCAGGGAGCGCAACGAAGAGACTCTTGTCGGGATCACAGTGCCCGGGAATCCAGTCCATCACCGCCCCGCGCGCCGCGCCGGGGTGCGACTCCATGGAACCGATGACTCCGTGCACGGAGTGCGGAGTGCACTCGACGAGAACCGCGCGCCGAGGTCTCTGATCGCGCCTGAGATCGGCATGTGACATCCGTTACCACCGGTCAGGGACACGAGCATCGGCGGGTCGACGAACCGGGGGCTGAGCTTAGGATCCGGTCGTTGATCGGAACTTCCCTCGCCCACTACCGACTGACCGCCAAGATCGGAGAGGGTGGAATGGGCGAGGTGTACAGAGCGGTCGACACCACCCTCGGACGCGACGTCGCCATCAAGCTCCTTCCGCCCGACGTGGCGGTCGCTCCCGAGCGGGTCACCCGCTTGCGTCGCGAGGCCCAGCTTCTGGCCGCACTGAATCACCCGAACATCGCGGCGATCTACGGCCTTCACGAAGCGGGCGGGAACGTGTTCCTCGTTCTGGAACTCGCGAACGGCGAGGACCTCGCCCAGCTTCTGCGGCGCGGACCGCTGAGCCTCGACATGGCGATCTCCGTCGGCAGCCAGATCGCGCACGCCCTCGAGGAGGCGCACGAGAAGGGCATCGTGCACCGCGATCTCAAGCCCGCGAACATCAAGCTGTCCCGCGACGGAAAGGTCAAGGTTCTGGACTTCGGCCTCGCCAAGGCCTACGGGGGCGAGTTCGATCCGCCAAAGGGCGACGCCCTGTCCCGGGCCTCGACCATGACCGGCGAGAGGGCGGAGTCGGGCGCCATCCTCGGCACCGCGGCTTACATGTCTCCCGAGCAGGCCCGCGGCCTGCCCGTCGACAAGCGCACGGACATCTGGGCCTTCGGCGTGGTCCTGTTCGAGATGATCACCGGGCATCGTCTCTTTCCCGGGGTCACGCTTGCCGACACGCTCGCCTCCGTCCTCACCGCCGAGATCCCCTGGGACCGCCTGCCGCAGGAGTTGACGCCCGCCCAGCGCCAGCTTCTGCGCCGGTGCCTCGACCGGGACCGCGGGCAGCGACTGCGCGATATCGGAGAGGCGCGGATCGCGCTCGACGCCCTCACAAACGGCGAGGGCCCGGCCGCATCCCCGCCCGCCCTTTCCGGGAAGGCCCGCTCGGCGGCCTGGGTGGCCCTCGCCCTCCTTCCCCTCGCGGGCGCGCTCGGGCTGCTGTCGCTTCGACCCACGGAAGAGACGCTGCGGCCGTTCCGCTTCAAGGCCGCCATCGGGGCGGACGCCTCCCTTGCTCGCCGCAGCGGCCTTGCCCTTTCTTCGGACGGTTCCACTCTCGCCTTCATCTTGGAGTCCCCTGGCCGGCCCGCGCAGCTCTACGTTCGGAAGCTCGACCAGCTTGCCGGAACCGCGCTGGCCGGCACCCAGGACGCGAGCGACCCCTTCTTCTCCCCGGACGGAGAGTGGATCGGGTTCTTCGCCGATCGCAAGCTCAAGAAGGTCCCCTCCGCGGGCGGCGCGGTCACGACCTTGTGCGATGCTCCGGGAGCGCGGGGCGGCGCCTGGACCGCGAGCGACGTGATCGTCTTTGGAGCCAGCGGGCGCGGGGCTCCGCTCCAGAAAGTCAGCGCTCAGGGGGGAAGCCCCGCCTCCCTCGGCTCTCTCGCCGCGGACGAGGTGGCTCAAGCGTGGCCGCAAGCGCTTCCCGGGAACACCATCCTCTACAGCAGCCACCGCGCCGGTACCGGCACTTTCGAGAGCGCCGACGTCATGGCCACGTCGCTCGACGGAGCGGCTCCGGTCCTGGTGACGCGCGGGGCCTTCTTTGGACGATACATGGCGGGCGGCCACGTCCTGTTCGTCCGGAATGGCCGCGTGATGGCCGCGCCCTTCGACCTCGGGAGTCTCACCATCCGGGGAGAACCGGTGCCCATTGCGGAGGACGTCGCGAACGACGCAACCACCGGCACCGCTCAGTACGCATTGTCTCCCACCGGAACCCTGGTGTACGCCCAGCGTCGCCCTCCGGCGGCGGCGGAGCGGCCGGTGTTCTGGATGGATGACGCGGGGCGGACCGCCCCCCTGAGACCGACCCGCTCCGACTGGACCACCCTTCGCTTCGCGCCGGGCGGGAAGATGCTGGCCATGGCCATTCGCGAGGGCGCGCAGTACGACCTCTGGTCGTACGAGTGGAACCGGGACGCGATGACCAAAGTGACATTCGATCCCGGCAACGAACTGAACCCGGTGTGGACTCCCGACGGCGGGGGAATCGTCTTCGCCGCGTCGCGGGAGCCGGGGGTCAGCAACCTCTACTTCCAGCGACTGGATCGAACCGGGAGCCCGCAGCGTCTCACGGAGAGCGCCAATCCCCAGATCCCCTGCAGCTTTCACCCGAGCGCCCGCTTCCTCGCATACACCGAACGAAACCCGAACAGCAAGGAGGACATCCTCATCCTGCGAATCGAGGATGGAGGCGCTCCGGGGCTCAAGGCTTCAAAGCCGATGGTCTTCCTGAACACGAACGCGAGCGAGACCCGGCCCATGTTCTCTCCCGACGGACGCTGGGTCGCCTACAACTCCAATGAGTCCGGACGCCACGAGGTCTATGTGCGCGCGTTTCCCGGACCGGGCGGCCCCTGGAAGATCTCGACCGAGGGCGGAGCCTCCCCCCAGTGGTCGAAAACGCGTCCCGAAATCTTCTACGCCGAGAGCGGTCCGGTCGAGACCAGGATCATGGTCAGCCCTTTCGTGGTCGAGGGCTCCCAGTTCCGGCCCGGTCCGCCCGCGCGGTGGTCGCCACGTGGGTTCGCGCTGGACGAAGACTTCGAATTGCACCCGGACGGCCAGAGGGTGGCCACCGGGCCGACCGAGCGATCCTCGGCCTCGACCACGGATCAGATCGTCATCTTCCTGAACATACTGACGGATCTGAAGCGCCTCGCCCCGCCCTCGCGAAGCCCGTAGTCAGGGCTCTTTGAGGCGTGCGGCAGGTCGTGGGCCGGACGGGTTCCGATCGGTCTATGCTCCCGCGCATGAGAAAAGCACTCACCCTCTTCCTGCTGCTCCTCGCTCCCCTCTCCGTCCAGGCCCAGCAGCACGCCATGACCCACGAAGACGTCTGGCTGCTCCGCCGCATCGGAGCGCCGGCGCTCAGTCCCGACGGCAAGCTCGCGGTCGTCTCGGTGACCGAGCCTTCCTATGACAGCACCCAGAACGTGTCCGACCTGTGGATCGTCCCCACCGACGGCACCGCACCCGCGCGCCGGCTGACCAGCACCCGGGGCGGCGAGTCCGGCGCCACCTTCTCGCCCGACGGGAAGACCCTCGCCTTCAGCGCCCGCCGCGATGGCGACGAGGCCGAGCAGGTCTACCTCCTCCCCCTCGAAGGCGGCGAGGCCAGGCGTCTCACCAACATTCCCACCGGCGCCTCCGGGCCGAAGTTCCGCCCCGACGGCAAGGCCATCCTCTTCCAGACCTCCTTCGCGCAGGGTGCGGGCAACCTCGACGATCAGAAGAAGCTCTCCGACGAGCAGAAGGCCCGCAAGGACACCGCGCGCACCTACGACTCGTTCCCCGTGCGCTTCTGGAACGCCTGGCTCGAGAAGAAGGATCCGATGATCGGCTGGCAGGAACTCTCCGGCGCCGCGCCGACCATGATCAGTGTCGCCCCCCTTCGCGGGACCTTCCCCGGCAGCGTCACCGAGGACCTCTCCCCCGCGTGGACGCCGGATGGGAAGTCGATCGTCTTCCACGCCACCGCCAACCGCGAGAAGGGCATGGTCGAACCCACGGAGTTCTCGCTGTACCTGGTTCCGGCCGGCGGGGGTTCTCCGAAGCGCCTGACCCCCGCGGGCGTGAGCTACACGGGTCCCTCGTTCAGCCCCGACGGTCAGGCCCTCTACGCCGGCGAATCGCGAACCAGCACGCCGAGGCAGCCCTACTACGTGAATCGCCTGGCGCGAATCACGGGCGCGGACTGGTCGCAGATCTCCATCGTGACCGCGGGATGGGACCGGTCGGTCGGCAACGCGACGGTCAGTCCGGACAGCAAGACCCTGTACATCGAAGCCGAGGACCTCGGGACCACGAAGATCTTCCGGCTCCCGGCCACGGGCGGCGTTCCGGAGGTGGTCTTCGCCCCCGAGAAGGGCGCCGTCACCAATCTCCAGGCCGAAGCCGGCGTGATCGTCGGCAAGTACGCGGCCTCCACCGATCCCGGGCAGGTCGTTCGCTTCGATCCGCAGACGAAGAGCACCAGGGCGCTCACCTCCTTCAACAAGGAGCGTCTCGCGAAGATCCACCTGCCCAACCCCGAGCACTTCTGGTTCACCGCGAAGAACGGCAAGAAGATCCACTCGATCATCGTGCCCCCGCCCGTGGTCGAGCCGGGAAAGAAGTATCCCCTCATCGCGTTCCCGCACGGCGGCCCCAACTCGATGTCCGCGGACAGCTTCACCACCCGCTGGAACTTTCACCTCCTCACCGCTCCCGGCTACTACCTGATCATGACCAACTACACCGGCTCCACCGGCTTCGGCGAGAAGTTCGCGGATGACATCGAGCGTGACGTCCTGCGCGGACCCGCGATCGAGACGCTCGAAGGCATCGTCGAGGCGGGAAAGAAGTACCCGCAGATGGACCTCTCGCGTCAGTGCGCGGCCGGCGGCTCTTACGGCGGCTACCTGATGAATTGGTACAACGGCACCACGAACCAGTTCAAGTGCCTCGTGAACCACGCGGGTGCCGTGAACAACGAGTCGCAGTACGGCCTCAACGACGGCGGTATCGACCGCGAGTGGCGCATGGGCGCGCCCATCTGGGAAACCGGCAAGGGCCAGTGGTTCGATCAGTCCCCCATCCGCTACGCGAAGAACTGGAAGACCCCGATGCTCGTGACCCAGGGCGAACTCGACTTCCGGGTTCCGGTGAGCGAGGCCATGACCACGTTCAAGCTGCTCCAGCGCCTCCAGGTGCCCGCCCGCTTCGTGATCTTCCCCGACGAGGGCCACTGGATCCTGAAGGGACCGAACAGCAGGAAACACATGGAGGAAGTCATGGGCTGGTTCGCGAAGTACCTGAACCCCGCGCCCTGACCGATGTCATTGCGGTCAGCCGCCACTTGGGTGTGGCCCATGCTGGCGATGCTGTGCGCCGCCTGCGACCAGGCGCCGGCGCCGAAGAGGGCCGTGACGGCCGCTCCCGAGGTGGTCCCGGCGACCGTGGCGGCGACCGCGCCCGCCTCCGTCAGGGCGTCCCCGAACCGGCGGATCGTGATGCTCGGCGACAGCCTCACCGCCGGTCAGGGCCTGGAGGCGGAGCACGCCTACCCCGCGCTTCTCAAGGCGCGCCTCGACGCACGGGGGACCGGCTTTCAGGTGGTGAACGCCGGCGTATCCGGGGATACGTCCGCGGGCGGCCTGCGTCGGCTCGACTGGGCGCTCGACGGAGGCGCCGCCGTGGTGCTGGTGGCGCTCGGCGGCAATGACGCCCTGAGGGGTCTGCCGGTGAAAGACCTCGCGGCCAATCTCGACGAGATCGTGCGGCGCGCCAAGGCGACCGGCGCCCGCGTAATTCTCGCCGGCATGGAAGCGCCGCCCAACACGGGCCCCGACTACGTCGCCTCTTTCCGCGCGGTGTACCCGGCCATCGCGAAGAAACACGGCGTGACCCTCGTGCCCTTTCTGCTCGACGGTGTCGCCGGCATGGAGACGCTGAATCAGGCTGACGGCATCCACCCCAACCCGAAAGGCGCCCGCATCGTCGCCGACACGGTCTGGCGCGCGCTCGAACCGGTGGTGCGTGAGCTCGAGGCGCTCCCTGCGCGATGATCACCCTGCGCGGCGTCTCGAAGACGGTCAGGAGCGGCGACCACCCGCTCACCATCCTCCATCCTCTCGATCTCACCGTGCCGGACGGACAGTTCCTCGCCATCGTCGGCCCCTCGGGCAGCGGGAAAACCACCCTCCTCGGTCTTATGGCCGGCCTCGATGCGCCGACCTCGGGCACCATCGAGGTGGGCGGCGCCGAGATCACAGCACTCGACGAAGATCGGCTGGCCGTGCTGCGCGGCGCCCGCATCGGCTTCGTGTTCCAGTTCTTTCACCTCGTGCCCTCGCTCACCGCCCTCGAGAACGTGCTCGTGCCCATGGAACTGGTCGGCCGCAAGGGCGCTCGCGAACGCGCCACCGCCCTGCTCGCGGAAGTGGGCCTTTTCGAACGCGCGCATCACTACCCGACGCAGCTCTCGGGCGGCGAGCAGCAGCGCGTCGCGATTGCCAGAGCGCTCGCCAACGACCCGCCGCTCATCCTCGCCGATGAACCTACCGGCAACCTCGACGGCCAGAACGGCCGGCACATCCTCGACCTGCTCCTCTCGGTGCGGGCGGCGCGCAAGGTGACCCTCGTGCTGGTGACCCACGATGCCGAGATCGCCGGCCTCGCCGATGCGAATCTGACCCTGCGCGATGGCCGTCCCGTGCCGGAGCTGACCACGGCCGACCTCGGAAGCGCGCGATGAGATTCGTGGCCGCGATGGCCGTGCGCGAGTTGCGCGCCTCGTGGCGGCGGCTGCTGTTCTTCTTCCTCTGCATCGCCCTCGGGGTCGGCGCCATCGTCACCCTGCGGTCGGTCATTCAGAGCGTGCGCCAGGTGTTTGCCGGAGAGGCGCGCGCCCTGCTCGGCGCCGACCTCGTGGTCTCGAGCACGCGTCGGATCGAGGGCGAAGTGGCGCGGAAGGTGGCGGCGCGCCTCAACGCCGCGGGGGCCTTGGTGACCCGCACCGCGGAGACCGCGACCATGGCTCGCGCGGGCGGCCGCAGAGAAGGCCCGGCCCGGATGGTCGAGCTGAAGGCGGTCGGCCCGGGATTCCCCTACTACGGCAGGCTCGATCTCGAGGGTGACCTGAGCTACACGCATGCCCTCGTGGCCGGAGGCGGCGCGATCGTGCGGCCCGAGTTGCTGGCACAACTCGGCCTCGCGGTGGGCGATACGCTGATCCTCGGCGGCAAGGACTTCGTGGTGCGCGGGGTGATCGTGTCGGAGCCCGGACGGCGCCTCGGCGCTTTCAGTCTCGGCCCCCGGGTCATCATCGATATGGCGGATCTGGAGCAGACGTCGCTGCTCGCCTTCGGCAGCCGGGTCACCTACCAGCAGCTCGTGCAGGCGCCCGACGCGGCCCTCGGCGGACTGTTCACCGCTCTCCGCGAGGACGTGAAGAACACCTTCGTCCGGGTGCGGTCGTACACCACGACCGAGGGCGACCTCGGCGAGAACTTCACGCGCGCCGAAAACTACCTGAGCCTGGTCGGCCTGATCATCGTCATCCTGGGCGGCGTGGGCGTGGCCAGCGTCACCCGGGTCTTCGTGCAGCAGAAGATCCGCAGCATCGCCATCCTCAAGTGTCTCGGGGCCACCGGCCGCCAGGTGCTGGCCATCTACCTGGCGCAGGTGCTGGCCCTCGGCGTGCTCGGCAGCGTGGCCGGTGTGTTCATCGCGATGGCGGTGATGGCCTGGATCCCCGCCTTCCTGGGTCCGGCGGTGACGGCCGGGATCACGGTCAGCTACCGGCTCACCGCATCGGCGGTCGCGCAGGGCGCCTTGACCGGGCTCCTCGTATCCATACTCTTCGCGCTCGTCCCGCTCCTCGAGGTGCGACAGGTGAAGCCCTCGCAGCTGCTCCGCGACGAAGAGCTTCTGGCGCGCCGCGACCTCGCGCGCCTGCTCTCGATTCTGGCCGTGGGCCTGGCCCTCATAGGCGTCACCATGTGGCAGGCCGGATCGGTGCGCATCGGCGGCATCGTCGCCCTCGGATTTGCCGCCCTCGCGGTGGTGCTGTACTTCGCCGGGCGAGCGCTCATCGCCGCGGTGCGGCCGCTCGCCGCGTCGTCGTGGTTCCCGCTCCGGCATGCCGCATTGCAGCTCACGCGCCCGGGCGGGCAGGTGCATCTGGTCCTGCTCACCGTGGGACTGGGCGCCTTCTTCATTCTCGGCGTGCGCGCGCTGCAGGACAACCTGGTGCAGGAGGTCTCGGTGGACATGGCCAGGGATGCGCCCGACATGTTCCTGGTCGATATCCAGCGCGACCAGCTCGAGGGCGTACTCGGCGCGCTGGCTGCAGCACAGCCCGAAGGCGCGCCTGCGGCCCGGGTAGTACCGGTGCTCCGCGCGCGCGTGACCGGTGTTTCGGGACGTGAAGTCTCGCTCGAGAACTACGAGGACGTGCGCGGCCGCGGCTCGCTCGCGCGGGAGTACACCATCACCTACCGCTCCCCCCTCGAAGCCAACGAAAAGATCATCGAGGGCGCGGCCTGGGACGCGACACCCGCGCCGGGCGGGGAGGTGTCGATCGAGGCGAGCATCCGCGATCGCTTCGGCATTCAGGTCGGCGACACCATCCGATTCGACGTGCTGGGGCGTGTGGTCTCGGCGACCGTGACCTCGGTGCGGCGCGTGGAATGGGGCGACAGCCGGGCCGGCGGCTTCATGTTCGTGTTCCGGCCGGGGCTGCTCGACGCCGCCCCCCACGGTTACATCGCCTTCGCCCGCGGTCCTTTGGCCACCGTGGATCGCGCGCGTCTGCTCGGCACGCTCGCGGCGGCCTATCCGAATGTGTCGGTCATCGACGGGCGGGAGATGCTCGCGACGATCACGACGGTGGTCGACAACATCACGCTCGCGGTCACCGTGGTCGGCTCGCTGGTGGTCGCAAGCGGCCTCCTGATCCTGATCGGGGCGGTCGCCATGACCAAGTTCCGCCGGGTCTACGAGGCCGCGATCCTCAAGACCCTCGGGGCGACGCGGAGCGTGATCGCCACGATGCTGCTGCTCGAATACGCCGTGCTCGGCGCGCTGGCCGGGTTGCTCGGTGCTTCGGGTGCGGCCGGGCTCACCTGGGCCCTGAGCCGCTTCGCTTTCGACATGAGCTATCGCTCGCCCACCGCGCTGCTGGTGTTCGGGGTGGCCGCGTGCGCGGTGACGGTATCGGCGGTCGGGGTTCTCTCGAGCTGGGACGTGCTCCAGCGGCGCCCCCTCTCGACCCTCCGCGGCCGCTGAGCATCCCGCAGGCAGACCAGCGCAGAGTCCACGTCCCGTTGGGGTCTTGTCCTGCGAACGCGGCCAGGGCCTCCTCGGAAACGAGGGGCGGGGCGGTGGCTTCGGCGTGAACTCCTTACGGCCAGACGTTGGCGGAGCCGACCACCTTCCACACCGGGTCGGTAGCGGTGAAGGGCAGGAACTGACCGACGCCCGTCCGCGCCGTCCCGTTCATGAACCACACCGAGAACACTCCGGTGGGCGTCGGGTTGTGCCACAGGAGATCCGGCAGGCCGTCGTTGTTGAAGTCGGTCTTCGTGGAAACCAGGCTGTACGCCTGGGTGGTCGACTGCGCGTTCGCCCAGGTGATGGTCGCCCCCACGGTCGCCCCGG
>Ga0138256_10009051_pt1 | contig 10448 bp, 6 predicted proteins | sample KNB2016incub_MG_FD_105486 | JGI IMG/M metagenome (GOLD analysis project Ga0138256, IMG submission 105486) | Active sludge microbial communities from wastewater in Klosterneuburg, Austria - KNB2014incub_MG | ecosystem: Engineered > WWTP > Activated sludge > Unclassified | place: Austria... | reverse complement strand
TTTATGGGTTTGCCCCACCATGTCGGCTAAGGTTCTAAAGCCTAATTGTGCCATGATACCTCTTAATTCTTCAGCAATGTAGAAGAAGAAATTAATAACATGTTCTGGTGTACCTTTAAAGTTTTTACGCAATTCTTTATCTTGTGTAGCGATACCAACCGGACAGGTATTTAAATGGCATTTACGCATCATGATACAACCTGAAGCTACTAATGGTGCTGTTGCAAAACCAAATTCTTCCGCTCCTAATAAGGCTGCAATAGCTACATCACGACCTGTTTTTAACTGACCATCACATTCAACAACAATCCTGCTTCTTAAGTTGTTTAAAACTAAGGTTTGTTGTGCTTCGGCTAAACCAAGTTCCCAAGGTAAACCAGCGTGTTTCAAGGAAGTTAATGGTGATGCACCTGTTCCACCATCATAACCAGCAATTAAAACCACATCAGCTTTTGCTTTTGCAACACCAGCAGCGATAGTTCCTACGCCAACTTCTGACACTAATTTTACATTAATTCTAGCTTCGCGATTCGCATTTTTTAAGTCGAAAATTAATTGTGCTAAATCTTCAATAGAGTAAATATCGTGATGCGGAGGTGGTGAAATTAAGCCTACAAAAGGTGTTGAATTTCGTGCCGCAGCAATCCATGGTAATACTTTTTCACCAGGTAATTGGCCGCCTTCACCAGGTTTAGCCCCTTGAGCCATTTTAATTTGTATTTCCTTTGCGTTGGTTAAATAGTGTGATGTTACACCAAAACGACCAGAAGCAACTTGTTTAATAGCTGAGTTTCTACTATCTCCATTTAAATCTGGGTGGAAACGTTTTCTATCTTCTCCTCCTTCACCAGAGTTCGATTTACCACCAATACGATTCATCGCAATGGCTAAATTTTCATGCGCTTCTCTAGAAATAGACCCATAAGACATGGCTCCTGTTTTGAAACGCTTAACAATTTCTGTCCAAGGTTCAACTTCGTCTAGCGGAATAGGGTCTAGTTTATCAAATTCAAACAGACCACGAATAGTCATTAAGTTTTCAGACTGTTCGTTTATGGCTTTAGCATACACATCGTAACTTGCTTGGTCGCTTAACCGAACCGCTTGTTGTAATTTTGAAATTGTGGTAGGGTTAAACATGTGGCGCTCGCCATTGCGTCGCCATCTATAATCACCTCCAATATTCAATCCTAAACGTTTGTCAATTAAATTGTTAGGGTAGGCGTATTTGTAACGTTCATTAATTTCTTTTTCAATTTCATACAAGCCAATACCTTCAATTCTTGAGGTTGTATATGGAAAGTATTTTTCAACAAATTGCGAGTTAAACCCAACGATTTCAAAAATTTGGGAACCTCTATACGAATGTAATGTTGAAATTCCAATTTTGTTCATAATTTTTAAGATACCAGAACCAATAGCTTTATTAAAGTTATTTACTGCTTTATCTTCATCCATACCTTTAATGAAGCCTTCTTTTACTTGCATTCTGATAATTTCGTTTACCATATAGGGGTTGATAGCACTTGCGCCATAACCAAATAAGGTAGCAAAATGATGCGGTTCGCGCGGTTCTGCCGATTCGATGATGATATCAAAATACGAACGTTTGCGCAAGCGGTTTAATTGGTGATTTACATATGAACATGCTAAAAGCACAGGAATAGGTGCAAATTCTTTATTAACGCCTCTATCGGATAGGATGATGATGTTTACACCGTTATCAATCGCTTTTGAAACTTGAATGATTAGTGTTTCCAAAGCGTCTTCCAAACCGTTAAGTCCTTGTGCTTTTGGGTATAACATTTGAAAGGTTTCCGCTTTGAAACTTTCAATTTTAATAGTTCTAATTTTTTCTAAATCGGCATTTGAAATTACCGGATTTTGTATTCTTAGCTTTCTACATTGTCGTTCGGTAATACTGAAAATATTTCGGTCTTTGCCAAGATTTAAGCTAATATCGGTTACAATTTCTTCGCGAATACCATCCAAAGGTGGGTTAGTAACTTGTGCGAATAATTGTTTAAAGTAATTTGAAATCAATTGAGGTCTATCCGATAACACGGCTAAAGGCGTATCAGTTCCCATAGAGCCTAAAGCTTCTTTTCCAGAAACCGCCATAGGTGTAATCACATCTTGTATGTCTTCAAACGTATAATTAAATAAACGTTGTCGGGTTTTGATATCAATAGTTTCTATGGGGCAAGTTTCATTAGTGTAAGGCACGTCTTTTAAATGCAAACGTGTTTGATCTAACCATTTTTTATAAGGACGTTCAGAAACAATTTTGCTTTTAATTTCTTCATCTTCAATAATGCGTCCTTTATTCATGTCCACTAAGAACATTTTTCCTGGTTCAAGTCTTCCATGTCTTTCTACATCTTCAGGAGCAATATCAACAACGCCAATTTCAGAAGCCATGATTAATTTACCACTTTTAGTGATGGTATATCTTGAAGGTCTTAAACCATTTCTATCTAATAAAGCGCCAATATAATCGCCATCAGTAAAAGGTACTGATGCTGGACCATCCCAAGGCTCCATGATGCAACCATTGTATTCGTAAAATGCTTTACGTTCTTCGGACATGGTTTTGTGTTTCTCCCATGCTTCGGGAATCATCATCATCATGATTTCGGGTAATGATCTATCGGTATGTGTTAATAACTCAACTACCATATCCATTGATGCAGAATCCGATTTTCCGGGTAATATGATTGGGAATAATTTTTCTATTTGTGGTCCGAAAACCTCACTTTTCATGATTTCCTCCCGCACACGCATTCTACTTACGTTACCACGCAAGGTATTGATTTCCCCATTTTGACACATATACCTGAATGGTTGTGCCAATTCCCATGTTGGCATGGTGTTGGTTGAAAAACGTTGATGAACTAGAGCCAAACGCGTTACTAAGTCTGGTTGTTGTAAGTCGGTATAATAAGGTCCAATATCTTCGGGCATAATAATGCCTTTATATATTAAGGTTGTTGTTGACAAACTTGGTACATAAAAATAACCACTTTCAGAAATCTTAGATTTTCTGATAGCATGCTCGGTTATTTTGCGCGCCGCATATAATTTGGCCTTAAAAACTGCGTCGGTAATAGTTTCGGTTTTACCTATAAAAAGCTGTTCAATAGTAGGTTCGGAAGCTAAAGCAATTTCACCTAAGTTAGATGAGTCAACTGGAACTTTTCGCCATCCTAAAACGGAAAGACCCTGTGCTTTTATTTCTTTTTCAAAAGTATCTTTACAATATTGGTGCTGATTTTCAGTTTTTGGCAAAAAAACCATACCAACCGCATATTCTCTTTGTTCTGGTATTGTAAAATCGCATACGCGCTTAAAATAATCATGAGGAATATCTATCAACAAACCGGCGCCATCGCCCGTTTTTCCATCAGCACTTACACCACCGCGGTGTTCTAATTTTACCAAAATTTCTAGCGCATCGTGGATGATTTGATTTGTTTTCTCTCCTTTAAGATTACAAATAAAACCTGCACCACAATTTTCGTGTTCAAATTCAGGCGAATACATTCCTTGTTTCTTCAACATAATCAACAAATTTTAGTTTAAAAATTGAGTCGGAGTGCTAAGGTATGACCTAGTTTCTGAATAACAATAGGGAGTAATTCATTATTTCGATTTTAGAAGTGAAGTTGTGCTTAAAATAATGATATATCAATAATAGTGTCTTTTTTTAATAAATTTTCAATCGCATTTAATTAAGAATAAATAAGAATAACTGAATTAAATACAATAAAAAACACTTATAGCAGAAATAAAAGTACTAAAAGCAAAAAAAACTAATAATAATTCAAATGCAATTTGTTAAATAAACAAAAAATATAAAAAATTAAATAGAACCTATAAAAAAATAGGGTAAAAAAATATAATATTGACAAAAATGCTTCAATAACCCCTATTTTTTATGGGGTTTAAATCTTTTTAATATAGTTTTACGCCATTCTTAAGGAACATAACCAATAATTAATAACTTAAAATTTAAACATTATGAAAAAATTAATTACCCTTTCAATGCTTTTTATGGCTACGGTTGTATTGGCGCAAGAAGAAGCCCCAGCGAAAAAAGTTTCAATAAGTGGAACGGTTGATGCTTATTACCAAACCAACCTAACATCTACCGATAAAGCCATTTTTGGTGATGATGGCGATCAATTCCAATCGTTTGGAACATCGTTTGCAAACGAAACAGGGTTTGCTTTAGGTATGGCAAATATTATTGCTAAATATGAAGGCGAAAAAACAGGCGTTGTTGCCGATGTTGCTTTTGGCCCCAGAGCCGATGCCGCTACAGGAGGTTTTAATTTAAACCAATTATATGCTTACTGGAACGTATCTGAAGGCACTAAATTAACCATGGGTCGTTTTAATACCTATTTGGGTTACGAGGTTATCTCTCCAGCAGTAAATTTTAACTACAGTACATCGTATTTATTTTCAAGTGGTCCTTTCTCTCATGTTGGTTTAAAAGCAGATTTCTCTTTATCTGATGATTTTAGCTTAATGCTCGCCGTAATGAATGTTACTGACGAAAATAGTAACCTAACAGGACAATATTCACTTGGAGCACAATTGGGATATGCTGGCCAATTTCTAAACTTCTATTATGATGATAAAGCAAAATTAGGCTTTGAAATCGATTATACAGGTGGATTCGATTTAACCGATTCATTTTTCCTTGGAATTAATGGTGCTTACGCAGATAATGAAGGCAATGGTTTTTATGGAGCCGCTTTATATCCACAACTTGCTGCTTCCGATGCGTTTAAGGTGGGCTTAAGAGGTGAGTATTTTAATTGGATGATGGATGGCGTTTCTGATGACCCAAATGTGTTTGCGCTTACGCTAACAGGTAGCTATTCTATTGAAAATTTAATCATAAAACCAGAGATTAGATTAGATTCAAACAGCGAAGAAGTATATTTTAATAACGATTTAGCACCAACAAAAAGTTTGGCAGCCTTCACTTTGGCGGCGATATATTCATTCTAAATCATAAAACAAATAATAATGAAAAGAATAGAAGCAATTATTAGAAAGTCGAAATACCGTGTTGTGAAAGACGCACTGCACGAAGTAGGCGTAAATTTTTTCTCTTACTGGGATGTAACTGGTATAGGAAATGAAAAAGAAGGCCATGTGTACCGAGGTGTAAGTTATAGCACCAGTGATATTCAACGTAGGTATTTATCTATTGTGGTTAATGATGATTTTGTTGAAGTTACCATTAAAGCACTTTTAGATTCTGCTGCAACAGGTGAAGTGGGCGATGGTAAAATATTCGTTTCGGATATGGAAGAAATCTATAGAATAAGAACAGGCGAAAAAGGCGGCGAAACCTTAAGATAATAATCATTAAAAAATAATTTATTATGGAAGAAGTAGTAAAAGGAATGGCCGAAATAAACGGAGTTCTAGACATTATGTGGATATTGATTGCAGGAGCATTGGTATTCTTTATGCAAGCAGGTTTTACATTAGTGGAAACAGGATTTACCCGCTCTAAAAACACGATTAACATTATCATGAAAAACTTAATGGACTTTTGTATCGGTTCCGTTGGGTTTTGGTTAATAGGTTATGCACTTATGTATGGTGATGATATTGGTACATTTATAGGAACACCCTCATTGTTTTTTAATAATGCAGGCGAAATGCACAACTTGTTTTTTCAAACGGTTTTTTGTGCAACAGCAGCAACAATTGTATCTGGAGCCATTGCTGAAAGAACCAAATTTACAACCTATTTAGTGTTTTCATTATTAATGACGGTACTTATATATCCAATTTCTGGTCATTGGGTATGGCAAGGTGATGGTTGGTTAACAAAGTTAGGGTTTATTGATTTTGCTGGTTCATCAGTAGTGCATTCCGTAGGTGGATGGGCTGCATTGGTTGCAGCGGCATTGGTTGGGCCACGTATTGGAAAATACACTAACGGTAAATCTAATGCGATTCCAGGACATAGTATATTGCTTGGCGCTTTAGGTGTGTTTATTTTATGGTTAGGTTGGTACGGATTTAACGGTGGTTCTCAATTAGCCATTTCTGGCACTAATGTAACTGCTGTATCAAACATCATAATCACAACTAATTTGGCTGGAGCAGCTGGCGCTTTAGCGGCTATGTTCTTCACTTGGATTAAATATGGTAAACCAGATGCATCCATGACCTTAAACGGTGTACTTGCAGGCTTAGTTGGTGTAACCGCTGGTTGTGCTGCTGTTGATAATTTTGGTGCCATAGCAATTGGTCTTATTTGCGGTGTATTAGTTGTATTATCTATTGAGTTTGTTGATAAAAAATTAAAAGTTGACGATCCAGTTGGTGCAGTTTCCGTTCACGGCGTTTGTGGTGCAATAGGAACGTTGCTTGTTGGCGTGTTTGCTACCGATGGCGGTTTATTATACGGTGGTGGCTTTGGTCAATTAGGCGTGCAAGCTGTAGGTGTTTTAGGAATTGCGGCATGGGCTATAGGAACGTCATTCATCATTTTATTCATTCTTAAGAAAACCATGGGATTGCGGGTTTCTGAAAAAGAAGAAGTTGATGGCCTTGATATTCATGAACACGGTATGGAAGCTTATCCAGATTTCCGATTAAACGAGCATTAATATTAGTTAGTTTAGTTTAAATAAAATAAAAATGGATGTTCTATGTAAATAGGACATCCATTTAGTATTAAGTTTTTTTACATTTAATATATCTTTGTTTAAACTAAAAATATATCAACAACACTTTAAATCAATATTTGATTACTAACTAAAATTTACATTATGAAAAAAATTGAAGCAATTATCAGAAAGTCTAAGTTCAGCGTTGTAAAAAATGCATTGCACAGTGTTGGTGTAAACTTTTTCTCTTATTGGGATGTTACTGGTGTTGGGAACGAAAAAGAAGGTCACGTTTATCGTGGCATAGCATATAGCACTACCGATATTCAAAGAAGATTTTTATCTATAGTAGTGAACGACGATTTTGAAGAAATAACAATTAAAGCACTTTTAGAAACAGCTTTTACTGGAGAAGTTGGTGATGGCAAAATATTTGTGTCAAACATTGAAGAATGTTACAGAATACGAACGAAAGAAAAAGGTGGACAAACCTTACGATAAATTTTTAAAAACTAAATATGGAATTACTAACAACCAATAACGTATGGATGATGATCTGTACAGCACTCGTTTTTTTTATGCACTTAGGGTTTTCACTCTTAGAAATAGGATTAACAAGACAAAAAAACACCATCAACATTTTATTTAAAAACCTATTTATACTTTGCATTGGATTATTATTATATTGTTTAATAGGATTCAACTTAATGTATCCTGGAGACTTCAACGGTGTTTTAGGGTTCTCCGGATTTGGGCTTAATTCACCAGTAACCCCAGAAGGTTTGTTGGATTTAACATATAATCAAGGCTATACTTACTGGACCGATTTCTTGTTTCAAGGCATGTTTGCCGCTACAGCAGCCACCATCGTATCGGGTGCTGTTGCCGAACGTGTTAAAATTGTTCCGTTCATGATATTTACAATATTTTATGTGGGCTTGGTTTACCCCATTGCAGGCTCATGGAAATGGGGTGGTGGATTTTTACAAACCATGGAAACTCCTTTTTATGATTTCGCAGGCTCTACATTAGTACACTCCGTTGGTGGTTGGGCAGCCGTAGTGGCTGTTTGGTTACTAGGGCCACGTATCGGGAAATTTGTTGATGGTAAAGCACAAGCAATTCCAGGGCATAATTTACCTTTGGCAACAGCTGGCGTACTCATTTTATGGTTAGGATGGTTTGGGTTTAATGGTGGTTCGGTGCTTTCAGCTGATCCGGGATTAACTTCTCTAACACTTGTTACAACCTGTTTAGCTGCTGCAGCAGGTGGAGTTGTTGCGATGTTGGTTTCAACAGCAATTTATAAAAATTTAGATTTAACTATGTTTTTGAATGGTATCCTTGGCGGTTTGGTAGCAATTACTGCTGGAGCCGACCAAATGAGTCCTACCGATGCTATTTTAATAGGTTCTATTGCCGGCACCATTATTGTTGGGGCAGTAGCATGTGTTGATAAAATAAAATTAGACGACCCCGTTGGTGCTATTGCAGTGCATTTGGTTTGCGGTTTATGGGGTACGTTAGCGGTTGGCTTTTTTGGTAAATTGGCAGGATTCGATCAAATTGTAAGTCAACTTATAGGCATTATCTGTTATGCTGCTATGTGTTTAACGTCTTCATTTATCATACTTATTATATTGAAGAAAACGATGGGCTTGCGCGTTTCAGAAAAAGAAGAATTAGAAGGTTTGGATGGCCATGAACATGGTATGAATGCTTATCCAGATTTTAGACTAAATGAGAATTCATAATCAAGTTTGAATTCATTTAAAATATAAAAAAGGAGTCTCGTTTTGAGGCTCCTTTTAGTTTTTATTCCAAAGAAAGAAATTTTAGTTATTAAAAAGTTTTTCAGTAATACGGTTAAGTTCAGTTTCTTTTTGAGTGCCTATTAAAAATTTCTTACCATCATTCATTTCAACTGCCAAACCTTTATTGCCTTTTGTGTTGTAAACTGTGCCATATTTTGTCCAAAACCGAATACCCCAACCACCAACAAAACCATAATTTAAAACTTCGGCAAATTTAACATCCTGCCATTTTACTCGTTTTTTTGCAAATGGAAAAAAGCTGATTCTTATTTCATTTTGGTCAATTTCGGTTTTTAATTTCATCAGCCAAAACAAACCGATTAATGCCAAAACAAATATTAAAAACAGGATTAAACCCAAGTTGCTCATGGGATTATTTCCAAATGGTTCGTGTAAAATTACTTGTTTGTATATGCCCATAATAGGAATAACACCAAGAGCTATTAAAATGAGCCAAAGCCACCATTGGGTAAATTTCTGGTTTTCTTCAAATTCAATTTTAACTGAATTCATAATTTTTAAACTAATTGTTTTTTAAGCTTACGCTGAATTCCTACTGGCATTAATATTCCCAAATAAAGAACGTGTTACTATTTTTTCAAATATTTTAATTTCCTCTTCGTTCTTAACTGGGTCTTTCTCTAACTCTTGAATTTTTTTAAGCGCATATTGTTGTATAGTAAGTAACGGTAAAACAATTGATTCTCTCACTTCAATAGATGCTTTTCCCGATGGCTCGTTTTCCATCAATTCTTTATAACCTGTAAGTTTTAGCAATAAAGTTTTGGTAGTGATGTATTCACTATAAATAATGTTCCAAAAATCGCCAAACTCTGGGTCTTTAGACATGTATTTTGTTAAGTCGAAAAACGATTTGGTTAAACTCATCATACTGTTTTCCAACAAGGTTTTAAAGAATTTTGAGTTTTTATAAAGCGCTTCAACTTTATGGAATTCACCATTGGTTTCATATTTTTTTAATGCAGTACCAACACCAAAAAATCCGGGAACATTTTGTTTTAATTGGCTCCAAGACCCCACAAAAGGAATGGCTCGTAAATCAGAAAAAACCAACTTATCAGAAGTGCCTCGCTTTGATGGCCTACTTCCAATATTGGTTTTGGCATAATATTTTAACGTACTCATCCGCTCTAAATAGGGGATGAACATGGGGTGACTTTTAAAATTTTTATAAGCTTCATAGCTTGTTTCGGCCAAATCGATCATCACTTCTCGGTCTTCACCCAATAATTCATGCTTTTTGCTTCCCAAACGGTTAAACATGCCAGAACTTATTAATTGTTCTAAATTATATTGTGAAGAATCCAAGGTTCCAAAATTAGAACTTATGGTTTGACCTTGAATAGTAAGTTGTACTTCTTTATCTTCAATTTTAGGCCCTAAAGACGCGTAAAATTGATGTGTTTTTCCACCACCTCGTGCTGGTGGACCACCGCGACCATCAAAAAATATAGCCGTAATATCGTATTTGCGCGACATTTCCGTTAGCAGTTCCTTGGCTTTGTAAATACCCCAGTTTGCCATTAAATACCCTCCATCTTTTGTGCCATCGGAAAAACCTAGCATAATGGTTTGTTTTTTACCTCTACTTTTTAAATGCGCCATGTACGCTGGGTTTGTATATAATTGCTCCATTACTTTTGGGGCATTTTCCAAATCGTCAATGGTTTCAAAAAGTGGTACGGTATCAACGGTCAATTGGTCTTTAAACGCAACCATTTTTAACATTGCAAAAAGCTGCATCACGTTTAAAGCAGTTTGGTTGTTACTAATAATGTATCTATTGGCCCCACGTTCGCCGTTGGCCTGTTGTATATCTTTAATGACTTCAATAGATTTTAGAGTATTATAAACCATTTCATCTTCAAAAGCATTGATATCAATGGGTTCGTTCGATACTTCTGACAAGATTTTAATTTGTTCAGCTTCTGTTAAATCGTTATAATTTTTTGGGAAGTAACCAGTGCCG
>Ga0138256_10009050_pt1 | contig 10448 bp, 3 predicted proteins | sample KNB2016incub_MG_FD_105486 | JGI IMG/M metagenome (GOLD analysis project Ga0138256, IMG submission 105486) | Active sludge microbial communities from wastewater in Klosterneuburg, Austria - KNB2014incub_MG | ecosystem: Engineered > WWTP > Activated sludge > Unclassified | place: Austria... | reverse complement strand
TCTGTTGGCTCCTGGGATTGCTTATGGGTATATTAAGTGCCCTGGCAATAGACTTAGGAAGCTTAATATCAAATAGCGGCATCTGCAGTTATAAAGGTTAAAGAAGCAAATATAAACAAAAAGCCCCTTGGCCCCCTCTATCTCCCCCGATGGGGGAGGAAATGAAGAAGATATTTGTGAAGATTATGTTTTATTAACAATAAAGCATATTGCTTTATTGTTGGATTGTGATACTACTGATGATGTGGGAGATTAAATGCCAGAAACTGAAAAGTAGTACCGTCCCTTCTCTTCGGGAGAAGGGGAATGGGGATGAGGCCGGTTGGGCTGAGGCTTTTTTTAACAAATAATAAGTAAATTCGCTACCTACTAAAAACGAAGTTATATGAAGAAGTTATTTATTATGGTTGTGTTTTCACTCAGCCTGTTTAAGGCCAATGCCGATGAAGGTATGTGGCTGCCCATGTTGTTAGGCCAGCAGGTTTACAACGATATGGTAAAAAAAGGTTTAAAACTTACCAAAGAACAATTGTACTCCATCAACAAGTCATCCCTGAAAGATGCGATCCTGATCTTTGGCGGCGGATGCACCGGCGAAATTGTGAGCAGTCAGGGTTTGATATTTACCAACCACCATTGTGGTTATTCTGCTATTTCGGGAGCCAGTACGGTTGAACATAATTATTTACGGGATGGCTTTTATGCGTACAATAAAGACCTGGAACTGCAAAGTAAACTAACGGTGCAGTTTTTAGACCGTATTATAGATGTTACCAAAGAAGTGGAAGATGCCCTGAAAGGGTTGAGCTATGAGGACAGGGTTAAAAAAATTACTGAAGTTTATAAATCGATAACAGATAAAGTTGCTGATAAGGAAAATGAGTTGGCGGGACGAATATACAGCATGTTCAAAGGCAACCAGCACATTATGTATGTGTATAAGACGTACAGGGATATACGTCTTGTGGGTGCACCTCCTGAGAGTGTTGGTAAATTTGGCGGCGATACCGATAACTGGGAATGGCCACGCCATACCGGTGATTTTTCTATCTTCCGTGTATACACCAGCAAGGATGGAAAGCCGGTTGAATACAGTAAGGATAATGTGCCTTTAAAGCCAAAACATTTTTTACCTGTAAGCATCAAAGGTTTTAAAGATGGTGATTATGCCATGATCTACGGCTACCCGGGCGGAACCAACCGTTATGAAACCAGCTATGGTATTAAATTGAAAAACGAAATTGAAAACCCTTCTCTCGTTGGCTTACGTGATATCCGTTTAAAATATATGCATGAGCAGATGATAAAAGATCCGGCAGTAAAATTAAAACTAGCCGATAACTATGCAGGCGTTGCCAACTACTGGAAATTTTTTGACGGCGAAACAAAACAACTGATCAAATACAAAGTGTATGACCAAAAGCAGGTTTATGAAAATAAATTTGCAGCCTGGGCAAAGGGCAAGCCTGAGTATGAAAATATTTTAACCGATTATGCAAAAAATTATGCCAATTGGACTCCCTATGCAAAGCAGCGCCAGTATTTAATTGAAGGAATTTTAGGCTCTCCATTAACCGGTGCTGCATCGGGAATGGCTTCACTTGAAGATAAGCTTTTAAAAAACACAACGCCCGCTGCTGAAATTAAGAAAGCGGTTGAAGCTGCTTCAGCAAACAGAACCCGTTTTATTGAAGGCGAGGACCTGCCAAGTGATGAAAAGATTTTAGCTGCCACCTGTATGATGTTTTATAATGATGTAGATAAAAGTCAGCATCCGGTTGGTTTTTACGAAGGGCTTAAAGCCGCTTACGGAAGTTTAAACGAAGAAGCTACTTTTAAAAAATGGGCACATGATGTTTTTGCAAAAACCATGTTACTGGATGATGCCAAATGGAACGCTTTTGCTGCAGCACCTACTGCTGTTGCATTACAGGAAGACCCGGCTTATGCGTATGCATCCGCATTTGTAAAAAATTATACCGGTAAATACGCTTCTTTATCTACCGCTTTCCGCAATAAGAATGATGAGCTGGGCAGGCTGTATATGAAGGGCATTATGGAAATGAATCCTGAGGCTGTTAAGAAAATGTATCCCGATGCAAACTTCAGCATGCGGGTGAGTTATGGCAGTGTAAAAAGTTACCGCCCACGGGATGCCGTGTTCTATGATTATGTAACTACCAGCAAGGGTATCCTGGAAAAATATATAGCAGGCGATTATGAATTTGACCTGCCTGCAAAACAAATTGAATTGCTGAAGAAAAGAGATTTTGGGCAATATATTGATAAGGGAAGAAATGACCTGGTGATTGGCTTTATCACTACCAATGATATTACCGGTGGTAACTCCGGCAGCCCGGTTATCGATGGAGAAGGTAATTTGATCGGACTTGCTTTTGACGGCAACTACGAAGCGCTAAGCCATAAAATAGCATTTGACAAAGACCTTAACCGCACCATTAATGTGGACGTGCGATATGTACTTTGGTGCATTGATAAATTAGGTGGTGCAAAAAATATTATTGATGAGTTGAAACTGGTGAAATAACATTTTAAATGTTTTCAAAAAAGCCACGCAGAAATTCTGCGTGGCTTTTTTTGTCGGCGTGAGTGTACAGTTTTATAAAAGCCCTTTCTCATAAGCCAGGTGTAATGCCTGTGCCCTGCTGTTAACATGTAACTTGTTGTAAATATTTATTACGTGTTTTTTGGCGGTATTGGCGCTTATCTCTAACTGACTTCCGATTTCTTTATATGACAACCCCTGGAATAAATGGAGCAAAATTTCTTTTTCCCGGTCAGTAAGATCAAAAAGCATTTTTGATTGATCTCCCGATGGTCTTTGCATCACGGTAACATCATTATTTTTCACTAACTGCAAAATCTTATGTGCTATCCCTGGTGAAATAGGTCCTGCGCCACTTTCATACATTTGCCATAGCATATCGGTAATATTTTCAGCGCTTTCATCTTTCAACAGGTAACCAAAAGCTCCCGCTTTAATGGCATTAAATATTTTATCCTCGTCGTCGAAAATAGTAAGCACCACAAATTTTACAGCCGGATAAAAAGATGATCCCGCCGCTATAGCATCCACGCCGTCCATATTCGGCATTTCCAGGTCCATCAATGCTACGGCGGGTAAGTTCCCAGGTGCCAGCATTTTCATTTTTTCCAGAAAATCATTTCCATCTTCGGCAATCAGTACTATTTCAAAATGCCCATGCCTTTGCAATTTATCTTTTAAGATATTCCGGTTACTGGCCTTATCATCTATGATCGCTACTTTTATTGGCATATTATGTTGATTGATTCAAAATTTTGAAAATATTTTTACTTACACAATAATCCAACAGGATACCTGCCATTATATCAAAATACTGATTGTCGTTCCCATACCATCTTCTTTCGTATGAATGTCTAATTCAAATCCCGAATCGGCGGCACGTTGTTTCATGTTCTTTAGCCCGTTTCCGGTTTCTGTTAGTCCCTTTTTATCATAATCAAAACTTTTTCCGTCGTCAGATATTGTTAGTTCCCACCTGCCCTGCTTTTCACCACTGCCCACAATAATATTTGCGGGTGCCGCATGTTTAATAGCATTGGTTACAGCTTCCTGCACAATCCGCACCACATTAAGCGCTTTTGTATAATGCAGAGACTTAACAGCAGGGGCTTGCCCCTCTACTTTAAAATCTATTTTCGGATAATATCTTGCCAGCGGCTGAATAAAATTCTTTATCCGGAGTAAACAATCTTCGGCCGAATAATTTTCTTTCTTCAAAGCCCATACCGTCTCTCTTAATGAAGTGATGATATCCTTCGATGCAAACTTCAGGTCATCCATCAGTGCATTCCTTTCATTGATCGCAGCTTCCTGCTGCAGCAATTCGGTATTGTATAAAACAGCATTGGCATAAGCCCCGACACTATCGTGCAGGTCACGTGAAATACGCTCCCTTTCCAGTTGTATCTTATGGTCATTTTCCAGTTGTCCCAGTTTTTTAAGATATTTTCTCCTGCTGTATCTGTAAACAGCATAAGCTATTAACGAAAAACTTAAAACGGCTATACCGGTAAAAAACCACCAGGTTTTCCAGAATGGAGGGTTTATAACAATGCGGATCTGCTTCATTGCTTTTGCATCCTTATCAAAAAAACGGGAGGCAGTTATTTTGAAAACATACTCACCAGGCGGTAAAAAATACCGAACGGTTTGCATATCCTCATTCTGAATCCATTCCTTATCTATATTTTCCATTTTGTACTGGTAAATATAGTGGTCGGGGTTGTTGCCCGCCATAGCGATAAAATCAAACGCCAGGGTGTTTTGCTGATAGGGAAGATTGATGTCGGTAATATTCCAGGCGGCGGTATCTTTAAGCACCTCTTCGTTATTGACCCTTATTCTTGTAAACAGTACATTTATTTTTTCTTCAAACCGGCTTATTCCCGCTGGATAAAAACTGCTGACACCATTTACGCCACCAAAAAAAAGTTCCCCATCTTCTGTTTGTGCCGCAACATTGGTATTGAATTCATTTTCCTGTAGTCCATCTTCTTTCTTTAATTGCAGGATACTGTTATCCTTGTTTATCCTGAAAATGCCTTTATTGCTGCTGCACCATACTAAACCTTCCCTGTCCATTTTCATCGCATATATACATTCATCCGGTAATCCATTTTCTTTTTTCAAATGCAGCAATATTTTGCCCGTACTGTTAATCTTAAAGATTCCTTTATTGCTGCCCATGTAAATATTATCGTCCCTGTCTTTTAAAAAGCATCTTACACCTCCTGTATTTAGAAAAGGGATTTTTTTTAATTCCTTAAATGTGGCAGTATCTAAAAAAATTAGTTCATTGTTGCTGTGAGAAACAACTGCCCCGTTATACCACAAACCACCCATCGTGTAAGATGTGGTAAACTCGTATTGTGTGATTGTACGGGCTGCAAAACCGGTTCTGTAAATTTTCCCCTGCGACTGGGTGATGGCTTCTTTTTCGTTTTGAAATAAAAAATTACCAAAGTAGTCACTGCTGCCTTTTTCGCCGGGTACCGGAGTGGAAATTGCAATAGGTGCCAGTTTCGAAAGGTCATGGCTGAGTTCCCATACGTTATTATCGGTTAAATTAAATAACAGGTAATTTTCTTTGTTATTCTTTATGATTAAATTAGGGATCAGAATCAGGTTTTTACCGGGCAATGTTCTTATTTGCTTAATTAAACGCTGCAGCGTATCAAATACCAGCAGCCCATTAACTGTGCCGGTTAAAATCCGGTTATTTTTTTTATCGGGCAGAACGCTCAGTACGTTATTATTTTTTTCATTCTTTCCGTCACCATAATATTTAACAGGGTAATTGTTGCCAATTATTTTTTTTATCCCGTCAATAACCGTTAGCAAATAAAGGTTCCCGAAATTATCTTCCCGTATCGCCCAAATTGATGTATTATCAACACAGGGCAGGTTTTGAAAATTTACCAGTTCGGTTTTCAACTGGTGAATTGCCGTGTCCGTTTCATATATCCTGTTAGAGAAACAGATCAGCATTTTGTTTTGCCATGGAAAAATAATACAGCGGGAAATAGGGCTGTCATCTTTTCCTTTTACAACAAGGGTTTGGTTTGTATGGGTTGTAAAATTATAAACCTGCAGTGCATTGTTTATTTTATCAGTATAATAATAAACGGCGTCTCCTGTTTTCATCGTCAGTAAATAGCTGGATATACCAGGGATCGGTGCCGATTCGGAGAGTAGTTTTCTTTGTTGAAGGTCCCACAGGTAAAGAGTCCCTTTTATTTGTATGACAACCCGGTGATTGATTATATTATTGCTTAACCCCGGCCAGTAGTCACTGTTGGAAGAATGATCCGGCAATCCTGTTTTTGTTTCTGCAACTACCTTTGAAGTGTTGCAATCAATACCTGATATAATACCGTTGCGGGCATAGAAGTAAATAATATTTTCATCTTCTCCTATAAATTTAGCCGGTTTTTTTTCCAGGGAGTGAGTGGTATAAATCTGTGTAAACCGGTTACTGCCAATCTCATATTTGCTTATGCCCAGTGAATGGCTGATATATAATTCCCCATTAGTACGCCTTAAAAAATAAACGGCTTTATCATCCGGAAGGCCTGGTTGAATGGCTACGCTGGTGAAGTTTTTACCATCGAATTTTTGAATACCATTGGGAAAAGACAGCCAGCAAAAATTATTTTTATCAATAGCCATATCGGCAATTGTACTCTGCAGCAAACCCTCATTTACACTATAGCTGAAAGTATTAAACCGCTCAATTGTTTGAGGCAGTGCAATACTGCACATGGTAATAAAACCAAGGCAGGTTAGTATGGTTTTATAAATTCGCAAAAACTCCCGGTAGATTGATCCATCAAATTACGCAATACTTTATAAATAGTGGTATAATCCAAATGGATTATTGCGGACATTGTGCTAATGGATTTTATTTGACTTCCAAACAGCGGGTTTTATAGCAGACCAATGCCTACACTATCCTCACTGAAAGACCCGTTCGTCCATTTCTTATAATAACAACGCTCAGCGTCTCTGCTATAACAACTGCCCTGGCTTAATCTACCACTTCAGTAATTATAAAAACTTTAAACCTAAGCTCATGTCAAAGAAAATTTTTACATTCTTTTGTTGCCTGTTATCAGTAACTTTTTTACATGCACAAACCTGGAACGGCAGCAGCAGTACCGATTGGAACACAGCTCTTAACTGGACCGGCGGCCTGCCCCTTTCCACAGGTAATGTAATAATACCAACTGGTATGCCCAGGTACCCGGTACTTGCAAATAATGTTACTATCAATAGTATTAACATGCAGACGGGGAGCCTGATGGACGTAAATGGTTTTACGCTAACTCTTAATGGCTCATCAGCTTATATTTATTTTACTGGTGCCACCCTTAACAACAGCAATGGTAGTACTGATATTGTGCTTAATATAAATACCGGTGGTGGTGGTTTTCTTACTTATTTTAAGAATAACACCGTGAATGATAATATTACTTTTAATTTAACCGGCAGTAATCAGTTTAATGAAGCGGAAGTTGCTTCATCAGCCAATACTTATAATGGCAATACCAGTTTTAATATCAATGGATCACTTCCCTTTTATTTAAGTCATATCTCAGCTTCAAACTTTATTGGCAACCTTATTGTAAACCGAACTGTTGCAGGCACTACCCAATTTTTTAATGGAGGTGCAGCAATTACCGGTAACTTTTCATATACTAATAATACTTCCGGGGCATCAACTTTGGGTAATATAGGTGTTGCCACCACTATCGGAGGAACAGTAAATATTGCAGCCAACTATACTACTAATAGTACTTTTGCCATTTACCGGCTGATCAACCAAACAACTGGTGGAACGATAAATATACAGAACAGTACCGGCTTTAATATTCAAAAAGACACACTTAAAGTAACCTCTATGTCGGTAACAGGTTATAAATCGGGTGCTTACGGGTATCTTTTAAATAACTCTATCAGCGGTAATGTATCGATAGCTGATGATGTATCCTATAGCGGAGGTTTTTTTACGCAAGTACGCAACAATATAATAACCGGCACAAGCAGTTTTACTAATAATGGAACCAATGTTTTATATGAAGCGGATGTTGCTTCATCAGCCAATACTTATAATGGCAATACCAGTTTTACTGCCACCAACTCAGGAGGTCTGCAAGTAAGTAATAGTTCGGCTTCAAACTTTATTGGCAACCTAACTGTAAACCGTACCGCAACAGGGCCTACCCAATTTTTTAATGCCGGTGCTGTAATCACCGGTAATTTTTCCTATACCAACAATACTTCCGGGGCTTCAAATTTCGGTAATACTGGCTTTGCTACTGCTATTGGAGGAACGGTGAATATTGCTGCCATCTATACAACTAATAATTTTTTTACTATTTACCGACTGATAAATCAAACCGCTGGAGGAACCATTAACATCCAGAACACTACCGGCTTTGATATTCGAAATGATACACTCAAAGTTATTTCCCTTTCGGTAACTGGTTACAAAACGGGTCAATACGGCTATTTTTTAAATAACGCTATCACTGGAAATGTAACGATAGCTGATGATGCATCTTATAGCGGAGGTTTTCTTACACAAGTACGCAATAATATAATAACCGGCACAAGCAGTTTTACCAATAATGGAACCAATGTCTTATATGAAGCGGATGCTGCTTTATCAGCCAATACTTATAATGGCAATACCAGTTTTACTGCCACCAACTCAGGAGGTCTGCAAGTAAGTAATGGTTCAGCTTCAAGCTTTAATGGCAACCTAACTGTAAACCGTACCGCAACAGGACCTACCCAATTTTTTAATGCCGGTGCTGTAATCACCGGTAACTTTTCCTATACCAACAATAATTCAGGGGCTTCAACTTTCGGTAATACTGGCTTTGCCACTACTATTGGAGGAACGGTGAATATTGCAGCCATTTATACTGCAAGTAGTACTTTTGCCATTAATAGACTGATAAATCAAACTGCTGGAGGAACAATAAACATACAGAACACTACCGGCTTTGATATTCGAAATAATACACTCAAAGTTATTTCCCTTTCGGTAACTGGTTACAAAACGGGTCAATATGGCTATTTTTTAAATAACGCTATCACCGGAAATGTAACGATAGCTGATGATGCCACTTATGGTGGAGGTTTTCTTACGCAGGTACGCAACAATATAATAACCGGTAACAGCAGTTTTACCATAAATGGCTCCAATAGCTTTTATGATTCTGACGGAGTAGGTACCGCTAATAAATATACCGGCAACCTGTCTTACACAAAAGCAGGTTCAGGTGCAATGTTTGTTGGTACATTAGATACTGTAAGTGTTTCCCAAAACTTCACACTCAATTCCACTGCTGGGATCACCTTATCTAGAATAAGATTTAACGGCGCTACAGATGGCATAGTAGAACAACTGGGAACACAGGCCATCATAATAAGCGAAACTACAATGGAAAAAACGGGTACCGGTAAAATTACACTGAACGATTCTGTAACGGTTACCACATCGTTAAGTTTCGGTGGCGGCAACATCATAAGCAGTAATCCAAACCACCTTATTTTTTTAGATAATGCTACTTATGCAGGAGCATTGAATACGAGCCATGTGGTTGGCCCGGTTTCTAAAATCGGTAATGATGCTTTTACTTTTCCTATTGGCACCCCAACATCCCTTAATACTGTGGCTATGACAGCGCCGGCTAATGCCAGCAGCAAGTTCAGTGCTCAACATTTTAAAGCCAATCCTTCTTTGGCGGGTTATGATACCAGCCTGCATGATGTCACCTTGCAGCGCATAAGTGGTGGTGAATACTGGGATGTACAAAGATTAAATGGAACCAGCACAACTACACTTACTTTTAGTTTTGAACCACCCTGTGCCACCGGCCCCTGGTATATCAGCAATCCAGCAGCGGCCCGGATAGCTCGCTGGACCGCCACAACATGGGAAAACCTGGGTAATGGCGGCAGCACCGGTACAACTACAGGTACTATAACTACGGCGGCAGCTGTAAACAATTTTGGTCCTTTTACTTTTGGTTCTGTTGATATACTTATCAATCCGCTTGCTCCCGATCCACCGCCAACAGTTGCCATTAACCAGGCAGCAGCTCAACCTGATCCAACTTCTGGTTCGCCAATTAATTTTACCGTAGTATTTAATGAAACAGTAACCGGCTTTGCAACTGGTGATGTAACGTTATCCGGAACAGCAGGCGCTACAACAGCTATTGTTACAGGAAGCGGTACTACTTATAATGTGGCTGTATCAGGTATGACGGGTAGTGGTACGGTGATCGCAACAATTGCCGCAGGCGTTGCCATTGATGCAGGCAGCAATCTTAATCTTGCTTCTACCAGCACGGACAATACAGTAACTTATGATACACCACCAACAGTTACCATTAATCAGGCAGCAGCTCAACCTGATCCAACTTCTGGTTCGCCAATTAATTTTATCGTAGTATTTAATGAAACAGTAACCAGCTTTGCAACTGGTGATGTAACGTTATCTGGAACAGCAGGCGCTACAACAGCTATTGTTACAGGAAGCGGTACTACTTATAATGTGGCGGTATCAGGTATGACTGCAAACGGTACGGTGATTGCCAATATTCCTGCAGGTGTTGCTATTGATGCAGGAGGTAATCCTAATTTTGCTTCTACCAGCACAGATAATACTGTAACCTATAATCCACCACCAACAGTAACCATTAACCAGGCAGCAGCTCAGCCTGATCCAACTTCTGGTTCGCCAATTAATTTTACCGTAGTATTTAATGAACCGGTAACCGGCTTTGCAACTGGTGATGTAACGTTATCCGGAACAGCAGGCGCTACAACAGCTACTGTTACCGGAAGCGGTACTACTTATAATGTG
>Ga0138256_10009049_pt1 | contig 10448 bp, 2 predicted proteins | sample KNB2016incub_MG_FD_105486 | JGI IMG/M metagenome (GOLD analysis project Ga0138256, IMG submission 105486) | Active sludge microbial communities from wastewater in Klosterneuburg, Austria - KNB2014incub_MG | ecosystem: Engineered > WWTP > Activated sludge > Unclassified | place: Austria... | reverse complement strand
TAATGGATGTAGTAAGTTCTCTAACTTAGAGTAAGAGATTAAATTACTTTTTTGTACTCTACCGTTAGTTCTAATATCTTCAGATTGTCTTTCAAATGTGGCAGATAATTCTGCATAATCAGCATCATTTAATTGACCCAACCTATGTAATGTACTTAAATAACTCTCCCAACTAGTAAACATCTGAGCATCAGAAGCTTCTTTGGCTTTATATTTAGTACTTTCATAATCTATCCATTTTGTTAAGAACTCCCAAGTATTTGAGAAGATACTAGGATCATCTACAACTAAGACATTCATTTTACCAGGATTAGCTACGTGCTTATAGGATGCATTATATGCAGCTAATCTCTTCTGCTTATTATCTAAAGCAGATATTACATTTTTATATGAGAATTCAAATGGTTTACCTTTAGCATATAATGCTGGATCACCTGTTATAATGTGTTCATTAGCATTAAATATCATGTAATTTACTACATAATTTTTAATTCCCAATCCTCTTTGATTTTCTTCTAGAGCTTGTAAGCTAGGAGGTAAATGACCTTTCTTACCTAATATACCTAATCTATTCCATTCTAGAGTCTGTTGTTTAGTTGTTTTATCTACAATTTCAATTAATTTATTCCTTATAATATCGTAGTAGTCTATTTTTTTCTTTTGAAACCATGATTTTACATTCATTAATCCTTCACTAGCTAATGCCTTTCTCATAACATCATCTAATAGTATATCAGGATTTTGTAGCTCAGGTATTTTATTTAATATAGGAACTAAATAGAAATTCTTTGGATAGTATCCTTTTATATTTGATACATCGTTCATTCTCAATATATCAGGTACAACTAATTGAGCAATTAGAAAATCATATATATCATTATCATTATCAAGTTTAGTTATATCCGTTGAAGAGTGCATCCTATTATGTTCTCCAAATTCAAACTTAGGAGCTATTACAGAGAATGGGTTCTTTTTATCCTCCATTGGTCCTGTAATAAACTTAGCTCTTTCTACTCTATCTTTGGAGCTAGCTAAATCATAATTGGCTAATCTAAATATTGAATGCTCTCTTTTAGTAAAGTCTTCATAACCTAAATTTCCAGTACCTTTAGATTTTTGCCTCATAGCTTCTGGAGGAATAGACCCATATTCCATAACATGAAATACTTTATTCCATGCTGCTAAACTAGAGAATGCATAATCCTTTAATTTTTGTAATCCACCAGTTATGAATTTAGACATTCTAAGTTCATAATTCCTTATAGGACCAACTACTTGTATTACTTTATCTCCACTAAATGCCTTACTAGAACTTAGATTCTCACTTGATACCATATCAAATGCAGCTAATGTAGTGAACATATTATCAGACATTAGTCTGTTTAAGTTACTAGGATTTTTCTGATCTAATGTTCTTAATAATGAAAATAACATAGATCCTTTAGATTTACTAAAAGGATTACTACCCCACTCATTATTTATGAACCTACTCCAGGTTTTAGGGTATAATTCAATACCTAAATCATCTAATACTACTTTAAATCTAGCGTAATAATCTCTAGGATCTCTTAATAAGTCCTCACCATTTTTACTTCCAGGTGTTATATAAAATGTTTTTAACTCTTCAATATTACTATAATATCTTTCTGTTAAAACATGTTCAATATATAATCTACTGTCAACTTCAACCTCTATAGTATCTACATTAGGAGTGCTTGTTAAGTTATTTACCCATTGGTCAATTCTTACATTACTATTACCTTCTACAGATACTGATATCTCCTTTTTAGATATCCCCTCATCTAATAACATTTTAAAGTCTCTAGATGAATTATATAACAATCCTACAAGTTCATTTCTCTGATATTCTTGAAGTGCATTTGCTCTTGTAACAAACTCTAAAGCAAAATCTAACTTGGAATTACGTATTAGAGTTTCCATATCACTCCATCTAGGTTCTATATACCTATTATATCTTAAAGCTAGTACTTCATTTATTTTATTCCATACATCTTTTGAATCATAATAATTTTTAAATAAAGCTGAATTAGCTTTACCTTTATTAAATACTGATTTTTCACTTATATCTATTGGAATAAATGCAAAGAACATTTTTATTCTGTCAGATGATTCATCAAATACATCTTGACTTAAATATTTATCATCATCCCAAGCTCTTACTTCAGATTCATTATCTGTATCAACTTCATCAGCTAATGCTTTTACTTGTTCTTTGAATTTAGTTGCAGCTACCTTTAATACTACATTCCAATTATCTAATAAGTTCTTTATTCTTATTCTACCAGCTTCATTTGTTTTAGGATTATTTAAGCTCTCCTGTAAGGCTAATATATGTAAGTTAGAGTAATGATTAACTAGCTGTTCATATTCACTTAATGGTAGATTCCTTTTTAATAAGTCCTCATATACTGGACCCAATATAGCACTTGCTAATTCATTTACTATTTTAACCTGCTCATTAGGTACTACAAACTCTCTAAGATACTCTCCTGCATTAGGGTAAACATCTGGTGAAAACTCATCAAATGATTCTTCTCTTTCATCTACCTCAGTTTTTTGTTCTATTCTAGGAAAATCAAAAGTAATTTGAGGCTGAAAATATGCAGTATAGCCAGTTGCTGTTTTATTAAAGTTTATGTTAGATAGCAATCTACCTTTCATGTAATTAGTATAATCAACTGTATTTATTGCACCATCTTCTATAAGATGTATAGCTTTAGCATCAGTATGATTTACTTTTCTATTTATTAATAAATTACGTAGTGTGTTTTTTATAAATGTACTAGGATCAATACCACTGTTAACATATTTATATACATCATTATCATCTCTTTTAAAGATGTGAACTTCAGTTTTACCTTTAACTTTAGTTATCTTATATGTCGTATATGTATTCTTTCCTGCATTTGTTCTACCTATTAATAATGAAAAGTCAGTACCTTCTTTATTTACTTCAATACCTGTATATGGTGGTAAATCTTTACCAGTCTTAACCCTATAATCATATAATCTATTAGCATGTTCTTGCATTACTGTGTTAAAGTTTGCAGGAGTAACTGGTCTTTCAGTTTTAACAAATGTAGATATGAATCTTTCAACTTGAACCATATCTCTAACATCTATACCCTTACTAGCTAATGCAGTAATTAAAGTTGAATTAGATTGAGGATTGAATACTGCATTTATAAAATTAACAACAGAATCCTTTTCTACTTCTGATAATCTATCTCTTTCTACAGGAACTAAACCTTGATCTGTAACTGCATAAGTAATACCATCTACTACGTCTGGAGTTATTAATTCTTTAGCAACAGAACCGACCATTACTTCACCATTCTTTATTATAACAGTTTCTAAGTCAGTAGGTAGTTGTTTTACATCACCAGTATTAAACATACCAAAATCATAGTTAGTAATTACTAGATCAGTATTACCTCCTATAATCAGTTGCCTAACTCTCTCTATTTCATTTAGCTCATGTTGTTTAATGTCATTACCTTCTTTATCAGTATTTTTAGCATTTTTATCTACCCATGCTAATGTATGAACATTACCTGGAATTTTATCTTCTCCTAAATATAAATCTATGGGAACTAAATCATCTTTAGTTAAAGGTATACCAGATTTTGTTTCTAGATTACCCTCAGCAAGCATCTCTTTAAGCTTACCCCATGTTATCTGAGAATTATCACTAGCTGTAGGATCATATATTAAAGTATCATCGTTATCATTAACTTTAGCTGTTAATGCAGTACCTGGTTTAAACTTCTTATGTCTAAGGAATTCTTGAGCAGAATCAGATATTATTGGAGTAGTAGTAGTTCTAGTTACTACACCAGTAGTACTAACTGACTCAACGTAATCTAACCCTAAGAATGCTATTCTAGCATAAGAACCTTGAGATGCGTGTTCATTATAGTAATCAACCCATTCATGAACATTTGAAAACTCATCTAACCTAGGTACTAATGCACCAGAGGCTGTTACAGCTTCTCTATAAGCTCTAGCAGTCTCCTCTAAAGAGAGAGCATTAATTAGTTCCTGAATTGAACTATATCTTTTATTATTGTATGTGGGTAAACAAGCCATTATTATAATTTACAAGGAGTTCCATCATCCTCTGTGTATGTAAGTTGTCCTGTGGACTCTAAGCTTTGTATTATCGTAATTGGATCTACTTTGCCAGTAGATATATCAGCAGCAGCCTCAGCCATTGTAGTAGGTTTTGTAGCAGTACTAACTATATTTAATTCACCAGCAGTTAGTGCATCATTAAGTTCTTCAAAGGTTATAGTATTATTACTATTAGACCAATATAGAGGAGTTCCATCATTAGCTTCAATTATAGGTTTACCTGTACTGTCTACTCCTTTATATTTATATTGAACTTGACCTCCAATATCTGAAGCATTTCCAGCTATAGTATCTCCTATACCTAATTTAGATCCTACAGCTTCTACTGTTTCTTTATTCTTTCTTAATGTTTCTCTCTCTTTAGCTAATCTGTCATTACTCTCTTGAGCTAACTTTTCTTCAACAGCTTTATCTACATATAGATCTCTAGCTGCTTTAGGTAGTTTAAAATCCTTTAGATCATCAGCATTCTTTAGATTATCCCTTATTTCATTTAAAGTTAATCCTTTTTGTCTCTGATCTTCTACTCTTTTATTTATCTCAGCTATAAAAGAATCTTTAATATCTTTATCTATGTCTGCTTGATGTGCTTTTTTATAAGCTTTAGCTGCACTACCTTTAAGTTCAGTTTCTCCTTTAGAGAACTGAGATACCATTGCATCAAATAATTTAGCTTTAGTTGAACCCCTCAACTTAGACATATCTAAATTAACAAGTTCTTCTTCTACCTTTGATAGTACTTCAGCTGCCTTATCTTTAGGTACAGGAACTATCTCAGTATTATAAACACCATACTTAGCTTTTAAGTTTAATTGTTCTACTTCATTTTTAAGTTCTTCAACTGTATCTCTAGATTTCTTATCTGGATTGTTTTCTAAAGAGGCTATCTCATAATTTCTAGCAAATACCTCTTGACCAAAATCTATAGGTGTACCTTTAAGAGTACCGTCTACATACTCTGAACTTTTACTTCTTGCAGTATTATATATCTCTAAGAATTTCTTTACATTCTCAGCTTCTTCAGGTTTAGTTTCTAATCTTTGTTTAGCTATTGCTTCCACTAAATCAGGAGCTTTAAATGCGGAATGTAATGCTCTACCTATTAAAGCTGATTTATTACTACCAGTGAAAACGTTTACTCCAATAGGAAGTAATGTTGCCATAGCTGTTATAGACGCTACATCAGATAGGTTCTCTACTGTTAGAGGATTTTCATTTTCAAAATTAGAATCAAAATAATCATTGAATACTTCATCCCATATAAAACCAGTACCTTCAGCAGCAAATTCTTCAACTATTTCACCTGCAGTATTCTTTACTGCACTACTAGCTAGATTCTTAGCACCTTCTACTATGGATTTTATAGTTGAGTTATAATCACCTTTAGTTAGTAGATCAAAAGAATGTCTATTAAACTTAGCAATAGGAGATGTAGCCTTCAATAATTTTTGAGCTATCCTACCCTCTAAAGGATTGATTAACTCAGTTAAATACTCTTGAAATGCTCCACCTACTGCATATAAAGCTAAGTCTAAAGGATTTGTTATACCTCCATCCTTAATGCCCTGTTCAGCATACATTCCTGTAAACTGAGCTACCACTGGTACTGATTGAAGTAGTCTAGGACTACTTAATACTAATTTACCTAATGCTGAAGTACCAGTTAATCCTTTAAGTGCAGCACCACCAGCATATGTAAGTAATATAGTAGCACCTATATCTGTCATAGAGTTAAATCCCTGTGACCATTTAGCAGCACTATTACTTTTTCTCTCAGTTTCAAAAGAAGGATTCTGTTCACCCAATGACTTAAGTAGAGAACCAAAATCTTCATCAGTTAACTTTTGTTCATAGCCATTTACATAGGCAGCATAAGGTACACCTTCATCGTTAAATGCTACCTCAAATTTCTGACCACGATGTTGTACTTCAGCTATATTTTCATGAGTTGGTCTAGACTCTTTAGTAGTTCTTTGCCAGTAATCTGCATTCCATTCTGTAGATAGCATATGTATAGGCTCAACATCTCCTGCAAGAGTTAACCCAGTAGTATATAATGAAGATGCAGCAGCAGCAGGTATATGATTAAATACTTGACCTACATTATATAGTCCATGAAAGAAGCCACCTCTAGCTTTAGCAGCATCATCTGCATCAAAAGCTCTCTCCTTTTTAATTCTCTCTAATAAATATACGTCTTTATACTCTCTCTCTAACTCTTTTCTAGCTTGAGTATTTTCGCCTCTACGTTGTAATGCTTGTAAATATTGTCCTGCTTTATCAAAGTTTTTTAATTCACTTAGCTGTTCGTTATAAAAATCAGTCTCTTCTGGACTTAATTCTACACCACTAGTAAATTTATCATTAATATGTTCAAATTTTTCTAACTCAATTCCACCACCTAATTCAGTTCTTAATTTATCCAATCTTTTAGATAATAGAGTATCGTGTTCAGCTAATCTTTGACTCTTAACATCATTTGCTAATTTCTTATCTACAAGATTAGCATCCATAGCTAGATGGATATCATCTACTATTTTACTTGGTGATAATGGTGGTGCAAATGCATCTGTTACAAGATCTGTAACACTAGCATTTTGTAATTTAGCACCTACTGCATATTTAATTCTATCAAAGTTAGTTACGTTTTTAGCACTCTCTAATAGTCTTTTATCTTTACCAGGCTCTTTAATTTCACCTAATTCTGAGGGACTAATATCTTCTATACCTTCTTCTGATAATTGTTTATCTATCTCTTGATTTTGTCTAAATGTTAGCTTACTTGTATCTATGAAAGGATTATCATAACTAAGCCATCCTTTAGATTTCTTTCTAATATCTTCAGTAATTTCATTTTTATTTATATTTCTAGGTTTATCATATACAGTACCTATAGCTGAAGGCTGTAATGATGTATTACCATATAAAGTAGTATTAAATTGCTCAAATGTATAATCCTCTTTAAATACTTGCTTTTCCTTTAAAATATTTAAATACTCAAGCTTACTCTGATCATCTTTACCCAATCTAGAGGTAAAGTCCTTCAAAGTAATACTTGAATTAAGTACCCCTCTCTCTATAGAAAGGTCATATAAATCTTTTATTGGATCTCCCATTTTATTTTTTTATGGCACCACTCCAAGTGTTACCATCTTGTTTACCTATATATTCAAAAGATAGATGAGGAGCATCTCCTTTAAGTTTTGACATCATTATAGGTGTCTTTTTTAGAGTATCTATACTAGGATATTCAGATCTAGGATCTGCTCCTTCTAATACTACAGCATAACCATTATCACTTAAGTATTTTTTAAATGCATCATTATTTACTAATCTGGCATATAAAGCTTTCATACTATCTAATGAAGTCTTATCGGCATAATTATCTAATGATATATCAAAGTTCATAGGTTCTACTCTACCATTAATATTCTCATTAATAACTTTAGTACCATTAGTACTATCTCTTTCAGGTTGCCTTAAATGGTGCCAGTGTCCAGTAGGTACTACAGCGTCACCTAACACTTTAGGTAGTTCTGCAATAGCAGCTATAGCTTTCTCAGGTATTAAATTATTCCTTAATGAGTAATTAAAATCATTATCTCCAGATCTTAATGCTACACCATTTTGAGCTAAATAATGGACATTACCATCTTTAGAAACATTACCAAACTTCTTAGGAGTAGGTATACCACCAGGATTTACCTGAGTAGTAGTACCTTCTGGTATACTTAATTTAACATTACCTTGTCTAGATAATATCACATGATCTGAAGTAGGTTTAACAATATTTATTCCTTCTCTACTTTCATCTGGTGGAGTTTGTACTACTGTCCAACCATCTTTCTGCATCTTTTGAATATCTTTACCAGTAGCAGTAGTATAAACTGTTCCATCTATGATTATCTTATCACCACTTAACATTGAACTACTTACTGAAGGAACAAAACTATATCCAGTACTAGGACCAGCTTCTTTAACTACCTTGTCACCATTACCATTTATATAGCTTATTTCTTCACCACCTTTAGATACACCACCCTCTATATGAGGATTATTATTTATTTTTTTAGTAAGTTTTACAAAACCGTCTTTAGATATTTGTCCTGAATTATAGTTTAAATAGACATCTCTCCAATTGCCAGAGTCAATTCTACCATCTTGAGGATTTTCAGCATAACGTTTTGCTAATGTTTTATCTGCAGCTATTTTAGCCATTATTTCAGGCTCACTTAAATTAGGATATTTATGTTTATAAGCAGCTACTTCTTGGAAATTAGAATTAGCAACATAGTCATTCCAAGCAGTAGATGGATCATAAGGTTTAGTACCAGCAGCAGTAGTACCTCTAAGACCTGCTAATAAGCCTTTAGGGTCCATGCCAATTTGTATTTGTTCTATTTCTTTAAGTATAGCTGATTTTTCTTCAGGTGTTGTAGCATTACCATGTTTAAGCCATAAAGGAGCTGTCTTTTTCTCTATCTCATCATTAAGATCTAATGCTTCTTTTCTCTTTTGAACTTCTAATTGACTAGTTCTAACATCTAACTGTTGTTTCTCTATTTCTAATGCATCTTTTTGTTTTTTATTCTCTAAATATCCAGGTTTATATTCTGGAGTTATAGAAGTTTCATTAAAGTTTCCTAGAAATCCAGTCTTCTTATCTACTAAACCTTCATCCTTAAGAGCAGATGCAAACTCATTCTTCTCTCTTAATTCATATTGTTTTAAAGCAGCAGCTCTCCTCTTACTCTTAATATAATTTTCATCTCTAGCCATTTTATTAGTAGCATCTATAAATTCAGCTCTAGCTGATGTTGATCCAGGATTTGCATAGAATTTAGTACGCTTTTCATCATACCCATATTTTTCTCTAACCTTTTGAATATGAGGTTCATCTGCTAACAGGTATTCACCTAATATAGAATCATGTACTAATGCAGTATGCTTTAAACTACGATCTTGATTTAATATTTCCTGCTGTTGAAGTTCATTTTCATATCTAAGTTTATCATACTCATTTTGTTGAGATAGTCTTGCCTCTTGAAGTTTATGTAACTTCAACATTTCAAACATTCTTTGAGCATCAAAACCTGTTTCAAGAGGTTGAGATGCTTGTTGAATTAATGGTGCAAAAGGTTGTATTTCATTATTAGGTAATTGTACATTGAATACCTTAGGTGCTCCACCTTGTTGATATTTAAACTTTCTCTTTTTCATTATCTAGGTTTAATATATACAGGACTTAATCCCTGTTTCCAAGGTTGTAAAGGATCATGTTGATTTTGTATATATGAAGGATTATTCATTGGTGTAGTATATCCACCAAGTTGAGGAGGAAAAGTACTTTGAGTGGATTTACCTAAACCTGCAATACCTTGACCTAATTGACTCATAGAATTACCTATGCCATAACCCATATTAGTTACAAAGTTAGCATATTGTCCTCTTGCTCCCATTCTAGCAGCTAATGCTGTATTATTAACATTATTCTGACCACCATAATAAGTATCACCTATTTGTGCCATATTACCAAATAATCCAGCGTTTAACTGATTTCTATTTGATCTAACACCTGCTAAAGTACTTTGCCTATTTAAGAGTGACTCTCTGATTATATTAGCTCTTTGAGAACCTAAGGACATTCCTAATTGATCTCTTTGTTCACCTAATCTCATATTCTCTTGTGAAGCACTTCTAAGACCATTGGCACCTATTGTAGATGCAGCAGAATAAGCCATTCTAGGGTCTTGATTAACCAACCTAGAATAAGCATCATTAGCAAAACCTCTACTCATATTAAGATTCTGCTGTTGTCTAATTGGAATATTAGACATTGCTCTTTGATATGGAGCAGATGTTTCATTTAGTACTTGTGAAGGATCATACATTTCAGGAGTATTATCTTGACCCATATATGCTCCTAAATTAGCAAGCATTCCAAGATTCATTTGATTATTTAATATACCCTGACTGTCTGTCTGATATTTTGATATATCTGCCATACTGGCATTCTTATTAGCAGATTGAGTAAACATACCAAGTATCTGTGGTATTAAGGAACCTAAAGCCCCTATTACTGCACCTGCTTGATATTTCTTAACCTTACCACCATACTTATAAGTTCCCAATTCTACAGGTTTCTTTACTTCTGTTAAATATTTTACTATATTCATATATTGATCTCTAGTTGCAAGGTTTTCTTCATTTGCAGTCTTAGTAAATATATTATCTGGTTTATCCGATATAGGGAACTTCTTTGTATTTCTTTCCATAATTTCCGAAGTAGTGTT
>Ga0138256_10009046_pt1 | contig 10451 bp, 12 predicted proteins | sample KNB2016incub_MG_FD_105486 | JGI IMG/M metagenome (GOLD analysis project Ga0138256, IMG submission 105486) | Active sludge microbial communities from wastewater in Klosterneuburg, Austria - KNB2014incub_MG | ecosystem: Engineered > WWTP > Activated sludge > Unclassified | place: Austria... | reverse complement strand
TCGATCGCGTGGTCGACGTGTTCCCGGCGGCGGAGAAAGAAATGGTCCGCGCGATGCTCTCCGAGAGCTTACGGGCCGTTATCTCGCAGACGCTCATGAAGAAGAACGGTGGCGGACGTGTCGCTGCGCACGAAATCATGATCGGCACGCCCGCCATTCGCAACCTGATCCGTGAAGGCAAGATTGCGCAGATGTATTCCGCGATCCAGACGGGCCAGGCGCAGGGCATGCAGACGCTCGATCAGTGTCTCACCGAGCTCGTTGCCAAGGGCATCGTGAGCAAGGAAGAGGCCCGCTACAAAGCACAGAATAAGGATGCAATCTGATGGCAACCGTTGCAGCGCGGGCCGAGCCCGCCCGGATGGATCGTGAACAGGGCATCAAGCTGATGCAGGATCTGCTACGGCGTGTCGTCGACAAGAAAGCGTCAGATCTGTTTATCACAGCGGGCTTTCCACCGGCGATCAAGATCGACGGCGAAGTACGCCCGCAGAGCGAGCGCGCACTAACACCCGAGCAATCTGCGGTGCTCGTACGCGCCATCATGAACGATCGCCAGACGAAGGAATTCGATTCCACCAAGGAATGCAACTTCGCGATCGCGCCGCCTGGTATCGGCCGCTTTCGCGTCAATACCTTCGTACAACAGGGCTGCACTGGTTGCGTGATCCGCTTGATCAACGCCAAGATTCCGACCTTCGAGGAACTCGACCTGCCGTTGGTCATGAAAGAAGTCGTGCTGTCCAAACGCGGTCTCGTCATTGTCGTGGGCGGCACGGGCTCGGGCAAGTCGACGACGCTTGCGGCAATGACAGGCTATCGCAACGAAAAGACACGCGGCCACATCGTCACGATCGAGGACCCGGTTGAATACGTCCATCAGCACAAGGGCTGTGTCGTCACGCACCGTGAAGTGGGGGTCGATACGGAGAGCTGGCATGCGGCGCTCAAGAACACGCTGCGCCAGGCTCCGGATGTCATTCTGATCGGTGAGATTCGCGATCGCGATACGATGGAATACGGCATTCAGTTTGCCGAGACGGGCCATCTGGTGCTCGCGACCCTGCATGCCAACAGCGCCAACCAGGCGCTGGATCGAATCATCAACTTCTTCCCCGATGAGCGGCGCGAGCAACTCCTGATGGATTTATCCTTGAATCTGCGCGCGCTCATATCGCAGCGCCTGATTCCGCGTGAGGCGGGCGCGGGGCGCATCGCTGCGATGGAAATCATGCTCAATTCGCCCCTGATCCAGGATCTCATCTTCAAAGGCGAAGTGACCAAGATCAAAGAGGTCATGGCGCGCTCCAACCGCATCGGCATGAAGACCTTCGATCAGGCACTGTTCGAGTTGTACGAGGCGGGTTACGTATCCTACGAAGATGCGCTGCGCAATGCGGACTCCAAGAATGAGCTGCGCCTGAAAATCAAGCTCGACAGCAAGCGCGAGCAGAAGTATCTCGATGATGACGGTGCGCTCGCGATCCTGGACGAAGAAGACAAAGGTCGTTCACTCTAGTGAGCGGTTGCTGTGGGGTGTTAGTTAGATGGCAGCCATGACAGAACCACTGGAGTCGCCGGTAGGCTCCGCTGCAGGGCCCGCGGGGCTCAATACCAAGCCGCTGTTCAAGCTCATGGTGGAGAAGAAGGCCTCGGACCTGTTCTTCACCTCCAATGCCCCGATCAAGATCAAGATCGAGGGGCTGATCATCCCGATCAACAAGCAGGTCCTCGCGCCGGAGACCGTGCGGCAAGCGGCCTACGGGCTCATGACGCCCGAGCAACTGGAGTATTTCCAGCGTGAGCTCGAGATCGACTTTGCGATCTCTGAGCCGGGCCTCGGACGGTTTCGCGTCAATGTGTTCCACCAGCGCGGCTTTCCCGCGATGGTTATGCGCTACATCACCGCGGACATGCCGCGGCTCGAGCAGCTCGACATGCCGGATGTCATGCGCGATCTGATCATGATGAAGCGTGGCCTCGTGTTGATGGTAGGCGCCACCGGCTCGGGCAAGTCCACCTCGATCGCGGCGATGATCAATTATCGCAACGAGAATTCATCCGATCACATCGTCACGATCGAAGATCCGATCGAGTTCTTGCACACGAACAAGCGCTCGATCGTCAATCAGCGCGAAGTCGGACTCGATACCAAGACGTATGCACGCGCGTTGCGCAGTGTGATGCGAGCTGCCCCGGACGTCATTCTGATCGGTGAAATTCGCGATCGGGAGACGATGCAAGCGGCCATCGATCTGGCCGGTACGGGGCACCTGGTACTAGCCACCTTGCATGCGAACAACTGCGCCGAGACACTTGATCGCGTTATCAACATGTTTCCGCGTGAGCAGCACTCGCAGGTGTTCCTCGATCTGTCGCAGTACTTGCGCGCGATTCTCTCGCAGCGGCTGATCACGGCGCGCGACCGCAAACGTTGCGCAGCGGTCGAGGTGATGATCAATACACCCTACATCCAGGAACTGGTCAAGAAGGGCGATGTCACGGGCATCAAGGAAGCGATCATCGCGAGTTCAGAGAATGGCGTGCAGAGTTTCGACGTCGCGCTGCTCGAACTCTACAAGCACAACCGGATCGATCTCGAAGAGGCGCTCAACAATGCCGATTCGCGGGCGAATCTCGAGGCGAAGATCAATTTCGGTTGAGGCGTCGCGCGTGGCGCCAGTGCCGGTGTTTTCGCTGGACACGAACTCGGAGTTGCGAGTGGCGGCCGCACTGCTCGAGGTGCACGAAATCGTTTGCTCTGTTCACAACGATGGATTTGGCGGCCGGTATCCTGGTGTCCAGCTGCATATTCACAATGTGCGGCGCATCTACGTTCCGGCGGAGCAAGTAGAAGAGGCCGTCGAATTGCTGGGTGATTTCGCTCGCCCGAGCGACGCACCGCGGTCGTGGAGATCGTTCGGCTGAAGCCGCGGCGCGGCTCTCGAGCCTTGAGGCTCCTGCTCGATACGCACATGTTGGTCTGGGCGCTGGCGGACAGCCCGCGTCGGCGCGCGCGAGCGATCGGTGCTCAGCGATCCGGATAACGAGTGCCGGGTGAGTAGTGCGAGCGTTTGGGAAAGCGCTATCAAGTCGGCGCTCGGAGAATTCGGGCTTGGCCGGTCCCTGGCGGCGATCGGGGATGCCGCCATATCCGGCGGCTTTCGAACGCTGGATGCAACCTGGCGCCATGCGGCTGCCGTGCAGGACGTGGCGCTGCGGCACGGCTATTCCTTCGACCGGGTGCTGCTTGCGCAGTGCGAGGTGGAATCGTTGCGCTTCCTGACGGCAGACCAGGCTCTTCTCGAGCAACCCCCTAGCAGTCCGCCTCTAATTTACAACGGTGCAGTCATTCCGAGACGCCGCCGCCGCGCCCGTCGAACCGTAGCCGACGGGTCCAGCATCGCCTGTGACGCAATCTGGACCCGCCAACATGGAATCTGTTCGACTCCGCGCCTTCGCTATTTTGCCAAAGGCTTGCGAAATTTCAGCGTAAAGCGATCGCTGTAGTGTGCGATCGACGGCCGTTCGGTGTCGTACCGAAGTTCATCATCGGGTCGGTAGTGCAGGTCACTGAAGCCGACAAACTCAAATCCGGCTGCGGTGATCTCCTGAATAACAACCACAGGATCGAGACGGCGCCAGGTTTCCCTGGTACCCGGGGCCATATGCCGGCCGGTGTGATCGACGACGCCGTAGATGCCGCCCGGCTTCAGCATTCCGAGCACGGCCGCGTGCAGCCGCGCGCGCGACTCGGGCGTCAGGTTATGCTCGTTGCGAAACGTCAGCACCATGTCGGCGTTCTGTACGGGAATCTCGAGCGTTTCGATCGAAGACACGCCGTATTGCCCAGACGGCTTGAAATCGGCTTTGATCGTCGGGACTTCGACCTTGTCGAGCTTCCACTCTTTGAGTTTAGGTGCCAGCCGGTCCGCGCCCACCGCCAGGATCAGTTTGCCGTTGTCTGCCAGCACCTGGCCCAGGATCTTGGTGTACCAACCGGCGCCCGGCAGCAATTCCACCACCGTCATGTTGGGCTGCAAGCCGAAGAACTCGAGCGTTTCAACCGGCTTGCGCTCCGGCTTGTCTCGGGCTCGCTCCTCCGCCGTGCGAATGTCGGAAGCCAGCGCCGCCTCGATTCGTTTGGCGACTTCGCTTTTCTCCTTCGGGGCGCCCATCTGCGCGAGGACGAGCGTTGGGCTGGCCGCGAGTGTTGCCACTAGCAATACAGCGAGCGTTCTCTTGATTCGATTCATTCTATAGACATCCATCTATTCTGATCGTGGCGCAGGAATTGCGCGAAGATTTTGGAGACAGTGTAACTGATGCGCACCAGCAGCGTACCAGGGCACTGCCGGCAGCCCGCGATGCGACTGCTACCTCCAGGCTACGCGGCCGCGAACACCGTATAGGCATCAAACACGGGACCATCGACACACACACGCTTCATGGCGGGCCCAGCGGCCGTCTCCACGAGCACTGTGCAGCCGGCGCAACCCCCGACGGCGCACGCCATGAACTCCTCCAGCGACACCTGACAGGGAACGGCGTACTTGCGTGCGACCTGCGTAACAGCCTCGAGCATCGGGCTCGGTCCGCAGGAATACATTGCGACGTCAGCTAACGACTCGGATCCGAGTGAGGCGAGCCAGGCATCTGCGAGCTGGGTCACCAGCCCGTCATGACACCCTGCGAACCCGGCGCGTGTGGCGAGCCGACTCGGGATACCCCAGCCGTCGAGCAGCGGCATCGAGGCGATTACCCCATCAGGTATACCGGGCACGAGAATGGTCGACGGGCGGGTTTTGAAAGGAAAGGGCACCTCGGAGCCCATCAGCACGAGTGGGCGCCAGCCCTCAGCCGCGCGCTGCTGCATCCAGTCCGCCAGAAATACCATCGGCGGAATACCGACGCCGCCACCGACCAACAGGGCGCGCGGGCGCGCGGGATCCGGTTTGAACCCCTGACCGATGGGACCGAGCACGCTCAGCACATCGCCGGCTTTGCGTTGCGACAGAGCCGCGAGTCCCACGCCCAGCACTTTATAGAGAACCTCGATCCAACCGGCCTGCGCGTCGACGCGCTGGATGGACAAGGGACGACGCATGAGTATCGCGGGATCGCAACTCAGATGGACGAAGCTGCCCGGCAGTGCGCGTGCCGCACACTGCGGCGCTTCGATACGCATTACGAACTGCGCCCCTGGCCAGGCTACCTGCTCGAGCACGCGGCCGTCCTCGAGAAAGATCGAGCCGCGGTGCCCCGGGTGTTCACCCGCGCTCCGTCCTGTTAGTGCTGCTGGCCCGGCGTTCATCGCCCCTCCATGATAGCCTCGAGCACGGCCATGCGCACGGCGACGCCGTTGCTCACTTGCTCGCGAATCACTGACTGCGGTCCGTCCGCCACCTGCGATGAAATCTCGATACCTCGATTCATCGGCTGCGGGTGCATGACGATCGCGTCGGCTTTCGCGAGCGCGAGGCGTGCCGCCGACAGCCCGTATTCCGAGAAGTAGTCCTCCGCATCTGGTACCGCGGCGCTCTGCATGCGCTCCTTCTGGATACGTAGCATCATCACGACATCGACGCCCGCGAGGCCTTGTTCGATCGACTCAGTGCGCTGACAACCGGTGAACTGATCCGAGTCGGGCATCAAAGCGGCTGGCGCGACAATGCGAACGTCAGGCACACCCAGAGTGGTTAGCGCGATCCAGGCCGAGCGCGCCACGCGTGAGTGGCGTATGTCGCCGACGATTGCGACGCTCAGCCGGTCGAAATGCGGTTTGTGATGACGGATCGTGAGCATGTCCAGCAGGCCCTGCGTGGGATGCGACAGATGCGCCTCGCCGGCCGAGAGTACGCTGACATGCGGTTCAACGTTGTTGGCCACGAGTTGCAGCACGCCCACTTCCGAATCGCGGATCACGAACACGTCGACGTGGCAAGCCTGCAGGGTGTAGATGGTGTCGAGCATGCTCTCGCCCTTGGCGCGCGAGGAGAGCTGCACTTCCAGGTTCACCACGTCCGCACCGAGGCGGCGCGCCGCGAGTTCAAACGAGACGCGCGTGCGGGTCGAGGGCTCGGTAAACAGGTTGGCGACGGTCACGCCCGCGAGACTCGTATTGCGCGCCGGCGACGTGCCGAGGGGCCGCACATAGCGCTCCGCGCGCTCCAGCAACATTTCGAGAGTCGCGCGCGGCAGGCCCTCCAGGCTCAGCAGATGGCGCAAGCTACCGTTGTCGCGCGCGATCGCGGCAGGGAGTGTTGGCGCTGTGCTCTTCAAGTGTCATGCCTCACGTTTGGCGTTCGAACCAGCGCTCGAGAATGACTGCCGCCGCCCGCGAATCCAGGTCTTCGTGGCGCACGCGTCGCTTGCGCTCGCCGCTGGCGCGCGCGTCGCGCAGTCGCGCTTGCGCATCCAGCGACGACCAGCGTTCGTCGACGAGCGCAATGGGGATCGCAAAGCGTCGCAGCAGTTCGGCGGCGAAAGCGCGCACGGTGGCCGTCATCGCGCTGACCGAACCGTCGGCATTATACGGCTCGCCCACGACCAGTTGCGCGGGCTGCAACGCCTTGATCTGGATCGCGATGCCGCCCCAATCGGGCGCGCCGGCGACGGAGGCGAGCGTCTTGAGTGGCGCAGCGGTGCGCGTGAGCGTGTCGCCGCTCGCAAGTCCAATGCGTTTGAGACCGAAATCGAATGCGAGGACGAGTCGCGTGTTGTCAGGCATGACCCGCGAACGATGTCAGCTGACTGGCCTCCACACCCAGGAGGCGCAGCGCGGCGGGCCAGCGTTCGTCGTAGGGCAGATCGAAGATCACGTCGTCGTCGGCTTCGACCGCGAGCCAGAAATTATCGCGAATCTCCTGTTCGAGCTGGCCCGCTTCCCAGCCCGCGTAACCCAGCGCGATGCACGCCTTGCTCGGACCCGTGCCGCTCGCCATTGCTGCGAGAATATCGCGCGATGTGGTCACCTGGATCGAATCGGAAATCCGATGACTCGAATCCCATTCACCGCCCGGACGATGCAAGACGAAGCCGCGATCAGTGTGCACCGGGCCGCCGCGCAGCACCGGCAGGTCAGCCACGTCTGGCAGCGATGGTTCGATCTTCATCTGTTCGAAGACCTCGGCCAATTTCATGGGTAGCGGCCGATTGAGAATGATACCGAGGGCGCCGCGCTCGCCGTGTTCGCATACCAGCATCACCGTCTGCGCGAAGGTCGGATCCGCGAGCTGCGGCATCGCGATCAGCAGATGATTCGATAGATGGGTGGTGTCTGCCATGCGGGAGAGAGTATGGCGTTCGCGCGGGCTGATCGCCAGCGGTCACTCAGAGTCCGCTGGCGCCGTCAGGACGCCGCGACCGGCCGCGGTGCCTTCGAAGCGCCATTCATAGGCGAACCGCAAGACGCCGTAGCGCGCCGCCAGTGCTTTCGGAAACGGGTCGAACGGGCTCGCGAGTTTCAGGATATCGAGCGTGGCCTGGTCCAGTGGCAACGAACCGCTGGTGCGGCGAATTTTAGCCTCGTACAACGATCCATCGGCAGCAATCGCGACTTCGAGCACCGGGGTGGTGGTCGCCTGGTGGCGCCGCGCCGCCGCAGGGAAGTTCAGCGTGCCCAAGCGCTCGATCTTGTCGCGCCAAGCGACGAGGTACGGTGCCAATACCGCCTCACGCGTATCCGGCGTAGTCCACAGTTCTTCGCGCTTTGGGCCACGCAGGCTCGTGTCGTCAGGACTGGTATCGCCCGGGCGAGACTGAGAGCCGCTGCCATTCAAGAGCAACGGCATATCGCGCGCGTCGGCAGTCAGCGCCGGTGGCGAGAAATAAAGGATGTCCGGCTGCGGCGCGCTCGTGGTCAGGACTCGCTCATTCGGCCTAAGATCATCGCTGCCCCCGTTGGCTGCTGCTGCAGTGTCGCCATCTGCGGTGCCATCCTGCGCGATCGACTCCGCGACGGGCCGTGGCACGGCGCTGTTAGTGCCATCGTCCGCGCCGGAACCGAGCTGGGTACGTTGTGCAAGATAATGAGCATTGGGGTTTTCCTTGGCCTCCGGAACATTGTCGGTGACGAGCAGGACTTCGAGCCCCGGCGCGCTCGAGCGGTTCTCCGGTACGGCTCCGAAGGTAACCCCAACGATGATGACGGCATGCAGCAGGGCGGCCAACAGCACCGTAGTCATCAGGCGCTCGCGGATCGGAGCTGACCCCTCAGCGAGCAGTAGTGAGCGGCCGCTCACGCAGAAACCGCTCCGCGCGCCTGCAATTTCTGCTCGATCGCTGCGATCACCATGCCCCCTATATCCAGATCGAATTGCCTGTCGAGCTCGCGAATGCCGGTCGGGCTCGTGACATTGATCTCCGTGACAAAGCCGCCGATGACGTCCAGCCCCACGAACAGCATGCCGCGACGTGCGAGTTCGGGACCAATCTGCTGCGCCAGCCAACGATCCCGGTCGTTGAGCGGGCGACCGACGCCCGACGCGCCTGCCGCGAGATTGCCGCGATTGTCGGTTGCGGTCGGCATCCGCGCCAACGCATACGGCACCGGCTCGCCGTCGATCAGCAGTACGCGCGAATCGCCGCTCACGGCAATCTCCGGAAGGTAGCGTTGCGCGATGGCAAAGCGGTTGCCGTAGTCGGTCAGCGTCTCAAAAATGACCTGCATGTTCTTGTCGCCCACTTCCGTGACGAAAATCGAACGCCCGCCCATCCCGTCCAGCGGCTTGACGACGATCTTGCCATGCTCGCGAGCGAACGCTGCCATGTCCGCCATATTGCGACAAATGAGTGTCGGAGCGCAGCATTGGGGAAACCAGGCCGTGAACACCTTCTCGTTGATGTCACGCAGACCCTGTGGGCAGTTGACGATCAGCGAGCCGGCGAGCTGGGCCCGTTGCAGAACGTAGGTCGTGTAGATGTACTCGGTGTCGAACGGCGGGTCTTTGCGCATCAAGACACAGTCAAAATCAGCGAGCGGTGCGGTGACCGGTGTGCCGAGCGTGAACCAGCGCTGCGGGTCCGCCCTCACGTCGAGCGGCGCGGCTCGACCATAAGCGATTCCATCGCGCAACCACAGGTCTTGCTGCTCGAGATAGGACAACTGCCAGCCACGCTTTCGCGCTGCGAGCAACATCGCGAGTGTGGAATCCTTCGCATATTTGCACTCTGCGATCGGGTCCATCACAACGGCGAGACGAATGGCTTGAGTCATCGAATCTCCCAGGAAGTTGTCACTGATCAAGTATGCCGAGCCAGCTGCTCGAAACGTGACGTAGACGGCATGGCGGGGGGTATACCGATATGTTAAAAATACGCATCAGACTGCTTCGCGCAACAGCATTTTAGTCGCTGCAGCCGTTACTATGCGCGTCTCTATTAGGAGTGATCAGGCTGTGACCGATGACAATCAGGTTCTGAAGGGTCTCAAAGTGCTGGTCATCGACGACAGCAAGACCATCCGCAAGACCGCGGAGACACTGCTCGCCAGAGAAGGTTGCGAGGTTTTCACGGCGGTCGACGGATTCGACGCGCTCGCCAAGGTGGCCGATCATTCGCCCGACATCGTATTCGTCGACATCATGATGCCGCGCCTCGATGGGTACCAGACCTGTTCGCTCATCAAGCACAACAAGGTCTTCAAGTCCATTCCGGTGATCATGCTCTCCTCGAAAGACGGGCTGTTCGATCGTGCGCGCGGACGCATCGTCGGCTCGGAGCACTACCTGACCAAGCCGTTCACCAAGGACGAGCTGTTGTCAGCCATCGAGTCCCATATTGGCGCCAGGTGATTCCCATGACGCTCATACTAATCGTCGACGATTCGCCTACCGAAGTGCACGTGATGAAGAGTGCGCTCGAAAAGTCTGGTTATCAGACTGCCAGTGCGGCGGATGGCGCAGAGGGGGTACGGCTGGCGCGTGAAATGACGCCCGATCTGATATTCATGGATGTCGTGATGCCTGGCGTCAACGGCTACCAAGCTACGCGCACGCTCACTAACGACCCGAAGACACGTGCCATTCCCATTATCATGGTCACGTCGAAGGGCCAGGAAACCGACAAGATCTGGGGGCTGCGACAAGGCGCTGTCGATTACATGGTGAAACCCGTGTCCCCGGACCAGCTGGTTGCGAAGGCCCAGTCCACGCTCGCCATCTGATATGACCGATTTACTCCCGCTGAAGTCTCTGCGCGACCGGCCCTTCGAGCTCCTCTCGGAACTCGAGCGCCGCGGTCGTGCTGTAACGGCTGCCGCTGCGACTGAGAATCCCGCCGGGCGTGAGTGGGTCGGCGTCGCGTTCAAGATGGCTGGCGAACTGTATCTCGTCGCCCGCGAAGAGACGCGCGAAGTACTGGCGGTTCCTACCAGCGTCACGCGTGTCCCAGGGGCCAAGACCTGGATCCGGGGCCTTGCCAACGTGCGCGGCCAATTGATGCCGATCATC
>Ga0138256_10009045_pt1 | contig 10451 bp, 10 predicted proteins | sample KNB2016incub_MG_FD_105486 | JGI IMG/M metagenome (GOLD analysis project Ga0138256, IMG submission 105486) | Active sludge microbial communities from wastewater in Klosterneuburg, Austria - KNB2014incub_MG | ecosystem: Engineered > WWTP > Activated sludge > Unclassified | place: Austria... | reverse complement strand
GCGACTTGAATATCAGACGCATCGAAATTTCCGGCTGCCATTTTCTAATTTTTAAGCAGGTTAGAAAATCGCCGGCACTACGTGTTTTTTACAGCGCCGGCATTAACCGGCAGCCTTTTGATTCTGTTGCTGAAATGCGAAATCTTCCGACATTTTCGCCCGCTTCGCCGCGTCAGGTTCGGAAAACATGGCTTTTGAAAGTTCCTGATCCGACTTGAAAAAATATTCCTGCCGGAACTTTGCGCTCCCATTTTGCCCGTTTTGCCCTTCTGGGTTGCCTCCGCCTTTGCTCGAATCCGGCCCACGCTCACCGTACAAGTCCTTACCGATCCCGACGATGTACTTGGAAAAGTCAACAGGCTTGCCAAAGTCGGCGTCTGTCAACGGCTCCCCATGTTCGTCCACGAAATACGGCTCCCGCTTGTCATTAACCCGCACTTTCCCCAAGTCGATTTCACGCAGTACGGCCCGGATACGGGCGTCTTTCGATACTTTCGTGCCTGTCGGCTCAAGCATTACGTTACCCTGTTCCAGGGCGCGTGTAACGGCTTGCAGTGTGACGGCTTCGATCTTTTCCCGTTCGGTGCTTGCCTTATACGTCGTGTATTCGGTTTTGACCTTTTCCAGTTCGGCCCCTACTTCCTTTTTGTACTTGTCGATCACGGCCGCGTTGGCGGATGTAATCAGACTTTGCACTTCAGGAAGTTTGGCCAGTTCATCGCGGGAAAGTTTGCCGGCCGTTGCCGGGTCGATGGTGGTGGCGTCTGGTTTGGAAGATTTCAGGTGTTCGGAAAATGCGTCTAACAATGCCGTCCCTTTCAGGTCGGTTTCGTCGGGCGTGAATCCTTGCGCCTTTACCCACTTTGCAACAGATTCGGAAGATTCACGAAGCGCACGTTTGCGCTGTTCTTCCTTGGCTGCCTTAACGCGGCCCGAAATGGTTTCCCCTAATTTCTTAGAAAGGTCCTCATCCGGCAACCACGTTTCGCCGTCTTTGAGCGATTCGGCCAGCTCGGAAGCGTCAAGTTGCAGGGTAGACGCAATAACACCCAGGACTTTAGAAAAGTCAGTCATGTTTTTTTAGCCCCCTTTCTGGCGGGGCAATATTCCCAGTGTTTGTTTATTGTTCCGGCCCTTATTATGGGTCGCTTTTTACTTTCTTTGATTCCACCGGGGCGGGGGCCGTCGATGTTTGCATCACTACTTTCGGCGGCTCTGTGGTCACGTTTACGGACTTTGCCGCCGGCGCTTTTACGTCGGCCACCTTGCGAAACGTGTACTTATGCCGTAGCATCGGGTCGTTTTCGTAAGCGGCCTTTTCGGCGTCGCTTATGGCCGCGTATTCGGTGCGGGTCTTTTTATTGCGCGGTATCCACATCGGTTTCAGGTGTTTCCTTTTTTGCCTTTGCTTTCTTAGCCTCAACCGGGGCCGGGGCTTCGTGCGCTTTTACCCATCCACGATCTTCGTAAACGGTGAGCATGTGAGCCGGTACGTTCATTGTTTTAATTTCACCAGTAGCCGAACGGCGGCTAACTCTTACGGTTGATCCTCTGTGCGCCATAGTAGCGTTTTTGTTTAATTCTGATTCAAAGAATGTGCCACAAAGTTAAACATTTATTTGATTGTTTACAATGTAGCCTGAAAAGTAGTGTACAAAATAGCCACATACGCCTAATCGGCCGGTAAAACAACCTCCGTGTGCACCACATTTCCCTTTTTTACCTGCCGTTTGTAGCCGTTTTTCCAGGGCATTGTTTCCGGCCTTCCCTCGATTGCCTTGACGATCTTTTCCGACCCTTGCAGGTAGGCAGCCTTCATTGCCTCGAATTGACGGGCGTCGCTCACGTCGGCTTTCCGCGCTTCAATGTCCCGCACACGGCTTGCCGCCTGGCCGGTAGTGTCCTGATACTTCGATTTCCGGGGGAGTAGTGCGTTAAGGTCAACGCCTGCAAACTCGTTTCTGTTAACCCGATCCAGGAACTTGTCGTGCTCCTTGCTGGGCTTCGTGCCAATTAGCCATTCGCCGTGCTCTGCCTCTCCGATGAAATTACCGGCGCTGTCCGTCAACGGCTCCCCGCCTTGCTCGTGTGTTCGTCCGGTTATCTTTACGCCCTTGCGGAACTTCGGCGGCTCAACGGATTTCAGCGCCTTTGCCTTTGCCGCGACGAACGCGCCGAACATGGCAGCGATCAAGCCCACGGCAACCGGAACCCCAAGCCCGAACGGCAGGCCGGACAAGGCTTTGAAGATGTTTGCAGATGCGGTAATGAGGCTGGAAAGTTGCTGGACCGAATCCAGCAGGATAGCGGCCCGCTTTGCCTTCGCCTCCTCTTTTAATGCCGCGTCCCGCTGTTTTTTCAGTTCGGCAAGGCGGGTTTTTTCGGCCGCCAAATTATTTGCAACCCCTTCTTTTGCCAATTCCGCCTCCCGGTTAACGGCTTCTTCCTGCGCTGATATTTCCGTGTTTATTGCTTCAACGCGCGCCTCGGCGGCGGCGATGCGGGCGGCGGCAATTTCGTTTATGGCAGATACTATTTGGCTTGTCGCCTCCCCTATGGCCGCCCCTTCTTCATCGGTGAACCCAAGCAGCCCGTAAATGCCTTTGCCTTTCTTGCCCGGATTCGGTTCGTCAATTTGCAGGTTTCCTATTTTCGCCTGAATGGTCGCAATAGTCGCCTCGATTTGGGCAATTTGCTCCGTGTCGCCGGCGGCCGTGATCGACAGTAGGTTTTGTTGGAATTGCAGTTCATTGTTCAGCCGTTCGGCCTGGATGAACTTGTCAAGGTTTGCCCGCGCCTTTTCTACATCGCTTTCCTTCGCCCCTTTGTCGGCAAGTTCTTTTAGGAAGCGCTCGTTTTGTTGCTCAGTGAGGTTTATTTGTTCGTCACGGAGTGCCCGCTGCGCTTCGGCTGCTGCCCGTGCCCGGCCAAGGTCTTTGTCGGCCAGGGCTTTTTTGCGTTCTTCCTGCTCCCGCTCGATAGCCGCGTCTTTTTCGGCGTATTCGGTAATTACGTCAAGCAGTGCCCCTAGCCGCTGTTCTTCGATCTGCTTTTCCAGTTCGGCAAACTCTTTTTGTTTTGCCAGTTCGTCGGCGGTGAGGCCGCGCCGGGCCGCGATTTCGTTATATTTTGCAATTCCTTCTTCTGCTGTTTTTGCCAGTTCGTCGAATTTTTGGTTTACCTGGAAAAGTTCGGCGTCCAACCCTTCGCCCAAGGCGGCAAGCCGCAATTTTTGCAGGTCTTTGTTCAGGGCTTCGAGCGCTTTGCGTTCTTCTTCGAGTTGCTTTTTCCGTTCGTCGGCAGCCTTTTTGCTTTCTTCGGCCGCTTGTTTTCGTAGTTCACGCGCCTTTTGTTCGTTGCTCAGGACGGACAGGTCAAGGTCTTTTTTGGCCTCTGTTAGTTCGATTTCTGCCTTTGCGAATGCTTCGCGGTCGGCCGCCGTTTTGGTGGACAACGCAAACCGCTGCTGCTCTATTTGCTGCTGCTCAAGGGCTTGGTCAAACCGTTTTTTTGCAATGTCGGTTTCAACGCTTGCCGCTTCTTTTTGCACACTTATGCGGCGGCCGATGCTCACCGTGTCGTCGTCAACGATTGCCTTTAGTTCCTCAAGTTGCGCCCGCTGCCGGGCTATCTCCACGGAGGATGTTATTGTCGTGTCGCGTAGCGCCTGTATTCGCTTTTCGAGCACAAAAGCCGCGTTTGCAGTGTCCAGAATGGCCGCGCCAATGCCGGAAATGGCCGCTTTTGCGTCTTCGGCAGCGCCTTTAAAGTCGCCGGAAAATATCTTTCCAAGTGCGCCGCCAAGGGATACCGCCCGCGTCAGGACGGTATTGATAACGGCCCCGGCCACCGCTGTCGCCTGCGCTATCTTGTCCATGCCGCCCTGGAACTTCGTAAGGTATCCGATCAAAACCCCGACAACGGCAATAATGCCCCCGCCGAACGCCCCAGCAACCATATTAAACGCCCGCTGCGCGATGGTAGCGCCTTGAACGCCTTTTGTTGCGTCAACAATCCGCTGCCCAAAACCTTTTGCCTGCTCGGCCCATTCGCCCAATGTCTTGCCGCCGATCTGCTGCCCGACTATGGTTTGTTTGATGGATTGCAACCAACTTGAGTTTGCCTTTTCGGCTTGCTTCACTTCCTTTTGCTGTTCGGAGACGGATTTATTCGCATTGCTTATTGCCGTCCCCAGTTCGCCGGCCTGCTTTTCCGCCTGCCCGAACGCTGCGCCCATGTCGCGGGCTGCCGCTTCCCCGGCTTTGCCGGTTTCGGTTAACTGCTTTTCAATCCCTTCGAGTTTCGCTATAATTTCGCTGTCGTCGAAATCCGCTTTGAAAATTTCATCCATCGCCGCTTTTTTGTGTGTATGAAAAAAATACTACTTCTTATCCCGGTCCTGTTGTTTTCCTGCTCCCGCGAATCGAAAATAAAATCGGTTCTGAGTGCTGAAAAGGTTGTTTCTTATTCGCCCGCTTCGCACTCTGCCCCCGATTCGCTTACTTACGTTGCCTTGTTCGCCCGCTACTCGGCAATTGCCGACGATGCAAAAAAACTAATCGGCATTGGTGCTGAATTGTCAGTAACCCCTTTGAGAGATTCGCTTTCCATATTTGCCGCCGAAATACAGGCCGCAAAAGCAAGGATCGAAAAAGCCGGGCCGTCGCCCGCAACATTCACTGTCTGTCGATATATACCGGCCGCCACAAACGCACAAAAGCAAACCGACACACTAACCGCCGTCCTGGACGAAAATATGCGCGTTGTGTGGCCTCATTGATCGGCCTTTTCCATTCGCGCTATCGCTTCCCGCTCTGTCTGCTCCGCCTCGTCCAACATCCGGAAATAGGTAAGGAAATCCATTTTCCGAATATCGGCCAACGCATACACCTGCTTTACCCGCAGAATAAACTCCGTTGTGCGGCGGGTGTCTTGGTCGATCTTGTCAAAGATCAGGTCTGAACCTCCGGTGTCTGGCCGCCAGTAGTAGCCAATAATTTTCCCGTCTGGCGTTCCATTTCCGCTTTTAATTTTTGCACCTGCGCTTTCAACCCAACGACTGTTTTTGTCGAAAAAAAAAGCAGACTTTGTTCGCTGATATTGTTCGCCTTCCAATCTTCGATGTACTCCGTGGCCAAGTCCATCGACCAATCCTTGTTTTCGTCGCCTTCCCGGACGATGAATAAGGACGCCTGGTAAAGGGCGTAATCATACCGGGCTTTTGACAGTTCGATTATGGCCCGGCGGTTGCTGTTGGCCAGTAGCACAATATCGAGTTTCAGGTCGTCGTATGGCCGGTTCTGGACGGCCAATAGTTCGATTTCCTTGAATGCCTCGATCAATGCCGACAAAGTTTTGCCGGTGCCAAGTACGATGCTCAACTTGGTGTATTCCGTCCAACGTGAAATACCCATCGGTTCGCCGGGCCGGATGACGTTGTATTTGTGTTTTTCGGTTTTGAACGGCGCCAATACGCCTGTGCCGTCAGTTTCCAATTCTCTAATCATATTGCTGCAACTTATACGCCGTGAAAACGGCAAGGATTATAGTTTCCGGGTAAAACCCCATGTGATAAATACAAACACCCAAGGCCCACCAAAATGCGTTACACTTCGCGCACCCAATCAGTGGCAGGAAAAGCCATTCCGGTAGATGGTTGTATGCCCATTTTTTCAGCCATCCGAACACCATACCGGCATTCGACAACGGGCCGGTAAAGAGGAACGCCCACACGCCGGCGAGCGTCCCGTATAAACAAAACAATATGAAGTCGATCATTTCATTTTCTTAGTTTCCCGTTTGGCCTTTTGCGTCGCCCTGTGGGTTTCCTTTTCTTCCATGCCGCGTTTATGTTTCAGCTCCTTCGGTTCCTTTGTTTTCTTCTTCATTATCGAAAAATTTAGTACTTAGTCTTGCTAATCCGTGAGGCGGGCAATCGAAATAAAAAAAGCCGTCTTCTTTTGCCTCTCCTTCAAATTCAAGTCCGGCCGGAAGTTGGCAGTAACTGCGCTTTGTTTGCCCAAACTCAATTTCAATTTCCGTTTTAAGTTTCATTTTCATGCCCGAAATGCTTTTAATATTCGTTCACGGTTTGCTTTTCTGCTCAGTTCAATTTCAGCCTTCGACGGTGCCACAATATTTCCCCGCTTGGGGTATGCCCCCCGGATAATGTCTTGCGCCCGTTGATTCGAGGCCGTCACGGCGATGGTCGCAGAAAACACGTTAACCGATATGGTGACGGGCCGAACGGCTGCCCACATTTGCCCGGTGCGGGTGAAGTCCACATAGCCCACCTGATACCCGGCTTTCTTTCGCTCTTTCGCGTAGGTCGGCACGTACGGGGAGAACTTGCCGCCGTCGGCAGATTCCCCTTTGGTCTGCACCCGTAGTTTTGTCAGGGCGATTTGATCCAATACAATGCGCGTCGCCTCCGCTTCGCGGGCGGATTCCAGGTTGTGCTTAACCTGTCGAATGCGCTGTATCAGTCGTTCAAATGCCATTTATGCCAGTTCAAAATCTTCCTGACAACCCGAAAACGATTCAATTTCGGCGTCAAAAGTGATAATTCCAATGTTCAACAATGCCCCCTGCCGGCGGCTCTCGAATGCTACATTTTCCATTGTGATCGTTCGGCCCGTTTCGGCTTCTTCAAGCGTTACGCTGCCCAGGTCGCCAACCTTTGCCAGAAGGCCTAACACGTAGTCCGGCATATCCGGAAACTCGAACTTTTGCCGCTCTACCGTGCGGGTGAATTGGCGGACAATATTGCCGTTGCCGTTCACCTCCGTTTGCACTTCCCGGTTAACCTCCGGCACGTCCCAAATCGGGGAAATGTACAGGTGTTGCGTGTAGCCTTCCTGGTAGAGCACATTGCCTTTGTCGTTCGTGTTGGTCATTAGTAGCCGCCACGCCGGATTATTCCCTACCGAAAGCCCTGGGTTGTTGCTTTGGCTGACAAGCGTAAGCGTAAGCGTATTGCACGCGTCCCCGGATTCCCACTCAAGGTCATACGTTCGGGTCATTATCAGTCCGCACACGGTATGAACCTGAATGCTGATTTGCTCTAATTCGTTGAAAACGTCTACGCTCATTGTGTACGTCTCATTGGATGAAATCTCATTCCATCCGCCCACATACCTTTGCAGCGAATAAGTGTACCCTTCAACGGCAAAAACAGTAGCCTGAAAATCGAATGTTAGTGTGCCTTCCAGTGTTTCGCAAGTGTCAGGAACGATTGCAAGAAAACAGTCGTCTACGCCACAAATATCAGTGACGTACATTACCTCTGAATGATATTCTACACCCTCCACCGTCAACCGAACGTACCAAAACCCGCAATCCGGAACAACGTCAAGCGGCTCGTCGGCAAACCACGTGATCCAATACCCTGTTTCGGCCGCGTTTTCTGTTTTTGTCAGCAGGGTAGCACTCAGGTCGGTCCATGTAATATCGTTTGTTGGGCTGATAAGTTGGAAAACAAGCGTATCGGTACCGGCGTCGCCGTTCACAAATATTTGAAACGGCAAAAGCCTGCTTCGCGGTGCAAGTATCCCGAAAGGAATAGTGTCCTGCCCGATTTGCCGGTGTCGCTGCCATCCCCGGTTGGCGTAGAACGGTAGGACGTTACCCGGATTGTACGTGTTCATAATTGCAGTAGTGTTACTTTCATTGTTTGCCGTTCGGTGTCCAGTTCAGCGAGTTTTACCTGCCCCCAACCCAACCCGGTTTGGATTAATTCGGTCGGGTCAAATTCGCCGTTATCACAACAGTATTTGAATGAAATAGGCGTTTGCTGCTTGCGCTTCCTCACCGTGTTAACCGTGTAAGCCCCGGCGGTACTGTCCGCATCGGGTCCATACCGGCCATCGGCCCACAAAGCCTGAAACATTACCCGCCAGGCCATACAACCGTTTGCGGTGTCGTTCGTGTTGTCGATCAAATACTCATCCCCGCCAAGGTCGGCAGCCGATACCAAAACAAAACCCTTTAGCCCGGCGTCTGAGTTATCCAGCAACCCGCCAAAGTCGAGGCACAAAAGCGCCTGTGTGTGTTCAATGATGTTGTCCGAATCACTGCACTCCTGCGGGTATTCGATCTGTTTTTCAAGGAAATCGTCGTTAAACGCCTCCTGAGTGCTGAACTTTTCGAGCGCCGGGATTGTGCCGTCGGCTGAAAATTCGTTGTTGCCCTGGGCGTATATACCGCCGTCCAATGTCGTTAGGTCAATCCCATTTGCCCCGTCGAAATAACTCCAATGCTCAATGACCAAATCATTGTTCACGATCCCCCAGTACACATTAAAAGCCTCCTGCAATGCTTTTAGCAGGTCGCCGAACGTCATTATGTTGCGGGAAGCGTTAGCTGACGCAGACGCCCGCACAACGTCGGATTTTTGGAACATTATAACCGTCTGCGCGTAAGCGGCGGCCCAATCGTAGGCGTCATTCGCCGGCGTATCGCCGACGGTATTAATTCCGAAAAAGTCAGACTTTACGCTGTCGATTTCGCACCCGAATCCCTGAGTAAAGGCGTAGTTCATAGGGCGGCCGTTGTCCACGTCAACATCGGCCACCGTGGCCTCAAAGTCATATTGAGAATGCCCGTCAAGTGTAGAGGTTGAGAACTCATCCCGCGCAATGTGCCCGTACATAACCGGCCTAACCCATACGTCCCCCGTCGTGTTGATCCACCCTTCACCCGGCGGTGGACCGCCGGGGTAGGTGATCGTTTCCCGCGCCCAGGTCGTGACCAATTGCAACTGCCCGGCCGTTGGCGTGTCGAAGTCCTGGTTATGCGTAATAGGCCGCCATGCGGTCGTGGCGTCCGGCGTAAACCCGGTGTTAAATTCATTCGTGCCGCCGGTCCAACAGTCTTTGTAGAACATGCGAAGTACCGACGTGCCGAACTCTGCCCCGTTGTACGTGCAGGTGATCGTTTCCACCGTGCCGTAAATTGATTTCACGGTGGACCGGCTTCCGAAGTTGTGGAAATCAACAGGCGTTTTTAGGAAACGGTAGATGCACTCATAAATATCATCGGACAGGATGCTATACGTCACCTCGCATCGGTCCAGATGGTAGTCCCCGTCGGAAATGATGATACGGCCCTGGTATTCGGTAGACCATGCCCCGCCGCAATACGTTTCGATGAGGATGGTAATGTCGGCACAGGCGCCGGCGTCATACATGTCTTTGAAAAAGACGTAATCAGCGCCCCGGAAAAGCAGTTTGGTTTGAAGTTTTTTGCGGTAAAACCGGGTTTCCCCTTCCGGCTGCCACACGTATTTTAGGCCGGACACAACGGGGTAAACGGCGGTATCCGTAGACCCGTCGTTTACCGTGAAGCGGGTTGTGTCGAATAGGTTAGGCATTTTCTAATTTTTCATATTTGACGAAAAAATCCGGCGCAGAACCAATCCCAGGCACTTTTACAACCCTCTTTACCCGCACTTCATTGCCGAATTTCCACCGCATGAAATCGGCGGTTTTATCCGTCGGCATCTCATCGAGCGGCGGAAACCGCTCAGAAAAAAAGGCGTCGAAGTCGCGCCGGTGTTCGTAGTCAGACAATATCATCGAATCCATTATTTCAATTCAGGCCGTAACGTTTCGGCCACCGTGTCGGAAACAAAACTCCAATGGTGCCGACAATTGAAACCCCCGGCGTCTAAATACGGGTCGTACCCGACTTGTATCTTCCCTGCCCAATCGGCATTTTTCCAGGCGTCTATTTCCTTTCTGGAATAAACCTTGTTGACGTGCTTTTCACACCAGGGCCGGGTAGTGTCCTTCACCGTCCCGGAATAAATCGCATAATTCAACCCCAGGCGTTCAGCGTAAACAAAATTTGCTGCCCGGTCAATCTTTTGGAACAGGTCGAACGAATTGGTTTTCCAGTACCGTTCCAACATCCCGCTCCCAGGCGACCCGATGAACACCCGGCGGAATTGCTTTTGAAAATCTGCCAGGCTCATTTTCCCGGCTATTGCCCGGTTGACCAACCCGGCAACATTCCGGGCTACCCCTTCATTTGCAAACAACTTTTCAAAGTAACTCCCCGGTATCAGCGCCTTTGTTTCGACATTGTACCCCCACCGTTGCATGGTCAACCGCCGCGCCGTATCCTCCACCGATTCCGGTACCGGCTTAATCTCGTTGAAATAGTCATTGTTCAGCCCGAACAGATTCCCGGCCCTTGCCAACAGTTCGCCCAACATCGTCTTTCGATACCCGTTGTTGATCCGGTCAAACAGCAGGTACAACCCGGCTACCTTCCCCATGTTCGATGCACTGTACTTTATCTTCCCTTCCTCTACCGTCAATTTGTCCGCCACCCATTCCGACAACAGCGCGAACGCGGACGCCTGCAACCCCCTGACGATTGTTTCCATGTATCGCCCTGATTGTTCGGCCTCTTTGATGCGGCGGCGTGTCAGATCGTCGAGTGGCATT
>Ga0138256_10009042_pt1 | contig 10453 bp, 8 predicted proteins | sample KNB2016incub_MG_FD_105486 | JGI IMG/M metagenome (GOLD analysis project Ga0138256, IMG submission 105486) | Active sludge microbial communities from wastewater in Klosterneuburg, Austria - KNB2014incub_MG | ecosystem: Engineered > WWTP > Activated sludge > Unclassified | place: Austria... | reverse complement strand
GCGCTTCGAGCGCGAACGCTTGGTTCCGGCCGAAGCAATCGTTGCCGAGACCGACGGGATTCCCGACGACGTCCTTCACGACATGAAGGAACTGGGCCTGTTCGGCATTTGCCTGCCCGAGGAACACGGCGGCATGGGTCTGACGATGGAGGAGGAGGTGCTTGTCACCTTCGAGATCGGCCACACCTCGCCGTGCTTCCGTTCGATCTTCGCCACCAACAACGGCATTGGTGGCCAAGGCATCGTCATCGACGGCACGCCCGCGCAGAAGGCGCATTACTTGCCGAGGCTGGCGAGCGGCGAGATCATCGGCTCCTTCGCGCTTACCGAACCGGACAGCGGCTCGGACGCCGCGAGCCTGCGCACGACGGCTGTGCGCGACGGCGATTTCTACGTGTTGAACGGCACCAAGCGCTACATCACCAATGCGCCGGAGGCCGGCATCTTCACCGTGATGGCTCGCACCGATCCGACCCGGAAGGGCGCCGACGGCATTTCCGCCTTCATTGTGGAGCGCGGCACACCGGGCCTTTCCCTCGGCCAGCCCGATGAGAAGATGGGCCACAAAGGCTCCCACACCTGCGACGTGATCTTCGAGGACTGCCGCGTGCCCGCTGCCAACCTTATCGGCGGGCGCGAAGGCATCGGCTTCAAGACCGCCATGAAGGTGCTGGACAAGGGCCGCATCAACATCGCCGCCATCTCCGTCGGCGTAGCCGAGCGCATGCTGGAAGACGCCCTGCGCTACGCCTGCGAGCGCAAGCAGTTCGGCAAGCCCATCGCAGAGTTCCAGCTCATCCAGGCCATGCTCGCCGACAGCAAGGCGGAGATCTACGCCGCCCGCTCGATGGTGATCGACGCCGCGCGCCGCCGCGACCAGGGCCTGGATGTGGGCACCGAGGCCTCGTGCGCCAAGATGTTCGCCTCCGAGATGTGCGGCCGCGTGGCCGACCGGGCGGTGCAGATCTTCGGTGGCGCCGGCTACCTCGCCGAGTACGACATCGAGCGCTTCTACCGCGACGTGCGCCTGTTCCGCCTCTTCGAAGGCACCACCCAGATCCAGCAGCTCGTGATCGCCCGCAACATGATCCGCGCCCACAACGGCTGAGCCCCTCTCCAACCAGACAACCACCAGAAAGAGACGACGATGACGAACTTCAAATGGGATGACCCCCTGCTCCTCGACCAGCAACTGACCGAAGAAGAGCGCATGATCCGCGACACCGCCTTCAGCTACTCCCAGGAGAAGCTGGCGCCGCGCGTTCTGGAAGCCTTCCGCAACGAGCACACCGACCTGGCGATTTTCCGCGAAATGGGCGAACTGGGTTTGCTCGGCCCGACGATTCCCGAGGAGTACGGCGGCGCTGGCCTCAACTACGTGAGCTACGGCCTGATCGCCCGGGAAGTCGAGCGGGTCGATTCCGGCTACCGCTCGATGATGAGCGTCCAGTCCTCCCTGGTGATGGTGCCCATCAACGCCTTCGGCAACGACGCCACCAAACAGAAATACCTTCCCAAACTGGTCACCGGCGAGTGGATCGGCTGTTTCGGCCTCACCGAGCCCAACCACGGCTCCGACCCCGGCTCCATGATCACCCGCGCCAAAAAGGTGGACGGCGGCTACAGCCTCACCGGCAACAAGATGTGGATCACCAACAGCCCGGTGGCCGACGTATTCGTGGTGTGGGCCAAGGACGACGAAGGCAAGATCCGCGGCTTCGTGCTCGAAAAGGGCTGGAAGGGCCTCTCCGCCCCGGCGATCCACGGTAAGGTCGGCCTGCGCGCCTCAATCACCGGCGAAATCGTCATGGACGAAGTCTTCTGTCCCGAGGAAAACGCCTTTCCCGAGGTGCGCGGCCTGAAGGGCCCCTTCACCTGCCTGAACTCCGCCCGCTACGGCATCGCCTGGGGTGCCCTTGGCGCCGCCGAAGACTGCTGGCACCGGGCCCGCCAGTACGTGCTGGACCGCAAGCAGTTCGGCCGCCCTCTGGCCGCCAACCAGCTCATCCAGAAGAAGCTCGCCGACATGCAGACCGAGATCACCCTCGCCCTGCAGGGCTGCCTGCGCCTGGGCCGCATGAAGGACGAGCACATCGACGCAGTGGAAATCACCTCCATCATGAAGCGCAACTCCTGCGGCAAGGCCCTGGACATCGCCCGGGTGGCCCGGGACATGCTCGGCGGAAACGGCATCTCCGACGAGTTCGGGGTGATCCGCCACATGGTGAACCTGGAAGTGGTGAACACCTACGAGGGCACCCACGACGTCCACGCCCTCATCCTCGGCCGCGCCCAGACGGGCATCGCTGCCTTCGCCAACTGATAAGCGAACGGGCGAGGCTGGAGGAATTCGTTCACTTCCACCACTGAAACCTCCGTCCCAACCCCAAATATTGAGAGAAAAGCCCATGAAGATCCTGGTTGCCGCCAAGCGCGTCACAGATCCCAACATCAAGATCCGCGTTAAACCCGATGGCTCCGGCGTCGAGCTCGCCAACGTGAAGATGGCCATGAACCCCTTTGACGAGATCGCGGTGGAAGAGGCCGTGCGTCTGAAGGAAGCGGGCAAGTCCACTGAGGTGGTGGCCGTGTCGGCGGGGGGGGCGCAGTGTCAGGAGACGCTGAGAGGCGCCATGGCCATGGGTGCAGACCGCGGCATCCTCGTCGAGACGGACGCCGAACTGCAGCCGCTGGCGGTAGCCAAGCTCCTGAAGGCCCTGATCGACAAGGAAGCCCCGCAGCTCGTCATCCTCGGTAAGCAGGCCATCGACGACGACGCCAACCAGACCGGCCAGATGCTCGCAGCCCTGATGGGCTGGCCGCAGGCGACCTTCGCTTCCAAGGTGGAGCTGGCCGACTCGGGTGGGCAAATGATGGCGACGGTCACGCGCGAGATCGACGGCGGTCTCGAAACCGTCGAGATGAAGCTGCCGGCGGTCATCACCACCGACCTGCGCCTGAACGAGCCGCGCTACGCGACGCTGCCGAACATCATGAAGGCGAAGAAGAAGCCGCTCGAGACCGTGAAGCCCGCGGATCTGGGCGTCGATGTCGCGCCGCGTCTGGCGACCCTCTCGGTGGCCGAGCCCCGGAAGCGCAGCGCCGGCGTGATGGTTGCCGATGTGGCGCAACTGGTCGAGAAGCTCAAGAACGAAGCGAAGGTGATCTGAGATGACGATCCTGGTTATTGCTGAACACGACAATCAGTCGATCAAGGCTGCGACCCTCAACACCGTCTCCGCAGCCGCCAAGCTGGGCAACGAGATCCACGTGCTGGTCGCGGGCGCCAACTGCGCCGCCGCCGCCGAAGCCGCCGCGAAGATCGCCGGCGTGACGAAGGTGCGCGTCGCGGACGCCGCCCATTACGACGCGCAGACCGCCGAGAATCTCGCCGCATTGGTCATCGCGAACGCGCAGGGCTACACCCACATCCTCGCGCCGAGCACCGCCACCGGCAAGAACGTCGCCCCGCGTGTCGCGGCGCTGCTGGATGTGGCGCAGATCTCGGACATCGTCGCCGTGGAAGGCGCCGACACCTTCGTGCGCCCGATCTATGCCGGCAACGCGATGGCGACAGTGAAGTCTTCGGATGCAGTGAAGGTCATCACGGTGCGCACCACCGCTTTCGAAGGGGCCGCGGTGTTGGCAAATGAGGGCTGCTCGGCTACGGTCGAGCAACTCGCGGCCGGTCCCGACCTGGGGCTGACGTCGCTCAAGGGCCGCGAGCTCACCAAGAGTGCGCGTCCGGAACTGGGCGCGGCGAAGATCATCATCTCCGGTGGCCGTGGCCTGGGCAGTGGCGAGAACTACCACCAGATGCTGGAGCCGCTCGCGGATGCGCTGGGCGCGGCCCTCGGTGCGAGCCGTGCCGCGGTCGATGCGGGCTACGTGCCCAACGACTACCAGGTCGGCCAGACCGGCAAGATCGTCGCGCCGCAACTGTATGTCGCGATCGGCATCTCGGGCGCGATCCAGCACCTGGCGGGCATGAAGGACTCCAAGGTGATCGTGGCGATCAACAAGGATCCGGAAGCGTCGATCTTCCAGGTGGCGGATTATGGCCTGGTCGGTGACCTGTTCGCGCTGGTGCCGGAATTGGTCGCCAAGGTCTCATAAGGGGACCGGGTTTCAGCTGTTTTCCTCCATCCGACGGTACGTTCTCCCCATACCCTCCCATGGGCTGTCGGAACTTTCTGGCTCGGCGAGGCTGTCTCGCCGAGCCGGTTTTCTTGATTTTTGCTGCGCTGTGCAGAGGGCGCGCGCAGCGCATTGAATGGATCGAACGAGGACCGAGCAATGCGTGAATCCATGGAATTCGATGTCCTGATCGTCGGCGGCGGCCCCGCGGGGCTGGCGGCGGCGATCCGGCTGAAGCAATTGGCGGCCGAGAAGGGCACGGAATTGTCGGTGTGCCTGATCGAGAAGGCCGCCGAGATCGGCGCGCACATCCTCTCCGGCGCGGTGATGGACCCGCGCGCCTTGAACGAACTGATCCCCGACTGGAAGGAACGAGGGGCCCCACTCAACACGGAAGTGACCGAAGACCGCGTGCTTTTCTTGAGTGAGGCCGGCGGGCGCAAGGTGCCCAACGGCCTGCTGCCGGACTGTTTCCTCAACCACGGCAACTACATCGTGCGCCTCGGGAACGTCGCCAAGTGGATGGGCGAGCAGGCCGAGGCGATGGGCGTCGAGGTCTATCCGGGTTTTGCGGGCGCCGAGATCCTGTTCGACGAGAACGGCGCCGTGAAGGGTGTGGCGACCGGCGACATGGGCGTCACGCGCGAAGGCGAACAGGGCCCCGCCTACCAGCCGGGCATGGAACTGCACGCGAAATACACCCTCTTCGCCGAAGGCTGCCGCGGGCATCTGGGCAAGCAACTCGAAGCGAAATTCAGGCTGCGCGACGGCGCCGATCCGCAGACCTACGGCATCGGCATCAAGGAGCTGTGGGAAGTGCCCGCCGAGCGCCACGAGAAGGGTCTGGTGGTCCATACCACCGGCTGGCCGCTGCCCACGGACACCTATGGCGGCGGCTTCGTCTATCACCTCGAGGACAGGCTTGTCGCGATCGGCTACGTCGTGGGCCTCAACTACACCAATCCGCACCTGTCGCCGTTCGAGGAGTTCCAGCGCTACAAGACGCATCCCGAGATCCGCAAGTACCTCGAAGGCGGCAAGCGCCTCGCCTATGGCGCACGGGCCATTGCCGCAGGCGGCCTGCAGAGCCAGCCCAAGCTCGTGTTCCCGGGTGGTGCTCTGATCGGCGACGACGCGGGCTTCCTCAACGCCGCGCGCATCAAGGGCAGCCACGCCGCGATCAAGAGCGGTGCGCTCGCGGCGGAAGCCGCCTTCGCGGCGGTCACCGCCGAGCGCAGCCGCGACGAACTCGACGCCTTTCCGGACGCCTTCAGGAAGAGCTGGCTCTTCGACGAACTGCACAAGACGCGCAACTTCAAGCCCTACATGAAAAAGGGCCTGTGGATGGGCTCGCTGTTATTCGGCATCGATCAGAAACTCTTCGGCGGCAAGACCCCGTGGACGCTGCACAACAGCGCCGACCACGACAAGCTCAAGCTTGCCGCCGAGTGCCCGAAGATCGACTACCCGAAGCCCGATGGCAAGCTGAGCTTCGACCGCCTGTCGTCGGTGTTCCTGTCCAACACCAACCACGAGGAAGACCAGCCCTGCCACCTGCAGCTGAAGGACGCCTCGGTGCCGATCGCGGTGAACCTCGCCAAGTACGACGCACCCGAGCAGCGCTATTGCCCGGCCGGGGTGTACGAGATTGTGCGCGACGAGTCCGGACAGAACCCCAGGCTACAGATAAACGCCCAGAACTGCGTGCACTGCAAGACCTGCGACATCAAGGATCCCACCCAGAACATCAACTGGGTCGTGCCGCAGGGCGGCGAGGGGCCGATTTATCAGGGGATGTAGCGGCGAACAGTTTTTCGGGAAGGTGCCAAGAAGCGCTTGATGGGTTTTCCTCCTCCTCTCCTTCTCCTTCATGCGCGGCACCTTTCCTTCTTTCTATCTTGCGGGAGCGTATCTGGACGTGCAGAGCGGCAGCAGCGGGTCGGCAGTTCGCGTTTCGCTGGATTGGAAAGCAGCGGCTCGTTGCAGTCCGCGGTTGAGCGGCAGGTTACCGATGCATCGCGGACCAGCACGGGCCGACGGTCGACTGACCGCTCAGGCCGATCAACTGCCGTTTTGACGGCGGGCAGCAGGGGCTGGCTTCACTTTCTGTGCGGCCCAAACGTTTGTGAAAACTCTCGAATGGGCGTGATCACGCAGCCAGTACCTCGCCCGTAAGTTCCGATCGAAACCAAAAGCGGTTTCGACGGGTTCCGCGTCACAGCACCGGAACAGCCGACGCCAACTGAGTGCGTCAGGAAACGCACAAGCGTCATTTTTTCGTCCCATTCAACCGAAAGCATCTGTCAGCCGCGCTCCCTTTCATCTCCAACTTTCCCGTCGCACTCAGCGCCTTCGTCAGCGTTGAGTGACCAGATGCACGCACATCGAGACCCACCGTCTTCAGCTTCTGGCCAATGGCACTGACCGGAGCCCAGCCGTTCGAGCCTGTGGCCTCTGTCACAGCAAGCAATAGCGCAACATTGAACGCAGGTTTGCCATTGGTCGCCGGTGCGCCTTGTATGGTCACCCGAGGCGGGGTCGCTTTTGACGGGCGACAGAAATAGCTCTGCCCGTTTTTGTAGGCCCGCTGGACGAGTTCAAAAGAAGCCGTCTTCTGCAGCAAATCGATGAATTTGGCGGAGCCGTAGGTTCGCGGATCAAAGTCAGAGCGGTTGGCGCGAATATTGGATAGGAGATGGTCAAGCATTGCCCAGCCTGTGTCGTCGGCGACATTTGTATAGGCACGCATCAGAAGATCCTTCGCCAGCGCAGGTGGCTTGAAGGTCGGCAAGGGAACAGGGGATTTGCCGGCTGGCGCCTTGCCATTCAAACCTGACCCGACTGAAGCGACAACCGGCGACACCGCCACGGATTGTCCCGCTAATGACGGCACCTCGACACCGGTATCAACCGTCAGTGGGGGACTCACCTCGATGACCGCCTCGGCCAGCAAGTTCTCGACGTAGATGTAACGGTCGCAGGCATTAACAAAGGCTTTCGGTGCGCACTTTTCGCCGAACCCATATACAACGAGCCCGTCCTCGCGGATCCGTGTTGCAAGTCGAGTGAAATCGCCGTCGCTGCTGACCAGACAGAATCCCTCAAAACGCCGCGAATGCAGCAGGTCCATCGCGTCGATGATCAGTGCGCTGTCGCTGGCGTTCTTGCCGACGCTGTTGCGGTACTGCTGGATTGGGTGGATGGCGTTTTCCGCGAGCTTCACCTTCCAGCCCGCAAGGTTCGGCGTGGTGAAATCACCATAGATTCGACGCACCGTCACCCGAGCGTGCCGGGTGATCTCCTCGAGAATCGGGCCGACGCTCTCCGTGCGGACGTTATCTGCGTCGATCAGAAGGGCGAAGGCAGGGAGGTCGTGCTTCATGAAGGATTTATGGCACTGAGATCGTCTGATGGTAAGCGACGTGGAAGCCGACAAATGCCAAGCACATCACGGTTGCTGAAAGCAAGCTCCCACGCTGCCCAGAAAGTGCCAAACACATCAACGAACTCGGCAGCCTGGCGCCAACCGCGACCGGCTTCACGGCCCCTTGCGCGTGACTCGATTAGCATTCGCCTTCCTTCCAATTCAATGCCGTGATCATCCCAACACTTGAGTGAAGGAATGACTCGCGCCCCCCAGCTCATGATCCTGAAAGAAGCCGACCGCAAGGACACGCAAATTGCCGAGCTAGAGGTCTATCTCGCCGCCCCTGGCATCCCCGCTGCGACCCGGCAGCACATCGAGCGCGAGCTGAAATTCCTCCGTGCCGGCATCAAGGGCGAGCGCGAATCCTCCTACGACATCGACTTTTACAGCGGCGCCAGCAAGAACCGCATCGTCATCCACGATCTGCGCTTCGAGCACGAGGGACGCGTCGCGCAAATCGACCATCTGGTGCTCAACCGCCTGCTCGAGGTCTACGTGCTCGAGACGAAGCACTTCAGCGAAGGCGTGTCGATCAACGAGCAAGGCGAGTTCGCGATCTGGTTCGGCGGCAAACCGCGTGGCATCCCGTCGCCGCTTGAGCAGAACGAGCGCCATATCATGGTGCTGAGAGAGGTCTTCAAGACGCTCACGATGCCGACCCGACTTGGTATCCGCCTGCAGCCGAGTTTCGAGTCGCTGGTTCTGGTGTCGAAGAACGCGCGCATCGGACGACCGGCAAAGTTTGATACCGACCGCGTGATGAAATCGGACCAGTTCGAGCGCTGGATCATGAAGAACATCGACTCGGGATCGCCGCTGATGATGGCCAAAGTGGTCAGCATCGACACGCTGGCCGATGTGGCCACGCAACTCGTCGCCTTGCATCGGCCGCTAGTGCCGGATTACCGCGCACGGTTCGGGCTTCGCGAAGACATGCTGCGCCCGGCCGCGGCCGCGGCCCTGGCACCAGCACCGACCCCGACCCCGATCTTGATCCCAGCTACCGCAGACACCACAACGGCCCCCGGCCTGCCCGAGCCCGCTGTTGTTCCATCGAAAGCAGCGGCTGACGCAGAAACGCTTGTTGCAACAGCGCCCGCAAGCGAAACCCCCGCCACCGCCAAAGTGACCACATCCCGGCTCGCCAAGACCGTGGGCATGAAGACGGCGGACCTGTCTGCGCGCTTGATCGCCCTTGGCTTGCTGGAGCCGCGCGATGGCAAGACCTACATCACCGCCAAAGGGAAGGCAGCGGGAGGCGAGTTCCGCATGAGTCCGAAGCATGGGCCATACTTTCTATGGCCGGAGGACCTTGCGGTGTAACGGGTGCGTCAGCCTGTTCCGGGAGGCGAAGCAAGCGCACATCGTTGCCGTTTGAAAACTGATACACCGAGCAGAGAGGATCGGCCCATCTGGAGCCGGGTGATACGACCCGATGCTGCCGATCGCCCGCTAACCGTGTTCGCAACCCCTACAGGCGTGGTGCCATGGTTCGATGCGGCCTCCCTCATACAATGGGTAGTACGCTCGAGTTTGCCTGTCCGAGTTAGCCAGACTAGACTAACCCTGCTCTTCAGGAGAACCTCATGCAATCCGTCAACATGTTGCAAGCAAAGTCTTCACTGTCCCGTTTGGTGGAAGCCATCGAGCTCGGGCAGGAAAGCGAAATTGTCATCGCCCGTAATGGCCGCCCTGTCGCCAAGCTGGTGCCAATCGATAGCTCGCCCAAAGGTCAGCGCATCGGTATGGCGAAGGGCAAATTCAAGGTGCCGGACAGCATCGACGCCAACAACGACGAGGTGGCACGACTGTTCATGGGCAGGGAGCAATCTTGAACCTGCTTCTGGATACGCACGTCGCCTTGTGGGCAATCACGGACAATCTGAGGCTGCCGCAGAAAGCCAGAGAGTTAATTCTGTCGCCCAGAACCACGGTTTGGGTCAGCGTTGCCAGCGTATGGGAAATTGCCCTCAAGCACTCGCTCGGGCGCGGCGATATGCTGGTCTCCGGCCAGGATGCGCTGCGCTACTTCCGCGACTCCGGCTATCGCTTACTGGCGATTGAGGCCGAACATGTGGTGACGGTCGAGAGCCTGCCCCCGCACCATCAAGACCCGTTTGACCGCATTCTGGTGGCTCAGGCGCTTGCCGAACCGATGCGCCTGATGACGCATGACCGTTTCGTGTCGCTTTACAGCGATACGATCATCAAGATCTGATTTGGCAGGCAGCCGTAGTCGATAGCCGCACCGCCCGCGAGCGGCCTGCGGCTGGATCAGGATCCGTTGGCAGGCGCACTCGCGTCGTTTCAGGACTTGCGCCGACGGCCGGCTGCGAGCCCCATCAAACCCAGCCCCAGCAGGGCGAGCGAAGCGGGCTCCGGCACGTTGTTTGAAGGCCCACAGCCAGGCGCGTTGGGGTTCGCATCACAGAACTCGACCGCCGTGCCCTGCACACCCACGGTGAAGCCGTTCCAGTTCTCGCTGCTGAGACTGCGCCAATTCACCGTGTCGAACGTTCCCCTGAACTGCAGGGTGCCATGCGGTTCGCCGGTTCCGAGGAGCTGGTATTCGGTCTGCCCGTTGACGGTCGCGACCTGCTTGTACGAGGTCCCGCAGCCCCAGTGGCCACACGCATTGCCATCGCTGGCGTCGCCAAAGCTGAGAATGTCGAAATCCTGATCGAAGCCGTAGCCGTTACCGTTCAGGCTGACGTAGGCAAAAACGGGATTTGCGATCGCCTGGGAGAAGGTCAGGGTCTGACTTCCGGCATAGGTGAGGGCGACGATGTCGGTAGTAGCCGGCCGGTTGTCGACCGCGGCACTGGTATAGGGCGAAGTGCCACTGGGGCCGTCGGTACCGTTGTTGTAGTAATAGGTGCCGCCACTAGG
>Ga0138256_10009040_pt1 | contig 10453 bp, 6 predicted proteins | sample KNB2016incub_MG_FD_105486 | JGI IMG/M metagenome (GOLD analysis project Ga0138256, IMG submission 105486) | Active sludge microbial communities from wastewater in Klosterneuburg, Austria - KNB2014incub_MG | ecosystem: Engineered > WWTP > Activated sludge > Unclassified | place: Austria... | reverse complement strand
TTTCTCATCGTGGCAAGGTCCCCTTTGCTGCCGAAGAAGAGCGCAAAATAGCGCCTTTGCTGCTCCCGATCCGGGCTCACGAAGCGCCCTGCCACCCACCCGGCGAGCGCGCTCTCCGGGGCATGCTCCGCGAGCCAGCCCGCGGCGTTCCCGCCGATCGGATTGTCGACCAGCCGCGCCACTGGATGCCCTGAAGACTCCTGTTCGAAAGCCGGCGGCCAGGGATGATAGGCCCCGAGCGCCGCGCACAGGACCGACACCGGCAGGACCGCCGCGAAGAGCCTCCGCGACCGGGATCGGGCTCCGGCGAGCGCCAGCGGAGCGAGCAGCAGCAGCAGGGGCTGAATCGGCAACAGATAGCGGTAGCCGTAGGACCAGCCGCCGTAGGAACCGGCGAGCGTGGCATGACCGGCGAACTGCAGAGCGATCCCGAGGGCGAGGAGACGCCAGATCGTGACGTCGCCCGGCGGCCCGAACGGTAGCGCCGGCGACGAGCGGCGGCAGGCGAGCGCCAGACCCCAGGCTCCCCAGAGCAGCACCGGCGAGACCGCAAACAGCCCATGGCCGCCGAAGAGAATCTCGAACGGATAGGCGAAGCTCTGGGGCAGCACCACTCCCCCGGCCGCCGGGCCCGCCTGCGCCGAGAGATCGACGGCGCCCGGCACGAGCTTGGCCGGCAGGAGCGAACCGTGGGTGGCGAAATTTGCGGCGCCGGCGATCGCCAGGCAACAGCCCAGCCCGACGGCGTAGCGGCGGAGCGCACCGCGAGCGGCGCCGCGCAGCAGCATCCAGCCGAAGACCGGCGCCAGACCGAGGCCGGGGAGAAAGTCGACCGCCGCGGCCAGGCCGACGGCGATGCCACTGGCGAAGCCGCGGCCGTCGAGCGCCGCGATGCAGGCAGCGAACAACAGGGCCGCAGCGACCGTGTGGTTGTTGAGGGTCGTCGAGAAAGTGAACAGCAGCGTCCCGGCGCCCAGGGCGATGGTGAGCAGCCAGCGCAGCCACTGCGGGCTCCGTTCGAGCTCCGGGAAGCGCCCGAGCTCGGCGTAGAAACGCGCCACCAGCCAGGCGCTCGGCACCCCGACGAGCAGGAGCGTCACCCAGAAGAGGACCCTGGCTGCCCCGGCGCCGGCGAGCGCCCAGCCGAACAGCAGCTTCAGAGCGGCATAGATCGCCGCGCCGGCGAGCGCCAGCAGCGGCGGCTTGTTCGAGTACTCACGGTCGCCGATCCGGATCCGGTCGATGTTGGCCGCGAACCGCGAGCGCTCGACGCTCGCCGTGCCGTAGTCGACCAGCGACTCGATCGCCGCCCAGCGCGAGGCGTCGTTACCGGCACTGAAGACCCGGCGGTGGGTCGTCGCGGCGTAGAGGCCGAGAGCCAGCAGAAAGACGACGACCGTCGCCGGAAGGCGTTTCATGGCAAGCCGCAAGCATAGCCGGAACCCGCCAGGCGCCGGCCCGGGCCGGCGCGGTCAGCCTACTTGCAGATCTCCGCGCCGGTGCCGGCGATCTGGTAGACGTGGAAGGGGCCGTCGCCCTTGAGGGTCGCCTCGTCGAAGGTCCCGCCGCCCTCTTCGGCGGCATGCTTGAGGTACTTGGCGTACTTGTCGCGGCTCATCTCGATGTCCTCGACCTTGCCCTGGGCCACGGCCTGCTTGCCGCGCGCCGCGACCGGAAAGACGATGTCGCCGTCCTTGACCTTTACTTTCAGGCTCCGGTCGCCGTCGCCCGCCTTGAGCTCCATCCAGCAGCCGGCCATCTCGCAGACCTCCTTGACCTCGCCCTCGACGCGGACCTCTTTGCCGGTGAAGGCCGCCGGGTGATCGAGGATCGCCGCGACGGCGGTGGTTTCGGAGAGCGTCACGCCGGCGCCGTAAGAAACCTTCTCGCAGGTCGCGGCGAAAGCGGGGGCGACGGCCAGCACCAACAGGGTCGAAAGCAGGCGAATGCGCATCGAGAAACTCCTTTGAGTCGCGAAGTAAGGGAACATGCTTCGACAGGCCAGCCGGCCTGCCCTGGCCGGCATTGTACGAAATCGCCCTCGTCCGGGAGCCGAGCGGCCGGTGCCGGATCTCGGGTAGACTTCCTGACTGGCTTTCGACTTGCATTCCAGCCGCCCAACGCCATTCCGGCGGTCCGTGCCCCACCGGATCAAACCCAGAGGAGAACCACCGCAATGAGTCATTCCCCAAATTCACTGAAGCAGCCCCGCGCTTTCGCCGCTATGGCGTCGCTCGCCATTCTCGGCCTGGTCGGCTTCGTCCTGCCGGCCTGCGCCGGTGAGAAGAGCGTCGCCACCAAGCCGGCTGCGGCCGCGCCCGCTGCCGCCGACAAGAACACGCCGGTCGCCGAGGTCAACGGCAAGACCGTGACCATGGGCGACCTCGAGACCATGCTCGCCCCGCAGCTCGCGAAGCTCGAGCAGGAGCGCCAGAAGCTCCTCGAGCAGGGCCTCGACCGCCTCGTCGAGCAGAAGCTCATGGAGACCGAGGCGGCCGCCCGCGGCATCGACGTCCTCGCCCTCCAGCAGGCCGAGATCCAGGCCAAGATCGGCGAAGTGACCGACGCCGAGGTCGCCACCTGGTATCAGGAAAACCAGGCCCGGATCCAGGGCCGTCCGCTGGAGCAGATCGCGCCGCAGATCAAGCAGTTCCTCATGCAGCAGCGCGGCCAGACGGCGCAGGAGGAGTTCATCAAGTCGCTGCGCGCCAAGTACAAGACCCGTATTCTCATGGACGTCGCGCGCACCGTGGTTGCCGAGGCGGGCTCGCCCTCCAAGGGCGGCCCGGTCGGCTCGCCGATCACGATCATCGAGTTCTCCGACTTCCAGTGCCCCTTCTGCAGCCGCGTCAATCCGGCGCTCGACCAGGCGAAGGCGACGTACGGCGACAAGATCCGCTTCGTCTTCCGGCAGTTCCCGCTGAACATTCACCCGCAGGCGCCGAAGGCGGCCGAAGCGGCGCTTTGCGCCAACGAGCAGGGCAAGTTCTGGGAGATGCATGACGCGCTGTTCGCGGACCAGCAGAAGCTCGCGGTACCGGATCTGAAGGCCACCGCGGCCAAGCTCGGACTCGACGCCGGGAAATTCGACGCCTGCCTCGACGGTGGATCGATGGCCCAGATCGTCTCGCGCGACACCGCGGACGGCTCGGCGGCCGGAGTCTCCGGAACGCCCGCCCTGTTCGTCAATGGCCGCTTCATCAACGGCGCCGTGCCCTACGAAGAGCTCGCCAAGGTGATCAACGACGAGCTCTCCCGCAAAGGCATCGAGGTCCCGGCAGCGAAGTGACGCCGGACGAACCTTCCTTCGACAGCGCTTCGCCCGCTCCGGAGCTCTTTGGTCCGGCGTGGGCGGATCGCCTCGAGCGCGAGCTCGCGGTGAACGAGCCCTACCGCGCCGCCGCGGCATCGTGGAAGGGCTCGTTGGCTTTCGAACTCCAGCCCGACGGCACGCCCGGTTTTCCGGTGGGCCGCGGGCTCTTTCTCGATCTCGCCCACGGCAGCTGCCGGGCCGCAAGGCCGGCTCTTCCCGGCGATCTCGAAAACGCCACTTTCTGCCTCAGCGGTCCGGCCGCGGTCTGGCTCCGGCTGCTCAGCGGCGAGCTCGAACCCGGCGCTGCCCTCATGGGCGGCGGCCTGAAGCTCACTCGCGGATCGTTCTTCTCCCTCCTGCCCCACCTCCGGGCGGCACACGCGCTCCTCGAGTGCGCGCGCCTGGTGCCGACGCACGTTCCTCCAGCCGGGATCTGATCCGGTGCGCGAGCTCGAGACCACGCGCCCGCGCCGCTTCGACGAATACGAAAGATCTCCCCTCTCATGAGCACCTATCTCGTTACCGGCGCCTGCGGTTTCATCGGCTCGAATTTCGTCCACGACATCCTCGAACGCGAGCCCGGCGCCAGCGTGGTGGCGCTCGACAACATGTCGTTCGCCGCCAACGAGGCCAACCTCGACGGCGTGCGCGACCGCATCCACCTCGTCGTCGAGGACATCTGCAACTTCACGGGGCTGCTCGAGGTCTACGGCAGGTTCCGGCCCGACTTCGTGGTGAACTTCGCCGCCGAGAGCCACAACGACCGCGCCGTTCTCGACCCGTCGGCGTTCGCGCGCACCAACGCGCTCGGGGCGCAGATCCTGCTCGAGGCCACCCGGAGACAGGACCGGCACCCGGTGAAGCGCCATCTCCACGTCTCGACGATCGAGGTCTACGGCGAGCTCGCCCCCGACGCCGCGTATTTCACCGAGGGCAGCCCGCTCAACGCCAAGACCCCCTACAGCGCCGCCAAGGCGGCCGGGGACCAGTTCGTCCGCGCCTACATGCAGACCTATCGCGACATGGACATCGCGATGACCCACTGCGCGAACAACTACGGCCGCTTCCAGTTCCCCGAGAAGCTGGTGCCGCTGATGATCACCAACGTGCTGCGCGGCAAGAAGGTGCCGGTCTACGGCGACGGCTTGCAGATGCGCGACTGGCTGCACGTCTCCGACCACTGCGCGGCGATCTGGGCGATTCTGCATGCGCCGCGCGTGCCGGTCGGCTACGAGGCCGCGATCCGGCCGGAACTGCTGCCGATCTATGACATCTCGGCGCGCAACGAGCGCACCAACATGGAGATCGTCGAGCGCGTGCTCAGCCTGCTCGGCCGGCGCGCGGAGGACTGGATCGAGCACGTACCGGACCGCCCGAACCACGACCGGCGGTACCTGATCGATCCGGCCAAGCTGGAGGGTCAGCTCGGCTGGCGACCACAGGTCGCCTTCGACCAGGGAATCGAAGAGACCGTGAAGTGGTACGTCGACCACCGCGCCTGGTGGGAAGCGATCCTGGCCCGCACCGGCAACCTCGCGTTCGACTGGGCCGCCGGCACCGCTTCGCCCACTCCGCCTCCGAGCCGATAAGATCGCCGGCCGATGACCGACACCGCCCCCCGCCCCGTCGCCGAAGACCGCGACCCCGTCCTCAGCCGCGCGAGCGTCCTCGCCGACTTCCGGCTGGGCTGGGAGAGCCGTCATGCGAGCCTCCTCGGCCGCCGCGAGGTGCTCACCGGAAAGGGCAAGTTCGGCATCTTCGGCGACGGCAAGGAGCTCGCGCAGCTCGCCATGGCGCGCGCCGCGCAGCCGGGCGACTTCCGCTCCGGCTACTACCGCGACCAGACCTTCATGATGGCGGTCGGCGAGGTCACGCTCGACCAGTTCTTCGCCCAGCTCTATGCCGACGCCGACCCGGTGCGCGAACCGGCGTCGGCGGGGCGCCAGATGAACGCCCATTTCGCCACCCGCCTGCGCGCCGCGGACGGCTCGCCGCTCGACATCACGGCGCGCGTCCAGAGCGCCGCCGACATGTCGCCCACGGCCGGCCAGATGCCCCGTCTCGTGGGGCTGGGCTACGCCTCGCGGCTCTACCGTGAGCTCCCGGGGCTCGAGGGCTTCGCGAACTTCTCCCGCGGCGGCAACGAGATCGCCTTCGGCACGATCGGCAACGCTTCGACCGCCGAAGGTCATTTCTGGGAGGCCGTCAACGCCATCGGCGTGTTGCGCGCCGCTGTGCTGCTGTCGATCTGGGACGACGGCTACGGCATCTCGGTCGGCAACGAGCATCAGATCTGCAAGGCCGACCTCTCCGAGATGCTCTCCGGCTTCGGCCGCAAGCCGGGCGGCGACGAAGGCTTCGAGCTCTACCGGGTGCGCGGCTGGGACTATCCCGCTCTCGTCGACACTTACCTGGCGGCCGCCGGGCGGGTTCGCCGCGACCACGTGCCGGCGATCGTCCACGTCGCCGAGGTCACCCAGCCCCAGGGACACTCGACATCGGGCAGCCACGAGCGCTACAAGTCGACCGACCGTCTGGCGTTCGAGGTCGAGTTCGACGGCCTGAAGCGCATGCGGCACTGGATGCTCACCGAGGGCATCGCCGGCGAGGCCGAGCTCGATGCGCTCGAAGCGGAGGCCGCGCAGACGGTGCGCGCGGCGCAGCGGCGAGCCTGGGACGCCTACCAGGCGGCGATCCGCGCCGACCAGGAGATCTTCACCGGCCTCGCGGGCCGGGTCGCTGAACGCGCCGCCGATCGCGCCGCGATCGAGTCGCTGGTCCGGACGCTCGACCGCATGCAGCCGGTCCTGCACCGCAATCTCCAGGCTTCGGCGCACGAGATCCTGATCACCACCCTGGGCGACCCTTCACCGGAGCGCGCCGAGCTCGCGCGCTGGACCGAAGCGCACCGGCTGGAGAACGAGGAGCGCTACGGCTCCCATCTGCGTGCCGGGGGCGCGCGGTCAGCGCTCGCGGTCGTCCCGATCGCCGCCGCGTACCGGGACGACGCTCCGGTCGTGAACGGCTTCGAGGTCCTGAACGCCTGCTTCGACGAGGCGCTCGCGCGGATGCCCAACCTGGTCGCCTTCGGTGAGGACGTCGGCAAGTTGGGCGACGTCAACCAGGGATTCCTCGGGCTGCAGAAGAAGTACGGCGCGCTGCGTGTCGCCGACACCGGCATCCGCGAGCAGACGATCATGGGGCAGGCGATCGGGCTGGCGCTGCGCGGCTTCCGGCCGATCGCCGAGATCCAGTACCTCGACTACGTGCTCTATGGCCTGCAGACGCTCTCCGACGATCTCGCCACGCTCTCCTGGCGGACCGCCGGAGCGCAGGTCGCCCCGGTCATCGTGCGCACCCGCGGCCATCGCCTGGAGGGTATCTGGCACTCGGGCTCGCAGATGGGCGGCCTCCTCCACCTCATCCGCGGCATCTGGCTCTGCGTGCCGCGCAACATGACGCAGGCCGCCGGGATGTACAACACGCTGCTCGCCGCCGACGACCCGGCGATCGTCGTCGAGGTGCTCAACGCCTATCGCCACAAGGAGCGCCTGCCGGCGAACGTCGGCTCGTTCCGGGTCGCGCTCGGCGTGCCCGAAACGCTGCGCGAGGGGCGCGACGTCACGGTGGTGACCTACGGCGCCTGCTGCCCGATCGTCGAAGAGGCCGCGGTCCTTCTCGCCAGGGCCGGCGTCGAGATCGAGATCGTCGACGTCCAGACCCTGTCGCCGTTCGACCGCGAGGACCGCATCCTCGCCAGCCTGCGCAAGACTTCCCGCCTGGTGATCGTCGACGAGGACGTCCCCGGCGGCGCTTCGGCCTGGCTGATGCAGCAGATCGTCGAACGCATGGGCGGCTTCTGGTGGCTCGACGCGCCGCCGGTCTCGGTGACCGGCCGCGAGCACCGCCCGGCCTACGGCTCCGACGGCGACTACTTCTCGAAGCCGTCGCGCGACGAGATCTTCCGCGCCATCTACGGCCTCATGCGCGACGCGGCGCCAGCCCGGTACCCTTCACTCTTCTAGGGTTCGAAGACACTTTCAGCCGACGGGCGCGACTGCGGTCTCGGCCTCGAACCGCCGGCGCGCCCAGGCGAAATACGGCCAGGCGGCGAGCGCAGCAATGGCGGCGAGCGCGAAGGCCGGGGCGAAGCCGGCGTGCGCGATCATTGGCCCGAAGAGGATCGAGCCGCTGCCGATGCCGGTGTCGAAGGCGGCGATGTTCGCCCCGAACGCCGCACCCCGGCGCTCCGGCGCGACGCGCCCGATCACGTAGGTGGTGAAGGCGGGCCCGATGGCCGCGAAACCGAGGCCGTAGAGCACCGCGCAGGCGGCGATCGTGACGCGCGTCGCGGCGAGCGGCATCAGCGAGAGCGCCGCCGCCACCGCCACGATCGACGGCCGCAGGGCGGCAAACGCCCCGACGCGATCGATCCAGCGCCCGACGAACGGCCGCAGCGCGAAGATCGTGGCGGCGAACGCGACGAAGAAGAGACCGCGCGGCGCCACCCCGCGCGCTTCGGTATAGAGCGCGATGAAGCTGGTCAACCCGCCGTAGCCGAGTGAAACCAGGAAGAGACCGACTGCGAAGCGCAGCACCGGCCGCGCGAGACGCTCCGCCGGAGGCGCCAGCCCCGCCCGGCGCGAGATCTCGGCATCTCCGCCGAAAAAACGCAGCGCGAGCAGAGCGATCGCCGCGTTGACCGCCGCCAGAACCGCGGTCAACCAGCGCCAGCCGAGGCCGAAGAGCAGGAAGCCCACGCTCGGCGCGAGCGAGATGGCGAGGATCGTCGCCATGCCGTGGACCGCGAAGCCCTCGCCGCGGCGCGACTCGGGGATGAGCCGGACGGCGTAGGCACCTGACGAAGTCAGCAGTGCCGACCAGAAGATGCCCTGGGCGAAGGCGAGCGCGACGAACAGCGGCCAGACGGTGATGAAGGCGTAGATCGCGAACAGCGTGGCAATCGCGGTAGCCGCCGTCGCCAGAACACGACCCTGCCCGAGTCGGTCCCCGAGGGCGCCGGTGAACGGGGCCGAGAGCGCCGAGGCGAAAGTCAGACTGCCGAGGAAGAGTCCCGCCGCCTCGGTCGGTCCGCCGAGATCGTGGATGCGGTACGGCGCCACCGGCAGCAGGGCGAACACCGCCGCTGAGGCCGCGAAGTTGAACAGGCAGAGCTCGAGGAAGGCGGAGGAGAGCAGTGGCTCCCGGCTGCGGGCCATGGGACGGCGAACTCTAGCCCAGTTCTCTCCCGGCCAGCCGGGAAGAAAAAAAGGGCAACGCCGGGGTTTCTGCTGACCCCGGCGTTGCGGGGGATAACTGAAGGAGGGTGAACGGATGATGCCGCCGGACGCACGCCCGGTCTGTAAGGCCGTGCACAACCACCGAGTGGTCTTTCACCTGCGCGGCGAATGCGCCGGCGCGGCGGCCGGCGCCGCGGGCGGTGTCGAGGCGAGCTCTGCGGCGCGCACGGCGAGCACCCCGCAGCCCGCGCCGCGCACTTCGACGGCGAACCGTTCGAGCGCGGCTCGGGCGCCGGGGGCGCCTTCGGCGTGGTCGACGGCGAGCGTGCCGAGTCGGGCCTCGAGAGCCGCGATGCGGTGGCCGGCCCGGGTGGCGGCCTCGAGGTCGTCCGCCAGCGTCTTGCGGGCGCGAGCGAACCGCCCGAAAGCGACGTCGAGCTCCGCCGACACCAGCCGCCCGAGATGGCGCAGCCAGGCGGCGGGATTGCGTTCCGCCACGCCCAGCGCCTCGGCGACCAACTGCGCAGCCGCCTCGGCCTTGCCGCGTTGGGCGAGCAGGCAGCGCGCCGCCTCGAGATCGGCCTGAACCTTCTCATCCACCTCGCCGCGCGCGCCGAACTCCCCTGCGAGGGCGATCAACGCCGCGAAAGCGCGCTGCGGCTCGCCGCTCTCGCGATCGAGGCGCGCCTGCACCAGCCTCGCCGCCGCCGCCCTGGGCTTCTCGCCCCCGGACTCGAAGAGCGCCAGCGCCGCCGCGAGATCGCGCTGCGCGGCGACCGCCTCGCCCTGCAGGGCGCGGTTCTCGCCGAGCCCGAGGAGCGCATCGCCTTCTCCCGCCTTGTCGCCGGTAGCGCGCGCCAGTTCGAGCGCCTGCTGCCAGAGCCGGTCCGAGCCGGCGAAATCGCCGCGCTCGCGTCGAATCTGCCCGAGGTTGGCGAGCGCCACGAGCTCCCGCGACCGGTCCGCGAGCTGGCGGAAGGTCGCGAGAGCCTCCTGATGCCGCGCCTCCGCGCCGGCGAGATCCCACTGCAGGTAGAGCATGGTACCGAGGTTGGCCGCCGCGGTGGCAGCCCCGCGCCGGTCGCCTAGCTCCAGAAGGGTCGCCTCGGCGCTCTCGTAGAGCTCCCGCGCGCGCTGGAGCTCGCCGCGCTCCGACGCCACGATCCCGAGCGACACCTGCACGCGCGCTGCGCGCCGTCGGTTGCCGATCTCTTCGAAGGTCGTTCGCGCCTCCTCGAAGAGGCGCTCGGCGCGCGCAAAATCGCCCCGCGACTGCTCGAGATTCGCCAATGACTGCGCCACGATCGCCGAATAGGCGCGATCGCCAAGCTCCCCGGCGAGCCGGCGCGCCACCTCGAAAAGCTCGGCGGCCCGGCTCGAGTCGCCCAGCTTGCGCTGCGCCAAGCCCTGCTCGAAGCGGGCCCGCGCCAGAATCGACCGCGAGCCGGCCGACTCGGCGCGCGCCGCCGCGCGCTCGGCCACAGCGAGCTGGCGGTGGAAGTCCGACAGACCCCCTGCGGCGCGCGCTTCGAGGAGATCGATCCGCGGATCCTCTCCCGAGGGCGGCGACAGCTTGCGCAGCTCGGTGATCGTCGCCAATGCCGCCGTCGACTCGCCGGCCTCGAGCTCGACTTGCGCCAGACGCAGGCCCTGTTCGAGGTCGTCCGGGTAGAAGCGCCAAAGCGTGCCCGCGATCTCGATCGCCCGCGGCCAGTCCCGCGACAGCCGGCGCTCGAGCCCCTCGATCATCCACTGATCGCTGCGCGAAAGCTTTCCGGCGCGCTTGCGGGCCTCGGTCGCCGCCGCGAGCGCCTGTGCGTCGTAACCGAGATCGGACCATGCCGCAGCGAGCGCCGCCCGCGCCAGCGGAAACTCCGGATCGGTGGCGATCGCGCTCCGC
>Ga0138256_10009039_pt1 | contig 10453 bp, 10 predicted proteins | sample KNB2016incub_MG_FD_105486 | JGI IMG/M metagenome (GOLD analysis project Ga0138256, IMG submission 105486) | Active sludge microbial communities from wastewater in Klosterneuburg, Austria - KNB2014incub_MG | ecosystem: Engineered > WWTP > Activated sludge > Unclassified | place: Austria... | reverse complement strand
CGCGCGAGAATGACGCGAACCGGGAAATCACGCTTCTGATTACGTTCGTGGTGATGGTCGCGATCCTCGTCACGGTCGCGATGGAGCTGCACCACAAGCATACGCCCAACCCGGCCTATCTCGTGCTGATCCTGATGACCTTGTCTTTGGCGTGGCTGTTTTCCATCCACATTTATCGGAGTGCTCGGCCCACTATCCATTGGGTTCAGCAGCTTGCGGAGGGCGGGGTGCAACATAGGGACTCCATGGTTATATTGCGCCTATAGGTATCATAACTAGACCATTGCTCCTATTGAGTGACTTCGTCAACCATCGAGCAATGTCGATCGCCAGAGGGCAATAATGTCATTGCCCTATTGCAAATATAAGGTATATTGGTATGTATAAAATACCAATTGTGCCGCATCTGCTCGTGCGGATGGTCGAAGCCGTGGCCGAATCGCTCCGTGAGGCTCGGGAAAATGGGAAGTGAATATGGGAATTAAAGATAGAACCACTCTGGATGTCGAAGTGAGGACAGCCAAGCTGGAAGCCAAGGAAAAAGAGCTGATCGCCAACGGTGTCAGGTTCGTGCAAATGGAGTTCATCGACATCAATGGAAGGGTTCGGGGCAAGCTTAGCCCGGTCCAGCAGGCGGTATCTCCGGGCGGCTTTGGCGTATCGTCATTTATTCAGGCGATTTTGAGCGGAGATAATGTCTGCCTCTCCCCTTACGGCAATTTCGACAATGGCATCCCGAAGCTCAGCGTCATTCCTGATCCCGACACATTCCGGCAATGGACATGGAAACCTGACACGGCATCTGTGCTCTGTGAGCTGCGGGAGGAAAATGGGGATCCCGCACGCATAGACCCCAGAAAAATGCTGAAGGCTGCAGAGGAGGATTTTTTGTCGCTTGGCATCGAGGTCAAAGCGGCGCTGGAATATGAATTCTTCCTATTCCACAACAACGATGAAGCAATACGCGACGGCCGATACAATGACTTGATCCCGTTTGGACGCTCGGCGTCCGTCTACAATCTGGCGACCTACCCCTCGTTTACTGGATTTGCTGAAAATCTGTTTGATCGGTCAGCCGCGTTAGACCTGAACATTGAGGCTTTCCACACCGAATATGGCGAGGGCATGTATGAATATGTCCACGGCGTGAGCAGCGCATTGGCGGCGGCAGACAGCGCCGCTCGCGGCAAGCTGCATATCAAGCAGCTTGCACAAATGCATGGTCTGGTTGCGACTTATATGCCGGCTATCGGCAGGCTCGAATCGGATACGGCCAGCGGTGCCCACCACAATATCAGCCTGTGGCGCGATGGGCGTAACCTGATGTGGGACGAGGAAAGTCGGGGGTTGACAACAATTGCCCGGCAATTCGCTGCGGGTGTCCTTGATGCCCTGCCGGATCTGCATCTGATCTTCCGTCCTTGGGTGAACTCTTACAGACGCATGGATCGCTGGCACTTTAGCCCAGAAAATGCCTCGTGGGGTCTGGATCACCACACAGCTGCGCTGCGTGTGATCCACGGGGCCGTGCCTCCCAGATATTCGCGCATCGAGGTTCGGGTTCCGGGTGCGGATGTGAACCCGCATCTAACGCTGGCAGCGTTGCTGTTGAGTGGGTTGAGAGGGATTCGCCGGGAGATGGAGCCGCCCCCCTATGTTCAGGGCGATCCGGTCGATAACAAGGGCGGCGAGATGTTCCCACGCACCTATCGGGAGTCCATAGACCGGTTTGAAAAGTCGCTACTCGCACGTGAAATTCTGGGAGATGAGTTTGTAAGCCTCTTTGCGCTTACACGAAAAAGCGAGCTGGAGGCGTTTGAGGCCTGGTGCGTGGAGTCATCTGTTGACCCGCAGGCCACGTCCGTCACGGCATGGGAAAAGGACCACTATTTCGAGTGGGTATGATCGGCCACGCCTCGGCTCTGTCATTTTGAAGGACTAGTTACGAACATTGTTGAACCCGGGAGTGTCGCTCTGGTAACCGGCGGGCGCGGCGGCATTGGTCATGCCATTTGTAATGATCTGGCGAGATCAGGTTATCATGTTGTCTCGATTGATCTATCCCCAGTTGTGCTGGGTGAGGAGCGGGCCGAAATTACCCAGCTTCAGGCCGACATCACCGACGATACGGAAGTGTCTGGAGCCGTATCCCTCGCTGCAGCGAAGGGCCAGCTTAAGGCGGTCGTGAATTGCGCCGGCATATTGCGTAATCTGCTGGTCGATGCCGCGCCGGGTTCTGACATCAGCAACATGTGGGAGGTCAATGTGGCGGCTATGGCGCGGGTGTGCCATTTCGCCGTTCCCCATATGCCTCAGCGCGAGGCCGCAATCGTCAACATCGGAAGTGTGAGCTGCCGCCTCGGCCGTTGGTCGGTGGGTGCCTCAATGTATGCGGCAACAAAGGCGGGCGTCGAGACCTATACCCGCTATCTGGCATGTGAGCTGGCGCCATCGGGGATAAGGGTGAATGCGGTGGTCCCCGGCCTGATCTCGGTGCCTATGAGCGATGCCATGAAGGCTGTAACCGGAGGCGAAGACGCCTCCGCGCATCTCGTCCCCATGAAGCGATACGGAACTCCAGAGGAAATAGCCGATGCGGTGGGTTTTCTGCTTTCGGATAAGGCCTCTTACATCACCGGAACCACGCTCGTCGTCGACGGGGGAGTAACCATAGCATGATTGCGGAGATCGATGTTGCCGGTGCCAACCTCACGGCTCTTAACCGGATGCTTGCCTCAGAACCGAAGGTTACAAGCGTATCTCGTGCGGGAGACTGTATTCCTGGCTTTACGCCGAACACCATCCTGACTTCGGGCGCTCCGATGGCATGGCCTCAATATCATGGAGGCCAGCGCGCAGCTCTTATCGGCGGCGCGTTATATGAAGGGCTGGCCACAAGTGAGGAAGAGGCGGCGGAGAAATTCGCATCGCGGGACATAGTGATCGGAGCCTGTCATGACTACGGATGTGTCGGCTCCGTTGCCGGAATATACACGGCATCCATGCCTGTGTTCGTCGTATCCAATACCACATATGGCAATGTCGGTTATTGCAACCTGTATGAGGGCAAGACCTCCCGGAGGCTGAATTATGGCCTCTATGATGAAGGGGTAAAGGAACGGCTCGATCGCTTGCGGGATAGTGTCGCCCCGGTTCTCAAGCGCGCCATCGAGAATGCCGGAGGCATTGCATTGAAGCCGATTGTCAGGCGCGCACTCAACATGGGGGATGAATTGCACAGCCGCAATACTGCGGCTTCTTATATCTTTACCGATCAGTTGATGCCGCATTTTCTTGATCTGCCGGATGTACCAACGGCTCAACTCAAGCAGGTTCTGGCTTTGCTGACGGAGGACAACTACTTCTTTCTGAGGCTCTCCATGGCGGCTGCCAAAGTAACCGCCGATGCCGCGCGCAACATTCCCGGTTCGACAATCGTCACTGCGATGGCCATGAACTGTCGGCATTTCGCTATCCGGGTGAGCGGCTTGGGAGACACTTGGTTTGTTGGTCCTGAGCCGACAGTCGAGGCAAAATTCTTCGAGGGATACTCGAAAGAGGACATAGCCTGGATGGGAGGAGAGAGCGTCATCACCGAGACCATTGGCCTCGGAGGCTTTGCCCAGGCGGCCTCTTTTCCGCTACAGGACTATCAAGGCGGTTCGCCTGAGCGCATGATCGAGATCAACCTCGACATGTACAAGATTACTCAAGGTGAAAATAGCGATTACCGCATCCCCTATTTCAGTTTCCGCGGCACACCTACGGGCATAGATTTCAGGAAGGTGCTAAGCACCGGTATTACACCTGTCGTGGATGCAGGCATTGGCGGCAAGTCTGGCGGGCAGATCGGTGCCGGCCTGATCCGTGTACCTATTGAGTGCTTTCAGCAGGCTCAATTCGCGTTCGAGGCGAAATATGGCTGATCGTTCTCTTCGCGCGCTCTTGCCGCGCGGCTAGCCTTTTTGCGGCCCGGAGGCAACCAACTCCCGAATAGCGGCCAAAGTGCCATTGACGTGATTGTACATGATCGTGGCTGCCAGGTCCGGCTTTTGATCCCTGATGGCCTTCAAGAGTTCGGCATGACCTTCGTTGGCCTTGGGGTCCATCTTTGAGAAAACAGCACCTATCGGTAGAAACTTGGATGCGCGAATATCCTCAATTGCCTGTGAAAGGTGGGGATTTCCACTTGCCGTACCGATGGCGGCATGAAATTCGGCGTCTGCAGCCAGAAACTTTGCAACTACCAGAGCCGGATCATCCAGGGTTTCCCCGGCCACCAATGCGTGCATTTTCTCGACGATGGCCGACAGATTTTCCAAATCCCGTTCGGAGCGATTGGTCGCGGCCAGGCGGGCCGTGGCGGTTTCGATAATAGACCTGTATTCGTAGAGTTGCTTGAGATCATGCATTCGACGGCTGAGAAACTCGACGAATTCGTGATGCGACATATGGGGGGATTGCACGACGATCCCGCCGGTGGCACCGCGCTTGCTCTGAATAAGGCCTTCGCCCTCGAGAACCCGCAGCGCTTCGCGGAGTGTCGTTCTTGAAACTTGCAGTTGCAGGGCAAGCTCTCTCTCAGGGGGCAGCTTTTCACCTGGCAGAAAGCGGCCCAGCAGAAGTGCGCGACGAAGGTTTTCCACCACAATTTCATAAGCGGCGTTTGCCTGAACGGGGTCCAGAACCTGATTCATATGCCTACATCTTCGTTTGGTTCATAGGTTGGGCACAAATTTTCCGTCGCCAGCCATAAGAATATCAACAGCCACTTGCAATCGATATGGCAATGGTCTATTGGGCTAATAATAATACCAATAAACCCGAGGCACTATGAACATGCGTGTGGCAATTGTAACCGGCGGCGCTGGCGGTATCGGTGGCGCGATCATCCAGCGTTTTCTGGAGCTTGGGTATCGGGTTGCCTCCATCGACCTCCCTTCGGAAAGGCATGTCGACGGCATCATTGGCGAAAACCTCATCCAAATCGCCCTGGACCTCCGCGATCTGGATCAATTTGAACAAACTGTCGCGCGCGTGGTCAATCATTTTGGCCGCGTCGATGTGCTGGTAAATAACGGCGGGATCGTTGGCAGCAATGCGGATGACGGCTTTGGCACTCTTGGTAACTGGCGCGAGGTCATGGCCATCAATCTTGATGCCGTATGGGGCTTGTGCAAAGCCGCCGCCGAACATCTTGCCCGGTCGAGCAACGGGCGGATCATCAACATTGGTTCGATAAACTCGGAGTACCCCTCGCCTGGAGGGGGAGCCTATCCTGCCTCGAAGCATGCAGTTTACGGCCTTACGAAATGCCTGGCGTTCGAGCTCGGAGGGCAGGGTGTAACAGTCAACGCCGTGTTGCCGGGTGCGGTTGAGACCGGCATGACGCGCTCTCATCCATCATTTGAGAGCTGGTCGGCCAGAGTCGCTGCTTGCAGCGCGGTCGGTCGTATCGGTCGCCCGGAGGATGTCGCCGCGGCAGTAGCTTTTCTGGCCAGTGAAGAAGCCGGCTTCATCACGGGGCATGGCCTGTATGTCGATGGCGGCCTTCACCTCAATTTAGTGAGATAATTTTTGAAATAATATCAGGAATATTCGGGAGGTACATATGAAAAGAAATATCGGTTTCGGCTGTACGGCTGCATTAATACCATATCCACGGTGGCGGCTATGTTGGCGGGAGCGTCGAGGAGTTCGCGTTCCACCTCACGCCGCTGGCTGCTGCGCTGGGCTGCGTGATCGTCTCGGTCGATTATCGCCTGTCCCCGGAATGGCGGTTTCCCGCCGCCATCGAGGATTGCTATGCCGGTCTCGCCTGGACCATCGCGCACGCGGGCGAACTGGGCATAGACCCGGCGCGGATCGGCGTGATGGGTGAAAGCGCTGGCGGTGGCATCGCGGCAGCGCTTGCCCTGATGGCGCGCGATCGCGGCGAATATGGGCTTGCCTTCCAGCATCTGACCTATCCGATGATCGACGACCGCACCTGCGTGCGGCCGCCGCATCCGGTGACCGGCGAGTTCGTGTGGCCCGCACACAACAATCATTTCGGCTGGAGCGCGTATCTTGGCCGGGAGCCGGGCGGCGACGACGTGCCCGCCTATGCGGCCGCGGCCCGCGCGGCGGACCTGACCGGCCTGCCGCCGGCCTATGTCATGGTCGGCGGCCTCGATCTCTTTCTCGAAGAGAATATCGACTATGCCCGCCGCTTGATGGCCGCCGGGGTCGCCACCGAGCTTCATGTCTATCCCGGCGCCTTTCACGGCTTCGACCTGATGCCCGGTCCGCCAGTCGCCGAGCAGGCGCGCGCTGCCCGCCTGTCCGCCCTGTCGCGGGCGCTCGGCTGAGGCGATGACGCCGCAATCGTCTTCCGGTTCATCGGCCGGAGCCGTCGCGACGCTCACCATCCTGGCGTTGGCCATGGCCATGGGCTTCACGGTGATGGGGTCGTTCAGCACCGTGCAGGAAAGCGCGAAGGCGGAGCTGGCGCTCAGCGACTATGCGCTCAGCTCCATCCAGGGCCTTGCCGCGGCTTTGCCGCTCGCGTTCCTGTCGGTCCCGATCGGGATGCTGGTCGATCGATGGAACCGCGCGCGGCTGCTCGCGGTCCTGGTCGCGATCTGGACGGCGGGAACCTTCCTGACCGCCCTGGCGCCCAACGGCCAGGTCCTGTTCGCCGGGCGGATGTTGACCGGCATCGGGACGACCGGCGGGCTGACCGCTGCCCTGTCCCTTGCCGCCGACTGCTGCACGCCGGACAGGCGGGGGCGCGCGATGCTGATCGTGACCATGGGGAAGACCCTTGGCGTCGCCGCCGCTTTCGCGCTCACCGGCACGCTGTTCGGATGGGCGCAGCCCGAATGGCTGGGCATGGCGCCCTGGCGGGCGGCGCATGTGATGCTCGGGCTATGGTCCGCCGTGTCGCTGCTGGCGATCCTGATGCTGCGCGAGCCGCCGCGCCGCGAGATAGAGGCGGCCGGGCGGCTGGACACGCGCATCGTCTTCGCCGAGCTTTGGGCACGGCGCGCGTTCCTGCTGCCGCTGTTCGCCGGGCAGGCGGCCGTGGTGATGGCCGATGCGGCGGCCGGCATCTGGGCGGCGCCGGTCCTCTCGCGGGCTTTCGGCCTGACCCCGGATCAATTCGCGGTCTGGCTGGGCGCGCTGCTGCTCGGAACCGGCGTTCTGGGCACCCTGGTCGGCGGGTTCGCCGCGGATTGGGGGCATCGCAGCCGCGTGCGCGGTGGCATGCTGATCGGCATGATCATTGCCGCCGCCCTTGGCGTTCCTGCGGCGCTCTTCCCCATCGCGCCCGACGTCACGCTGTTCGCCATCGGGCTGGGCCTCATGATGTTTGGCGGGACCATCACCGGGCTCATCATGTCGGCGGCGCTCACCGTCTATCTGCCCAACGAATTGCGCGGGCTGTCGATCGGCCTGTTCATCGCCGTCGCGGGGCTGGTCGGATATGGCGTGGCGCCCACGCTCGTGGTGCTGGTCAGCGACCTTCTGGGCGGGGAAAGCCATCTGGCCGCCGCCCTGGCGCTGGTCGGATGCGTCATCAGCCTCCTGTCGGTCATCGGCATTGTCCTTGCCATGCGGCACGCGCCGATCGGCGCGCAACGGCCGGAAGCGATTGCACAACCTATCTGAAAGCTATAGGCTGCGACGCGAGGGAGGCCGTCATGAAGGCGCGGATCGACGTTTCGCACGAAATGCTGTCTTTCATCGGCACGGGCGGCATAGACGGCGAGCAGTGGCCCGAAGCGCCGGTCATGCTGGTCTATGATGAAGGCGGCAGGGGCGGCATGTCGGTCGCCCTCCTGCCCGACTGTGACACTGGAACGGCGGCCAGGGCCGCGATCGCCTTTCTTGTCGCCAGGGATGCGTGCACGAGGCTTTTCCCGACCGTGCCGTTGGAGGAAGGCCGCTGGCACCTTCCTGCCCAGCTTTGCTCGGTGGCGATGGATCTGCTGGAGGAAACCGGCAGCCCCACGGCACTGTCGACCTTCCGGCTGGCCAAGAGCATCGAGCTCCTGTGCGGGACCCTGGGTCTGCTCGAAACCGGGCAGCTTCTGCCGTCGGGACGCTGCGGCTCGCTGACCGCGGCGGAGACCGAGCGGATCGTCGCGGCGCGGCGCCTGATCGACGAGCATTGGCAGGAGCAGCTGACGCTCGACTCGATCGCGCGGGCGAGCGGCACGAGCCGCGCGCAACTCACCCGGGGCTTCCGGCTGATGTACGACTGCACGATCGGCGATGCGATCACGGACAATCGCCTCCGCGCGGCCCGGAACATGCTGCTCCGCACGGATCTGCCGGTCTCGAGCATCGGCTACAAATGCGGCTATCGAAACAGCGCGAGCTTCAGCCGCGCGTTCACCCGCCGGTTCGGCGTGGCGCCGAGCCTGATAAGGATGTCCGCCTCGTGACAATGGCAAGTCCTCGCCGTGGCGGCTCGCTGGTCGATCACGCCATGCATCATATCCGCGCCTTCATCCAGATGCGGGATATGAACGCCGATTCGGCGTGCCGGTATCGATCAAGGCGCGCGGTGCCGACGTGCATTTCTGGGGGCGACAGCCCGCGACCGCCGCACAGGTGCTCGCCGCGGGCCGCGCCGCCGACGGGCTGCTCGCGGTATCGGCGGCGATGCGCGACGACATGATCGCGCTGGGCATGCCCGGGGAGCGCATCGCCGTCCATCACACCGGGATCGATCATAGCCGGTTCGCCCCCGCCCCGCGCGCGCCGGCCAAGGCCGCGCTGGGGGTGACGGGGCCGCTGGTCGTATCGGTCGGCGCGCTGATCCCGCGCAAGGGGCATGACCGCGTGATCGGCGCGGTGGCGGCGCTGCCCGGCGTCAGCCTGATCGTCGCGGGCGAAGGCCCGGAACGCTCGAACCTGGAGGCGATGATCGCGGCGGAGGGGCTGGGTGATCGGGTCCGCCTGACGGGCGCGGTGGCGCATGACGCCATGCCGGGCCTGATGGCGGCGGCCGATGTGATGGCCCTCGCCTCCGCCAGCGAGGGCCTCGCCAACGTCTGGGTGGAGGCGCTCGCGTGCGGTACGCCGATCGTGGTGCCCGACGTCGGTGGCGCGCGCGAGGTGGTGACCGATCCCGCCCACGGCCGGCTGGTGGCACCCGATCCCGCCGCGATCGCCGCAGGAATCGCCGACCTGCTCGCCGCCCCGCCCGATCCCGCAGCGGTCGCGACCGGCGCCGCCCGGTTCAGCTGGGAAGCGAATGCCGCCGGCCTCTACGACCACCTGAGGTCGCTGGGCGGTCGCTGACCCCCCAGGCGATTACTTCCGCTTCGACTTGCGCGGGACGCCGCGCCACGCCCCCGCCTGAGCATCCGACAGGTCGACCAGGTCGCCCATCACCACCGGCATGTCGATCAGGTGCAGGCCCCATTCCTTCAGCACCTGGCCATTGACCACGACGTCGCCCGTCAGCGTATCGGTCCGCGCGTCCGAAGGCGCGGCATTGACCGAAACCGCGAGATAGCCCGCACCTCCGCTCGACACGCATTCGGTGGAGATCATGCCGGGAACGGAAACGAACGGCGTCGTCACGGGGGCGCCGTCCTTTGTCCACGGCCCCTGCTGCTCCAGGCTGAGCATCGCGCCCTTCGCGCTCAGAATCGCGTCGGCCGTCGCCCTGCCACCGCCCAGCGCCGCAGGATTGGTACAGGCCGCGACCATGCCCGGCATCTCGACATGGCCGAACCGGGCATCGGTCGGCGGCGGCGAATCGGCGCGGAAGCTGACATAGGTGACCACGCAGCCATAATCATCGGCCGAACGGCACAGCTTGATGGTCTTGAAGTCGCCGCCGACATCGGCGCCCGGCGGCACCGCGACATTCGTTCCGATCAGATAGGCGGCGACCAGCTTGCGCTTCATCGCCGCGTCCTTCTCGATCACCTCGGCCAGCAGGCGCTTGAGGATGCGCGCCCCCTGGCTATGCCCGATCAGGACGACACCGCGACCGGCATTGTCGCGGGCCAGATATTCGTGCCACGCCGCCTGCACGTCCAGATAGGCGAGGTTGCGGTCGGCGGTGGTCGGCTGCCCCGTCATCGCGGCACGCAGCGCGGTCAGCGTGGCCTGACGATACATGGGCGCGAAGACACGGCAATGCTGTGCGAAGCGCGCCGCCTGGCTTGCCGCGACCGCCTTTTCCTCCGGCCCGATATCGAGGTCGCTGTTCGGCGTCGGGTCGAGCGACACCGTGGGATAGACGTAGAAACAATCGAAGGCCGGCGCCTTTTCCGCCTGGAACCGAGCGATCTTGCGCTTGCCGTTGGCGGCGATGACCGTGACGTCCTGATCCACCGCGCAGGCATCCTGCCGACCGGGGCGGCACAGCCAGGCGGCATCGGTCGTATAATCGGGCGCCGGGATCGGAGCGAACTGCGGCGCTGTGGGCACAGGTGGCGCAGCAGGT
>Ga0138256_10009038_pt1 | contig 10453 bp, 16 predicted proteins | sample KNB2016incub_MG_FD_105486 | JGI IMG/M metagenome (GOLD analysis project Ga0138256, IMG submission 105486) | Active sludge microbial communities from wastewater in Klosterneuburg, Austria - KNB2014incub_MG | ecosystem: Engineered > WWTP > Activated sludge > Unclassified | place: Austria... | reverse complement strand
CTTTGGGTAATGAACTCAAAGGAAATTAATATTTCTGATTTGAAGTTTAGAATTGCAAACTATATAAATAGTGCAGCTGAAGCTAAAGAAGAAGTTCGTTTTAAATTTAGCTTTGAAACATTTGATAACAGGCAAATTCAGTCTAAGACGGCAATGAATATTTTTAGAGTTATTCAGGAAATAGTAAGCAATGCAATAAAGTATTCTAATGCATCTGAAGTTTCAGTAAGTTTACATCAAAATGATGGTGAACTTCTGATTGATGTCAGTGACAATGGAGTTGGGTTTGATATTGATGCTATGAAAACAAAATCATTTGGACTGAATAATATTTATAAACGAGTGTCGGATATGCAGGGCACTGTAGAATTAGTTTCAGAAAAAGGCTTGGGTACACAATATAAAATTAAATGTTTATTATGATAAAGGTAGCTGTCGTTGATGATAATATTTACGCATTGCGTGCTATAGAAGAAAAGCTTGCGGCATTTTCAGATATTGAACTGGTTTGTGAGGCACAGGGAGGTAAGGAGGTAATTGGCTTTTTAGAAAAAAATAGTAACTTGGATGTTATTCTAATGGATATTGAAATGCCGGAGATGAATGGTATTGAGACTACTGCTATCATTAAACAAAAGTATCCTGCAATTAAAATTATTATCATAACTGTTTTTGATGATGATGAATATATTTTTAATGCCATTAAATCCGGGGCAGATAGTTATATCCTAAAGGAGTCAAAGAGTGAAAAAGTTTATCAAACTATTTTAGATACTTTAAACGGTGGCTCAGTAATGTCACCATCAATTGCTGTTAAAGCATTGCAATTCTTGAAAAATGCAACGACTGAGAAAATAACAATAAAAAATGTTATACCCACTGTAGTTTTAAGTGTAAGAGAAGTTGAAATACTGGAGCAGCTAAGTTTGGGAATGACCAATAAAGTTATTGCTGAAAGGTTATTTATCTCTCCTTTTACGGTTAAAAGACATATTGAGAATATTTACCAGAAATTACAAGCACACAATCGTATAGACTTGATTGAGAAAGCAAAGAAGGAGAAACTGATATAACTTTTTAAAAATTATCCTTTAGATTAAAACATCTGGATAATTGTTTCCGGCTTTCTTTAGCTATTTAATGCTATGACACCATATAATTCATAAAACAAATTATTACTTATTGTGTTAACTCAATATGCGATATCATGAATGTTAACTCTGCATGATAAAAAATGAATTAAATATGGAAAAATTATGGTTGAACATTTAAAGATAATTGCAATTGAAAAGGCTACGCATGACGTATTGCATATCACCACAGTAAAACCTGAAAATATAAATTATCATGCAGGTCAGGCTGCCGATATTTCAATCAACAAACCCAATTGGGAAAATGAGTTAAGAGCATTTACTTTTACTTCACTTCCAACTGATAAATATATAGAATTTACAATTAAAACCTATCCACAGCATAATGGTGTCACCAATCAATTGCTGACATTAAAGACCGGTGATGAATTGCTATTACATGGTGTTTTTGGCACCATAGCATATAAAGGCGAGGGCGTATTTATAGCCGGTGGTGCAGGTGTTACACCTTTTATTGCTATTTATAAACAGTTAGAAAAGGATGGTAAGGTTGGAAATAATAAACTATTATTTGCCAATAAAACACGTGCAGATATTATTCAGGAAGAGAAGTTCAAAGCATTATTAGGGAAGAATTTTATTAATATACTTTCAGAAGAAAAACTTGAAGGCTTTGAATATGGCTATATAACAGAAGAGCTTTTGAAACGTCATATTGACGGTGAAGGCTATATTTATCTCTGTGGGCCGGAGCCGATGATGGATGCTGTTGAAAAACAAATGAGTATCCTCGGAATAGAAAAAGAACGAGTAGTAAAAGAGGTATTTTAAATCATGTTCAATAGTAATGTTGTCAATTTATTTTTGGAAAATTTAAAAAGAAACAGGATCTTTAACAATATTATTTTATAAAATTATGGTAAGTTACATGCTCACACTTTCTGAACGCATGAATGAGTTGCGATTGAAAGGCTATAAAGAAGATTTTAATATCCAATGCGATGGTATTGATTCTGGCAACGGATGCATTAAGTTATCTCCTGACGATTTTCAGATAGATGCCTACTATCGTTTCGAAGGACAGTCGGATCCGGCAGACGAAGCAATATTATATGCTATTTCATCAGAGAGATATGGACTTAAAGGTTTATTGGTAAATGGCTATGGCGTTTATTCTGATGACATGACCAATGAAATGTTAAAGAAACTAAGTTTTAAATAAGCCTTTTTGGAACTTCTAAAACTAATTGATATTGCCGGGATAGCAGTATTTAGTATCTCTGGTGTATCTGCTGCAATGGAAAAGAAACTCGATGTCTTCGGTGTTTTTATTATTGCTTTTATAACTGCATTGGGTGGTGGCACCTTGCGTGATGTATTAATCGGACAGTTGCCTGTCTCGTGGATGTATAATTTGAATTATGGTTTGATAGTGTTACTAAGTACACTTGCAGCTATGTTCTTTTCTAACATCATTGGCAATTATCAAAAAACACTACTGACATTTGACTCTCTTGGAATCGGTCTGTTTACTGTTGTAGGCATTCAAAAGGGAATACTGCTTGATTTTCATCCTGCCGTTTGTATTGCATTAGGAACAATAACTGCATGCTTTGGAGGAGTCATTCGAGATATTTTGCTCAACAATATCCCCTTGATTTTTCAAAAAGAAGTTTATGCTACAGCTTGTATTTTAGGTGGTGTTGTTTACTTTGCCTTAATACGATTGCAGATGAATGAAATGATAATTGAAGTGGTAAGTATTATTTTTATTGTTGTTTTCAGATTAGTGGCTGTAAAGTTCAATTGGCAATTACCTTCTATTTACAAGATACATAAGAAATAAACTTTGACTACCTGAAAAACGAAGCTAAAGTAAGTTAAAGAACTTGTTGGTTTTTATGCTTGTCTGAATAATTTTTTAAAAACGTAGTTTATGGAAAAAGTAAAATCACATATTGGAACAGAAAATTATAAAGTGACTATTGAATCGCAGTCGGGTAATAGGCTTATTGCTGATGAGCCGGTAGAGAATGGTGGTAAAAATCTTGGGTTTTCACCATTTGAGTTATTAGCCGCAGCACTGAGTGCATGTACAGCAATAACAGTACGCATGTATGCAGACAGAAAAGAATGGCCACTTACTGATGTGAATACTGATATTTCTGTTAGTTGGGATAGAATTAAAAACAAAACAGTTATTCAACGTAAGATAAGTTTTTCAGGAAACCTCTCCGATGAGCAAAAAGACAGACTGATACAGATTGCCAATGTTTGTCCGGTTCATAAAGTATTAACTAATTCCATTGAAATAAATACTTCGCTGCTTTTGAACAATTAGTTTGCTATACAGTGGTTTTGAAATAAAATATGATATATCTCATTTAGTTTTTAGCAAAAAACAAACAACAATGTAACTTATGTCACTGTGAGAACAGTCTGGCATTGGCAATTTTGTGCTGTCATTATAAATGGCAACTTACAATTAGTATTGGTAACTAAAAATTAAAATAACAGATATGTCACAAACACATTATTACGAAGTAAATGTACAATGGAAAGAAGGTAGAATTGGAGAGTTGTCATCGCCCATTCTTGAAAAAACTATTGAGTGTGCTACGCCACCGGAATTTTCTAATGGAGTTCCAAACATTTGGTCACCGGAGCATTTATTTGTTGCAGCAATCAACAGTTGCTATATGGCAACCTATTTGGCAATAGCAGCAAACTTTAAAGTAGAACTTGAAGATTTTAGTTGTCGCACAGTTGCCAAACTCGAGATGGTAGAGGGTAAATACTTGATAACACAGGCAGAATTGTTTCCTGCGGTGAAGCTAAAAGACAGCAGTGATGCAGAGAAAGCACAACGTATTGCTGAAAAGTCAAAAGCCGGGTGTTTGGTTACCAATTCAATGAAGACCGAAATTATAATGACTACAAAAATCAGTTAATGTAACAAGAGTAACAGAGTATCTGAAAAATCATTACTTACTTTGCAATGTGGATTTTAGATACTTTCAAAACACAAACACAACAATAATATTTAAATAATAGCAATATGTTTTTTCAACACGTTTACGACAAAAGTTTAGCACAGGGAAGTTATTTCATAGGCTGTCAGGCAAAAGGTGAGGCAATTGTAATTGACGCACAGCGTGACATTGATGTTTATCTTGAAATTGCAAAACAAAACAACCTGAAGATTACTCACATAACAGAAACGCACATTCATGCAGATTTCTTATGTGGCTCGCGAGAGCTTGCTGCTGCTACAGGAGCAAAAATGTTTTTATCTGACGAAGGTGGTAAAGACTGGCAATATGAATTCAATCATGAAGGTGTAAGAGATGGTGATGTAATTTCAGTTGGCAACCTTACTTTAAAAGTAATGCACACTCCGGGTCATACACCGGAAAGTATTAGTTTTTTACTGACTGATCATCCGGCATCAGATAAGCCTGTAATGGTTTTTACAGGTGATTTTGTTTTTGTAGGTGATATAGGTCGCCCCGATTTGTTAGAGAAAGCAGCAGGAATAATGGGAACTAAAGAGGTTGGTGCCAGACAAATGTTTCAGTCTTTGAAAAAATTTGAAGCATTACCCGAGTATGTTCAGGTATGGTCTGCACATGGTGCCGGCTCAGCTTGTGGTAAGGCTTTAGGTGCCGTTCACAGTTCAACTGTCGGCTATGAAAAAATTCGTAACTGGGCATTTCAATATGGTAATGACGAGCAAGGCTTTGTTGATTATCTTTTGGCTGACCAACCTGAGCCACCAAAGTATTTTGCAATGATGAAACACCTTAATAAAGTAATTCGTCCGCTTTTAGTTGAAGTGCCTAAGCATTCTAAATTGTCTAAAGAAGAATTTCTGTCGGCTTACAACAAAGGTATAGCCGTGATTGATACCAGAAATAAGTTTGAATTTGCAGAAGGCTTTTTACCTGGAAGTTTGAATATTCAGGGCAATAATTCTTTCTCAACCTGGATGGGATGGTTGCTTGATTATCAACAACAATTTATTTTGATTGCTGAAGATAAAACTATTGTTGACTTAACCAGAAAGCTCATGCGAATAGGAATGGATAATATGCTTGGTTACGTGACTGATGTCTCTTCATTTGGTATTGAATTGGAAAAATCAGAAGTAATTAATTTGTCAAAATTTAAAAACACAATTAATAACGAAGGTTACCAAATCATTGATGTGCGTGGTTTAACAGAATTTGAAGCAGGTCATGTTGAAGGGGCTGAACACATTTTTGTTGGAACCTTAACGCAAAATCTTAAGAAGATTAATAAGAAGAAGCAAGTGGTTATACATTGTCAGGCGGGAGATCGTTCAGCAATTGCTTTTTCTTTATTGCATAAATATGGCTTTAAAAATGTGTGGAACTATGCAGGTGGCATGAAGGAATGGGTAGCCTGCAATGAGGCTACAGTTAGTGAACGACAAATGGCTTGTGCAATTTAGGAGCATTGTAAATTTCTAACAGTTAAATTAAAATAAAAAATGATTGGATTAATTAAAAACATGCTGGGTATGGAGAATACTCAACTTACAGAAGCAGTAAAACAAGGCGCATTTCTTATTGATGTACGTACTCCGGCAGAGTTTGCCGGTGGTAGTGCCTCGGGTGCAGTAAATATTCCATTAGATAGAATAGGAAGCCAGTTGTCAAAGTTTAAAAACAAGTCAAAAATTGTGGTGTTTTGTAAAAGTGGTATGAGAAGTATGCAAGCAAAGAATATTCTCGAACAAAATGGAATAATAAATGTTATCAATGGCGGTACCGTTAATGATATTATTAAAATCCAAAATGCAAAATAAAAACACAGTGCCTGTTAGTAATGATTCTCAGACAAACGATTCATCAAAACAATCCTTTTGGAATGAAAGATGGGAAGCAAAAGAAACGGGTTGGGATATAGGTTACCCATCTCCGGCAATTTCAGAATATTTTAGTAAGTTTTCTGAAAAGGAGATTGCTGTTCTCATACCGGGTTGTGGCAATGCTTATGAAGCAGAGTTCTTAGTGAATGCTGGCTTTAAAAATATAACTCTGGTTGATATTGCGCCAAAAGCTGTGGAAATATTAAGGAATAAGTTTGCCGGGAATTCAAATGTAAGGATTCTTTGTGCTGATTTTTTCACCATAAGAGAGAAGTTTGATATTTTAATTGAACAAACATTTTTTTGTGCAATACCTCCAGGCAAACGTAAAGAGTATGTGCATCAAGCAGCAGAAGTTTTGAACCCTAATGGAAGAATTGTAGGTCTCTTGTTTGATATAATGTTTGAAAAAGAAGGACCACCGTTTGGTGGAAGCAGAGCGGAATACGAACAATTATTTAATCCATTGTTTCATCTAAAGATGTTACCATGTTTAAATAGCATTAATCCTCGTGCAGGAACAGAGTTGTTTATAGAATTACAAAAGAAGTAATTAGATTAGATTTTTAAATTTCTTATTTCAAATAAGCTTAGTGTGGGATGACACTGAGTTAATTGACAATTTTAAATTAATTAATGTAGAATAGAATGGGTAAAATTTTTTCAGGATGGAATTGGATGCGTTTCATACGGTTGACTTTGGGAATTTTCATAATCATTCAGGGTGTACAGGACAAAAGTTGGTTAATTTCAACCTTGGGCGTACTGTTTACGATGATGGCGTTTTTTAATGCAGGCTGTTGTTATTCTGGAAGTTGTAAAATGCCTGCTGATGCCAATGATAAAGCGCAATTTAAAAATTCAGATAAGATTTAAGAGATGCAAAAGGTAGTTGTAATTTTATTTCTTTTTTCTGTTGTTTTCAGTTCATGTAAAATGGGGCAGAGAGAAACACTAACAGAGCAACAAGAGAAGGAGTTTGTAACTCAAGGAGATAGTATATCTGATATTATGCAAGGTGTGTTGTTGAAGAATGTTGCCACAGCAATAAATCATGGTGGTACGGAATTTGCAATCGGCTTTTGCAATATGAATGCCATACCAATTACAGATTCTGTTTCTGCATTATACCATGTTCAAATTCAGCGATTGAGCAATAAGAATAGAAATCCGGATAATGCAATTAGAATGTTAGATGATAGTCTGGCATGGCAAAAAATAAAATCGTCTTCTTCAAGTTTTGTCGAACAAAATTCTTCAGGAGAAGTGGTGTATTATAAACCTATTAAGATAGGAATGCCAACTTGCTTAAAATGTCATGGCAGTAGTGCTGATATTGAAACGAAAACATTAGCACTGATAAATGAAAAATATCCTGATGATAAGGCAGTTGGATATAACCAAGATGATTTAAGAGGAATGTGGAAAATTAAATTTAAAGAATAAAATAAGCATGAAAGAATTTTTACGTGCAAATTGGTTAATCATTGCAGGTGTTCTTGCCGGTGCTGCCGGAGGGTATTTGTATTGGAAGTTTGAAGGCTGCCATGACGGTGTATGTGCAATTACTTCAAATGCAATGAACAGCTCTTTTTATGGCGCTTTAATGGGCGGACTGTTCATGTCTCTTTTTCAAAAGCAACCTTAATGTTTTCAAAGTAATTTTTTTTTTTTGGAATTTATAAGGCTGAGTTTTTTTTGAAAGCCAAATCCGTTAGTAGTTTTAATATTTTCCTTTTTTTAATTTAGTTGATAAGATGAAAATAGAAAAAAAATGCAAGAAGTTGTATGATAGTTAGGAAACCTAACTATATTTGCAGCGGTAATAATGCCAAATAACATCATAACACAAACAAAATGAGTAAATCAGTTTTTTATCATGCAGGATGCTCTGTATGTGTCAGTGCAGAGCACGACATTGTAAATTTAATTGGAGCCAACAATGTAGAGGTTGTTCACATTGGTGAAAATCGTAGCCGTATTGCAGAGGCAGAAAGTAAAGGTGTGAAATCAGTACCAGCTTTAGTAACACCTGCAGGTCATGTATTGCACATTAACTTTGGAGCATCAATGGCAGATGTAAAAGGTTAAAAATTTGTCCCATATAGTTAGGATAACTACCTTTGTGGGACAATTTTCTACTTTAGAAATGAAATTAGCAAAGGCAATAGCATTATTAATTCTTGTGTCTGTACCTGCATTAGTGTCAGCACAAATAACAAAAGCAAAAAATATGAAAGTAGCGGTATGGGATACCTATGTAACTAAGAAGGATAAAACAATTATGCATTTCGACATTATAGTACCTTCTGAAATGAAAGATACAACGGTGATTTATAATTATGGTAAAACTTATTTGAAATCAAAAGGGCAGGAGGGACAGCCGCTCTCTTCTAAGGAATGCAGGTTTTGTCACATAGAAACTGTTAAACCTGATTGGCAAGAGGCTGTTGAAAAGCAAGGGTATTTTATTTATGAAATGGAAAATTGTAAGTAAGAATATTGTATTTTTCTCCAGTATTTAAATTCTCTAATGAGCAAATCGGATTTTGACCTGAACTTTCAGAATAGAAATATTGATGGACGTATTGTTGCTGTACTCGAAAGAATTTCACAGGCGTTTCGAGTTTTACTTTGGCAGGAGAGTAAAGATTTTTCACTAAGCCCGATTCAAATACAGGTATTAATTTTTTTGCTCCATCACAGTATAGATAAATGCAAGGTAAGTTATCTGGCAGATGAGTTTAATATGACTAAGGCTACTATCAGTGAAACAGTGAAAATATTAGAGCAAAAAAAACTCATTCAAAAAGTGTACGAAGAGTTTGATAACAGAAGCTACTCTATTCAATTAACAAAGTCCGGACAAACTATTGCAACAGAAACTGCTTTGTTTAGTAAGGAATTTCATAAGCCAATTGCAAAGCTTGATGATGAGGAAAAAGAAAACATGCTTTTGAGCCTTCTCAATATTATTACTCATCTCAACAAAACGGGTGTCATCACCATTCAGCGTATGTGTTTAACGTGTACACATCATGAGTTGACTGAAAATGGAGAGAATCATTTTTGTAAATTATTAAACCGTAAACTGCTTACAAATGAACTTCGTATTGACTGCCCTGAACATGTATTAAAGGAATAACTTCCAAAATAGCTTTTTTATTACAATAAACACGTCTTTTTCAACTTTTAGAATCAATCCCATATTTTAGAATAACTTATCTTTGCAGCTTAATTTTATATTAAAAAATTTATGAGTAAGTTGATAATTAATCGTTTGGATTATGCCCGCATTAAAAAATCAATAAGTGATGCAAAGCAGTTTAAGTCAATAACTAATGCAGAAGCAGAAAAGTTGCTGCAGGAGTTAGATGCAGCTAAAATTGTTGAACCGGAAGCAATACCTTCAGATGTAGTCACCATGAACTCAATCGTGAAATTGAGTTTTTTAAATAATGACAAAACAATTCAGTTTCAAATAGTATATCCGGAACAAGCTAATATTAAGGAAAATAAAATTTCTATTTTTTCACCAATTGCAACCGCACTCATCGGTTATAAAGTTAATGATGAAGTTGAGTGGATTGTACCTGCTGGCTTAACAAGAATACGCATTGATGAAATCATATATCAGCCTGAAGCTGCCGGTGACTTTAACCTTTAATTCTTTTTGTGCCTTGAGAATAATTTCATATTTAATTTTCGCATTATTGTTTTCTACACATGCTGTAGATGGTAAAACAGTAAGGGCATTGTTTATTGGCAACAGCTATACCGATGTGAATAACTTACCTGAGATAGTTAAACAGATAGCACTTTCTACAGGTGATACGCTTATATATAGTAAGAATGCACCCGGTGGATATACATTTCAAATGCACACAACCAATGCTACTACTATCAGCTTACTTCAGGCCGGTAATTGGGATTATGTTATCCTTCAGGAACAAAGTCAGTTGCCATCATTTCCTGATAATGATGTAGCAATTCAGGTTTATCCTTATGCAGCGGCTTTAGATAGTATGGTAAAGGCTGGAAGCCCCTGTGCAACTACACTTTTTTACATGACATGGGGACGGCAAAATGGCGATGCAACTAATTGTCAGTTTTTTCCACCATTGTGTACTTATTTTGGTATGGATAGTTTATTGCAGTTAAGATATACCATAATGGCCCAAGACAACCATGCTGCTATATCGCCTGTAGCCAAAGTATGGTTTAAAATAAGAGCGGACTTTCCAGCACTAAACCTTTATGCAAGCGATGGAAGTCATCCAAACAATAATGGATCTTTTGCTGCAGCATGCAGTTTTTACTCTGTTATGTTTGGAAAAAATCCGCAGTTGGCAACATATAATTATACAGTTACGGCAACAGATGCTGCTACAATTAAGACAGTGGCAAAGGAAGTGGCATTTGATAGCCTGAGTTTTTGGTTTCAGTATGATGCATTGGTTGCTGACTT
>Ga0138256_10009036_pt1 | contig 10455 bp, 5 predicted proteins | sample KNB2016incub_MG_FD_105486 | JGI IMG/M metagenome (GOLD analysis project Ga0138256, IMG submission 105486) | Active sludge microbial communities from wastewater in Klosterneuburg, Austria - KNB2014incub_MG | ecosystem: Engineered > WWTP > Activated sludge > Unclassified | place: Austria... | reverse complement strand
TTATTGATTATAACATGAATTGTACCACCTGTGCTGTAGCCTCTTAATTGTGAAAGATTGAGTGTTTCGGCGACAATTCCTTCACCGGCAATAGCGGCATCACCATGAATAACCACAGGAATATATTTATTCCTTTCAGTATCGTTCATCATGGTTTGTTTTGCCCGCACTATACCTTCAACAACCGGGTTGACAAACTCAAGATGACTTGGGTTTGATGCCACCGAAACATTTATATCATCGCCATAGATTGTTTCATACACTCCTGAGGCTCCCAAATGATATTTTACGTCACCTGAGCCTTCAACGGAATCTACATCAGTGATATCTTCAAATTCAGAGAATATTTCCTGCAGATTTTTACCGATGATATTTGCAAGTACATTAAGCCTGCCGCGATGCGCCATACCGAGAACCATTTCATCAACTTTATCAGCGGCGGCTAGCCCCAGCAGGTAATCTAACACAGGTATTATAGTTTCCGAGCCTTCAAGTGAAAAACGCTTGTGGCCGATATATTTTTTATCAACAAATTTTTCAAAATTTTCAGCCTGTATAAGCTTATATAGAATATGTTTCTTTTCATCATTTGTAAATGAAGGCTGATTCTTAATAGGCTCCATTCTGTCCTGCAGCCAGATTCTCTCCTGCGGGTCCTGAATGTGCATATATTCTACACCGATGTTTTCACAGTAGGTTTTTTGTACTACATCCAGAATGTCTCTGAGTGAAGCAGTTCTTAAACCGGCAAGCCTTGGTGTTATGAATTGCCTGTCATAATCCCATACGGTAAAACCGTATGTATTGGGGTCAAGCTCAGGGTGATATTTGGCAATTGGTTTCAGCGGGTCCAAGTTTGCCAGCAGATGTCCCCGAACCCGGTACATATTTATAAGCTGAATTGCCTTAGCCTGCTTTTCAATTTCTTCAAGATTATCAATGCCGTCAAAATTTTCGGGGTTGTTGTCAAGATTCCATACAACCGGTTTTACGGGCATTCCAAGATCGCTGAAGATATTTTCATAAAATGCTTCTTCACCAATTAAGAGTTTGTGCATTTTCTGAAGGAACATACCTGACTCGGCTCCCTGTATGATCCTGTGGTCATAAGTACTTGTAATGTTCATTACCTTGCTTATGCCAAGCATTGTAATTATATCCTTTGTTACCGCCTGGTATTCTGCAGGATAGTCAAGAGCGCCAGTGGCTATGATGGCACCCTGTCCTACCATCAGTCTGGGCTGTGAAGCAACTGTGCCAATTGTACCGGGATTTGTAAGTGTAATCGTTGTTCCCTGAAAATCGGAAATATCTATTTTACCGCTTCGTGAACGATTGATAATGTCATTATATGAATTAAAGAACTGCCTGAAGTTCATTTTATCAGCCCCTTTGATATTGGGTACTATCAGCGAACGAGAGCCGTCCTTTTTTTCAAGATCTATTGCAAGACCTAAATTTACATCATTCTTTTTTATTATATGGGGATTGCCTTCAATTACCGTATACGCGTTATTAAGAGCGGGAATTGAAGCTATTGCTTTTACAATTGCCCAGCCAATAATATGAGTGAATGAAATCTTACCGCTGTTGGTTTTTTTTAAGTAGTTATTTACTATTATTCTGTTTTCTTCGAGTACTTTTACGGGAATTGCACGGAATGAAGTTGCAATAGGGATAGTCAGGCTGGAGGTCATATTTTCTATGATCCTCTCTCCAACACCCTTTATCTGTACGGCTTCTTCGCCCTGCCGGGGCTGAGGCAAATTCACGGGTAAAGGAGAGTTGTTGCTCTGAATGCTGTAGTTTCTATTACGCTCGGGTTCAGCTTCAGCTGAACCATTGCTTTTTTTATTTTGAACTGAAATCTTGCCATTTGAAGCAATATTTAATCCTGAAAACAGTTCCTGCCAATCCTTGCCAACTGAATTTGGATTATTTATGAAGTTCTCAAGTAACTCCATAACAAACCATGTATTTACGCCAAACTCAGCCAGCTTTACACGTTGCTCTTGTGATAAATCTTCTAATTTCATTTTAATTTAATTATGATAACTGCAAATTTAATTAAAATTAAAACTAAGTTCACTTCATAATTTTTAACCAGAAATTGGCAGTAAAAATTACTTATTTATCAAAAATAATGGTTTGATTTAAACTTCTGCAGGTGATTTGATTATTCTGTCTCTAATTTAAGGGTACTTTAATCTGCACGGTTGTCCCGGTATCTTTTTCACCGGTAATATTCCATATACCGCCTAAGATCAATACTCTTTCCTTCATTCCAAGAATGCCCAATGAGGTACCTTTTTCAATTTCAGCGGGAGTAATACCTCTTCCATTATCTTTGATGCTCAATATCATCCAGCCATTTATCAAATTTAGATCTATCATAACTTCTGTTGCACCTGAGTGCCGTGCTGTATTAGTAAGCGTTTCCTGGAATATTCTGAATACCGAAATAGATTTTTCAGGATTAAGTTTTATTTCCTCATCATTTATGTTTGTTACGCATTTTATGTTACTGCGTTTTTCAAATTCTCCGGCATGCCACTCAATCGCTTCTTTTAATCCTAACTTATCAAGTATATCAGGTCTTAGCTCGGTTGCAATTTTTCTTACTTTATTTATTATGTCATCTATATATGAAGTTATTTTCTTTAACTCATCAATGATATCATCTATTCTATCATCGGCCCCGGCTTCTTTTTGTTTTGCTGCGTTTTTGCCAAGCATCGAAAGGTCCATTTTAAGTACAGTCAGGTCCTGTCCAAGCTGGTCATGTATTTCCCTCGAGATATATAAACGCTCTTCTTCACGGATCTTCTGCTGATAATTTGAAAGTGCCCGGAGTTTTGATGTGGTTTCTTCAAGTTTTTGTTCGTAGTTTTTTCTTTCGGTAACATCTGTCAATATAGCCTCAATTGAAATCGCTTCGTTCCTGTCATCCTTTAGTATTACGCTTCTCTGATTTATCCATGTTTTTTTGCCGTTTCTGTTAATTATCATATATTCAAAAGGTATTGTTGTCTCTGAGTTTCCTGTTATTTTAAGCGAAAACAAATACTGTTCTTTCCATTCAGAGTCAACAATCTCATCAAGTAAGCCGGGCTTTTCATAAAAATCATCGGGAGAGTAACCCGTCAGTTTTACTGCCGACATATTAACGTAATTATACTTTCTTGTTCTCATATCCTGACTGAAGATCATATCAGGAGCATTTTCTGAGAGACGAAAATATTTTTCTTCTGCAAGTTTCAATTTTATTTCAACATCGCGTCTGTACATAGCTGAATTTATCGCAGTACTCAAATCCCTGTCATCAAGCGGTTTTGTTATATAGCCGTAAGGATTTGTAACCTTGGTTTTTTCTATTGTATCTTCATCCTGGTGAGCTGTAATATATACTATAGGAATATTGAATCTGTCATTTATTATTTTTGCGGCCTTAATCCCGTCCATTTCACCCTTTAGCGTTATATCCATTAATACCATATCGGGTTTTTCTTTTTCAACAGCTAAAATAGCGTCTTCACCGCGCGCTACACTGCCTGCTGATTCATGTCCGATTCGTTTTAAAGTTGATTCAATATCCTTGGCGATAATTTTTTCATCTTCTACTACCAGAACCCTGGCTTTACTGAATATCAAATTCATATTTTTGCTGTTGATTAATTTATCTTTCTGAATTCTGATCGAAAAATGTAATAGTTATTTTTGTGCCATTTACAGGCTCTACGGTTATTTCACCCTCCAGCTGCTCGGTCAAAGTTTTTACCAGCTCCATTCCCAAAGTAGATGTATTGGTGAAATCAACAGTAACGGTTCCTTTACCGTCATCCTGAATGATTAAGTTATACTTGCCCGTTACTTCCCGTGAGAGTTTTACGTGAAGGGTGCCTACACTGTAATCAGGAAAAGCGTGTTTTATTGAATTGGTGACAAGTTCATTTACAATTAATCCGCATGGAAGCGCGGTGTCTATTCCGAAAAATATATCTTCAACTTCAATTATCAACGAAATCCTGGAAAAACTTATATCATATGCGAAGAATAAGTAATTGCAGAGGTCTTCAAGATATTCCCTGAAATCGATCCTTGAAAGGTCCTTTGTTCTGTATAGCTGCTGGTGAATCAGTGCCATTGATTTTACTCTTTGTTCACTCATTTTCAAGTATCCTATTGCCGCTTTATCAGTTATGCTGTCGGATTGAAGCCTTAAGAGGCTGGATACTACTTGCAGATTGTTCTTTACCCTGTGATGAATTTCCTTCAAAATCAGCTCTTTCTCATTAAGTGACTTCAAGAGTTCATCATTAATTCGCTTGATATCTGTAATATCCTGCAGAGTTCCCTGCAATCCTATTATGTTCTTGAGTCCATCATAAATTGGTTCACCTACAATTTTTACATTCCTTATTTCTCCTTCGGGTGTAACGATCCTGTCTTCATTTTCGTAAGATGTTCCGTTCTTTACGGCGTTCTGTAACTTTGCGATGGTTTTTTCCTTATCATCAGGGTGTATATGACTCATGCCTTCATTAAAATCGAAGTACTCGGGCTCGTTCTTAAGTCCAAGTATTCTGTATAATTCACTCGAGTTGTACAATTTATTTCCCTTAAGATCATACATCCAGCTCCCCAGGTGAGCAATTCTTTGTGCGTTTTCCAGGTTTCTTCGTATCTGTTTTAGCTCATCTTCCTTCTTTATTCTTTCCCGTATCTCCCGTTGTGCCCTATCATATAGTTCGGCATTTGCTGCCGCAACAGATAGATGTACCGTAATTGATTCAAGTATTTTAAGATCATACTCTGAGTACGCGTCTTCTTTGTAACTGAAAACTGAAATAACTCCTATTACATTTTTACCGATCTTCATGGGGATATACATCGCTGAGTTTACAACAGGATCTTCCGGATCTATTTCTTCCTTCACCTTGCTGTAATTTAGTATATTCCCACTGTCATCAATATAGTATTTATCATCTCTGTTCTTTATTATCTCGCTGAAGTTATTAACAATTAACGGATTTCCTGTCACAATTGCTTCGGCTTGAGTGCCCTTATAGTTTTTACCGATTTTTAAATGGGGAAAGCTTTTAGGATCATGCTTGCTGTTTCCTACCCATGCAGCCTTGCATATTATTTTTTCCGGTGATCTTATATATTCCGAAATTATCATTGAATCGCATTCAATTACTTCAACTACTTTTTTATATAAAATATCATATATTTTCTCAAGGTTTAGCGTGCTCAAAAGCTCTCTTCCGGCACTGTACAATAGCGTTATCTCTTTGTTCCTTAAAGCAAGCTCCTCGCGGGCTTTTTGTTTTTCTGCAATTTCAGTTTGTGCCTGCCGGTACAAAGAAGCATTAAAAGTAGCCGCAGATATTGGACTGGCAAGCGATTCAAGCAATTTTAAATTAGATAGATTATACGCTTTAAGTCTGTAACTTAACAATTGTATTACGCCAATAATTTTATCTTCGTGTTTCATTGGTATAACTATCGCTGAGTTATATGAAGTCTTGATTTCTTTGATAATTTTATCATCTGCGTAGCTGTACCGGGTAACTGTATTTCTAAAGTAATCCTTGTAATCATCAATTAATATAGAATTGCCCGACCTGATCGCTATGCTCTGTATGCCGTGACCTTCCGGTGCCAGGGGTATTTCAGGAAAAATGTTAATATTAGGTTTTTCGCCATCAGACCAAACTGAAAGTATTTTAATGATCTTTGCTCCATCATTATATGACGAAATTATCATTGAATCACATGGGATCTTTTCGGAAATTATCTTGTATGTATTATCGTATATGCTTTCTATATCCAATGAGCCGGAGAGCACTTGCTGGGCATCATATAAGATCTGCAGTTCCTCGGTTTTTGCATGCAGATCTTTTTCTGCACGCTGCTTATCTTGCAGTTCATTTTGCACTTTGTTATGAAGCTGCGCATTCACTATTGAAACAGCTATGTGTGAAGCCAATGATTCCAGGATCTTCATCGCATTACCGGTAAAGCTGCTTTTGCTGTAACTCAAAAGCTGAAGAGTACCAATTGCTTTCTTTTCATATATAAGGGGTATGATAAGAGAACACTCTGCGATATCATACGAATCTTTCTTTTGATGTGAAACTGTTCCGTCATCATTGACATAAAAACGCGCGCCTTTTTTCCTTATGTATTCTTTATAATCATCTATTAATCTGGTTTGCTTTGAAAGTATTACGCTGCTTTGAAGTCCTTTCCCTGTCCTGTCATATTTTATGGACGGGAGGTTATCGGTGTTTATTTCCTTACCGTTGGTAAATAATCCTTTCAGGATTATTTTTTCTTCCTTTTCATCATAAATAGATATTCCAATATCGCACTCAGGAAATGAAGTGCTGATAATTTTGAAAATTTTTCTGTTTATTTCTTCTGTGCTTAATGCCCCGGATAGATCTTTTGATATTTCGTAAATATTGGATATCTCAATTGATGTTTTAAGCAATTCAGCTTCGGTTTCTTTTCTTACCAGTATTTCTTTTTGTGCCTGCTGATACAGATCTGCATTTGAAGCGGAAATTGCTGTTTGTGCCGCAAGTGATTCCACAATTTTAACATCGTTTTCTGTGTAAGCGTTATCCTTCAGACTTTTTACCTGCAGTACTCCCACAACTTTATTCTTTAGTTTCAGCGGTACAACAATTGCCGATCTTTCTGAAAGGTTTTTTTTGTTTGGTCTATTTACTATAGTACCATCGGGTTTATAATAGAATCTGACATGGGTTTGGGAGACAGCTTTCTGAAAATCAAGTAACAGCTCAGATTTGCCGCTTTTTATGACCCTGCTTTGAATTCCTTTGCCGGATGGATCCGCTGATATTGCGGGGAATGCCGAAACATCAAGTCGTTTTCTGCCTATCCATGCCGCTTTACAGATTATTTTATTGCCACTATTATCATAACCTGAGATCACCATTGAATCACAAGGCATTATTTTTCTGATGATACTGTAGATCCTGTTATATATTTTATCGGGCTCAAGAGTTCTGGAAAGTTCTTTACCTGCGCGGTACAATTCGCTTATTTCCCGGTTCCGTTTTATTAACGCAGATTCTGTCCTTAGCCTTTCGGTTATATCATTGGCAAGTATTAAAACTGCTTCCTGCCCCTCAAAAGTTACAGGTGTGCGAGTGATTTCCACGTCAATTGTTTCACCGTTTTTCTTAACGTGTTTCCATACTCCTGCGTTATATGATTTATTCTGTCTGTTACCTGAAATTACTTCTTTGTGGTATTTTGTATATTTTGATATTTCCTTTCGCGGTCTTATATCCGTTAGTTTCATCTTTAAAAACTCTTCTTTCGAGTAGCCATAATGTTTTATAGCTGCATCGTTTACCGCAATGAACTTCAGGTTTTGAAAATTAAACAACCACATTGGCAGCGGGTTATTGTAAAACAGAAGTTTGTACTGGTCCTCACTCTGGATCAGCTTTAGTTCTGCCAGTTTTTGTCCGGTAATATCTAAATGCATAACAACTACACCTGAATCGCTCGTGCTGCTAATTGGACTAACCGTTAGGCGAAACCACCTTTTTTCATTTGGTGAATGGCATGGATACTCCTGACTGTACATCTTTGATTTACCCGAAAGTACTTCTTTGATTCCATTTATGGATTCTTTCGCATAAATACTGTCATTTCCGGTTACTTTACTGCATACTTTCAGATAGTTAAGACCTAAGCAAGCTGAGGTGCAACTTAATCCGTTTTTGTTTCCAAATATCCGCCAGGATTTATTTACAGCTATGATGTTGCCTTTATTATCCAGCATTGCTATGTTTGCGGGAATTGAATCCTGAATAGCGGTTAACTGTAAAAGATATTCTTGCTGAAGTTCGTACGTTCTTTGCAGTTCAAACTGGGATTCTTTCTTAAATGTAATATCTGAAATGTTTCCAACCATCGTATCAGGTATCCCTTTGGAATCATATATAACAGTATGGTTATCAGCCAGCCATTTTACTTTTTTTTCCTTATCTTGATAGTTGTATTCTACATAAAAATTTTTTCTTTTTTTCCCGGGAGTTGTTTCTAACCAGTTGAAATGAGCTTTCAACTTGACTTTCTCGGTTTGTTCAAGCAACGGTGTGATAATGTTATGCTTCTTCCTGTAAAATACTTCGGGGGGGATGCCAAAGAGCTCTTTAGATGAAGGACTTACATAAATATAACGTGTATTTTTAAAGCTATATTCGTAAATTACGTTTTGGTTATTATTAAGTACTATGCTGTACTTATGTTCACTATCGGCAAGTCTTTGTTCGTTTAATGCTTTTTCGGTGTTATCAATAATATATCCAAGTAAATAATCATTTCCTGAAAGTATAATCTTTTCAGTCGTGATTATTACATTCCTTACATTGCCGGTATAAGTCCTAACGTTGAAATTAAATGTATTAAAATGTCTCTTCTTATAATCCTCTAATACCTTCTTTGTTTCTTTATTCTTAAGAACAAAACCGGCTTCTCTTGCTGTTCTGTTTATTACCTGCGCCTTTGTGCACTCAAAAAGCTTCAGAAAATTTCTGTTGACTTCAACATATTTCCTTGTTTTGAGGTCTAACAGGGCTTTTGCTACCGGGCTTGAATAAAATGCCGTAAAGAATGCTTCGTACTTTTTCTTTTCCAAAGTTATTGTATTTTTACCTTTTAACCTTTTTTCCATTGTACTCTTTTTTGCCATGAAGAAACTATCAGTTGATGATATCCAGAAAACGAGTTATGCTATGAGGATGAATATATGATTATTGATTATCTATATGTTAATATAGCTATTTGTATGCTTTTTTCATATAATTAAAATAACTACAAACTAACCTGCTTATTTTATTGATAGTTAGTACTTTAATGATTAATTTGCATTATGCAAAACATAATTTTAGGAGCCGATCACAGGGGATTTGCCCTCAAGGAAAAACTGAAAGTCTTACTTTCTAAGCAGTATAAAGTAATTGATGTTGGTACAAACTCAGAAGCCCCAGTTGACTATCCGGATATTGCTGAAGCTTTGGCAAAAGCAATTCAGGGCGGCACCGGAAACAAAGGAATAATAATCTGCGGCAGCGGTGTTGGCGCCTGCGTAGCTGCAAATAAATTCAGGGGAATCCGCGCAAGTATTTGCCATGATGTTTTTTCAGCGCACCAGGGTGTTGAAGATGATGACATGAATGTTATTTGCCTTGGCGGGGGAATAGTTGGTGAATCACTCGCAATAGAAGTGATACATACTTTTCTGAAGGCTGAATTCAAACCTGAAGAGAGATATATAAGAAGACTTGAGAAAGTAAAGAAGATAGAAGACTCGCAGAAGAATTGAAAAAATATTTATATCAATAATTGAAGTTACATTTTATGTTCATTGCCCTTTCAAGTATTTCAAGGTATGCCCGCTTGGATATTTCTATAGCCCCGAATTTTTCAAAGTGAGTTGTCATCATCTGTATATCGAACAATATATACTTATTGCTCTTAAGCAGTTCGTATAACTTCACAACGCATACTTTAGACGCGTTGTTTGCTTTGTAGAACATTGATTCCCCGAAGAACGCGCCTTTGTATGCAACCCCATATAATCCGCCGGCAAGTTTACCATCCTGCCATGCTTCTACTGAGTGAGCGTAACCCCTGTGATGAAGTTCAGTATATGCTGTCATTATAAGGCTGTTTATCCATGTACTGTCTCTTTTAGAGCATTCATAAATCACTTTTTCAAATGCTGTGTTGATCCTGATTTCAAAAGTATTTTTATTTATAACCTGTTTTAAAGACCTTGATATGTTTATGCAGCTTGATGGAAGTTCAACAGGCATAATTGCGCGCGGCGAAGCTTCGAACCAGGCAATAGTATTTTCATCTTCTCCCATCGGGAAAATACCCATTGCGTACCCGTTTATAACCTGGTGCCAGTGTAAAATATCATATCTGTTCTTGATTGAACGCAAAGGTATTATGCGTTTACTTCGATGGATGTGCGCAGGGCTATTTCTTCCAATACCGACTGAACAGATAAACACTTTTCCAGTTCACCGGCAATGACCGCTGCCCTGCCTTTGTTGTGAGCTTCAAGTGTAATTGATTCTGCCTTATCATAACCATATCCGGTTGCAAGCATCAACTGGCTAATTACTTCATCAAATTCATGATGCGCATCATTGAACAGGATAAGTGTAAACCCCTGTGTGGTTGTATCAATATCTACTGGTGATGTAATTTCTTCTGTTTGCTGCATTTATTAAATGTTTGATGAATTTAGAAGATCAAAATTCTCCTCTAAATCCGAAGATTCAAGTTCTTTGTTTATGTAACTGATTCTTTGAGGCTGCTCTGCTTTTCAATCCGCAATTCAAAATCCGCATTCCGCAATTTCTATGAATTCCATTCTTCGTTCTCATAATCATA
>Ga0138256_10009035_pt1 | contig 10456 bp, 11 predicted proteins | sample KNB2016incub_MG_FD_105486 | JGI IMG/M metagenome (GOLD analysis project Ga0138256, IMG submission 105486) | Active sludge microbial communities from wastewater in Klosterneuburg, Austria - KNB2014incub_MG | ecosystem: Engineered > WWTP > Activated sludge > Unclassified | place: Austria... | reverse complement strand
TATCCTTGCTTCTCAAAACGAATCACCATCATTTTAAAGAAACATCGAATACACTTCTAATATAAAAAAAATCAGTGTTATATTATGTAATCTCATGCATTTTGTTGGATCATTGCAGGAGTAGACATAATTCTTTATCAACAGTAACAATATAGTCTTTTTAGAAAGAATAGAGTTCCTGAAATTCCGTGGATTTATATTTTGGAAACGAACATAACAAAAAGTAAAAATAACTTAACCTTTCCAACATTTATCGTAGATCCAAGTCGTAGTGCACCTTGGATATTCGCGTTTATTATTTGGTTAACAGTCTCAGTATTTTTTTTAACACCACTGTGGTTTGAACCAACGCTTGCAATTCAAAATGATAATTACTGGAATATGAGTGAATATTTCCATTCATTGGGGCCTTACCCGTTCTCACATTTCGGTCCAGGTTTTCCATTCTTGATTTATTTGCTGCGGTCGATTGGTATCGATATGCTGGGTGTCGTTATTATCCAGAAAATAATAGTAGCATTTACCGGGATTGCCTTGTATCATCTCGGTCGAACTATTGGACTTAAACCGATTATCTCACTCTGCGCTGCAACAGCCTTTACGGTCTTTCCTGTTGTTCAGGCCTATTCCTCTATATTCGTTACGGAAACATTTTATTTGTTGTTTTCTAGCATCGGAGTAGCCATTATTTTTCGTCAAATTAAAAAGCACTCTGATCCTTCGTTAGTTTGGTTAATTTTAGGTTATAGTGCGCTAGGTATTGCAGCACTCGTCCGTGGTAATGCCGTGATGTTACTGATTGGATGCATAGTCATTGGATTGTTTACTACATTACCTAGGCATAAGATTCTCATAGCAGGAATTATTGCCATAATTCCTATATTGAGTTGGTCTGCACTGAATTGGCATTGGTATGGTCATTTTAAATTGTCCAGTTCAGGTGATGCAGCCGTTGCAACATCAATAATCGGTCCTGTCATGATTGAAAGAACTGGTATGGTGCAAAGGGCCGAACCGGAAATATGGTTTAGCTCTGATGAATTGAAACGATATGACAATCTTTTCGAGTTGTCCAACGATGCTCGTAAAATAGCTATTGACTATGCCATGAAGCATCCGTTGCCGGTGATTGTTGGCAACGTCAAAGGGTGGTTTCATGGTTTGCTTGGTCCGGGTGAAGCTAATTTCCGGTATCTTTTTGGTTCTCCATCATCCAATACATATACTGTTTTATCCTTTATGGTGCGTGGCGCACTTTTAATCGGCCTTATTGGTTTCTTTGTCATTGGGGGGTATCGACAGCAAACAGCGTTTGCAGTTTTTTTGTGCGTCATGTTGGCTGCTCATTTACTTACGGCAGGGGCAGCAGGCCATTCTCGCTTTGGTTATCCAATTGATGCTTTTTCAGTTTTAGCGCTTGCTTTTTTCCTACAACATTTGTTTTATCGAAAAAGTTAGAGTCAAATCCGGCTTGGCTCACTAACTAATCATGATGAAATCAATTAACAAGTTTCTGGTCAGTAAGCCTGAGTCATTTGGATTTGCGCAGTTACGCGAAAGATTAAACCCGTTACAGCAGCTTGGTTAAGGAAAATTTTAGCGGGCGAGTTTCCAATATTGAGGAACTAACCAAATCGATTGCATCAGCAAATCTGTTCCAAACAAATTCGGTCGATGAATCGTACTGCTACGTCTTAGTATTTTTAATCACCATTTCGACCAGAAATATGATGCTATTTTAACATTCTCAGTTGTTATGATCATTTAGAATCAGTGTGGTTGCAATAATATCAGGTGCTTATAGATTTATCAGAATCGACTAAGTAGTCATGAAGAAAATCTCCCTAATCAAGCAAGGTCGCTTGTAATCGTCTAGTAATACTGTGGCTTCATCACATTTTTATCTTCCATAAATAGAGCGTCGAATTGGAAAAATCATTCAGCTCTATGATTTCATCAGGAGCTACACCAGGAATTTGAAATGTATTACTGATCAATAAGCTGCCTGGGCGCATTTCCTTGCGTGCTTTGTGCCAGAGTGTTTCCATGGGTACAGGCGATAAATAGGCATATACCACATCATATTGAGAGAAATCTTGTTGCCAGAAATCGCCCCAGGAAATTTTGCAGGATGATGACGCAAAAATATTCCGTAGTTTACTAATCAAAAATGGTATAGGAGCGGCTTCAATGCCATAAAATAAACCATTTTTGTGGGCTTTTGCTAATCGACTGATCAATCCACCGCAACCACTACCCAGATCAAGAAACGAAAAGTGTTTGCGTTTGGGCAACCTTGATTTCAAGACTTTATTAACTTGTTGGCTGGAGAGATACAACGGTACACGAGTTTTATAGGTTTTACCATAAACTAGCATGAGGCAAATAAAAAGAAACAGGTACCAAAGCGGTGAGATGTTGAGTGCTAACGTAATGATAACTAGCGGCATAAAGCCTAGATGAATGAGTACCCACCATTTCGGCATACATAGATGATATGCCAGGAAACCGGCTAGAAGGCTTTGCGTTATGCTCCATTCGAATACACTCAGCTCAATGAAAGATTGCGTGATCACTAGAAAGCCTATCGCCATTAGAGAAATGATTTGAATCAACAGGGCGACGACTAAAAAATGCGGGCGTTTATGAATGATTGCTGAAATCATTTTATTCATGATAATTCAGATTGAATTAAGGTGTTTTTAACAATTCGATATTCGATCGCTCTTCCATGTCAACCTCAACAGCATCACCATCCATCGTGACCGCATTTACTGCTTTTTCGTTCATGACAACGATACTGATACGACGATTGATGGGATTGAATGCATCATTTTTATCAAATAATACTGCTGATGACAAGCCAACGACCTTGAGTACTTTGTCGGTATCCATGCCGCCAGCCACAAGCTCACGCCGTGAAGTGTTAGCCCGATCTGCTGATAATTCCCAATTGCTAAAGCCTTTGTCACCAGAAGGAAAAGGTTTCGCGTCAGTGTGTCCAGAAAGACTGATTTTGTTAGGAACATCATTTAACATTTTACCGATCTCACGTAAAATGGTTTTGGTATAAGGTTGTAGCTCAGCTTTGCCGAGTGCAAACATTGGTCGATTTTGTTCATCGACAATCTGAATTCTTAAGCCATCGGTTGTGATATCGAGTAATAGCTGGTTTTCAAATTTTTTTAGTGAAGGATTGGCTTCTATGGCTTGTTCAATTTTCTTTTTTAAACCTTCCAGTCGAATACGCTCCGCGCGTTCTCGAAGTACTTTTTTGGTTTTCTCATCAACTTTTTCCTCTTTAACAACACCTTTCAGAACTTGACCTTCCTGACGGGTAAAGTCTTCACCGCCTCCTACAAGTATGCTGTCAGTATTGGCAACAGACGATCCCCCTGATAAAGCAACTTTAAGGGGTGTTTTAAAATATTCCGAGATACCTTCCAGTTTTGCTTTGGTGCTTGATCCTAATAGCCACATGAGTAGAAAGAACGCCATCATTGCGGTTACGAAGTCGGCATAAGCAATTTTCCATGCACCTCCGTGGTGTCCACCCGCAACTTTCTTAATTCGTTTTATGACAATAGGTCGTTGCGCTAGATCCTCACCCATATTGCGTTCTCTTAAGTTAGGTAATTATTTAAGTAGGTTTATTTTGCTTTACTTTGTTTAACATGTTCTTCGAGCTCGGCAAAAGAAGGCCTTTCAGTGGTAAACAATACTTTTCGACCAAATTCCACAGCTAAAACAGGAGAATAGCCATTTAAATTGGCAAGCAGGGTAATTTTGATACACTCGAACATTTTGCTGGATTCGTGTAAATTATGTTCAAGCTTGCCTGATAACGGAGATACAAACCCATAAGCAAGCAGAATTCCTAAGAATGTACCGACCAGCGCTGCTGCAATCAAAATCCCTAATTCGGCGGGTGGTAAATGAACAGATTCCATGGTATGTACCACTCCCATTACTGCTGCAACAATGCCAAATGCGGGTAATCCATCACCAAGCTTCGCGATGGTGTGTATGGGGACTTCTCCTTCCTGATGATGTGTTTCTAATTCGCTATCCATGAGATTTTCGATTTCTAATGAATTAAGGTTGCCACCAACCATTAAGCGAAGGTAGTCGGTAATGAATTCCGTGATGTGATGATCAGCCAAAATACCCGGGTATTTTGTAAAGATGGGGCTATTGTTAGGATCGTCGACATCGCCCTCAATAGACATCAATCCTTCCTTACGAATCTTGCCAAGGATTTCGTAGAGTAATGTCATTAATTCCATATATAGTGATTTGGTAAATTTGGAACCTTTAAAAACAGTGGGAAGAGCTTTCAGCGTTGCCTTAAGCGCTTTGCTGGAATTACCAACCACAAACGCACCAACCGCTCCCCCGCCAATCATTAAAACTTCAACGGGTTGCCATAATGAAGCCAGATGGCCACCTGCCAAAGCAAAACCACCAAATACAGAAATGATAATGATGATGTATCCAACAATAACAAGCATTGTGCTGACTCCCAGAAAGATAACGGTGTAATCTTTGATGATCGACTCTGGATTGAGAAGGTAGCATATCGCTATGTTGTTTATTTTTAGAGATAAGGCTAATTTATACCGTGATTTTCGAATTTTATATTTCTAAACAGTGCAAATTCCAGGTGAGACAAGGAATACAAGAAGAAACCAATGCTTTTAATTTTTTTGTGTGGTAGTTCATCATTCAGTTTTTATTCATGTTGGCTAGCGTAAATTGGCGCTATCAGAAATTATTCTGAATTTATCAACTGAAAGGAGACATGCAATGAAAACCACAAAAACAACGTTCGCTCGTGTCTTTGCTATGCTATTACTTGCCTTTGTTTTAGCAGCGCCTACATTAGCGCAAGCGGGTAGAGGGCATCATCATCACGGTCATCATGAACATCATCAAGGTCATCGACATCATGGCCATCATCACGGGCACCATCATAGCCATCATTTAAATGGATATATGATGTACAACCAACCACGTATTCAATACCGTTCCTACTACCCACAACCGAGCTATAATTACTATCCAGCCCCGATTTATATTCAACCCTCAATGTTGGGTATTAGTACCGGAGGTGCGACCTTTATGATAGGTTTCTGAGTTAACTAGACAAGCTGGTAGCAAGCACCCATGCTGTTTTCGTTACCGGCTTGGTTTCTATAATTCATATGGAATATGTGACATGAATAGATGGCAAGAAATAGTGACTATACTGATTGTTTTGATAACACCAGTTACGCAAACAATAGCCCAATCCAATCACACAATACGTTATTATCAAGCCGGAAGCGACCATACTATCGCTACAGTAGGGATTACCGAGCAAAAAGCGATTGCAATTGCTCAGCAAAATTTTAATGGACGTGTGTTGGCAATCAATCATTCCAAAAATACTTATCGGATAAAAATGCTTAGCCGAAACGGTACTGTGCATATAATTCTGATTAATGCTGTCGACGGCGCGATTATGTCGACTCATTAACTGAGTAATGAATAACGTTTTCCATATGCAATTCAACGATCATTTCAATCGATACTAATTTCACGGATTAAGTTATGCGTATTCTAGTCATTGAAGATGAAATCAAACTGCAACAGCAGATTCGTCAACAACTGGAGTCGGCTGGTTATATGGTGGATACTTGCAGTGATGGTAGCGAAGGATTATTTTTTGCCAGAGAATATCCTTTAGATGTTGCAATTATTGATATTGGCTTACCAGGTAAATCAGGATTGGAAATCATTAAAGCGTTGCGCGAACAAGGCAACTTATTACCTATTCTAATTTTAACTGCGCGTAGCAGTTGGCAAGATAAAGTGCAGGGATTGGAAGTAGGCGCTGACGATTATTTGACTAAACCGTTTCAAATGGAAGAATTGCAAGCGCGAGTGAAGGCCTTGTTGCGACGCTCGACCGGTATTCCGCATATTCAGTTGAATTGTGGTCCAATTGTTATTGATGTCGCATCGCAGTCAGTGACTGTGAATGACAAACCGATTGAACTTACATCATTTGAATATCGTATGTTGGAAGAATTGGTGCGTCATCATGGTGAAGTACTTTCTAAGCAATTACTCACAGATTATCTTTATCCGCACGATGAAGACCGTGACAGCAATGTATTAGAAGTTATGGTCGGACGCTTGCGTCGCAAACTGGATCCGGATGGTTCGCTAAATCCGATTGAAACACTGCGTGGCCGCGGTTATCGTTTTACTTTCGATTGTAATAAATTACGATGATATCTTTAAGCCAGCGCGTTCTATTTAGCGCTACTCTGGTATTGCTAGCATTTATGATTGGGATTGCATTGACATTGGATCGTGCATTTTATGATAGTGCGCGTTTAGGTGTACAAGACCGTTTATTTGCAAAATTATTGATGCTGATGGGTGATGCAGAAGTTGATGATACGGGCGTATTAGATTTAGAAACCAACTTGATTGATGCAGAACTAGGGCATGTGAATTCTGATACCTACGGATTTGTAATCGATCAAGCAGGAGCAATATTGTGGCGCTCCACTTCATCGCTGAATGAAAACATTCCGGCCATCTCTCCTCTAGACAAAGGGACAAAAGTATTTGAACAATTGATGCTCGGCGATCAAACCTATTTTATCTATCGCTATGCAGTGACTTGGGAAATGCCTGCTGGGGAGTATCCATTGACGTTTGTCGTTGTTACCAATACGACATTATTTGATGCACAGATTACGCAATATCGTGAGGATTTATGGGGGTGGCTGATTGCCTTGATTGCCTTATTGCTGTTTATGCAAATGTTGGCGTTACGTTGGGGGTTGAAGCCATTGCGAAACGTTTCAATGGAGCTTGCTGCGATAGAATCGGGTGCGCAAGAAAGCTTGAAAGGGAATTACCCAAGCGAATTAAAATTGTTAACAGATAATATTAATTCTTTAATTAATCACGAACACAAGCAGCAAAAACGTTACCGTAATGGTTTGGCTGATTTGGCGCATAGCCTTAAAACGCCACTTGCAGTACTACAGGGTGCTGTAAATTGTGAAGAAGATGAAGTGTCTCGGCGCAAAATTATCCATGAACAGATTGATCGCATGGACAACATTATCCAATACCAATTGCGCCGTGCAGTTACGGCAGGAAGTTCCACGGGGATGGCGTTAGTACTACTAAAACCCATGGTGGATAGAATTATCAATACAGTGCAAAAAGCATATCGCACAAAGCAGCCGGAAATAGTCGTTCAGATGGATGATGTTGTTGGCGTACGCATCGACGAAGGAGATTTAATGGAATTACTTGGGAATTTGATTGACAATGCCTTTAAATGGTGTCGTAACAGTATTCAAGTTTGCGCAGAATGCCGAGATAATCAGGTAGTAATCCAAGTAAAAGATGACGGCCCTGGTATTCCATCACAGGAAGCCGATAGAATTTTGGAACGCTGTGTTCGCGCCGATCAATCTACTCCTGGGCATGGTATCGGATTGGCCATTGTACACGACATTATTCAAGCTTATGGTGGGGAAATGGCCATAGCAAATAATCCAGCAGGTGGCGCTTGCGTTGCATTGTACTTAAAGAAAAATAAATAATAACCCAGAAAAGCCTTCGTCAATTGCTATCTTGAGTCAGGAACTTCAGAGTGAAGTTCACAATTTGCATAATTTACTCGCCAAATGCATTTTGAATCCAGTCAATCTTTTGCCCATTAATACCGCTGAGTAAAATGACATCAAAACGGCAGGGTGGATCGTTGTCGATCTCTGCCAAATAGTGACGGGCAGTGCGGAGTAGTTTGGCTTGTTTTGTCGGTGTGATGCTGGAAGCTGCGCCACCGAAAGTGTCTCGTGTACGCATGCGGACTTCAACAAAAACCAAAGTGTTGTTATCCTGCATGATCAAATCAATTTCACCAAAGCGGCAGCGATAATTTTGTGTAATCAGAATTAATGAGAGCTGCTGTAAATAGGCTGCCGCGATTTTTTCAGCTTCATGGCCGTTCATGGTTCCGATTGCGGTGCTACTGAAGCTGGGATTGTTCGTTGTATATCCAGTAGTTGTACTTGACCCTGTATAAATTGTGCTGAGACGGGTTCGCGAATGAATTGGTTGGCCGGTGCTGCACGCACAAACCCCGTGACGCCGTCAAAGCTGATTTCATTGATAAACAATGGGTCGAGTAAATGTGTCATCAAGCGAAATGCATCGATTCCTAATGCATACAAACGTTCCATATCCATATTTTTAATGGTGCGATTCTGGCGATAGGCCATTACGGCTGGATGGTCGAATTGCAATAACCACGGCATATCAACAAAGCGAATTTCATTCAGATCATTGTTGAGTAGGGTGTTATCATTGCCAGTGTAAACTTGAGAGGTGGCAAAAATCGGTACATCTGTCGCAATGTAAGGTCGCACGATACGTGCTTTATCTGCACCCAAAGCAAGAAAAACCAATTGATTGTCGTTGCTGCTCAATTTCTTCAATTGCGGTAATTGCTGCTGGTCATCAGCATGACGAAAAAATGCTAAAGCGCCACCTTCATGCTGCCAGCGTTCACTAAAGGCTGCTTGCAGACGTTTCGACAAGCCACTGTTGTCGCCAATTATTAAAGCTTGTGTTTTTCCACTGTCACGTGCCAGTTGCGCAACTTGGCTCGCTTCAGCTTCCATTTGCAAACCAAACAAAAACAGTTGGGTGGGTATTGCAGTAGTATTATCAACCGTATTCAAGGCCAGAGTCGGCACTGTTACACGTTGACTCGATGCAATTGCAGCAACGCCGTCCCGAGTCAGTGGGCCCACCACAAATTCAGCACCTGCATCCAATGCTTCGTGGTAGGTCAGAAGAATATCCAGCGGATCATCACCGGTTGAATAAATACGGATAACGAGTTGCAACGGTTCTTCGCGCATCGTGGCAGCAATAAAGCCTGCTTTGACTTGATCTGCCGCTTCACTAAAGGCGGGTGATTCCAACGGTAAAATGAGTGCAATGTGCGGTGTTTTTACTGATTCAGAAACATCTCCTTGATAAGGAGGCTGGTTAAAATAAGTATCGGTAGTCGCTGATGCGAGATTGCCGGATAATGCCAGCGTTATGATCAAAACAAGAGTGAATATACGCGGCACCCAAAGTATGCTAGGAAAAAGCGCATTATATGTAGTGGCCACGCCAATCGGGAATCTGAATGATATCAGTTTACGTGCATTGGACATATTGAAAACAGTCGATGTGGTTGCGGTTGAACATATACAAAATTCTAAATATTTATTAATGACACATGGTATTTCAGTACCATTGATCAGTTTGCATCAACATAATGAAGTTGAGGTAACAAATAAGATATTAACACTATTAGCAGAAGGCAAGAATGTGGCATTGATAACCGATGCTGGAACACCAGCAATTTCTGATCCAGGTGCAATTTTGGTTCAGCAAATTCGTGCAAAAGGTTATCCGGTTATTCCCATTCCAGGTGCGAATGCTGCAATTTGTGCGTTATCGGCGGCGGGTATCACAGACCCACATTTTTTCTTTTATGGTTTTTTGCCAACAAAATCGATGGCGCGCCAGCGTGAATTGGTCAAATTTAAGTCACAGTCATATCCTGCAATATTTTATGAGGCGCCGCACCGGATTATCGAATGTATTGAAGACATGATCGAAGTCTTCGGTGCAAACCGCACGCTGACGCTTGCGCGTGAGTTGACCAAAGTATTTGAGACGATCCACGTAAGTTCATTGGTAGAAACCCTAAGTTGGCTCAAATCAGATAGCTATCAACAAAAAGGCGAATTCGTCCTAATACTATCTGGTACTGAGAAAAACGACAAATCGCAAGTGAGCGAACAAGCACACGATACCTTGAAATACTTATTGGCTGAGTTACCGCTTAAACAAGCCGTAAAACTTGCAACAGCAATTACTGGCGAGAATAAGAATACGCTGTATCAACTTGCATTACGTTTGAAACAATCCAATCAATCAGAATGAATCAGGAATAAAGTGGGAAGTCCACGCGCTAAGTTATAATTGATTATTTCGATTATTCGAGGGATTTCCTTTGTCATCCTTTTTAACGCATCTTACGATTACTCGCCCGGATGACTGGCATTTGCATTTGCGTGATGGTGAACAACTAAAAGACGTGTTGCCGTACACCGCGCGGCAGTTTGCGCGCGCTATCATCATGCCGAATCTACGTGCTCCGGTGGTTACTACCGAGATGGCGCAAGCGTATTACACTCGTGTCGTATCGGCGCTGCCTGAAGAGTTGCGAGGCCAGTTCCAACCGCTGATGACCCTATATTTGACCGATAACACGCAGCCATCAGAAATTGTGCGCGCAAAAAACAGCGGCATTGTGCAGGCGGTAAAATTGTATCCAGCTGGAGCGACAACCCATTCTGATGCGGGGGTCACTGAT
>Ga0138256_10009034_pt1 | contig 10458 bp, 6 predicted proteins | sample KNB2016incub_MG_FD_105486 | JGI IMG/M metagenome (GOLD analysis project Ga0138256, IMG submission 105486) | Active sludge microbial communities from wastewater in Klosterneuburg, Austria - KNB2014incub_MG | ecosystem: Engineered > WWTP > Activated sludge > Unclassified | place: Austria... | reverse complement strand
CGTTCAAAACTCACATCGGTTTTGTCTGCAATGATGAGCGCGAGTGTGGATGAGCCGAGATGGGCAAAGCCAGTTTGCATTGAGGCGAACTCCACCTCGTGAAAGACAATGACTTCCATCACGCCCAAAAAATGCTCAAAGACCTGCGGGTCGGAATCATAATTCTCTAAAATTTGCGAGGCGATGTAAATGCCAAATAGACCATGCAGCTTGCGGCCAATCAAGTTGCCCATGTCATGCAGCAAACCGCCAATCACCAGCTCGCGGTCTTTTTTGTCGGTGCTGGGGATGGGGTCACGCTGGCGCAAAAGCTTGAGCGCGTTCAAGGTCACGGTAGACACGTGCAGCTTGCCATGCGCGTTAAACCCGGTCGGGGTTTCGCTGTCCAGCGCAATTTGCTGCAAGTCCATCACAAACCCCAAATGGTCAAGCAGGTATGCATACAAATCATCTGTGCCCAAATTCATCAACGCGTTAAAGTCAAATTTAAGCCGCAGTTTGGATTCTGGCGTGAGCAGCTTCTGAATGGCCGCATCTTCCACGTGATTGCGGCGTAAAAAGCCAAGCATTCGCTCTCCGGTTTCTGCCCGGCGCAAAACGTGACCGTTGCTCACCTGTTCTCGCGCGAAAACAATAAATTTTTCCGGCAGGTGAAACTGCGGATATCGTTGTTTTAGCGCGTCCAGAATCTTATCCATGACCCAAAGATGTGAGTATAATCGTTAAAGGTTTTGAGTCCCTGTAGCTCAATGGATAGAGTGTCGGCCTCCGAAGCCGCAGGTCGCAGTTCGAGTCTGCGCAGGGACATGCCCAGGCGCCTGGCGCGCTTTGCCCAATTTGTTGGGACGCGCGCCGGGCGCTGAATATTATGCTCTACCTCTTTCATGGTCCAAACACCCTTAACCGCGATGAAGATATTGCGCGGATGAAAGCCGGTCTGGGTGATGAGACCGTCATCTCGCTCAACTTTACTGCGCTGGATGCAATCGCCACGTTCAAAGAGATTCAAGCCGCCTGCGATGCGATGCCATTTTTGGCAGACCGGCGCATGATTGTGGTGCGTGGCTGGCTGGGCAAGGCAGGGCAGGGGCGCAAAAAAAACGCGAAGGAATCTGAGAACGACCCGATATCGCAATTGGCGAAGTATTTGGAGGAATTGTCGGACACCACCGAGTTGATTTTGGCCGAAGATGGTGTTTTGCCCGACGCGCATCCCATCAGCAAAGCCACCGCCGCGTTGAAAAAAAACAACCGCGCCGAGGTGAAATTATTTGAGTTGCCAGCCGACCCGGTGAAATGGGCGATTGAACGCGCCAAGGCAAAAGGCGGCATATTGGGCCGCGAGGCGGCGGTGGCTCTCACCACAAAATTGAACCGCGGCAACAAAAACGACCGCGATCATTTTGACGAGGATAGCCGGATGTATTTGCTCAAGCTGGATACCGAGTTGGAGAAGCTGGTGTCTTTTGCCAATGGCCGCGAAGTGACCGCGCGAGATGTTGAGGCGCTGGTGGCGGGCGAGGATTCGGCGGATATTTTCAAATTTGTAGATGCCATCAGCCAAAAAGAAACCGGCGCGGCCATGAGCGAAATGCGCATGATTTTGGCGCGTGGCGAGTTCCCGCTGATTGTGCTCACGCACATTGCGCGGCAAACGCGGCTGCTCATTCAGGCCAAAGAAAATGCCAAACTCACGCCAGATGCGTTCGCGCAGGCGATTGGGGTGCATCCATTTGTGGCGAAGAAAGCCATGCAGCAGGCTGGGCGTTTTAGTATGCCTCAGTTGGAACGGGCGCACATCGCCTGCATGGAGGCTGATGTCGCCATCAAAACAGGCCAAATGGAAGATGTGGCCGCGCTTGAGATTTTGGTGGCGGAGTTTTGCAGTTGAAAGAGCCTGAAAGTCTTGCCTGACAGTAATCAGGGTGAGACCTTCAGGCTCTTCCCTTTTGTTTATTTGACCGCTAGCGGCGCATACAGCTCGTTCGCGTATTGCTTCAGCATTCTGCGGGTGCTGAATGCCGGGGCGCACGTGGCGATGGATTCCTTCATCGCTTCAATCCAGTCGTGCGGCACACCGTGATCGTCCTGGTCGTAATACATCGGCACAAGGCTGTTCTCCAACGTGGAATACAACGATTCGGCGTCGGCTTCGTCTTGCGCCTCCAAATCGGTGTAATCCTGCTCGGTGCCAATGGCCCAGCCGTTCTTTCCGTTAAACGCCTCCGGCCACCAGCCATCCAACACGCTAAAGTTCAGCGCGCCGTTCAGGGCGGCCTTCATGCCGCTGGTGCCGCTGGCCTCATACGGGCGGCGCGGCGTGTTCATCCACACATCCACACCCTGCACCAGCGCGCGGGCGACGGTCATATCGTAGTCCTCGATAAACACCAGCCGCCCGCCCGTGTCGGCGTTCTTGATCATGCGATACAAATCCTGAATCAGCCGCTTGCCCGGCTCATCGTTCGGGTGAGATTTGCCCGCGTAGATGATCTGCACCGGCATGGCCGCGTTGTTAATGATTTTGAGCAGGCGATCCACATCCCGCAAAATCATGGTGGCGCGTTTGTAGGTTGGGAATCGCCGCGCAAAGCCCAGCGTCAGCATGTTCGGGTCAATGAGCACGCCGCTGGCAACCGTTTGCACCGGGTGCACGCGATGGGTGAGCCACTTGCTGCGCGCCCGCTCCACCATGAAGTTTTGCAGGCGGCGCTTGTAATGTTTGTGAACTTCCCAAAGCTCAATATCCGGTATCTCGTAAACCTTCTTCCACATCTCAACGTCATCAATGCGGTTCTGCCAGTCGCGGCCCAGATACTCGTTATACAAATTCCGCATTCGCCGCGCAATCCAGGTGGGCGCGTGAATGCCATTTGTCACATAGCTGATGGGCGGCGGGAGGTCTTCGTCGCGCCCAACAAACATCCACTTCCACATTTCGTTGGCAACCTTGCCATGCAGCTTGCTCACGCCGTTGGCTTTGCCCGCCATGCGCAAGGCCAGCACGGTCATGCCGTAATTGCCCTCGTGCAGCGCAAGATTCATAAACTCCTCGCGGCTCATCTTGAGTTCATCCCAAAAGCCGTTCAGTTGGCGCTCAATCTGCCACACCGCAAACTGGTCGTTGCCAGCGGGCACGGGCGTGTGGGTGGTAAACACGGTGCTCTTGCGGATGTGCTCCTGAGCCTCGTTGATATTCATCCCTTCGTTTTGCACCAGTTCACGCGCTCGCTCCAGCGTGCTGAAGGCCGGGTGTCCTTCGTTCATGTGCCACACGGCGGGGTCGTAACCCATCTCACGGATGGCTTTTACGCCGCCCATGCCCAGCAAAATTTCTTGCGCAATGCGCGTCTCTGGGTCGGGGTTATACAGGCGCATGGTCAACGCCCGCACCGATTGCGAATTCTCCGGCAAGTTGGTGTCAATCAAATACAGCGGCACGCGGCCCACCTGCGCCTTCCACAAGTGAAAGAAAAATTCGCGGTGCCCAACTTCCAGTTTAAGCGTGAGTGGCTTTTTATCCTTGCCAAGCACGCGCGTCACCGGCATGTCATCAAAATTGTTGGGCGGGTAATCCGCTTCTTGCCAGCCGTCCTCAGAAATCCGCTGGGTGAAATAGCCCAACAGATAGAGGAAGCCCATGCCCACCATCGGTATGCCCAGATCGCTGGCTTCTTTCAAGTGATCGCCCGCCAAAATGCCAAGGCCGCCTGCATACAGCGGCAGCACCGCGTTCAGGCCAAACTCGAAAGACATATACGCCACCGGCCCGCTCCACTCGCCATACGTTTCGTGAAACCAGGTGCCGTTGTTTTTGCTGTCTGGTTTGGCGGTGGCTTTGCGCATATACGCGCTCAACTCGGCAATCACGCCATCGTAAGCATCCAAAAATTCTTTGTCTTTGTATGCGGCGATGAGTTTGTCGCGCTGCACGCGCTTGAGAAACTTGACAGGGTTCCCGTATGTTTGTTGCCACAACACGGGGTCAATGTGCATGTATAGCCGCCATGCCTCTGGGTGCCATGTCCACCACAGATTGTAGGCCAGCTCGCCCAGCCGGTTCACGCGCTTTGGCAGCGAGCTGACCAATGATTCAACTTCTAACTCTTTCATAATCAATCGTATCTCTCCTTAAATCAGTTGAGCCAACTTTTGGTCAACCCGCGCAATTCTACATGCCCCGTGATTGCAAAGCCAAATTTGCGCTTTGGGTGAGTGTTTATGTAATTCCGAGCAGGAAATTTTTGCCTGCCCATACTTTGCACTTAGAATTGCCCCATGCTTTCGGAGTCGTTCCTCAAATCGCTGGTGGGATTGCGCCTCGCGTCAACGCGGCGTCAACGCGGCGCGTTGATGGGTGAGCGCCGAAGCGCGCGGCGCGGTCGCTCGATTGAGTTTGCCGATTACCGCAATTACACCCCTGGCGACGACCCGCGCCGCGTGGACTGGAACATTTACGCCCGTCACGAAAAGGCTTACATTAAATTATTTGAGGATGAAGAAGACACCGCCGTGAGTATTTTGCTGGATGTGAGCAAATCTATGCGCTGGATGGCCGAAGATGAGACCGCGCCGCAAAAGATGGAGCGCGCCGCGGAGATTGCGCTCTCTCTGGCTTTCATCGCCCTGTCTGGCGGCGACCGTTTGGTGATGGAGTTGAGCAGCGGCGCGCGCATTGGCCCCCGGCGCGGCGCGGGCGCGATGGCGCATTTTGCCAGCGCGGTCTCGCGCGAGCTGGCCCGCGCAGACGCGACCTCAATGCCCATCAACACGTGGTTGCGCCGTTACGCCGCCACATCGCCGCCCGGCATGTGCTTTGTTGTGTCCGACCTTTTGGATGAAACCGGATACCAGGACGGTCTCAACGTCCTCGCCACCAGCCGGGCCGAGGTGAGCGTGGTGCAAACACTTTGCCCCGATGAACTTGCGCCGCGTTTTGAGGGCGATGTGCGCTTGAAAGATGTGGAGACCGGCGCCGCCCGCGATTTGAGCATGGATAACGCCACGTTGCGCGATTACGCCCAGCGCCTCAAGATTTTTACCGATGAAGCCCAGGCGTTTTGCCAGCGGCGCGGCGGGCGATATTTTCTCGCGGACACGTCCCAATCTACCGGCGATATTGTGGCCCGCGACTTGCGCCGGCAGGGGTGGATTGTGTAACGCGTAGCGCCCGGAGCGTTCCGGGCGCCAAGAAACATGAACATCCTCAACCCTCTCGCCCTTTTGTTTGCGCTGCTGGCCGTGCCAATTGTGCTGCTTTACCTGCTGCGTTTGCAGCGGCGCGAACAAAGCGTATCCAGCACGCTGCTTTGGCGGCAATCCACGCTAGACCGCGAAGCAAACGCCCTCTGGCAAAAGTTGCGCCCCAACATTTTGTTGTTTTTGCAATTGCTCACCCTGGCGTTTTTGGTGTTCGCGCTCATTCGGCCATACATCAACCAGCCGGGCCAAACCCCGGCCCGCACAATTGTTTTGTTAGACGCCTCGGCCTCGATGTTGGCCGAAGATGTGCCGCCCACGCGCTTTTCCGCCGCAAAAAAACAGGTGAGCAACCTGATTGACGACCTTGGCGCAAACGACCAGCTTGCCCTCATTTTGATGGGCGCATCGCCCCGTGCGTTGAGTGGTTTTAGCGCCAGCAAAGCCGAGCTGGCCGCCGCGCTTGATGCCGCCCAGCCCGCGCTGGAAGCCGCAAACTGGGGCGCGGCCATCTCGTTGGCGCAGGCCATCGCGCAGGGGGATGAGAACACGGCTTTTGTCGTTGTGAGCGATGGCGCAAACGCCGATGACGCGAAACTCCTCACCGGCAATGTTAAATTTATTCCGGTGGGCGCAAACGGCGAAAATGTTTTTATCAGCGCGTTCACTGTGCGCCGAACCGTGCGCGGGCTGGCCGCATTTGTGCGCGTGAACAACTCTGGCAAGAGCGCGGCCAGTGTGCTGGTTTCGCTCCGTTCTGGTGATGCCTTGCTGGACGCGCGCACGCTGGATGTTCCCGCGGCTGGCTCGGCCACATGGACGCAGAACGACCTTGATCCCGCGCTGCCCCATCTGACCGCGCGAATTGACCAAACCCCAAACGCCGCCCAGGATAATCTTGCCGCCGATGACGCCGCATATGCCATCAACCCGGTGACCAGCATACGCCGCGCGTTGCTGGTCACGCGAGGCAACCGCTTTTTGGAGCAAGCCCTTGGCGCGTTGCCGGGGCTGCAGGTCACGCGCGTGGTGCCATCGGTGGATGGGTTGACCGCCGGGCAAGATTTGTCTGGCGCGGTCTACGATTTGATTGTGCTGGATAACATCACCGCCACGCTGCCATCCAACGCAAATGTGTTGATGATTGGGGCGGGGGCGCAGTTTAGCAGCACGGGCGTGTTTAGCAACACAGGCTTTGTCCGCGCCGAGGCAAGCCCCATCGCCCAGAATGTGGATTGGCGCGGCGTAAATGTGCTGGAAGCGCAACATCTTGCGCCACCCGCATGGTTGCAGCCGGTCATTCAGGCGCAGGGTGGGGGGCTGGTTTTTGCGGGGGATGGCGCATCCGCCGGGCTTGGCCGCGTGGTCGCCCTTCCGTTTGATCTGTTCAAAAGCGACCTGCCCTTGCAAATTGCGTTTCCGGTTTTGGTGGCTAATTCGGTGGATTGGCTTTCGCCCGCGCAAGGTCTTGCGCTGCCAGCCAGCGTCAAACCGGGCGAGGTGATCGCCTTGCCCGGCGGGTCTCAGGTTGTTTTGCCCGCAGGCGCAAGCATGGCCGCGCCAGATGGCGTTTTTGCCGATACGGCTCAGCCGGGCATTTACGCCGTGCAAACCCCGCGCGGGCGGGGCTACTTTGCGGTTAATTTTTTGGATGCGCGCGAGTCTGACACGACGCCACAACCCAACTTGCAATTTGCCAACGCCAACGCGCAAACGCAAACCGCGCAAGGCTTGTCTCAGCGCGAGTTGTGGAACATCCTCGCCGCCCTCGCGCTTGTTTTATTGACGATTGAGTGGTGGGTCTACCAGCGAGGGTTGAGGACGCGCAAAGCCTAAAGGTCTCGCAGACTTTTAGGCTTTAAGAAAATTGTTCCCTGAGCGCCAGCGCTTTTTTGCGGGCATCCTCGGCAAAATTCATCGTGCGGCTGGCATACAAAATCTCCGCGCCAACCGCGCACAGCGGGCGCAAGCCGTCTCTTAGGGTCGTGTGCGTTTTTGCAAACGCGCGGGTGGCCGATGGGTGAGCCGCGGCATTCATCACCAGCCAGGGCGTGCTCAGGTCAAACGAGAGCAAAGATTCCGGCTTGGCCGCAGATACCCATCCGCCATATTCCTTGACGCCTTTATCCGAGATGGTTCCGGCTGGATAAAAATAAAATTGATTCGCATAGGCATTATTTTTATCCAAACTAGACCTAAAAAAGCTAATACCTAAAGTCAAGGCATCACATTTCATTTGCTCAAACACGCCGCGCAAAAAATACGATCCTGCTTCAATTTCGCCCAGCCGCGCATCACAAATGAGGGGCAGATCATGTGGCACAGCCCGCACAATGCGTTCCAGCGCCACCATCCCCGCCGCACCTTCGGCCAAATAATACGCAGGATTGATGACATACCCGCACACCACATCTTGCGTCGCTTCAATAATCGCCCGCGCAAACGGCAACATCGGCTCATCGTATTGCTGGATGGAGATTGGCGAGTTCGCGGGCACAATATCCAGGCTTACGCACAAACAAGAGTTGTTTTTGCGCTGGGCGGCAAGGGCTTTTTCTCGGAAGGTCATGGTTTTGTTAGGACGATGGACGATTGATCGTCTATGGTCTATCGTCCATCGTCTAGTTTGGTAAATAATAGCTCACGATTATTCCCCCCGAAAACGTTTTTTGCTCCACCAGCGTGTAGCCTTTAACTTGCGAGAATTCATCAACAATTTTTTGTTTCCACACATTTTTATTTTGCATATCGTTGGTGGCATACAAGGGTGAATCAGATGAGATTTTGATCGTGGTGATTTGCGCGCCCGGGTTAGCCAACGCCCACGCCTGCACCCGCTGAATATCCGTTCCATCGCCGGGTGGGGCATCATATTGGATGGGTTTTCCGCTTTGCGCAAACGCCGCCACCGGGCGCAAACGCCACTCAAAATACGGCGGCCCCAGCTCGCCAAACGTCCCAATGATGAGCAGCGGGCGCTCTGGCTTTTGCCAGACGTAAATCTGGTCGGCGGCCCCGCGCAAGCCAAAAGCCACATCCCCCGCCCAAACCGGTTGCAGGCGTGGCAGCCATGTTACCCAGCCAACCAGCGTGAGAATTGCCAGCAAAACAATCAGGCTGATGTGAGCGGTCTGGCTTTTGCGCCATTGCCCGACATCTTGCCAAAGCTGCGCCGCGCCAATGCCCGCCAAAAGCCACAACGATGGAAATATCGGCGTGATGTAACGCGGCGCTTTGAGTTGGTGAATTGTGGCAAGCGCAAAACCAATCGCAAAAAATAACGCCAACAAACGCGCACCCGCGCTTCTCACACGCACAACCGCGTAGCCCGCGCTCAACAAGGCCAGCGCCGCCAGCCAAGGCGATGGCATCAGCCAATCTGCCGCAACGCGAACGTAAAACAAAAGGTTTTGCTCGCTCCAAAATGGGTAGCCCGAATCCTCATTGGACACAAAAAACGCAAAATCGCGCCACTTGATCTCGGTCTTAACCACATCTTGCGCGCCAAAAAACCAGAACAACACGCCCGCGATGAGCGGCAGATACAAGACAAAAAAAGTAATCGCAAGCCGCCCGGCGCTTTCCTCTTTCTCGCGCCACAAACGAACGCGCTCGGCCACATCCACCAAACCGATGGCCGCCAACGCAAACGCCGCATAGTTGTATTTGGTGAGAAACAGACAAAACAACCCCGCGCCCGTGAGCGCAAACCAAAATGCGCCACGTTTCTTGAGGGCGTGCAGAAAGACTGCAAAGACGCAAAAAACGACAAACGCCACCGGTGTCTCCTGCATGGCCCAGCTTGCGGTAAACAGCCAGCCCGGCGCAGTGAGCGAGATCAGCCCGCCAACCAGCGCGGCAATGGGCGCGAGGCGGCGATCAATCTGCCACGCCAGCACACACCCCATCAGCAAAGTGAGCACGAGCATGGCGTAAGCAAACAATCTTGCGCCGTTGTCTGTTACGCCAAACAAAGCCAAAAACGGCGCCTGCAAATACGAGAACCCCGGCGGCCAAAGCGTTTGCATGTTGGTGTTCACCCAAAGCTCATGCCAATCCAGCCGCGTGATATCTCGCAAAATGTAATATCCCTCAAGGCTGTGCGCGGCCTCGTCAAAATTCAGCGGCGGCGCGGGCAAAATCAGCCGCGCATACACCTCGCGGCCAACGACCAGCGAGAGTAAAACGAGGATAAGCGCAGCCACGCTCATCCGCAACCCATTACTTTGCACTTTCAACTTTCCGCTTTGCACTTGGTTAGTATACTGGCCGCAGATGTTTAGTTCGCGCCCGCGCCTGCTCTCGCTCGCGCCCATCTTTTTTTTGATGGCGTTTTGGCTGGCTTTTTTCGCGCCAGTTATCGCGGGCAGCGCCATGTTTGAGCTAGGCGATTTCACCCTGCAATTTTTGGCATTCCGGCGCATCGCGTTTGAGCAATTCGCGCAAGGGCATTTGCCTGTTTTCACCGAGTGCATTTATTCCGGTTATCCCTTTCAGCAAGACCCGCAAGCGCAAGTGCTTTACCCGCCCGTTCTGGCGTTCATGCTGATGGGTCGCGGGCTGGGGTGGGGCACGTATCCTCTGCAAGCCTTGCAATGGGAAGTGATGCTTCACACCCTGCTGGCGGCCATCGGCATGTTTGCCTTTTTGCGCGAGCTAAAACTTTCTCGCATTCCCAGCGTGGCGGGCGCATTAACTTTTGCATTTGGTGGCTATCTCACCAGTTATCCCATTTTGCAGACCGCCATTTTAGAAACCGCCGCCTGGCTGCCTTTGCTCATGCTGTTTTTGCATCGGGTGGTGATGGATTCTCGGTGGGTCAGGCCCGCGCTGGCCGCCGCGTTGGTCGGTGCAATTTCGTTCACCGCGGGTCATCCGCAAACCTTGATGATCATGGTGTATGCCTGCGCCCTCGCGTTTGGCTGGTGGGCCAAAGAAACCGCACTACCCGCCGCAAAGGCCATCCCCCGCGCCGTGTTTGTGATGCTATTTCTGGTCGCGTTCTCTGCCGCGCAACTCATCCCCTCGCTCTCGTTCATGCTCGGTTCCACCCGCGCCGGGCTGAATTACGAAACGGCTGGCGGCGGGTTTGGCTTGCATGATATCGCCCAATTTCTCATCCCCCGCGCGTTGGCAAACTGGTCTGCGCTGTACGTTGGGGTGGTGGGTTTAACTTTGGCGTTCCTAGCGCTCCGGGCGGTCAAACCGCCCGGAGCGCTAAAACAAGCGACCGGGGCACTTACCAAACCCTTCATTTGG
>Ga0138256_10009031_pt1 | contig 10460 bp, 9 predicted proteins | sample KNB2016incub_MG_FD_105486 | JGI IMG/M metagenome (GOLD analysis project Ga0138256, IMG submission 105486) | Active sludge microbial communities from wastewater in Klosterneuburg, Austria - KNB2014incub_MG | ecosystem: Engineered > WWTP > Activated sludge > Unclassified | place: Austria... | reverse complement strand
GTACAGCCGAATATATCTATATTATGCTGCTGCAACAGCTGGATGACAGCTTGTCTGTCTTGTTTAATTGAAATAAATACAATCGCCAATGTAGGGCTGAAGCCATCTGCCATTGCATGATGCAAGGCTACTTTTATTTCTTCTGCTGATTTTCCTTTGATTGATTTTGCGGTCATAAATTCTAATAGTTAATGATTTTATTTTTAATTATCAATTTACAATTCAACATTGGTAATTATTTACATCAAATACTCTTCTGCATTTTGAAAATTGATAAATTGAAAACTATGTTTTGGATAATTTGATGAAAATGTTTTGCTTAATCTGGGCACTTTTTTATCGCTCCATTTTATTTCAAAAGTGTTGAGCATTTTCCCATCTTGTATAATCAAATCAATTTCCTGCCGATCGTGTGTACGCCAGAAGAAAAATTTACCGTACCGTTTTTGATATTCGTTTTGTTTGTACAGTTCACTGATTACAAAATTTTCCCACAAAGCGCCTTTATCGTTCCTGTTTTCTATTGGTGAAAAATTGCCGGTAAGTGAATTGATGATTCCGTTATCAGCAAAATAGACTTTCCTTCCTTTCTTGAGCTCTTTGGTAAGATTGGTAGCATAAGCAGGAAGCCTGAATAATACATAGCATTGCTCTAACAACTGAATGTATTTTTCTACGGTTTCATTATTTAGTTGAAGTTGCCTGCTCAATTGGTTATAGTTTATTTCACTGCCTAAGTTTGAAGCCAGGATACTTAAGAGATGTATCAGTTTTTCCGGCTTCTGTAAACCCTGGTACATCAGAATGTCCTTATACAAAAAACTATCTGATAAAAGTTTGAGCCGTTCTCTTTCTTCGCCCAAATGCGTTACCACTTCGGGATAATATCCATAAACTAATCTGTGAGGTATCATACGCTTTTCTTCAATCATTCCATGATGGTTTACCAATTCATGAAAACTCAATGGAAATAAATGAAACTCCCATTTACGGCCTGTCATCGGTTCGTTAGTTTTATTTTTTATTTCAAATGCTGAAGAACCAGTGGCAATTACCTGTATGTCTTTTAATGTATCCGTTATGAGTTTTAATTTCTTTCCGATATCAGTTATTTGCTGTGCTTCATCTATGATGACGATTTTACTTTTTCCGAAATAACTTTTCAACCGGGTTGAAGTGGCATTTTCAACCAGGGCTCTTATGTCCGGTTCATCAGCATTAAGCCAAAGTGTGTCCTTCCTGTTTTCAGTCATCATCTTTAGTAAAGTTGTTTTCCCCGTTTGTCTTCCACCTAATAAAATGATGGCTTTTTGCTTATGCAGCCTTTCTTTAATACTATTTTCAATTTGCCTTAAAATCATAATATTTTACAATGTAACCGTAAATATAACGGTATATTTGCGGATTGAGCATAAAATACACTCTTTATTAAGGGCTAATGATTAATTGTTGATGGGGAATTATATTATCCTATACAATTCACAATTATCCATTCACAATTATCCATTCACAATTATCCATTCACAATTTTAAAAACGCAATTACTTTATTTATCAGCGAAATTCTTTTATTCGTAAAACCATGGTCCGTTTGCCACACTTCATAATCAAAATAATTATTGTTCTTTTTTCGTAAAGATTCCGCTAACTCTTTATTCTTATTGTTCTCATCAATCATAATAAATTGTTTACCCGACAGTGCATTATCATTATCCAGGTTGAAATAGGCAAGGTCTTCTATCACCGCACTGAATATCTGTTCAACAGACGAGTTCAACACAAAATAACTATACGGGTTATTGGGCCTCGTGGCAAAGGCTTTGAGTTGAGCAGGGGACATGCTTTTAAATGTCTGATAAAAATTCGCTGCTGATATGGCAAAACCTTTTTTGATTCCAGGTAGTTCTGCCAATGCTTTCAGGCAAATCCAGCCACCAAGGCTGTGCCCAAACAAGACAATATTAGATGTGTCAATTCGTAAAGAGTCACTGTATTTTTTACAGAATGCAACTACACTCCCAACATCCTGCACACAATTTTTCAAACTAAACTGACCCTGGCTTCCCCATGAACCCCTATAATCAAAATAAATTACATTCCATCCATGTGCCCTCACCACTTGTCCCAGGTCAAGATTACGTTCATTGCCGGGATAGCCATGTAATAATAAAAGTGTGGGATGTTTTTGTTTTCCGTTTGCAGTGTAAATAAATCCTGCCATCAATGAACCTTCCGAAGGAATGGAAAGTTCAATGGTGGTAGCAGGTGCAGCTTTATCCCATTGAATGTCTTTCAATATAATTGAATCATCAATTTGTGCCTGTGCCGTTATTTGAGTAAGTATCAAACAGGCTGTAAAAATTCTATAAATAATTCTGCTATTCATTTTATTAAGTTTAGCATTAAAATTTTATTCGCATTTATGTTGCCCGCTAATTCACTTTTCTTAACTTGTTTTCTTCATCGTCAAGATGATTTAAATAATAGCAGTAAACCAATTGCCCTTTGCGTATGTCTGACAGCCTGAAAAACTCGTTGGCAGCATGCTGTTTTTCATCCGGCAATTCAAAGCCTAACGAGTAGGGGTATATCCCCAATACATCTTTAATATCAATAAGAGACCCGGTAGAAAAGCCTGCAGCTATTTGTAATGGATGTACACCATAAATTTTGATTAATGCATCAGATACATAATTGTATGCGCTGGTATTTGCAGGGAACTTTAAAGGGCTTGCATAGCCTTTTGAAAATTTGTAAGAAACGGTTGCTCCTTCGGGGCAATGTTTGTTGATATGCTTTACAATCAAATCAATTATTTCCTGGCCGGTTTGATTGTTCACCAATCTGCAGGTTATTCTCGCCATTGCGTTGCCGGGAATAATGTTAGCATGCCCCTCGCCTGTGTATCCGCTTTGCATTCCTACAATTTCCAAAGTGGGACGATACCATATCCGTTCAAGCGGTGAAAAGCTGGTGTCACCGGCTTCAGCCGTAGTGCCCAGCAATTTCATATCATCCTCTTTGTTGTAAGGGATCTTTTTTATCATTGCTTTTTCTTCGGCAGTTATTGGCAGTACTTTATCGTAAAAACCTTTCACCGCTACATTCCCTTCTTTTGTAAAAAATGATGAAATGATTTGAGCCATGATGACTGCGGAATTTGGTGTTTTTCCGCCAAACATTCCGGAGTGTGCATCTGTATTGGCTGTCTTAATGGAAAACTCCATTGCAGCCGAACCACGTAAGCTCATCAGGATAGATGGCGTGGTTTCACTGTACTGGCTGCCATCGGCATTTAATGCAAAATCTGCTTTCAGTAAATCTTTGTTGGCTATTAGAAAATTTCTGAAATTCGGACTACCTGTTTCTTCTTCACCTTCAAATACGAACTTTACGTTTACCGGTAATTTCCCATCCGTTTTCAGTAGGGTTTCTACTGCCCAAATAGTTATCATCACCCCGCTTTTATCATCGCTTGCACCACGTCCAAAGATTTTTCCATCTTCAATTTTTGGCGAAAAGGGTGGATTGGCCCATTCGGATTCATTTACGGGTTGCACATCATAGTGCGCATAAATTAAAACAGTGGGTTTGCCCCGCGCTTTATCCCAACAGCCATACACCACGGGGTTTCCATCGGTAGGCAATGTTTGTGCGGTTGTCATTCCGATGGCTTTTAATTTATTGACAATCCATGCCGCAGTTTTTTCTACATCTGTTTTATGTGAAGCAATGGAGGAAATGCCGGGAATGGATATTATCTCCTCAAATTCTTTAAGACGAGCATCATTGTTTGCATCAATATATTTTTCATAAGCAGATAGAGAAAAACTTTGCTTACCTTTTTCTGAAGATGTTTTTTTGTTTTGTGCTATTGCATTTATTGCAAAAAACGGCAGGCAAGCCATTACAATTATTGCTTTGTATTTTGACATCGTTATCATGATCGTTTCTTTATTTAATTTATTTTATCAACCCCAACTGTTTCATGAATTCATAATTGTCAAAAAAATCCTGTTCTTCTGCAATCTTTCCTCCACGCATTTTTACCAGTGTTACTCCTTCTACATCCACCTCTTTTCCGGTGGCTGGAATACCGAAGAATGTGCCGGTGTGCTTACCTTTAAATTCCCAATGCTTTACTAACTTATCTCCCTGCCCAAAACAATCTTTTATTATAAATTGAATGTTGGAAAATCCGGTAAGGTAATTTGCATAGTAAGCCCTTGCACTGTCAATGCCTGCTATATCCGGATGTGCATGCATCACGACGTCTCTGGTAAAATTGGAATCATTGAACAAATCCAGTTTTCCGTGATTGATGATTTCATCCCAGGTATGTGTGTACATTTTTACATTGGCCGCGACAGAATCTGTTTGTGTCTTGCCTGTGCTGGTATTAGGGTTCGATGTGCAGGAATAGAAAAATAACTGCAGCATGATTGCAATTGCCAATGTTGGCTTTAATAATAGTTTCATTGTTTGAGTTTTATTTTTTGTGTGTTTATTAAACCCTTTCAGGGTTTTGTTGATTTTGTTTCTTTTCACCGGATTTCATCCGGTGTTATTTATATTTAAGCCCTTCGGGCTTGGATTAATTATTGTTTTCATCTATCTATATCTTAAGTTAACCGATCACAATTCACCATTATCAATTCCTCCGGGCTTGGATTATTTAAAGCTTTCATCAATCTATATCTTTAGTTAACCATTCACAATTCACCATTATCAATTCTCTCAGGCTTGGTTCAATTTTAAGTTTAATCATTCTATTTCTTTAATTCGCCATTATCAATTCTCCATTATCAATTCCTCCGGGTTTTGTTCAACTATATTATTCAACTATCTTTACTTGAATTATTTTCATTCACCATTCACCATTCACCATTCACAATTCACAATTTTTATCACTCATCATTCGTATTTTTTTTTGACACAAAAAACTTTTGCATTATAAAATACAAGATACAAACTATGCCAATAAATATAATGGTAGAAAGTATTTCGGGTTTGCTGAGGCTGGATAGCAGCCAAATAATTGATAAAATTCCGATGACTGGTACTATAAGTCCGCCAGGGACTGTGAATCCTTTTATCGATGCGAAAGCTTTACGGGTTCTCATTTTTATCATAGCGAGAAGAACACCCAGGTAAATGAGTAATACACTGGCACTGGCAAGCACTGCCAATTGTTTAAATCCGCCTGAAATAGAAAAAATAAAAATTAATGTCCCATAAGTAATAATCGCAGAATAGGGTGTTTTGAATTTTGGATGAACTTTGCTCAGGTATTTGGGAAACAAGCCATCATTAGCGCCTGCGAATAATAAACGCGGTGTGGATAGAATATCGCAACTTATATTGCCGAAACAAGATATCGCTGTGGCAATGACGAGAATCGTGGCACCAATAGGTCCGATGATGCTATTAGCTACAGCAGCCAATGGCGCGTCTTTAAATTCAGCCATATTAGGTCCAAGTACTCCCTGAACGATTATTTGTAAGAATAGATAAATTACCAGGACGGATGCACCCCCCAATAAAATACCACGCGGTATAGTACGGGCAGGATTCTTTATTTCACCACTTACATTGAGCGAGGTTTCAAAACCTGCAAAAGCAAAAAACAGTATCAATGCGGTATTCCCAAAGGTTTTCATCGATGGCAAATGCTGCCAATGCAGATTTTGGCCATTTATATGGCTAAATCCAAAAATAATAATTGCAATGAGGGGTAATAATTTAATAATGGTAATAAATTTTAAAAATAATACACTATCCTTTGCACCCCTAATATTTACATACATCATTATCCCAAGAAAGCCCAGAAATAATAAGCCCCGATAAACCGGAAACGTAAATGCGGGAAAAAGAACGGAAATCGAATCTGCAATAATATTTAGCACAGCCGCACTGCCTAAAACGCCCCATCCAAAAAAGTAAAGCCAATTTATAATAAATCCGGCAAGTTTGCCAAAGGCAGTTTCCACGTAAGTATAAGAACCGCCACTAACGGTAAAGCGACTACCAATTTCGACATAACAAAGCACAATTGCCGTCATCATCAGCGTACAAAACAGATAACAGAATATCCCAAATGCACCTAATTGTAAACTGACGGTGGCCGGTAATACAAATATACCTGCACCAATCGTAAGATTAATTACTGTAAACGCTACTCCGGAGACACCGATAACGCGATTAAGTCCTTCTGATGAATGTGTCATACTGAAAAATTAATTTAATTAATTATTTTTTATCCGGGATAATCCCCAATAAAGGAAAGTCGATATGGCCAAGAACGCAGTAATACTTATCAATTCCTTAGCCTTCAAATGATACAGGAAAAACAAACAAATAAGTGCAGATAATACAGGCACCAATGCTCCGCCCGGGATGGTAATTCCTTTACTCCTCATTTCAGGTATTTTCCGGAGTTTTAATACCGCAATGGCCACTGCTAAATAAACCAGGAGCGCACCTGCTACGGATAGTACGGCTAATACCTGAAATCCACCAAAAATAGCGAATAATAAGCACAATGATGCGTAAACTATAATCGCAATATAAGGTGTAGCATATTTTTTATGTACCACGCTGAATGCCTTCACCGGAATTATTCTATCTCTGGATATTGCAAATAGATTTCTTGGATTATTTAATACCTGTCCGCTTAAATTTCCAAGCATTGAGACTGATGTCCCCAATAAAATAAATGTGAATCCAAAAACACCAAAAAGCACTTTCCCGGTTGCAGCAAGCGGTGCAGCAATTTCGCTGGCGAGTGATGCTCCCAATACACTCTGAGCAATAGTCTGGATGGCGGTATAGAAAAGAATTACAAATACAATGCTAATAATTACAGCACGTGGCACAGTGCGCGCGGGATTTTTTATTTCACCACCTACAGACAGACCGGTCTCACCACCCAGATAAGCAAAGAATAAAATTAAAGAGGCTTCGCCAATACTGCCCAAACCTGGTATGGAGTGCCATTTGAGATTATCTGCTTTTAACTGAAGTAAACCAAACACAATGAGTAAAATCAATGGGAGAAGCTTTGCCAATGTAAGTAGTTTCACGGTTCCTACACCTTGTCTGACGCCCCGGATATTTATCCATATCAGCCCACCAAATAAAAGAAGCAAAAAAGCAATTCTTATTATCCCGGAGTGTAATGCCGGAAAAAAAGAAGTGATGGTTTCAAACAGTGCATTCGCAACTGCTGCCACGGCACAAACCGTAGAAATAAATAAGGTAATAAAGACCAAAAAACCGAAATATTCACCGAAGGCAGTTTCCACATAGGCATAGGAGCCACCTGATTTTGTGATTTTACTTCCGGCCTCTGCATAACAAAGCATGATAAGTATAATCAGTAGCCCGCAAAACAAATAAGCAAGAACAGAAGCAGGTCCGAGAATCCCGGCGATGATGGCGGGCAATACGAAGATACCGGAACCAATGATGATATTTACCATATTGGCTGAAAGCCCCCACAGACCTATTTCCCTTTTTAATCCTTCTCCTGACTCCTTATTCATGTTGATAATTGATAATTTTTAATGGTTAATTGATAGTTGATAGTTGATAGTTGAGAGGGGACAGTTTTTAATTAATTTTATTCGTAATTATTCATTCGTAATTATTCATTCGTAATTATTCATTCGTAATTTGTAATTTATTTATTTTTCACAATTCACAATTCACAATTCACAATTCACAATTCACAATTAATTAAGCCGACTTAATCCCTGGATTTTCCGATATGGTTTTTGGAAAAAGTCAAAGACAGTTTTATTAAATAAATCCTTGTAAACAATCGGAGTAGAGTGACCGCTATCAGGCAATATCCACAGATAGGACTGTGGTATTGATTCTGCGATGAGTAATGTATGGCGGGGGCGAATCACATCATGATCACCACCGATGACCAGTACAGGACATTTGATAGTGTGGAGTTGTGCAGTGGTGATGTTGGGTTCATGCGCCAGTAGATAAAATAGTTTGCGATAGGTTTTTATCTCTGGTGTGAGTGGAAGTGTATTGATGGAATCACTCAGGGCACGCGCCCATGTGAAAATCTCCGGTTCGACTGCTGAGCTATCCGGAACCAGGTTCGCACCGGTGACAGCCAGTTTATTTACCTTTTCCGGATGCCGGATCGCTAACAACAGTCCATTTATCCCACCATCGCTCCAACCGATTACCTTACAGGATTTTATATTCAGATGGTCGAGCAAAGCATCCAGATCGTCTGCCATCATCTCATAACTCAGTGAATCACCGGGATCTGCTGATTTACCTTGTGCTCTGCTGTCTGCAAGGATTACATTGTAGTGTTTGTCAAAGAAAGGTATTTGATTGGTAAAATCCTGAATCGAGCCACCATTGCCATGAATGATAAGTAAAGGTTCGCCCTGGCCATAGATCTCGTAATACATCTTAAATCCACGACCATCAAAGTATTTTCCGGCTTTGGGATTGTTGCCATAGTTTTCAGCCTGTGCAAATACCGATGTTGAAAATGCAAGTAGGAAGATGCAAAGAAGGCAAAAGTACAGAATTGTTGCTGTTTTATTAATATTCTTCATTTTTTTGTGGTAGTTGTTTAATTAAAGTTAATGTATTTTAGAAATATAATAGTATAAATGTCTGATGCGTGTTTAAAAATATTGTAACTATTCACTGGGATTATTGTAACTATTCAGTTCAAAAGGTTAAAATTTAAGGGGACATTACCTGTTTCTTTAGTCAAAAATGAGATCGTATGGAATAAAAGGAATACCCAATTTTTTATTTAGCCTGAATGGTTTAAAAATCATTATTCCGGGTACCCGGGGAAATTAATAGATTCAGGCAATCCCGAGAAAGGAGTTGAATAAATTAATTGCTGATATTCAACCCTTTCAGGGTTGGTAGCTTTTCTGATCCCTTCCCCCCAATTGCAATTGGGGGTTATTCACATTCAGCCCTAACTGGGCTGCGATACTAAGATTAATTAGTCAAATATTGTTTTCACTGATTTTAATTTGTCTGAGGCGAATAGTTACGAATTATTCCTATTCAATTAGTTTCATTAATAGAGGGGCGTAGCCCTGAACTCTTTGTAGATTACAATATCAATGCTGATTGAGGGGTGTGGCCCTGATATCTTAAAATAATCATTTTTAGTCCTTGATTTATTCCAATCGCATGAAGCAATGACCATATAATTTATGTACTTATAGATATTAATTGTTGATTAAGTTATATTTGACCTGAGTAGTTACGAAAAATTTGATTGTGTACATTCACTACCCCGGGTGAAACTAGCGTATTGATATTCAGTCCTGAAAGAGCTGACCCACTTCATGATTATTGAGTCCTGTTTTAAATAATAGCTTTAAAAGGAATTGAAGTGAATAGTTGTATAAAATTTATAAGGAAATGTAATTACAATGTAATAACTTTGTACTAAAGTGGAGAGAATGAAAACCAAAATAGTTCAAATTGGAAACTCCAGGGGACTTCGATTAAGTAAGACCATCCTGGATAAGTATGAAATTGAAGATACAGTGAATTTGCGACTGGAGGAGGACTTTATTGTAATAGAACCGGTCAAAAAAACAAGAGCAAACTGGGCTTCCGCTTTTAAAGAAATGCGGGATAATGGCCATGATGAATTATTAATAGATGATATTTTCGAAGAAGAAGTTGATTGGGAATGAAAATTAATCAATATGAGATAGCTTTGGTTAATTTGGAACCAACACTGGGCAGTGAAATCAATAAAACGATACCCTGTGTCGTAATCTCACCGGATGAAATGAATCATCATCTGAGAACCATTGTTATAGCGCCCATCACATCGACACTAAAAAATTATCCAACAAGAATAAATCTGGATAGTGGGCAAATAAAAGGCATGATTGCCCTTGATCAATTAAGAACAATAGACAAACAAAGAATAGTTAGAATTATTGGAGTTGTAGAGATCGAAACGGTAGCCCAATTAAAAAAGATTATAGAAGAGACGTATGTAAAATGAAGGACTTTCTTTTAATTATGAAATTCGTAACTATTCAGCTCAATTAAGATTTAAACGGTATAAAGAATGGTCTAAAAATCATTATTCCGGGTACCCGGGGAAATTAATAGATTCAGGCAACTCCGAGACAGGAGTTGAATAAATTAATTGCTGATATTCAACCCTTTCAGGGTTGGTAGCTTTTCTGATCCCCTCCCCCCAAGTGCAATTGGGGGTTAATCACATTCAGCCCTATCAGGGCTGCGATACTAAGATTAATTAGTCAAATATTGTTTTCACTGATTTTAATTTGTTTGAGGTGAACAGGTACAAATATTTTACTCAACCATAGAATGAAATACGTTAGAAGGATTACCCGGCAGGATATTGCCTTAGAGATTTTACTATATTTTTTAACTTTGATTTAGAGAAAAGGGGTTAACCAAAAGAAT
>Ga0138256_10009029_pt1 | contig 10461 bp, 8 predicted proteins | sample KNB2016incub_MG_FD_105486 | JGI IMG/M metagenome (GOLD analysis project Ga0138256, IMG submission 105486) | Active sludge microbial communities from wastewater in Klosterneuburg, Austria - KNB2014incub_MG | ecosystem: Engineered > WWTP > Activated sludge > Unclassified | place: Austria... | reverse complement strand
CATCCCGAACCAGCATTAACAAAATTAAAAGAAATGCTGGCTGATGGAAGTACAAATGTTTATACGATTGAAAAAAACGGGAAGAAAAAAATTATTTACCAAACTCCGTGGGTAAAAGAAAATAATATTGAAGGAATGGTTGAAATATCATTTTACATACCAGATGAAATGCAGCATTTTGTTAGAAAATAAAAATTACAAGCTATTTAATAGTTGTTTTGTTCTAAAATGTTTTTTGTTGTACTTCTTTTCTTAACAAAACCAATTACCTTCTCATATATATCTGCTATTTAAATGATTCATATAGACTGCCTATTTGGTTAGTAAGTAAAACCCGTTGTCCATAGGACTCCAATGGAAAAACGGTTAATATATTTGGATTGGGTTTTATTAACCCACGACTTAAGTCGTGGGTTAATGAGAAAAAGTAAAATTTCAAACCGTTTTAACGATTTATAATAACAAGCAGTCAATTTGAGTAAGTGAAATAAAGAGCAACATGTTTAGATGGTTTATCAACAAGTTGATTAATAAAAATTATAAAACGTTACTCAACATCAGCTTCCCAATTTATTTGATAACCAATAGAAAGCGAAAGATAAATAGTATTATCATATAAAGATTTTTCGCCAGTAGGGGTTCCCTCACCAATTTTTTCACCTTGATAATAATAGTCAACATTACCTCTAACTATTTTTCCAACTTCTAACGCTCCTTGCAGGCCAATGGTTATGGGAGTATCTTCAATATTTTCAAAATCTATTCCGCCGCCAAATCTAAACGATAACGAATTTGAATAATGATATTTTGCATCAAGACTCATAGGGTTTCCAATTGTATTTGGTGGAACTACACCTTCAGCTTCATAACTTTTAATAACAAAACCACCAAATCCATAAATAAAAGTGTAATAGTCGTTTGGGTCAACATACATTCCAAAGCCTAAATATGGAGTGATTTTATTTTTTATTAATGTTTCACCAAAAACATATTTGGCCGCATATAAACTCGAGGTTATTCCACAGCGTTCATAATTCACTCCAATAAAAACCTGGCCTTTGAAAGTTGATTCGTTTCCAAAACGATAGCTTGCATCAAGATTAAAACCTATAGCATTATCAAAGAAAGCAGCGATTGAAGGATATTCAACTTGAGATTGAAATGGCGAGTATTGTCCCTGGGTTTCTTGCTGTTTAAGATGTAAATCTAAATTTCCGCCTACTCGACATTTAAGAGATTGTGCAAAAGAAATTTGTGAAATAAGAAGTAGAGATATAAGAACTGTTTTCATTTTCTCCCCCTGTGGGATAAGATGTTTAATAGTTAATGATTTAATAAATATTTTTAATTTCCATGCAAAACATAAATGATAAATATTAAAACATCAATTAACAGCGGGCAACAAACTCAATCCATTTATCATTCGAGGTTAATTTTACATTTGCAATAGTCTAAACATCATCCAATTTTTAAGTTAAGGTTATAATTTTATACTTACATTGGGAGGAAATATGAACAGAACATTAAAAATAGTTTTCGTTTCTTTTGCATTAATGTTAATAACAACTGGTTGTGGTGGTTCTAAAGAAGAGATTCAAACTATCACTATTGGCGGTTCCTGTCATCCCAAGATCGATCGGAAACTTGGAGAACCAATAATTGTTGTTGATTTCATCGGCCTGACAGATGACACAACATTTTATGAACTTCCTAAAATTGTTTCAGGAATTGTAGCATTACAATCAAAAATTATTTTTCCATATAATGCAATATTAAAAGGAATTGAAGGAAAGGTTTATGTGTCCGTTGATTTGGATAGTCTGGGAAAAATTGAAAACTGTAAATTAGTAAAAGGAATAGATCCAGAATGCGATAACGCAGCAATTGAGGGAATTAAAAAACAAATTTTTGTTCCAGCAAAACGAAAAGGGGTTCCAGTTAAAGATACATTTGCAATTATGGTGTTATTTAGACTTCAGTAAAAAAGAAAATCAAACAAATTATTATTAGGAAAAAACAATGTTCACTTCATCTAAAAAATTCTATTTAATTATTCTTATTGGAATAATTTCAATTCCGCTACAACTTTTTACAAATGCTCAGGATAAACAATTAACATTTAACCAGGTTTATATGTTTGGCGAGCCCAGAATTTTAAAACAAGCTCCGCGTTTGCAAGGTTGGTTTGATGATGAGCATTATCTAATGCAAAAACGTGATGCAACTACAAGTGCAATGGTGAAAGTAAATGCAAAAACCGGAGAAGAAACAATCTTGTTGGATTTTAACGCAATCAATCCAAATCTTGATGAAGCAGAATTAACAGCCGAAGAAAATATTGCAATAACAAAAGATTATACAGGTTTACTTTTTTATGATGATAATGATTTGTTTTTCTATTCTATTCCGCAAAATAAAGTAACTCGTTTAACAAACGATAAAGATGAAGAAGTTAATCCAATGATTTCTCCTGATGGAAAGAAAGTAGCATACACAAAAAACAAAGATCTTTATGTTGTTGATATTGAATCCGCAAAAGAAACCCGATTAACTAACGATGCAAGTGATGTTGTTTATAATGGTTATGCTTCGTGGGTTTATATGGAAGAAATAATCGGACGCTCACTTAACTACCGTGCTTTCTGGTGGGCACCAAACAGTGAGATGATTTCTTTTCTAAGATTTGATGATTCACCAGTTCCAAAATTTCCGCTTTACAAAGCTGATGGTGTTCACGGTGAACTTGAATGGGAACATTATCCAAAACCGGGCGATGCAAATCCAATTGTTAAAATGGGTATTGCCCACATCAATACAAACAAAGTTGTTTGGATTGATGAAGATGAAAATGTGGATCAATATACTGCGTGGCCATTCTGGTCGCCGGACAGCAAAGAAATGTTTTACCAGGTTTTAAATCGTGATCAGAATGATCTGCAAATATTATCTGCAAATCCTGAAACAGGTAAAAACAAATTGGTTTATCAAGAAAAAAATAATACCTGGGTTGAATTCTTTGAAGACATTCACATCTTAAAAAATAATAAAGGATTTATTCTTCGATCTGAACTTGATGGTTGGAGACATTTATATTTTTATGATATGAATGGCAAACTTAAGAAACAATTAACTAGAGGCGAGTGGAATGTTTCCGATATTAAACAAGTTGATGAAGTAAATGAAAAAATATTTTTCCAGGCAAACAGGGGCGATAGACTAAACACACAATTATTTGTTATTGATTTTGATGGGGATGATTTGGAACAGTTAACTCAAATTTCTGGAACTCATAAATCAATTGTTTCTCCAACAGGAAAATATTTTTATGATACTTATTCAGATATAAATTCACCCGGTAAAATGGATTTATGTGATGGCGAGGGAAACTTAATTCGCAATCTTGCTGATCGAAAATCAAAAATATTTGATCAGTATAAACTTGGCAAAACAGAATTGTTTTCTATCAAAACAGAAGATGGGTTTGAACTTCCTGCAATGTGGGTGCTTCCTCCGGATTTTGATGAGAATAAAAAATATCCGGCTTTGTTTGCTGTTTATGGTGGTCCCGGTGGAACAGACGTAACAAATTCTTTTTCTGCTTACTTAGATAGATATTTTATTTCGCAAAGCGGAATAATTTATTTTGTTGTTGATCATCGCGGCTCGGCTTACTTTGGTAAAAAAGGAAAAGATTATTTGTATCGCAATATGGGTAAGTGGGAGATTAATGATTACACAGAAGCAGCAAAATGGTTAAAGACAAAATCATTTATAGATTCAACAAAAATTGGGATTACAGGCGGAAGCTACGGCGGTTATGTTACCTGTATGGCGCTTACTCTTGGTGCAGATTATTTCACTCACGGTCTTGCAGAATACTCTGTTACTGATTGGGGACTTTATGATAATGTTTATACAGAAAGATATATGGATCTTCCGGCAGAAAATAAAGAAGGTTATAAGTTTGGATCAGCAATGACGCATGCCAATGATTATAAAGGATTGTTACGTATTACTCACGGAACTTTAGATGATAATGTTCATTTGCAGAACACACTTCAACTAATAGATAAGTTTACAAGCATGAACAAACATTTTGAATTAATGCTTTATCCAAACGAAAGACACGGAGTTGGATTTCCCAAATGGGTGCACGCACAAACTGAGTATGTTAAGTTCTGGTTTAAGAATTTTCTAGATAAAGATTTTGTGAATGAATAAAAAGAAATAGAACGCGGATGACGCTGATTTTACGGATTATCGCGGATTAAATCTGTGAAAACCCGCGTGATCCGTGTTATCCGTGTTCTATTTGAATTAAACAGTTCTAATCACTCTTCTAAAATGAAATCCGTAAACAGCGAGTGTCATCGCTGTTGGGAATTTACGTGGATACTTCCACAGACTAACAAAGAAAAGTTTCCAGAAATATTTTTTACCTTTTTCAATTATTCCAAGCAGCCAGAGTAATCTTACAAAAGCTTTTAACTGTTCAAGATTAATTACTTTTGGTGTCCATATAGGTACGTTATATTCTTTCAAAAATATTTTTAAGCGTTTATAATATTCTTCCTGCGAGTAAATTGTGTTTAACAATCGGCTGTAACCTCGAATAAGATTTTTAAATTCCATTTTAGGAACAAAGTTTATGCTTGCATCCATATTGTTGCCTGTCCACATTTCAAGCAATCTTCCTTCCTCTTTAAGTCTTTCATAAAGCTTAGTTCCTGTTGGTGCATTTAATAAACCAACCATTGCGTTAGAAATCCCGCTGCGCTGAATAAAATCAATTTGCTCATCAAACACACGCTCAGTATCATTATCAAATCCAACAATAAATCCACCAGAAACAAGCATTCCGCTTCTTTGTAATTTATTTACAGAATCAACAAGATCACGTTTTAAATTTTGCATTTTGCCACACTCAACTAAACTCTCGTTATTTGGAGTTTCAATTCCAACAAAGATGCTGTTAAATCCCGCTTCAACCATAAGTCTCATCAATTCATCATCATCAGCAAGATTTATTGAAACTTCCGTAATAAAAAAGAAAGGATATTTTTTTTCTTTGCTCCACTCAATCAACGCAGGCAAAGTATCTTCTTTAAGTTTGCGTTTGTTACCGATAAAATTATCATCAACAACAGAAATTCCGCCACGCCATCCAAGTTCATACAAACGATCTAGCTCTGTAATAAACTGCTCTGTACATTTTGCACGCGGTTTTCTTCCATTAAGCATTGTGATGCTGCAAAACTCACAATCGTACGGGCAGCCTCGTGAATATTGCAAACTCATCGAAGCATATTTTTTTATATCAAGTAATTCCCACATTGGAATTGGAGTTAAAGCAACATCAGGAAATTCATCAGTTTGATAAACTTGTTTTGGATTTCCGTTTTCTAAATCTTCTAGAAATTGTGGAAGGGTTATCTCAGCTTCATTCAATATAAAATGATCAACACCAAGAAGATCTTTATATTGCGTTGTGCAAAGTGGACCGCCGGCAACAACCTTTATCTCAAGCTTATTGCACCTTCTAACAATTTCTCTAAAAGACTTTAAATGTACATTCATTGCGCTGATAAAAACATAATCAGCCCAAAGAATATCTTTATCGTTTAGTTTGGATACATTAAGATCGATGAGTTTTTTGCTCCAATCTTTTGGAAGCATTGCTGCAACAGTTATTAAACCAAGAGGAGGTTCTGCGGATTTTTTTGAAACGAATTTTAGTGCTTCTTTAAAACTCCAGAACGTTGATGGTGTTTCAGGATAAATCAATAATACTTTCATCATACATTTCTTTTTGAAGTACACATCAAAACTGCAAAGAATTTTAATGTGGTAGTGTAAAAGAAATGTAATTTAGATTTTTTAAGATTTGATGTTGAGCTTATTTAAAATGATATTTGAACTGTTCATTTTAAATAGTCAAGCTGAACCCGACTACCGTCAGGCAAGTCTTGTTTCAGCTTCCCATAAACCATTCTTTATCAGAGATTCCGAATGGCATTGCCCTCGGAATGATTTATTTATAAAAGTTATGAAACGCAGACATTCATTTGCATATAATCTTATAATATTTATTCTTGCACAACTTGTGTGGCTTTCGGTTTTGTTATTGTGGATTTACTGGTATGTATCCAACAATATAATTTTTGAGCAAGTTGGTGAAAAGGTTTCTCCTCAAATAGTTTATGATGCGCCGAGCGTTTTCCCTTTTGTGGGTGGAATTGTTTTGCTTACAGGCTTATCAATAAGTTTAGTGCTGATATTCCGACATTTAAATATTCAAATTAAGCTAAATGCGCTTTATGATAATTTTATTGCAAACGTAACACATGAACTAAAATCTCCTTTGTCATCCATCCAACTTTACTTAGAAACATTAAACTCGCGCGAAGTTCCCGAAGAAAAGAAAAAAGAATTTTACGGCCTGATGATGCGAGATGCTGAGAGATTAAAAAATCTTGTTAACTCTATTTTGGAAATAGCTTCAATGGATAAGAAAAAGTTTAACCGGGATTTTGAAGTTTACAAAGCTGATGAAACAATTAAAAAAATTATATTAGAGTCCGCCGAACAATTTCAGTTAAAGGAAAGCTCAATAAAGTTTAGCGGCGATGCCGGCTGCGATGTTTTGATAGATAGAAATTCCATTAAAACAGTTTTTGATAATCTTGTTGATAATTCCACTAAGTATAGCGTTGCCCCATTGGAAATTATGATTAAGTTTAAGCGCAATACCAAAAAAGCAGAAATAGAGTTTTCAGACAATGGAATTGGTATTCCGCATGATCAAATAAAAAAAATATTTCAGAAGTTTCATCGTATATACGATAAAGACATTCCTAATGTAAAAGGGACAGGACTTGGTCTTTATGTTGTTAGAGAAATAATTAAAAATCATAAAGGAAAGATCTTTGCTTTTAGCGAAGGAAAGGGCAAGGGATCTAAGTTTAAAATTGAGTTGCCAATTTATGTTGAGAAGAAAAAATCTGTTAAGGGAAACAAAAAGGATATTAAAAATGATTGATGAGCAGATAGAAAAATCAAGAATTCTTTTGGTAGAAGATGAAGAAAATCTTGCGCACGGATTGGAATATAATCTTACTGCAGAAGGATATTTAGTTACATTAGCCCGGGATGGAAAAGAGGCAATTAAAGATTTTGATGAAAATGAATATGACTTAATTGTGCTGGATATAATGCTGCCATACTTTAATGGATTTGAAATTGCAAAACACGTTCGCGAAAAACATCCGCAAATGCCAATCTTAATGTTAACCGCACGCACGCAGGTTGAGGATCGTGTTAAGGGACTTGAACTTGGTGCTGATGATTATCTTACAAAACCTTTTCATCTTAAAGAATTGCTGCTTAGAATTAAAGGAATGTTAAAGCGAAAAAGCTGGTATCAAAAAGTTGTTATTGAAAATCCAATTTATAAATTTGGAAACAACGAGATTAACTTTGAGAATCTTAAATGCACAAAAGGCAAAAAGGAGTTTCAACTTACTTCTTATGAAGCAATGATTATGAAATATTTAATTGAGAGCAAAGATAAAGTTGTGACTAGAAAAGAATTGCTGGAGAATGTTTGGAATATGAATCCCGATATTGAAACACGTACAGTAGATAATTTTATTGTTAGATTACGTAAACATTTTGAAGACGATCCATCTGATCCTAAATTTATTGTAAGTGTTAGAAGTGCCGGATATATGTTTCAAGTTTAAGTTCAAGAATCAATATTAAAACATTTAAAAATTATGAATAGATTAATTCATATTGATAAGATTTCAGATATTCCCAAAGAATATTTAACCACACCAATTGGTTTGCTACTTGAGTATCACAATTTAGATCGTGAATTTGAAAATTATTCCGAAGCACAATTGCTTGTTGGAATGTGTATGGATAACCGCAAGCATTTGCATATGCCGGATAATTTTGCTTTTATAATTCGCTCAGGTGGGGCAAATCTTCGTTACAGTGAGTTTAAGGTTTCATTTGCAATTTCTGTTGGTGATGTAAAACATATCGCACTTATTGCACATAGCAATTGCGGAATGGTTAATCTGATGTCGAAGAAAAATAAGTTTATAGAGAAACTTTCAGAAAATGGCGGCTGGACAATTGAACAAGCAGAAGAACATTTTAATAACTATGCGCCAATGTTTGAAATAAATAATGAAATTGATTTCATTCTCAGTGAAACACAGAGATTGCGCCAGCGTTATCCAAAAGTACAAATTGCTCCAATGTACTATAAGCTGAAAGATAATTTGCTGTATATGATAAAAGAAGAATGAGTTATTTTAAATATATCATCTTCTTCGTTTGAATGTAATCTCCGGCTTTTAATTGATAGAAATAAACTCCGGATGTTGACTGCTTGATACTTGATTCTGGTTTGAACCCAACCACATAGTTTCCTGCTGGTTTTTCTTCATTAACTAATGTTGTGATTTCATTTCCAAGAATATCGTAAACTTTAAGTTGAACAAATTGCCTACTGCTTATTGCATATTGAATTCTTGTACTTGGATTAAATGGATTTGGATAATTTTGATACAATGTAAAGCTGGTTAAACTTGTGTTTAAATTGTTTTCAATACTGACAGGCAAACCAGTGGTAAGTGACAATCCATCAAAATATCCATCATTATTACTTCCATTATATCTTATACTCATTAAAGAAATCCTGATAAATCTTGTACCAACAGGCGCTAGTGTAGTATCAGTTAATTGTAACCATTCAGTCGTGTTAATATTTTCACCCAAATCAATTGAATCTAATACGGTTGATTTTATATCATCAAGATATTTAATAATTAGTCGGGAATGATCTACGGGATTTTGAGAATATGATCTTACATATCCTTCAAAATAAAAATGTTGTATTCCATTATCTATGGTAGTTGCGAAAGCAGAAACATCAATATCTTGTTGCAGCTCTGCATTTTGAGAAACACCGGCAAAGAACATATTATTTCCTTCATAAGAAGGTGGATTACCAGATTCTCTGTTTTGCCAATCTGTTCCCATTACTTCTATCCAGTTAGGAATTTCTCCATTGATAAGAGAATCCTCGCATCCAGGGTTTAATATTAAATTTTGTGCGATTGTAATCGAAATAATGTTAGAAAAAACAATAAATAACAAAAATAATCTTAGCATAATGCCTCCTGCTTTTTTCTAATAATTAATCAGAACAATTTATTTATCTAAGTAAAATCATTTTTTTAGTTTCTAAATATTCACCAGCCTTTAACCGATAGAAATAAACGCCACTGGATAATTTGCCAGCATCAAATTCAATCTCATATGCTCCTGCACTTTTTTCCTCGTTAACTAGAGTTGCAATTTCGTTTCCGAGAACATTAAATAATTTTATAGTTTGATGACAGCTAACTGGCGATTGCCAGCTTATTGTTGTCCCTGGATTAAATGGATTGGGATAGTTTTGTTCAAGGCTGAATAACTCCGGTAATGCATCAATATTATCTTTAATATCTGTAACAATTCCTAACTGACCATAATGGTTTACCTGTTGGGCATATATATCGGAAGTCCACCCGCTACGATAATCCCACCAAACTATTATTGCTCCGCCATTGCCATCACTTGTAATTGCGGGAGAATATTGATCACCCTGAGCAGTTGAAATTTGTAGACCATTTTCTATCCACTGTACAATTCCATTATTATTTATAAGTTGAGCATAAACATCCCGATTACCATTATCTCTGTAATCTTGCCAGACAATAATAGCTCCCCCTTGACCATCGCTGATTATATCTGGACTCATCTGTGCATTTACTTCTGTAGAAATTGGAACACCGTCATTTGTCCACATTACATTTCCATTCATATTTATTCTCTGGGTATAAACATCATATTCTCCGGCGCGATAGTCATACCAAGTTATTATTGCACCGCCGGCACCATCGTCTACAAGAAAAGGATATACTTGCGAATCGGTAGCGCCACAGATAGCAACTCCATTGTTCGTCCAGAGTACAATCCCTTCAACACTTAATCGCTGAGCATAGATATCGAGATCTATCCCGTTACGAACATCAACCCAGGTTATTATCACTCCATTCGTATTATCATTAATGATAACGGGATATACCTGATTTCCGGTTAAATTGCAGATAGAAATTCCATTCTCTGCCCAAAGAACCGAACCACTTGCATTTAGTCTTTGTATGTAAATATCATAATCATTAATTAGAAGGGTTCCTTTTCTATTATCTTGCCAGGTAATAAATGCACCAGCTGAGCCATCACCAGCAATCGCTGGGTTTTCTTGTAAACCAGCTGAAATACAAATTGGAATACCGTTAGTTGTCCAGGAAACTGTGCCGGATGAATTTATATGTTGAGCATAAATATCTAAAACTCCATCTCTTTTATCCTGCCACGCTATTATTGCCCCACCAGCCCCAT
>Ga0138256_10009025_pt1 | contig 10466 bp, 5 predicted proteins | sample KNB2016incub_MG_FD_105486 | JGI IMG/M metagenome (GOLD analysis project Ga0138256, IMG submission 105486) | Active sludge microbial communities from wastewater in Klosterneuburg, Austria - KNB2014incub_MG | ecosystem: Engineered > WWTP > Activated sludge > Unclassified | place: Austria... | reverse complement strand
CAGCGTCCGAAGCCGCGGGGCGAATCGCGGATCATCCCCAGGTGACTCCCGAGGAAATGAAAAAGATCTCAAAGGCCCTGGGAGCCGAAATGGCGAAATTCAAGCAGTGGGATATCAAGGTTCACGAAGCCGTGGCGAAGGCGTCAACGGCAAAAAACGTGGAGGAAATCGCAAAACTTCAAGGCGAAATTGTAATCGGTTGCGTTTCCTGTCATGCACAATTTCGCGCCAGAGTTCGGGACATCATAAAGTCAAAGTAAGCGATCATTCCAGGCAGCTCTGCCAGCTGCCTATGCCGCGGCCACTTTAGGAACCGGGAAGCGAATTTCAAAGCTAGTGTAGGGCAAATCCTCTCTCAAAAGAATCGTGCCATCGTGCGCTGCTACGATTCCGCGAACGATCGATAGCCCAAGTCCAGTCCCTTCGCCTATTGGCTTGGAGGTTACAAAGGGCTGAAAGAGTCGCCCGCGCACCTGCAAGGGGATTCCTGGACCAGAATCTTCGACACGCAGAATCACACCCTGCTCGTCTTTATCGAGCACAATCCGGACCCATGGATCAGGCGACCCCGCAACGGCATCCAGTGCATTATTGACGAGATTGATGATCACCTGCTCAATCTCAATCTCTTCGCAGTGTATCTGGACTTCATCATTACATTGTATGGACACCTCCAGGTCTGCGGATTTTGCCTTGCTTGCGGTCAGGACCACCGCCTCCTCCGCAATCTGCCGCAGATCTTTTAAGACCAATGATCCGCGGTCTGAAGTCCGCGCGAATTTTCGCAAGCCCGTCACAATTTTTGCAATCCGGGTAGTTGCCTTCTGAATGTCTTCCACCCGTTTCTGGAATTTCCCCGGATCGTTTACCGATTTGGACAAAAGCCCCGCAGCGCCTGCAATAATCGCCAATGGATTATTGATTTCATGAGCGATGCCTGCGGACATCTCACCGAGCGATGCCAATTTGGCATTTTGCCGGGCAATCGATTCGGCCTGCACCAGATGCGAAACATCCTGCGCTGTGCCGCGCAAACCAATGATTTTTCCTTCATGCCCAAGAATAGCCTGGCCGATCCCACGAACCCATCGGGAAGTCCCGGCCTTATCAATGACAATTTGATGTGTGATGGTATATGGCTCACCCGTCGCGATGGTTCTCTGGACCAACGCCTCAATTTTTGCAAACTCGCTGGGTGTAAATCTCTCACGATAGGCACCATAGAGATCACGCCCCACAACGCTCGGATCAATCGCGAAAATCTTATAAAGCTCAGGCGACCAAACAACGACTTGGGTCTCCAGATCAAATCGCCAGCTCCCGAGCTGTGCAACGCTCTGGGCTTCCGACAACAGACGCTCAGACTCCCTCTGCTTTGTGATATCAAACCGGAACGCCAGATATTTGCGTATTCTCCCCGACAAATCCTTAATCGGAGAAATCATGGTCTGGACGACATAGGGACGTCCGTTTTTTGCAAGATTTACAATTTCTCCTGACCAGGGCTTCCCGGAGGCAATGGTTCGCCACATATCACGGAAGAATCCATGCTGGTGTTCCGGCGACCTCAGAATGCTGTGATCCTTCCCCAGCAACTCCTCGCGGTTGTAACCGGATATCCGGCAAAAATTGTCGTTGGCATGAATGATTTTTCCTGTGGCGTCGGTAAGCGCAACGATGGCAGCTTTGTCCAGCGCACTCATAACCTGATTCAGCTCAAACTCATGCTGGCGGGACTCTGTTACATCTCGCGCTGCAGCGTAAATCAACCCCGTAGCTTCATCGGGAGCCGCTCGCCATTCAAGCAGGATATAGCGCCCATCACTCGTTCGGTAGCGATTCGAGAAGTTGGCCGTCAGTTTACCCTGTTTCAGAGCTGAGACTTCAGCGATGGTTTTTTCGACATCATCCGGATGGACAAATTCTACGAAGGGGCGACCCAGAATTTCTTCTTTTGAATACCCAAGAGTTTTGACCCATTGGGGATTGATCTGTTTGAAGTATCCGTCCCAGCCGGCGATGCAAAATAATTCGTTCGTGACCAGAAAGTACGTTTTGACTTTAAAATCCGGGTCGAATTCCCTGAACGGCGTAGGACCGGACTTCCAAAACGAGGCCTGGATCTTATGGATTTTTCCGATCAGTGGTTTCATGGCATGTCTATCGGCCATAAAATTTAAGCAATAAAGAATCCCCGCAACACCACCCGGGGTGGAGCCAGATTCACGCCCGGCAAAACCGCCCCCACTAGCACCGCAAGCACCGGTAACCATTGAAGACTTTTTTATAAATGGGACGCCCCCCAATTCACCTAATCTCGTTGAAATTTTCTGAGCCCACCACTAACCTCTCCCGGCAATGATCACGCAAACTGACGAAAAGTCCGACGCCACCAAACATACCGCCTACGCCAATCGCCTCGTAAGGCTTGAAACGGCATGGTGGAAACAAATCCTGGACGTGCAAGCCCCTTATCGCTGGAACCTCCAACGTCTGCGCCCCGGATTAACTCTGGAAATCGGCTGTGGGATCGGTAGAAACCTCAGAAATCTAACCCGCGTTAACAGCGCCGGTGCAGTCTCAGCCGTTGGCATTGATCACAATGAAACTTCGGTAAAAATCGCCCTAGGGCGGGGACTGACCGCTTTCACTGCCGAAGACTTTTTAAAGTCATCCTTTTGCGCGCCGGGGACCTTCGATAGCCTTCTCTTTGCCCATGTGGCCGAACACATGTCATTTGCGCAATGCGCAGAGCTCCTAACGGGCTACAAAAAATACATTAAGATCGGCGGCAAATTGATCTTAATCACGCCCCAGGAAGCGGGCTACCGGTCCGATCCGACCCATGTGGAATTTATGGATTTCGCTAAGTTGGAAAAATTGCAGCTCAGCGTGGGAACCATCCCGACAAAAAACTATTCTTTTCCATTTCCAAGATCGTTTGGGACTTTTTTCAAATACAACGAATTCGTCGCGGTATCGATTTTTTCTTAGAACAATTTTCCACAGGTTACATTTCTTCCGGGTCAAAGTAACATCGTTACTTCATCGGCTCGCTGGGTGGCGGTGTGTTCGCCCCACCAGCCGGCCGGGCGATCAGCCCAACGATGACCCCGGTCGCCCCCAGAATGACCAGGACGATACCGCCTTTTGTACCCCAATCCATGGCCTGGTCTTCCGTAATCATACCGGCCACAAAACCGATTCCCAGTCCAGCCGCCAGCAAAACCAACAAAAGCGCAGCCAATTTGACTATCTGCATGATAACTCCCCTGCCTCTGTCCTATGAGTGATTTATCGATGATACTGCTCAATGGAGCGTCGCCACAAGCTCCGTCTTCCGCTATGTTAATGGAATGGATATCCGTGCTCTTGAAAAATTGGAGTGGCCGACACTCGTTGGTATTCTCGCTGATCTGGCGCAGACCGAAGAAGGGCGCGGCAAGTGCCTGAGCCTTGCTCCTGATATGAGTCGGCAGGATATTGAAGGGCGCTGGGGTGATGTCGTTCCGCTACGGGATCTTGCCCGGGCTGGCTATCGCCCGCCCATTGGACTGGTCGTTCCCCTGCATCAGGTGTTCAAGGCGGCATCGGTTGGACATATTCTCACCGGCCCGGATCTGCGCGCAGTTTATGATCTGCAGATATCTGTTAAAAAAGTGTTTGGCTTTGCGTCAGATCTTCAGAATCGCTGTGCTCCCCTGCGACGAATCAAGGGCCAGCTGTTTCCGCTCCCCAATCTGTTACTGGCCATAGAGAAGGCTGTCGCTCCTGACGGTTCGCTTTTGGATACCGCGTCGGAGGAGTTGCAGCAGATTCGCCGTCAAAAAATCTCCATGCGCCGACGCATCGAAGAAAGCATCAAAAAACTGCTCCATGAAAATGAAGTTGAGCAATACCTTCAGGATGATTTCTTCACAGTGCGATCGGAACGTTACGTGATCCCCATGCGGCTCGATGGACGGGGGCGCCTTAAAGGTGCGATCATCGACACGTCAGATAGTGGCCAAACACTTTTCCTCGAGCCGTCGACCATCCAGCCTCTCAACGAGCAGCTCCTGGAACTGGATGTAGCTGAAAAACTGGAGATCCTGCGCATCTTTCGGGACTTGACCGCAAAAGTTGCGGGGGATCTGGAAGTCCTGCGACAAAACTATGCTGAACTGATTAGCCTCGACTTTCTCGCAGCCCAGGCGGCACTCGCATCAAACCTCGATGCGGGTCCTGTTCGCTTCGTAGACCAGCCCGGACTCGGGTTGCGTGGGGCGCGACACCCGCTGATCCGTGAGGTCGAGGGACCCGGGCGGTTTCGCTGCACTGCGATTGCCAATTCCATAGAGTTGGCATCCGGGCAAAACAGTCTGATCATTTCCGGACCAAACGCCGGTGGAAAAACGGTCGTGCTCAAGACCGTGGGCATCCTGCAGATCATGGCGAAAGCCGGTCTGCTGCTACCCGCCGATGAGTCCTCCGAACTCTATTTGTTCGATCGGATTTTTCTGGAGATGGGCGACGCACAAAACCTGCAGGCTAATTTATCGACATTCTCCGGCCACATATACGGACTCAAGCCAATTCTGGAGAAGTCGCGCCACAGTGACCTGGCACTTTTAGACGAGTTGGCCGTAGGAACCGAGCCGGAAACCGGCTCGGCGATAGCCCAAGCCGTTCTGGAAAACCTGAGCCAGAGAGGAGTGACCTGCCTCGCAACCACTCATTACGATACGCTAAAAGGCCTCGCGATCAGCAACCCTAAATTCCGCAACGGCTCCATGGAATATTCGCTCAAGAGCGTCAAGCCGACCTATCGATTGGTATTGGATGTTCCCGGGCAAAGTTACGGACTGGAAGTTGCGGCGCAAATGGGCCTGCCCGCTGAAATCGTTGAGCGGGCCAGACGTCTGCGGGGATCCTCCGGATCGGCACTCGACACGGCGGTCACGCAGTTGATGCAAGCCAGAGACGAGATGCGTGTCCAATCGGAAGCAGCGCGTCAGGCTGCCCTCAAAGCTGAGGGCGAGCGCGCTCGCTGGGAGGACGAATGCCGCCTGCTCGACGAGTCGCGCCGTAAGGCTGCCCGCCAGGTCGCCGAAAAATACGAAGACCAGCTAAGGCAAATGCGTGACCAATTTGAGGAGGTCACACAGAAACTCCGGCAGGCGGCGAAAGATGCCCAGCAAGACGACGACACCGTGCGTCAAAAGTCCCTTGGAGACCGGCACCTCGCCAACCAAACTCTGAAAGAAATGGAGCGCACCATCCGTGAGATTTCAGACAACGCGACCGCGCCGGACAGTCTTCCGGGACGAGCCGCCACTTCCGACGAAATCCAGGTCGGTTTGAAAGTTCATGTGATCCCCCTGCGCCAGTCGGGAGTCGTAGTTAAAACAGCGGAAAAGGCAGATGACCCGATTGAAGTTCAGGTTGGCATCGTAAAACTTCGCGTTGGACTGCATGACCTGCGCATCACCGATGAAGGCGCTTCCGCAACAACATCTGCACAAACAAAGGGAACCGGCAAAAAATCCTTCCCAAAATCCAGCCCTCAAGCCGAGAGTCCATCGCATAAGTCAGAGCAAAAAGAGGCACCGAAGCTGGTGCTGCAAACCGCAACGAACGCCTGTGACCTGCGGGGATTCGACGTGGATCAAGCCCTCGACAAGGCGTTTACCTTTATCGACAAGGCTCTGCTGCGCGGCGAGGCTGCGGTTGTGCTTATACACGGTCACGGAACTGACCGGCTTAAAATGGCGATCAGAAGAGCATTAAAGGAATCCTGCCCTTACGACGTGACTTTCAGGCCCGGTGAAGCCAATGAGGGGGGAGATGGTGTCACGATTGTTGGACTGAATCATTAATAGCCGTTAAACATCCTGACGGATCCGGCGCTACCGGTATAAATTAAATTGCCAGCACTGTCGAAGGCGATGGCATCGCGCGCTGGAGTATCCAAACGCACAGCCGCACCATGGAACCCCGAGACAGGATCGCCCACTGCGAGGCCGTTGCCATAGAGTCGGTAGGTGTTTCCGATGGTCATACCCTGGCAGGGGCCATTCGTAGCATTTTCAACACAAATCGTCCGAATGCGGCGGTAAGTGGCGTCAGCGAGATAAAAATTCCCAGCGCTATCAAATTCGATCCCATAGGTTGACCCTTGTCCGGTCGTCGCAGCCACTGCAGCATTTGCCGCATCAGCAGCTACACCAGCTCCACCCGTGACCCGGTACATCGTTCCCGCGGATTTTCCACTGCAATAACCGCCCGCAGTGTTGACACAGTAACCGCGAATCCGGAAGTATACGCCATCAGCAACAAACACGTTATCCCAAGGGTCAACCGCAATGGCTACCGGTGCACCCATTGTCGAGGAAGCAAAGGCAGTCGCGTTCGCCCCATCCGCCGAAGTCCCCGTCGCGGCAACCCGATAGGTGTTTCCTAACGTCTTGCCACTGCAATAACCACTCGTACTTTGGCACACCACCCGAACGCGCCGGTATTCGTTGTCAGCGATGAAAATATTCCCGAAGGAATCTAAGTCAAGACCGGCGGGAATTCCCGAGGCGGTGGATGCTGCGACATTGTCTGCGGTATCTCCGGCGACTCCCGACCCAACAAACCGATAGCTGTTGCCTGCGGTTTTACCGTTGCAGAATCCTGCTGCGCCGGTATTGAAGCACAGGGCCCGGATACGCCGGTAGCCTGAATCAGCCACGAAAACGTTGCCGTCTCCGTTGACTACAATCCCAACAGGAATCCCCATCGCCTGAGCAATCGCCAATCCATCGACGCCATCTCCCGCGACTCCTGTTCCTGCTACCAAGTAGGCAGTGCCTGCGGTCTTACCCTGGCAGTATCCTCCCGAGCTGGTTGAGTAGCAGATCACACGCACCATCGGTGTCGTGGAATCTCCAAACCAAACATTACCAAGAGCATCGACGGCTGAACCTGCCGTTGTGCCCAACGGAGTTGAAAGGGCACCAATCTGCCAACCAATGGCCGAAGAACCAGATCCGGTAAAGTAAAATGAATATTCCTCAGGCTTACCCTCACAGATAGAGCCAGCTTCGGCGTTTGTACAAACCAATCGAATTCTTTTATAGGTCGCATCACTGACGAGTACGTTACCCTCGCCGGTCACTGCCATGCCGCGAATATCCCCCATACCATTTGCCAGTGCGAGGCCGCCGTTGACACCATCGGCCGCTGCTCCGGTTCCAGCGACCCAGTAGGCATTGCCAACCGTACGACCGTTACACACCCCGTCAGCGATGTTGTTGTAGCAAATGACCCGGACGCGTCGGTAAGTCGAATCGCTGACAAAGACATTGTTTGCAGCCGAAAGTGCGACTTCATAGGACTGTCCCATTCCAGACGAAGCGGCGACAGAATTATCCGCTGAGTCGAGGCTAGCACCAGTGCCCATTGCCCGGTAAAGGCGTCCGGCAGTCTTTCCGGCGCAGAATTCATTGGATCCGTTGACTGTTGAACAAAGAATCCTGACGCGACGATAGTCAAAATCAGAAAGATAGATGTTATTGTTAGCACCGACCTTAAGACCTCGCGCCCCACCGATCGCCACTGAAAGCGGGGTCACATCATCAGCCGCATCTCCCAGCACTCCGGTTCCAATCACGACATAGGTGTTTCCGGCGGTCCGACCTGTGCAAAGGCCCTGGGAATTCACGCAAGACAGCCGCACCTTATAGTAAGATGAGTCACCGATGACCAGGTTTTCAGCGGTGTCAACGTCGAGGCCATAAGACAACCCAATCGCCGCACTGGATGTCTGCGAGTCATTGGCGCCATCACCCGCAACTCCCGTTCCGGAAAAGCGGTACATAAATGCCTGCTTTTTGCCATTGCAGAAACCAGCCGCCAGCGGGTTGTAACAAATCGCCCGAATGCGGTAATAGGTGCCATCGGCGAGGTAAACATTGCCCGATGCACCGACGGTAATCGCAAAGATGTCGCCTACGGGGGATGATGATGCCAGGCTATCGTCATCGCCATCTTCCATGCCATCACGCCCGGCGATCGTGTAAACCCGATTTAAGGTGCGTCCTTTGCAGTAATAGGCGTTCGTCGTTTCCTGACAGTGGACATTGACCATTCCGGCACCTGAAGAAAACAACACGTTTCCCCACGGGTCAAGTTTAACGGCCTGCGCTGTTTTGATGTAAGTTTGAGAAAGAGGATCGGCCCCGAGAACACGACCGGCAGCGCCAATTTTATTGTGATAACCAGCGCCAAACCGCAGGCGTATCTCTTTGGTGTTTGCGTCCTGCGCGCCATTTGGCCGGATGGACCGTGCTGCCACAAAAAGACTCTCTGAAGAGCCTCCGTCGATCATGAATTTGCCAGAAGTATTCTGCAACGTCGCAGCCGGGCTTGCCTCAAAATTGACGGCACCTGCTGAATCAGCTGCAAAAATTCCATAACTCATCTGAGCATAAGTTGTTTGCGCATCGGAAAACGGCTGCCACTCAAACCCGACGCGACGTCCTGGTCCCCAAACAAACGCATGGGTCAACCCGCGAAACTCGGCGATATCATCGGGCTGCGCCGTCGCGGAAGCGCCGGAGCCACCAATGTTGCCGGCGGCATCGATAGCAAAAACCTTGAAATGATAATTCGCAAAAGGAGTCAGCCCGGCGCTTACGGCCGCAGTCGAATTGAAAGTACCAACGACAGACTGCCCGTTGGGGAGCGATGTTCCGGCGACGTAAGACGTTCCGGATGCTGGCACCAGCGTGACCGCTGCGCCGATTCTGTTGATCACCAGATAGGCGGCTGCGTCACTGACTGCGGCCCATGAGAGGCTCGCACTGCGCTGCCCTGCCGAAGCGGACATTGAAGCCGGAGCCGCCGGAGCGGTGGTATCCCAGGTCCCCGTCCAAGCCGCCTGTATATGATTCAGATTTTGCGAGCGATCTTCAGCCTGCATTGATATCGCATAAGACTCACCAGCAACGAACAAAACCTTTGGAACATGAAGAGAATACGATCCGGAGTCTGAAGTAATCTCCAAATAAGTGGGACATGCGCTGTCGAATGCCGTCTTTGCCGCGTTGAGACAGCTTCCTGATACCTGTTGCACCGACGCTGAAACCCGGTAAAGTCCGGTCCCCACGTCACTTGCAGTCAAAGCAAAGGTAACATCTGCCGAGCCACCGTAGTTTGGTCCAAACCCAGCGGGTGCGGCCAGCGATAATGAGGGCGACACCGTATCTTTAGTCCAGGTGTACTGGAAAGGCGCGACCTGCAATTGGCCATTCCCATCGGTTCCGGTCGCAAGCACACAAAGGACCTTGGCTCCATCTGCTCCCAATTCACTTGTAATCGCCATGTCCGGATTAATCGGGTCCGAGTAGGTTGCCCCTTCGCACGAATCGGTTCCATCGATCACTGTGTAGCTGAAAAACTTCAGTCCATTACCAACAACTCTAACACCCAGAGTGGTGGCATTTGACGTTTTCGCAGGCAGATTTTGTAAGCTCGCGGGTAATAAAATTGATGAAACCGTGCGACCCGCACCGCCATCGACAACATTTTCTGGCTGTGCACCGGCGACGATCTCCTCAACAGAAGCGGGGCTCCCACCATCTGAAGAAGATTTTTTCTTGTCATCGCAGCTGAAAAAAAGAAGCGAAGGTAGCACAATGGCCACGATCGCAGATACAATACGGTTGTCGCAGATTGATCTCATAAGAAGTTCATCGGTAAAATCCCCCATAGGTTTAGGGGATTTTGAGTAAAATTATGCAGTCGCCATTTAATGCAATAATTACAACGTATTATAGACAGACAGGCCATCGCTTTTATACCGGTAAATACCCACTCTGCGTGTTTACCACCTAAAAAAGGACCTCAATGGAACTCTCAAAATTAACCTCAGGACCTCGGTTCAAGTCACCTTCGACGCAGTTAGCTATGCTCATTTTGGCCACATTGCTATCTGCGAACCGGGCTTACGGAGACTCCTTAAACAACCCAAAACGAGCCTGGGCGGGCGAATGGCGACGCCATGACGTTCATCAACCATCAACACTCACCATCAGCGATATCACAGCACACGGCTTCAAATTTTCGATCGATGCTTCAACCGGCGTTAACGTAGGATCGATCGACGGCAAAGCTAAATTTGACAAAACAAATGAAAAAGCGAGCGCGACGATTTCGTCAGACGCCCAGAATGGCCCCGCTGGCGAAGATCCCTCTGCCAGTGAGAAAAAGTCCAAACCCTGCCAATTGTCTTTTTCAATGACTGGTACTCAAGATCAGAAAAGCAACCAACCGATGACGATTGCCGTACTCTCGGAGGGTGGCTGCGACTCATTTGGAGGCACTGGCGTCACTTTTGACGGTGGCTACATAACAGAAAGGGTGAGGCCCTCTTTCAAGCCGTCATTTGATTGCGCGGGTAAGCTTTCAAAAGTTGAAGCGATGATCTGCGAAACTTCCAT
>Ga0138256_10009024_pt1 | contig 10467 bp, 9 predicted proteins | sample KNB2016incub_MG_FD_105486 | JGI IMG/M metagenome (GOLD analysis project Ga0138256, IMG submission 105486) | Active sludge microbial communities from wastewater in Klosterneuburg, Austria - KNB2014incub_MG | ecosystem: Engineered > WWTP > Activated sludge > Unclassified | place: Austria... | reverse complement strand
TACCGTGGCGCGAATCAAAGCTACGGCATCGCCGAGGCTGGCAAACACCGCCACGATCAGGAACACCGGCCAGAGGAAGAACACGGCAATAATGAAGTGAACGATGTTGCCCAGCGTGAGTGCCGGCCTGCCATTGGCGCGGCGCGTGATCTGGCCAAAGTTGCGCGTGCCATAAGAGTAAGCCGCCTGGGGCACGGCTTGGCCGGCCGGCGGATTTGCGGGTTTTGCGCCAGCCGCCGTGGCGGCGCGGCTATCGAGATCAACACGCGCTGTTTTCACGTTGAACATGCTCATTCCCACGAGGGGCCAGTATACCGCCAATAGGCTGCCAGCCGCGCACAAAGGCTGGATAACGGTGTTTGGGAAACGAGCACAGGTTATTTCACAGCATCTTGGCCTTGGCCTAGCCCAGCCACTCGAGCATTGAAGCGGTTGCCGCAGTGTCGTTTCGCCCAACCCGCCTCAGGTCAAAACCGGCGAGCAGTTCTCTGGCGCCCGTGGGCCGCAGCTGGTCAATCAAGCCGGCAGAGAATGCGCAAAGGCCAATCACTCGCTCAGGGTTCACTCCGCGCTCGCGCAGGGATTTCAGGGACAGATCGCCGTCACGTTTGGCCAGCCTGCGCGAGTCGCTGGCCAGCATCAGCGGCACGTGTGCCCAGTGGCTTGGCGCCTGCATGCCAAGCGCCTGAAGGAGCGCGAGCTGGCGGGCGGTGCTCAGCAGGAGGTCGTGGCCGCGCAGAACTTGAGTGACGCCCATGGCCGAGTCGTCGCAGGCCACGGCCAGCTGGTAGCTGGGCAGGCCGTCCTTGCGCCAGAGCACGAAGTCGCCCAACTGGCGGGGCTGCACGCTGACCTGGCCCTGGATTTCATCGCGAAACGAAACCGGCGCGTCGTCAAATGCAAAACGCAGCGCAGGCGGGGAGCCCGCGAATTCGGCGGCATGCGCAAAAGTTGCAAAACGGCCTCTACAGGTGCCGGGGTAAATTGCGCCATCATCGCCGTGAGGGGCACGCGTGGCTTCATCAATATCTTTTCGCGAGCAAACACAGGAGTAGGCGCGTCCTGATTCAATCAGCTGGTTCAATGCACGCCGGTAAAGCTCAAATCGTGCGCTCTGGTCAAAAGGCCCTACCGGATCGCCGGCGTGTGGACCTTGGTCCCAGTCAAGGCCTAGCCATTGAACGTCGAGGAGCGCCTGTTCGCGGAACTCGTATTTGCAGCGCGGAAGGTCGATGTCCTCGACGCGCATGATCATGCGGCCGCCAGCAGAGCGCGCCCAGAGCCAGGCCAGCAGGAAGCTGCGAGCGTTGCCAAGATGCAGAAAGCCGCTGGGGGTGGGGGCGAAACGGCCGGTGGTCGCGGGCTGGGGCATCAGTTGAATCCGTCGCGACCAGGGGCACGAAGTCTAGCCGAGTCGTTCCAGCGCCATGCGTTCGGCAATTTCGCTGGGTGGACGCTTTTCCTGCCTGGCCCGGGTGAGCACGAGGCGCGTGGATTCGCCCACGCGGTCGACCACGTCAAAACCGACTTCTTTTCCCGCCTGGTGCTCGAGCACGCCTTTGATCAGGGCGCCGGCGTTGGCGACGAAATCGGGGACATAGGTGACTTCACGTTCAAACAGGAGCTTGCCCGCTTCGGGGCTTGCCAGCTGGTTGTTGGCGCTGCCCGCCACCACGAGGCACTTCAGCTTTTTCACGGCCTGTGGCGTGAGCACCCCGCCCAAGGCGCACGGCGCAAATGCGTCGCACTCGACGCCGGCGATATCTGCGGGCTTCACGCGTTCGCAGCCCAGTTCCTTGCAGGTTTTCTTGACCAGGTCGTCGTTGATATCGGCCACCAGCACGCGGGCCTTGGCCTCAACCAGCATCCGCGCCAGATCTCCGCCCACGCTGCCAAGGCCCTGAATGGCGATGACGCGGCCTTTGAACGACTTCCCGCTGTCAGCAAAGAACAACGCCGCCTTGAGCGCCGCCACCAGCCCTCGCGCCGTGGCCTTGCCAAAATCGAGATGTGACGCAACCTGTTTGGTAGAGCGCGCCACGTTTTCGAGGTCTTCGTAGGTGGTCCCGGTGTCCAGGCCCGTGAAGAAACTGCCGCCAAGCCTCTCAATGGCGCGGCCCAGGGCCATGAACGCCAGCGTGCGGTCCATTTTTGCGTGCTTGATTACGACAATTTTTCCGCCGCCGGCGGGCAAGTCAGCCAAGGCAGCCTTGTAGCTCATGTGCTGGGCCAGGCGCAGCGCATCAGTGACGGCGGCGTTTACGTTGGTGTAAGACAGCGTGCGGATGCCGCCAAAGGCAGGTCCCCGGCGGGTGCTATGGATGGCAATGATTGCCTGCAGGCCGCGCGCGTCGTCGCTTACAAATTGGAGTGACTCCGCGCGGTACTTGGCGAGTTCCTGAAACAGGTCCATGTTGTGCATCCTGTGGGTCGTGGGATTCTAGTGTTCCCCCGGCCAAAGATACAGATGGCCTCACTGTTCCCCGGGGCGGCGGCATCGCATAGTGCGCCGCCGTGAAAACGCTGCCCTTGCTTGCAATGCTGGTGGGTGTTCTGGCCATTTCGATGGCGGCGCCCTACATTTTGCTTTCAGAGGTCGAACCCTTTGCCATCGCCTCGTGGCGCCTGCTCTGCGTGAGCGCGATCTTGTTCCCAATAGCCGCTCGCTCCCTGGGAGCGGACTGGGGGGCGCTTGGCGGTGCTGATCGCCTGAAGTTCCTCTTCTCGGGGGTCTGTTACGGAGCCCACTTTGCGCTGTTTGCGCTGGCCTTTGGTTACACCAGCAAAGAAAGCGTCGTGGTGCTCATTGGCGCCCAGCCCCTGATGGGCATGGCGGTTGGGCGCATTTTTCTGCGCGAGCTGGTTACGCCCTCGATGCTGATTGCCACGGCGATTTCGCTTGCGGGGCTGACGGTTTTCGTCTGGCACGATTACACCTTTGATCCGACCCACCTGCTGGGCGATTGCATGGTGCTGGCGGCGGGTTTCCTGATTGTCATTCCCTACGCCGCCGGGCGCCGGTTGCGGCCAAAAATGAAGCTTTCGAGCTATTTGTTCGGGCTCTATCTGCTGGGGGGCATCAGTTGCCTTTGTGCCGCTCTGGTGGCGGGCCAGGCGCTATGGGGCTACCACTGGATCAACTGGTATTACCTGGGATGTGCCGTTTTGATCCCAACGCTGATTGGCCATTCGATGTTTCATTATGCGGTGAAGTACGTCTCGGTGTTTTATGTGAACCTTGCGGTGCTGGCTGAGCCCGTGATTGCCATCGTAGTGATGCTGGCATTCAGCGAGCGCTTTGAGGTCTTCCGCGCGTCGGAACTGACCACCCTGCAGGCCATTGGCGGTGCGCTGCTTCTGCTGGGTGTCGGGTTTGGCTTGGCTGCTGCAAGGCGCAATCAGGGAGTGGGCAATGATCCATCTGACAAGAGTTCTGGCGGCGCTGGCGTTGATGGTTCTGGTGTTGAGCTGGCCCGGCGCCACGGCACAGGAAAAGCCGCAACCGCAAAGCCCTGAGTTCAATGACGCCCCGGTTTCAGACGTCCTCAAATGGGCGCAGGAGCAGGCGGGCGTGGGTTTCATTTACGAAGCCGCTGACCTGCTTGAGGCCGGCAAGCCGCGCAAGGTCACGAGCGCATCGGTAAAAACCGAGAACAAGGCGGCGCGTACGCTGGTCCTGTTTGAACTGCTGCGGCGCTGTGAGCTTGTGGCCTTTGAAGTCGAGGGACTGCCCGGCCCCACCTATCAGCTGGTCAAGGGCGAAGAAGCCGCGCGCTTTGCCACGGTGGTCAACACGCCAGCGGAGGCGCGCCAGTTTTACTTCGCGGCGCTCTCCATCAAACTGATGCGGGCTGACCCAGCCCGCGTAGCCGACGCGCTTCGCAGCAAGCTCACCGCGGGCGTGGGTCAAGTCGAGGTCTTTGAAAACACGCACACGCTTGTGGTTTGCGACTTTTCTGATCGTCTTGAGGCTGCCTTTGAAACGGCGCAGGCCGCAGATGTTCCGGCCGCGCGCGAAGATGACCTGGTGCTGGCCGATTTCGTGCCCGTGAGCTGCACGGCCAAGAAAATGGGCTCAGCCCTTGAGCGCCTGCGCGCCCGCGACGAGACCTGGCAACTCACGGTGAACGAGAACTCGAATCTCCTGCTGGTCAGCGGTCGTCGCGACCAGGTTGATCGCGTGCAGGGCCGTTTCTCGAAGCTCGATGGAAAACCCCTTGACCCGGCGTTCTCAGAAGAGGTTCAGACCTTCAAGGTTCTGTTTGGCTCCGCTGACGACGCGGCCAAGACCCTGCGCCAGATGTTCGCCGTGGAGATCGAAACAGGTACCGTGCAAGTCGGCGCTTATGAGCGCGCGCAGAAGATCGTTTTCAGGGGCAGCCGCTTCGACGCAACACGCGCTGCCGAAGCGCTCAAGGCGGTGGACGTCGACCCGGGCAACGCCCCCAAAGACAAGAAGTAAGTCAAGCCGCGCAATTCGCTGCCCACCAAGGCGAACGCGAACTAGACTTGCTTGCCCATGCGTGCCTGCCTCCCGAGTTTGGCTGCGCTTGCGCTTTGTCTTGCGCTGAGTTCGTGCAGTTTCACTCCTGATGTTCCCAAGCCTCAGCCCGATACCACGACGTTGCGCCGCTTTGACGGTGAGCCGCTGCGCCGCCGCGACATTCAGGCAAGGCGCACCGGCGCCATAGCCCTGGCCCGGGCTTTGATGCACATTGAACGCGAACTGCGGGAACCCTGGATCGAGGCGCGCGACGCGGCCGTGCTGATTGAACACGCCGCAGCAGGCAACCCCAGCGAGATTCAGAGTGCCCGCGATTTATGGCGGCTGAGCGAGCCCGTGCCGCCGGGCGTTTCCCGCGGAGTGTTTTCCGAATACGGATTCTACGCCGATCCCATGCCGGGCCGCCAGTTCACGCCGCCCATTTCACCCGCCGATTTCGAGGCCGCCATTGCCCAGATGCTGGGCGAGCACAATGACGGCAGCGAGAAGGCGCTGCTGCTGGCAGGCTGGCGCCACTTTTCGCCCGAAGTCGTTCAACGCCGGGACAATTACCTTGCCGCCGCCTGGCGGCTGGAACTGGGCGGGGCCAGCGTTGGCCTGTGCGAAAGTCTGCTGGGTCCGCACCGTCGCAGCCAGGTGTATGAAACTGGCCACGCCCGGCTTGCCGGCAGCAATGGCACGCTAGAGGGCTACGCGGCGCCTGACGGCGTGCTTGAAACCGTGGCGCCGGGCCCGCCCTCGCCCGTGAGTGCAGCCATTGACGCCCTGGCCAAGGCGACAGGCAATGCCCGGCCGCTGCCGCTTGAAGTCGACGGGCCCGCAGTGCGCATCGCACTCTCAGACGAAGACCGGGCGTTTCTGGTTTCAGCGCTGAAGGGGCTCAGCGAAGGCTGTTGCGACCTGGCCTGGCTTCCGCGCTCCACCGAGCGCATCGAGGTCACATTTGACTACCTGGTGGGCAATGCCGAAGCTCGCGCGACACTGGGCTTTTCCCGCAGCGAACGCGGCTGGGTGCTCAACAAGTTGATCTATGAACCCGCCGCGGCTGCTGTAGTGGGCCGCCAGGGAGCAGCCCTTGACCTGATTGCGATGCTGCGCGCAAGCGAGCCCGCCGGCGCCGTCGCTAACCCCAAGTAAGCCTCTGCCCCGGCTTCTGGCCCTTTGACGAAATCTTCAAGCATGCTTCACTTTGCGATTCGTTTTCTCGTGAAGCTGAAACATGGTCGGCGCGACACAATCGACATCCCGCATTGAGTCTCCAGCGCCTGAGGCATCGAAAGCGCAAGTAGCCCAAGCGTCGGCAGTCGCAGCGACTCCGGCGCGGGGAGGGCCTTCGCGCCTGCTCTTCCGTGTGTTCCGCTTTGAAGAAGCCATCATTCTCGGCCTGCTGGTGATCATGGGCGTGATTTTGTTCAGCGTTGAAGGTGTGCCCGCCTTCGATTACCTCTGGCGCGGCTTTGCCTACAACTTCTACGGCAATGGCACCATGTGGGTGTTTCTCCAGTGGTGCTCAATTGGAACGCTCCTCTTGCTGGTCGCCGCCGCCATTCCCATGGCGAGCCAGGGCAAAGCCGCAAAACTCATGCATGGCGTTTGGCAGGGCTCAGACGGGGCGCTTGGTCGCACCAAGGCCACCGTGGCCTGGGGCCTGGGCGGCCTGCGCGCCTATGTTCCGTTTTTGACCTGCATGGGCGTTTACGAAATGCTCAAGCGGCTGATTCCCGCCGTGCGCGGTTCCACGCTGTATGACGTCGAAATGGCGCAGTTCGACATCTGGCTGCTGGGCGACCTCAGCGCGGCCATGGTCCGACGTGCCATGCACGAACCCTGGGTTGATGCCTTGCTGGCGCTGATTCCCGGCGACATCCACCAGATTGACATTCACGAGACCTGCTACATCAGCTACATGTATGCAGCCCCTGCACTGGCGCTTTCCCTCTGGTTCCTTGGCCGCCGCGAGCATTTTGACCGCTTCATCGGGGCCATCACTATCTGCGGCGCGCTGGCTTATGTCGGCTACGTTTTCGTGCCGGTGGTGGGCCCCAAGTATGTGTTTCCCAACAACTGGCTCCATGCCAGTGACTCGGTGCTGACCATCATCGACGACATGCGCGGCCGCGATTCGTTTCCCAGCCTGCACACGGCATGGACCACGCTCTACCTGATCAGTTCCTGGCGCGGCTGCCGGCCGCTTTTCTGGGTCTACCTGCCAGTGGCACTGGGCGTCTACATCGCCACGCTGTACGGCGGCTACCACTACATCCCCGATATCATCGCGGGACATGCCCTGGCCATTTTCGCGTTCTGGGTTGCCAAGCCCCTGCGCCTCTGGTGGAACCGGCGCGCGGGGTTCGCCGCCTAGAGCATTTTCGGAATTGCCTCGCAGGCTCCGCTTGCGGCGAACCCCGCGACGGCTCGGCGAACAAATCCCCAAAAGGCTCTAGACATCCAGCCAGATCAAGACGGCGAGCACAGCGCCGACAATCAGTAACCAGAGAATCCACTGCATCACTGACATGGATGCGCTGGCCGCGGGCGCGGCCACGGCGGGCTTGCCTGGGGTCTGGGAGGTGTCCACAGGCCCCTGCTTGTTGACGCGCATCAGCAGGTGCCTGGGGCCTGTGGAGTCGGCTATCAGGAAAGGCAGATTGATTTCGGTTTCACTCAGGCCAATCAGCTCGACATTGGCATGGTGGGCGGCGCGCTCGAGGCGGCCAAGGGCGGCTTCATCCTGGCTCAGGTCAACACCCGTTTCTGCCTTGAAGCGGGCAACCAACTGCGCAATCAGCGATTTATCGGCATCGTCGAGGTAGCCCCGGCTCGCCTCGTTCACCAGCGCGTCAAACTGGGCCTGAGGGTCGGCCTGCTTTTCCCCTCGCAGCATGGGCAGCACTTTTTCAGCGATCACGTGGGGTGGCAACTTGGAGCGCATTTTTGCAGCCACGGCCGCGACGGCTGATCGTGCTGCGGGGTCCAGGTATTCGCGCTTGTGATCTGCCTTGAAACGGGCTTCCAGGGTCGCATAGAGCGCGTCAGCGGGGGTTGCCCCCGCGGGCTGATAATCTCGCCATTGCCGAATCACGTTGTGCAGGCCTTCACGTTCAAGGCGCAGGCACAGGTGATGGGGGCCGGCATTTGAGGCCGCGAAATAGGGCAGGGAAACTTCCGCAAAGCCGGTCTCATCCAGTTCCATCACAGCGTCTTCGACGGCGTATTTCAGGCGCGTGCGGGCCAGAAAATCCCCGTGAACGTTGACGCGGCTTCGCTCCACGAACTTGCGGATCAGGAAATCCAGCAGGTCTTTTTCTTTGGGCGAAAGATCTTCTTCGTCGATCTCGCCTTTGCCCGTGATGTCTTCTTCGAGTTCGTACATCAGGCTGCTGTCTTCGACGGCCAGGGGCAGCCAAACGAACTTCACTCTCTCCAGGGGGCCCTTGGCAACTGCCTTTTGGGCCAGCTCGCGGATTTCGCGTTCCCGCTGCTTGGCTGCAAGGTAGCTATGGGTTTTCTGTTTTTCGGCAGCCGCGCAAAGCGCCATGAATAGTTCAAGCATGAGCGCTTCACTGCCCGGCGGTATCTGGGGTAGCGCGGGCAATGGGGCGTCAGGTGCCAGAATTTCGATCAGGGTGTCGCCCAATCGCAGGCTGTCACCTTCGGCCAACTTGGCTGAGGGCTGCAAGTCGCCGTTATGCAGCGTGCCTTTGTCGGACATCAGGTCTGTGAAAGTCCAGGCCTCGCCTGCTTGGTCAAGGCGCAGGTGGGGGCTTGAGATTTTCGGGTCGTCGTCGATGCAGATATCGTCGCTCTCGCGCCCGCCGATCACGACGCTGGCTTTGCCCTGGGGCACTTCATAACCAAAGGTCCGCCGCGGGGTCTTGATTTTCAGGCGCATGGCCTGAGTCTAGAACGAATCGGCGGCCTGAAGTTGAAAAGCGGCACCAATTCCCTCGCAAATGCCAAATTCGCTGATGCGTCAATGCTGAAAGCGGATAAGACTGACTTGTAATAACGGGGCAGGGGGCCGCGCGTGATAAACATTAACACTGACCTGCTGGGGCGACTCAAGAAGGCCGACTCCAGCGCGTGGTATGAAATGTGGGAAGTGTTCGGGCCTGCCATTGAGCGCCTGGTGGGCAGCATCGCCTCGCGTTTTTTCGGCCAGGAAACTATCAAAGATGTCAGCCAGGAAACGCTCTCGCGCGTGTATCAGGAAATCGCCAAGTTCGACCCCAAGCGCGGCGTGAAGTTCTCCACCTGGCTTTACGCCATTGCCAAGCACGTCGTCTACAGCGAGCTCACGACCCGCAACGCGCAAAAGCGCGGCGGCGGCGTCAGGCCCATGAGCCTGGATGACACGATCCACGAGGTCAGCCAAAGCCCCATGCCTGACCAGGAATTTGAGATGAGCGTGTTTCGCGCCAAGGTTTACCGCGCGCTCAAGGAAGTCGAGAAGCAGAGTGAGTTCGCCGAGTTCGAGTGCTATCGCCAGCGCCTGACGCGCAGCATGCAAGGCAAGGATATCGCCAACGCATTGGGGATTTCGGAAGCCAGCGTCAGTCGCTATCTCAAACGGGTGCGCGACAACCTGCGCGCTGCCATTGGCATGGCGGTGGCCGGCTATTCCTGGACAGACGACGAATCGGCGCAGCTTGGAACCAGCGGCCTGACCAATGCAGACGACGACGCCTTTGACCAGGCGCTCAGCGACGTCTACCTGATTGACGAAAAATCCCGGCGCGATTACGGCAAGATGCAGAAAACCGCCCGCAGCGTGCGCTGACCAATGGCAGGCCGGCTCGCGCGCAGGCGGCCAGCAAGGCGCCTGCGCTTTTGTTTGGGCGTCTAAAACGACGACTGGCCCGGATAACCGAGCCAGTCGTTTTGCCTTGGGAGGCGTACTGCGTAATTACTTCCAGTAGTCGTCAGCCCCGCTGCTGCTGCCGCCGCCGGTGCTATCGGTACCCATGAAGTCAGAGGTCGAGACACCTTTTTCTGCGGTGGTGCCCTTTTCCTCAACCATGGTCTGCTCGACTGCCCATTCCTTCTGGGCCTTCTTGAACTTGCCAATCAGCTTGCCGAACTCGCTGTCGCTGTCCTTGCCTTCGATGGCCGCGTTGATCGAAGCGATGTCCTTCTCGATTTCCAGGAGCTTCAACTCCGCTTCCATGTCGGTGATCATGACCTTCATGTCGTCGATCTTGGTCTTTTGTGCGTCGATGGCGGTGTCGAGGCTGCCCATCGTTTTCTCAAGCTTGGCAACAAGCTCAGTCAGGCGCGTGTGGCGCTTGGTGTAACGCTCCTGTTCCTTCTTGGCTGCGTCCATTTCCTTGGCGAGCTTACCGGTCAATTCGCGGGCTGCAGCAAGGGTCATTTCCTGCGTGCCGCCGTTGGGCTTGCTGATGGTGTAAACCTGCTTGGCGTCGATTTCTTCCTTCTTGGAGATCGCGCCGCCGGAGGCCGCAATCAGGTCGTCCTGCTGCTTCTTGACCTCGGCCACCACACTCTTGATGGCTTTCTCGCGGGCCGCGATGAACTCGTCCTTTTCCTTCTTAAGGAGTTCGTAGCCCTTGATGGTGGCATAGCCGCCCTGCTCGTCCGTGAGCTGCTCACGGGTCATGTTGTCGGTGCCTTTGTACATGCCGATGTTCTTGCGCACCTTGCTGCGCGTCTTCTCGGTGTCTGCAAGCCGCGTTTCCATATCCGCGAGGCCCTTACGAGCCAGTGCCGGGAAGTTCTTGAGCTGCTGTTCGTCCATCCAGGCTTCGCCGGCTTCCTTGGCCGTGGCGAACCAGCCCGTCTTGACTGCAACGACGCCGACCACGCCCAGCACAAGTGCCAAGCCGACAATGATTCCGATCCACTTACCCATCTGTCATCCTCCTCAAAGGGGCCATGACCCCGTCAGTTCCAGAAGCGTGTGCGAATTGTTCAATTTCGCCTGCGCCCGATTTCAGCGTCGCGCC
>Ga0138256_10009021_pt1 | contig 10471 bp, 8 predicted proteins | sample KNB2016incub_MG_FD_105486 | JGI IMG/M metagenome (GOLD analysis project Ga0138256, IMG submission 105486) | Active sludge microbial communities from wastewater in Klosterneuburg, Austria - KNB2014incub_MG | ecosystem: Engineered > WWTP > Activated sludge > Unclassified | place: Austria... | reverse complement strand
GTCCACTCCGCGAACACGCAGCTCGTCGAGCATGCTCTTGGGGAAATCATCACCCACCACGCTCACCAGTCCCATCTTCTTCACGTAGTGCGAAGCGGCAAGGCTGATGAAAGTCGCGGCGCCACCCACCACGCGGTCGGCTTTCCCGAAGGGTGTTTCAATGCTGTCGAACGCTACAGTGCCAACGGTGATGAGTTGCATGGTGATGGGGGTTCTTAACTGACCGAAGGCGGTAATCAGTGCTTTATGACCCTCTTCTTGGGAGAGGGGGGGTGAGGTCAGAACAACGAAGGCCGCGTTAGCGGCCTTCTTGCTCCCCGGGCTGGACTTGAACCAGCGACCCCATGATTAACAGTCATGTGCTCTAACCAGCTGAGCTACCAGGGAAGGTCCCTCGAAAGGGACGGCAAATGTAGCCGCACGGTGCAAAGGCGCAAGCGCGAAAACCAAGAGCAAAAAGAAAGGGGACCGAAGTCCCCTTTCCCTGAGAAAGTCACGTTGTTCAAGCCGCAACAGCGCTCTCGGGCTGTTTGCTTTTCCCCAAGAGTTGGAAGTCGCTCATGATTACCTCGGTCACATAGCGCTTCAGGCCATCCTTGCCTTCGAAGCTGCGGTGCACGAGTTTTCCCTCCAACGCCACGGGGGTGCCTTTGCGGAGCAGGCGGCCTACTTGATCTGCCGTGCGGCCCCATGCGATCACCGTGTGCCACTGGGTATCCTTAACCCATTCGCCGGCGGCGTTCTTGTAGCTATCGGTGGTGGCTACGGAGATGCGGGCCACTTTCTTTCCGCCTTGGATCTCGCGCACTTCAGGGTCGAAACCGAGGTTGCCGATCAGGCTCACTTTGTTCTTCAGCGTGTTCATGGGTACTGGGGTTTGGGTGTTGGGTTGTTTGTTCTGGTAACGGTTTCGTCGTTGACCGGGGCAAACGTCCGGCGACCCCATTTCCGGTGTCGGAGTTCTACCGGTTGTTGGCGTACATAAGCAGTGCTAATCGTTTGCTTTACGGTACATAATTCCGCCAAAAGCCGCTGCGGACCGCATCCAACAAGGCTTCCACTACTTTCACCGATAGTGCCGCACGGAGGCAGCGTCCACCATGGGGGTTGGCGTCTTGCACCCGTAAGGCCTTAACGATTTGCGGGAACTGACCGACCAGGAACTGGTACAGGGCTGTTTGCGGGAGGACAAAAAATGCCAAGAGGCGTTGTACTCACGCTATGCACGCCGCATGTACGCCGTGTGCCTGCGCTATGCACGCCATGCGCTCGAAGCGCAGGATGTATTGCAGGACGGTTGGGTGCGCGTGTTCGACAAGCTGCACATGTTCCGTGGAGAGGGATCGCTGGAAGGATGGATACGTCGCACCATGGTACACACTGCCATCAGCAACTACCGCAAGAAGAGCTTCCAACAGGAGCGCTTCGGGTTGGAGCATTTGCCCGAGGAGCCTGTGGCCGCAACCGCGATCGATGGCCTGGGCCATGCCGAACTGTTGAAGCTGGTGGACCAATTGCCTGAAGGCTACAAGATGGTCTTCAACCTGTTCGCGATAGAGGGCTACGACCATGCCGAGATAGCCGAAATGATTGGGTGCGGCGAAAGCACCAGCCGTAGCCAACTGGCAAAAGCGCGCCGCTTCCTGCAACAGAGAATTTCTGAACGACACGTCAAGATCCATGAAGGAGAGACATCCGATAGATGACCTGTTCCGCGAGGGACTGTACAACAGCGAAGCCGTGCCGCCCGCTGAGGTATGGGAGCGTGTAGTGGCCCAGCGTAGCTGGGGGCATCGCCTGCTTGCCGGGCTGCAACGCCGTTGGGCGATCGGCCTATTTGCGTTGCTGTTGGTGGGGACGCCACTGGCTTGGTATGGTGTGCGGAGCGATGCGGCACCCGTGGCCGCGACTTCGGCGAGCACCCCAGCCGCAACTCCGGAAGAACGATCGACCAGTCTCGCTGCGAAGCAAGGCGATGAGGACTTGGGGCCTAATGCAGGGGCGCAAACGCTGCCTGATTCATTGCAGGAAAGCAATGTCGTACACGCTGCTGAACACACTCAAGGGGCCGATGGGATCCCAGCGCCAAATGCTTCTTCCGTTCCGAAGCAACGATCCAACGTAGGGCCGCACTCATCCACATCCGACCAGGACAACGTGGCTATCGCTGGCGCAGGCGTCAACTCGCGCAAGACAGAAGAGCCCGAGCTTCTGACTTACGAACGTAGCGGAGACAAGGAACCCGGAGCCGGATCAGTTGATGAGGCGGCGAAGACAGTCACCGCAACAAGTGCTTCTATCCGTCCGGTCGCGGAGGTTGACGCGTTGACGGCACCGAGCGGGAGTGGGAAGCTCGTTGGATCCGGAACGGACGACTATTTCGACATGGAATTCCTACTGGCCCATCCGCACCGCATTGAGTACCCGCGCCGCCTGGACAGTATGTTGGTGAACGACCGTCCTGTGGAAGCGCCCTATGTCCTACCCAATGGCGCATGGTGGCTGGGAGTACAATTCGGCTGGAACGAATGGAACGGCGGCTGGACTGGCGCCTCGCCGTTGGTGGATGAACTGAACCAAGCGGAGGAATGGCAGAGCGGCTGGCAAGCGGGTGTCGTTGGTGGTCGCACATGGAAAAGCGGATTTAGCGTGTCGCTTGGGCTTGAAGTGGCGAATGCGAGAAGCAGATTCCTTTTCAATGGCGCGGGTAACAACGACAGCGACACTGGAGCGTATGAGTTTGTCCTCGACACGACTTGGCAGGTGAACGCCGTTGCGCCTGACTCCAGTTATGTGGTCTATACGTACAGCTTCGATCTGGTGGCGGTGCCTATCGGTGAACGCGGTGTGCGGTACAGCGCCAACAACCGCTACACACTGTTGAACATCCCTTTGGAAATTGCATGGCAGAAGAACGTGAAGCGCTTCACGTTTGCGCCGCGCCTGAGCCTGAACGCCGGGCTCTTCATCGGGCGCAATGGGACGACATTGGAGAACGGCAGCAACGTCGACACTGGCCCGACAACGATACCCGCGAACGATCCGCGTGCTGATGATCGCTTCGGTATGCTCTTGAGCGGAAGTGCTGGAATGGATCTCGGCTATGCGATAACTGAACGAATACAACTGTTCGCGGGCCCTGGTTATTCCACCGTGCTTACCAGCTTCGGCGACAACGCATTGAGGCCGTCCATCAATGGATTCACTGTACGCGGACGATTGGTGTACGAGTTCGGGATGATGCAGCGGAAAGCGAGACCGTGATACTTGAAATGACCATGGAACCAGTGACCAGAGCAATGGAGAAGGCGCTTCGATCAGCACTTACAATAGGGGCGTTGGCCTTGGCGGCGGCATCAATGGCCCAGCCGCCATGTGGTGGGTTGATCCGCCCGGCGTTCACCTATATCCAAGCGAACCAAGAGGTGTACTTCATCGATTCATCCATTACCCACAACATATCCGTAGTGCGCTCTTGGGACATGGGTTATTTGGGTGGAACCATTGGCGACAGCACCGAATTCTTCCACTACTTTCCCGACACGCTACCACACAACGTTTGCCTGACACTCACCGATACGGCCGCTGGTCAGTTCTGTCAAACCACGTACTGCCGGCAAGTACGCAGTGATATTGACGGCTACTGCACCGGTGTGGTGGACCCTTCATTCGTTGTTTCCGATGGCACGGTCAACGGCGCCGAATTCACCAGCACATCTACCATTCTCACACCTGCAGAGTCGTATTGGGAATTGGGCGACGGTACGACCGATACCAGTGCATATGCCAGCCATACGTACTTGTGGCCGGGCAAGTATTATGTGGCACTGAACCATGTGGCGTATGACCAGCAGAGCCAATCGTATTGCCGTAGCAGCGCTGAACGGTGGGTTGCGGTGGATGGCAATGGCGCCACCTGCAATCAACAACTCTTCGCCAATTTTTCTTCCTCTGGTAATGGGTCCGGCTTTTGGACATTCAACGCGGAAACCGTTACCGCTCTGGCGCAGGTGGGACTTGAGGTGTGGTCCTTTGGCGACGGCTCCATCAGTATCGGACCGATCGCTTTGCACCAATACATCGATGGCCTGTCATCGCACCAAGTGTGCATGTTGACCGCTGCCGTTGATGGCTTGCAGGACACGTGTTATGCATACGTGTGTCACACGGTATCGGAGGCGCTGGTGGGATTGGAGGAGGTTCGTCCCGATGAGGGACTCGTTGTATGGCCAACGCCGTTCACTGACGGGCTCACGATCTCTTTGGAGCCGACGGCACGCAGTACCCGGATCCAATTGGTCGATGCGCTAGGCCGCGTTGTGCAACAAACGCAAGCCACTACCGACCTGCTTCAATGGTCGTTGCCAACGGTACCATCCGGTGTATATGTCTTGCGCGTCGAACAGGATGGCGCAGTGCGCTCGATCGTCACCGTGCGCGAAGGGCACTAAGGCGCTGCGTCGTAGATGTATCGATAGCCCGGGGTGCCTTTCAGCGTGCCTATCTCCTCAACGGTGCCCTGCCGTACCGTTACGTTCAATGCGGGGATGCCTTTCGAAAGCAGATATTTCACCACGCCATCCTGCCGCGCGCGCTCCATCGCGGTACACTGCATCTTCACCACATCGTTCCCCAGCAGTACAAGGCTTCGTTCGGTCTCGGAAAGCCCTTTGGTTGATGGTGTTCGTTCATTGAGGAAGCGTACGAACGAACTGTCGCTCGATGAGGTGTTCTCCACCTGAAGACTGTCCAGAGCAGTGCGCGGACCGGCGTCGCCGAACAACATCCGGGCTTTGGAATTGAACAGTGCGATGCGCTGCATTTCAGTTCGTTCGTCCACGAGCGGCACCAATGCAACGCCGATCTCGGGTTTCGCTTGCAGCACTTGTGCAAGTTGATCGAGCGACCGGCGCTGCGACTTGTCCGGGGACACCTGCATGTGGGTGAACCGCACGGACTCCAGTTCCGCCGGGTCCACACCATCGACAGCTCGCGCCACCAGGTTCACGGGTGCGCTGACGGCTTTCGTCAGCAGGTTCTTCAGCACCTTCCAGATGATGGGCCAAGGCTTGAATTCCGGGTCGTTGATATCGCCACTTACGGGCAGGTCAAGCGCGATCACACCGTGCCGATCTTTCAGCAGGCTCACGCCCAACCGCAACGGCAGCACGGTAATGTCGGCGGCGTGCTCCTCCACCTTCTTGCCCACCCTCATCCGGTCGATGCGGATATCATTCTTCGAATCGATGTGCCCGGCGTGTACCACGGTCGTGCCGGTGTACGCAAGCACGCCATCCTCGACCGGGTGCGCGGCGTACCACTGCATGTACGGGTCGAGATCACGCACCACCAATTGCTCTACGCCCAGTTGTGCCGTGAATTCTTTGAAGGTCTTCGGGTCGATACTGAGCGCGCCGTCGAATCGCCCCAAGCCGTTGAGCAACGCAGAGCAAGTGAGTTTTGCTGCGCTGTCGGCGGTATTCACCCGCGTGCTGAGAATGTCGAGTTCCGTGATCGTATAGTGGAACGGCTGCCCCGGCGTGTGATCGGTGAAGTCCACGGCGCCGCCAACGAAGCTCAGACTGTCGGCAGTGTATTCGTTAGCGATGAATTCTTTCGCGAGCATACTGATGTAATCGGCCAGCAGCACGAACACGTTGCTCTCGCTTGCCACCGCTGCGGTACTGTCGGCCCCCAGATCGGTCGAGGACGCTTTCATCGATCGGCTCCAATTATCGGTGCTGTCCTTGAACATCTCGTAGCGTGCATAAGCGCCCTCGATCGCCACGGTGCGCAACTCGAAGCGGCTGTCGCGTGCGGTCAAGGTGTCCAGCACGACGCGGGTGTTCTTGAGACCCACCAAGCGTTGGGCGTTCAGGTCCTTGAGCTCCAGATCGTGCAACCCGAGAATGGCGCGCAGGGCGAGTGCGCTGGTATCGCTCCAACTATCGGACAGGTCAAGGTCCAGATCAACGGTGCCGACCAGTTCGCTGCAATCCATGAGGTCCTGCACATAGGGGAGTGTGGGCGCTAGTGACACGGCCTTCAACACCGCATCGATGCCATAACGCTCCTGCTCGGTATCGATGGTGAACGCGCCGTCCACCGTGCCGCCGGTGCTCAACCGAAAACCGAGGTCGAATTCCATACGCGCGCTGCCGGAACTGATGCGGCTGCACAGCACATTCAGGGCTTGCGCGCTAACAGGTGCCTTCAGCAGATCGCTATCATAGTCCACCTGGCCGTTGGTCACCTGCATATCCTCCAGATCGAAGCGAGTGACCGAGGTATCGATCGGGCCAGGCTGCTCATCTCCACCGAGTTCGATCAAGTCGGAGAAGTTGAACCGGTCACCCTGCTGCGAAACACGCACGTACGGCGACCTCAATTCGACCGCATGGAAACGCCAGTGATCGCGGTTCCACCAGGCCCACATATCCCACTTCACCGATGCCTTTTCCCACGAGATGAAGCGCATATCGCCGTTCCGCTCCGAGCACGAGAGGTCGGTGATCCCGAATGTTCCGGTGAAGGGGTTCAGGATGATCCGGCCAATAGTGACCCGCCGTGCTATCCACTCTTCACTGTGGTCTTCGATATACCGTTTCAAGAGGTACGGGGCGAAGAAGGCCAACAGCAATAGCGCTACAGCCAGAACTGGCAGGCCAATAAGGATGAGGCGGCGCAGACGGCGCATGGCGAGGGGGGGGGCGAAAGGTATCGGGTGGGCAGGAGCAAGCCCTGACCTCTGCCAGTGTGCGGCGATCCTATCTTTCGGCCCCGGAATTCGGGACCACCCAAAGAACTACGAAGAGACATGAGCGCGAAAACGAAGCGGATATTGGTTCCCACGGATTTCACGAAAGTCGCCGATTGTGCCATCGGCCATGCCATGAAACTAGCCGAGCGGATCGGTGCTGAAGTGAGATTGTTGCACGTTGTGCCCAAGCCGGCCGAAGCGGAGGAGGCCCGCAAAAAGCTGGCGATAGAGAGCGAGCGAGCGAAGAAGTTGAACCCTGCGGTGAACGTTGAGGGACTGGTCCGCATCGGCAGCATCTTCGATGATATCGGCGATGCTGCGGCCGAGATCGATGCCGTCCTCATCATCATGGGTACGCATGGGCTGCGCGGCATGCAGTTCATTACCGGCAGCAGGGCGCTGCGGGTTATCTCCAGCAGTAAAATACCCTTCATCGTTGTGCAAGAACGCATGATCAAAAGCGATGGGTACCGTGATATCGTGGTGCCATTGGACCTTGAGAAGGAGACCCGCCAGAAGCTGACGTTGGTGGCCGACATGGCCAAATACTTCCAGAGCAAGGTGCACTTGATAACGCCCAAGGACGATGATGAGTTCCTGCACAACCAGCTGGTGCGGAACATCAACTTCAGCAAGCAGTACCTCAGCGAACGCGGCATCGAGCACGATGCGGTGATCGCCGAAGAGGACAGCTCGGATTTTGTGAAGGGAGTGATCAAGTACGCCGTGAAAGTCGATGCCGACCTGATCGCCATCATGAACCTCGCCCAAGAGAACATCTTCGGCGTGCTCGGTGTGCCGAACGAGCAGGAGATCATCACCAACGAACCGATGATCCCGGTCATGTGCGTGAACCCGGTGAGCACCACCGTGGCCGGTGTGCCGGTCATGTTCCAGTAACGCGGAGCGTTGAGAGGGATGTAGCGGATGGGTCCTTCGCCCACGGCGGGCGGGACTACGCTGCTCTTACGCCGATCACCAGGATATCGTCCACTTGTTCGTGGGCGCCCTTCCATTCATTCAGTGCCTCCACGAGCATTCCTTTCTGTCGTTCCATTGGCCGGTCGCTGATACTGAGCAACAGCTCCCGGAAGCGTCGGTACAGGAACTTCTTCCCCTTTGGTCCGCCGAACTGGTCGGGATAGCCATCGCTGAAGATGTACAACACGTCACCACGCTGAAGTCGAATGCGGTGATCTGTGAAAGTCTTTCCCTCCAGTTCGAACCCGCCGATGGGGATCTTGTCAGGTGAGTACTCCAGCAAGTCCCCGTTGCGTACGATGTACAAGGGGCAGTTGGCCCCGGCGTACTCAAGTACCATGCGCGCGGGATCATACGCGCAAAGGGCCATGTCCATGCCATCGCGAACGATCTGTTGATCGCGGTCCTTGTGCAACGAATCGAAGGCTATGCGGTTCAAGTCCTTCAGCACCTCGCTCGGGCGCACATTGCCATGCTCTTTGATGGCTTGGTTCAATCCGTTGTGGCCCACCAAGCTCATGAATGCGCCCGGCACCCCGTGGCCAGTGCAATCCACCGCAGCGAACACCACTTTCTCATCCACCTTGTCGAACCAGTAGAAGTCACCGCTGACAATATCCTTGGGACGGTACAGTACGAAGCTCTCGGGCACCAGCTCGCGGATCCGCTTGTCAGGCGGAAGAATGGATTCCTGCAATCGCTTTGCATAGCGGATGCTGTCCGTAACATTCTTGTACAGCTCCACCACCTTGCGGCTTTGCCGTTCCACTTCGTCTTTCTGGCGCACGACTTCCTCAGTGCGCTCCTTCACTTTGTGCTCCAGTGTTCGCTCGCGTTGACCGAGTTCATCGCGCATCTTCAAGAGCGCGTGTCCCAGCACGTCGTCCTCGCTCAAGGGGTCGTATGCAGCGCCGAAATTTCCGGCCGCAACGGCGTGACTGAAATCGGTGGTACGTCGCAAGCCGTCGATCAAGCCCATGAGGGCGTGCGTCATTTCGCCGATCTCATCGTTGCGGGCCTGCATGCGCGTTCGTGGGAACACGCCCCGGCCCAAGGCGAGCAACACAGCACGCAGTTTCAGAACGGGCCGCACGATACCCCGCACGATGAAGAATGCCACGAAGGTGCCCACGGCCACCAACCCCATGCCCAAGTACAGGACGAAGAACTTCAGATCATCGAAGCTCCTGAGCATGCTGTTGCTCAACTCAGCACGCTGCGATTCCTGCCGGTCCAACAGATCGTCAAGGTGCCGCTGTACCTCGTTGAACTGTTCATCCAGTGGTCCGCCTTCCTCCGCCATATCGTTCCGTTCTAGGAATACGAGCGCGTCCTGGTAGCTCTCCATGCTCGGGAGCATCTCTTTTATCCGGTCGTGCATGGCGAAGAGCTTGCCCATTTCCGATGTGGTCGAGTTGAGCATTGCGACCTCATCGGGACTCCAGTTCGCGCTCAACGTATCGAGCCGGTCGAGCAGCGAAGGCAACTCTTGGGTGGTCAGCGTGATCAGCGCTGTCTTCTCAGGCGCCTCGGCCTTGCTTTCCACCAAGGCCCAGTGTTTCACAAGCATGTGCGCGTTCACCAAGACATTGCGCAAATGCACCAAGGCATCCACCGAAGGGGTGTACACCACTTCGATGCGCTCGTTGATCGTTCGACTGCGGTCCAGCGCCCGGTTCGTGATGATCACCACGACCAACGCGAAAAAAATGAACAGGCCGAAGCCCATTCCGATGCGTTTTCCAATGGTGAGCCGGGGCATGCGCATGGCTCAATCCTTCGGCCCTTCCTGTTTTATGCGCTCATACAGCACGCGATAGTGCTCGGCTTTGTCGAGGTCCTGCAAGCTGTAGTGTATGCCCTCGAGGCCCTGGAGGGTTTCGGGCCGCCCGCCGCGCATTTCATGCGCTTTGAGCATGTAGGGCAATGCTGACCGGAAATACTCCTTGCTCACCCGTTGTATGTCCTCGAGCTGTGGAATGCTGTTGTCGGGGCTGATCTGTTGGATGCGATACACTCCCATGTTGTAGTACAGCGTGGCTAGGTTGTAGGTGGCCCCGTAATTCGCGGAGTCGATCGCGAGCACTTGCTCGTAGGTGCGTATGGCGCGGTCGTACCAAATGATGCTGTCCCGTGATTGATTGTAGCGTTTGGTATAGAGCGTACCGAGGGCGTTCAGGAATTCGACGTCGCGGGCGTTCATATCGTGTTTCAGCCCCATTCGCGCCACTGCCTGCTTGTACTCTTCATAGCGTTCCAAGGCCGCCACGTCGTTCATGTTGTTCAGCGCACGCACGGCATCGTTGTACATCGTTTTCGAGAGGTAGTCGTACGCTTGGGTCGCGTTTTCGCGGTACAATCCCGCACTGTCCAGTCGGGCACATTCGTACAGGCTGTGCAGGGCCGTGTTGCGCAGACCGATCCCTTCAGGCGCATCAGCACCGGCTTTGTAGAGGTCCTTGTAGACGAAGCCGCGCAACAACCAAGCTTCCGGGTCGCGCACAAAGCCATCTTGCTGCACCACATCGTCTATGATCGCACGCGCCTTCGACAGGTCGCCTTCCTGATAGACCCGCAACGCCTCGGCAAAACGATCGGCGCCTTGTGCCCTTGAGAGCGTCGGAACCAATAGGCCCAAGACCACTATGGAGAGTACGCGCATCATTCCAGCACGTTATGGGCAAGTTGTTTCAACGTGGCTCCGACTTCCAAGCGGTGCTTCTTCGCTTC
>Ga0138256_10009019_pt1 | contig 10471 bp, 10 predicted proteins | sample KNB2016incub_MG_FD_105486 | JGI IMG/M metagenome (GOLD analysis project Ga0138256, IMG submission 105486) | Active sludge microbial communities from wastewater in Klosterneuburg, Austria - KNB2014incub_MG | ecosystem: Engineered > WWTP > Activated sludge > Unclassified | place: Austria... | reverse complement strand
CTGATCCCCTCCGACCCACGCTCGGAGTTACACTCCGACCACGCCGAGGGAGCTCTCCCCGGCCTTTATCCCTGGTCAATTTTCAACGAGCAGAGATGGTCAGTTTTCAACGAGCGCCAACACGCAACCTCCTGATCGTCGCACTGGCGGCCTGGGTGACCGCATCCCTCCCGGCGAGCGCCGCTGAACCGAGCCAAGCCAATCCGCGCCAAGCTTGGCAAATGCTCGATTACATCGCAGTGGACTACGCTGGCGCGGTCCAGCACGGGCGCGTGGTGGTCCCGGGCGAATACGCCGAAATGCAGGAATTCGCCGACACAGTGCGAACACAGTTGGCAGCCCTGCCTGCCGCGCCGAAGCAGCCGGCATTGGTCGCGCAGGCCGATCGGCTGGTGGCGGCGGTGGCGGCCAAGGTCGAGCCTGAGCAAGTGGCGGCACTCGCTCGTGGATTGGCTGACGACGTGCTGGCCAGCTACCCGATTGGGGCGGTGCCGGCGGCGCCGCCCCAGCCGGCCCGTGCGGCCGCGCTCTACGCCCAACAGTGTGCGGTCTGCCACGGCCCCACCGGACATGGTGACGGTTCGGCTGCGGCGGGGCTGGATCCCCCGCCGATTGCCTTCACCGACGCCGCCCGCGCTGCCCAGCGCACACCGTTCGCCCTGTACGAGGTGATTTCGCAGGGCGTATCGGGTACCGGGATGGCCAGCTTTGCCGCGTTGCCCGAAGGCGACCGCTGGGCGCTGGCGTTCTACGTGGGCAGCTTGGCGTATTCGCCGCAGGCCCGCACTGACGGCGAGGCGTTGTGGCGAAAGGATGCCGAACTGCGCGGGCGCATTCCCACGCTCGAAGCTTTGACGCGCACCAGCGAGGTCGGACTTGCCGCTTCGGTGGACGCCGAGCAGGCCTCGGCGATCATCGCCTACCTGCGCTCGCGACCGCAGGCGGTGAACGAACCGGTTGCCGACAACCGCGGACCGTTCGCGCTGGCGCGGCAGCGACTGGCCGACAGCCAGCGTGCCTATGCCGCCGGCGACACTGCACAGGCCCGTTCATTGGCCTTGTCGGCCTATCTGGATGGTGTGGAGCCGGTCGAGCCGACGCTGGCCACACGCGATGCCGCCTTGATGCGGGACATCGAAACTGCCATGGCCCGGTTCCGCACCCAGATCGGCCAGGGCACCGCACCGGCGGAGGTATCGGCGCAGGCGGTGCAGATCACCGAGCTGTTCGATCGCGCCGAGACGGTGCTGCAGGACACGGACATGGATACGACTACGGCCTTCCTCGGCAGCTTCACCATTCTGGTGCGCGAGGGCCTGGAAGCGCTGCTGATCGTGATCGGCATGATCGCGTTTCTGCGCAAGGCCGAGCGCCGTGAGGTGCTGCCCTTTGTGCATGCCGGCTGGATCGGCGCGCTATTGGCCGGGGGGATAACCTGGATGGTGGCGACCTATCTGGTGGGCATCAGTGGCACCAACCGCGAGGTCACCGAAGGTGTGTCGGCGCTGTTCGCTGCGGTGGTGTTGCTGAGCGTGGGCATCTGGATGCACCAGAAGAGTCTGGCCGGGCGCTGGCAGCAGTATCTGCACGCGAAGATGTCGGCGGCATTGACGCGGCGTTCGGCGATCTTCCTGTTCCTGCTGGCCTTCGTCGCGGTCTATCGCGAGGTGTTCGAGACGATCCTGTTCTACATCGCGATGTGGAGCGAACAGGCTTCCAGCGCAATTATCGCGGGCCTCGTGGCCGGAAGCGTGGTTCTCGCCGCGGTGGCGTACTGGATGCTGCGCATGAGCAAGCGCCTGCCGATCGGCCGGTTTTTCTCGATCAGTTCGATCCTCATTGCGGTACTGGCGGTCATTCTGGTCGGCAAAGGCGTCGCTGCCTTGCAGGAGGCTGGCTGGGTGTCGCAGGTGCTGGTCACCGCGCCTCGCATCGAATGGCTCGGCGTCTACCCGTCCTGGCAGTCGCTGTTGGCGCAGCTGACCGTCGCAATCGCTGCGGCAATCGGCTTCTTCGTCAATACCCGCACTTCACGCGCCTTGGCACGGGAGGCCAAATCATGAGATGGATGCCATGAGCCAATGTGAATGCCACGACACGGCGGCGGCGCTGAGCGCCAATACTGACCACGCCCGCCGACGTGTGTTGTGGATCGTGCTGGCGATCAACCTGTTGCTGTTCGCTGGCGAGTTCGGTGCCGGCTGGTGGGGCGATTCCAGCGCGCTGCAGGCCGATTCGCTGGACAGCCTGGGCGATGCGCTAGTCTACGGGCTGAGTCTGTGGGTGATCGGCGGCACGCTGCGTCAACGCAGCAAGGCCGTGTTCCTCAAGGGTTGGATCCAGGCGTTGTTCGGTGTTGCGGTGCTGGTGGAGGTCGGTCGTTGCGCCTGGTTCGGCACCGAACCACTGGCTCTGGTCATGGCTATCGCGGCCACCGTGGCTTTGGTCGGTAACCTGGCCTGTTTTGCGCTGCTCACCCGGTTCCGCAGCGACGACATGAACATGCGTTCGGTCTGGCTGTGCTCGCGCAATGATCTGGTCAACAATCTCGGCGTGATCGCGGCCGCCGGCCTGGTCGCCTGGCTCGATGTGGCTTGGCCGGATCTGGTCATCGGCGCGCTGGTCGCGGCGCTGTTCCTGCACACGGCCGCGCACGTGTTGTCAGGTGCGTGGAAGGACTGGCAGCAAAGTGATGGTCTTGCTTCGCAAGATTCCCGATCCACGTCTTGCGCTTCGCGACGTTGAAGAACAAGGATCCAGGCCATGAGCGATTGCGGTTTCCATCACGAAGCCAAGAATGTTGCTGAGCGTCGGGTGTTGTGGATTGCCCTGGTACTGAATGCGGCCATGGCGGTCATTGGCGGTGTGGCCGGCTGGATCGCACAATCCGCCGGCCTGCTGGCCGATGCGCTGGACATGCTCTCCGACGCCACAGCCTATGCGATCGGATTGATTGCCATTGGGCGGACCGCTCGCTTCAAGGCCAATGCGGCCTGGCTGAGCGGTAGCGTGCTGCTGGTGCTCGGTGTGGGGGTATTGATCGAAGTGGGGCGTCGCGTGCTGCATGGCGCCGAGCCGCTGAGTGGTTGGATGATCGGCACCGCGTTGTTGTCGCTTGCGGTGAACGTCTACGTGCTGCGCTTGCTGGCGCCGCTGAAGTCAGGTGAGGTGCATTTGCGAGCAACCTGGCTGTTCACCCGCGCGGACGTGGTGGCCAACGTAGGCGTGATTCTCGCCGGTGTGCTGGTGCTATGGCTCGGCTCACCCTATCCGGACTACATCATCGGCACCCTGATCGGCCTGTACGTCATCAAGGAGGCTGTGGAAATCCTCGGCGACGCACGGCAGGCGCGGCAGGATGCGCGGAACCCCGGCAATGCGGCCGAGTAAGACCATGTCGCCCTGGTTCGGCCACTCGCCCAAGTCGCCTTCGGAGAAGGCGTTGCCTGATGCAATTTCATAACAGCCCGGCCTGCCGGTATCATGTGCTGATGCTTGCGACCACTCCCGCTCCCGGCACTCTGCTCGGCCGTCTGCGCGCTTCGGCGTGGCTGGCGGTGCTGATGCTGCTGGTGTTCACGATGAAAATCGGCCTGGCCGCCGCTTGTGCCAAGCACGACTTCGCCGATTTGGGGTTGTCCTACGGAGTGTCCCCGGAAACCGTGATGACCGCTGCCCAGGCCGACACCGATGGTGGAGAACCCACCAAGGGTTCGCTGCCGCATGCAGGTACCTGCACCCACTGCGGTTGCCATCATGCAGCCGCTGTTCCCGTGTCGACCTGTGCCATGACGATGTGCTTGGCGAAAGAGGGGTTCGGCTACGCCCCGGATACGGCCCACAGCGCGCCTACGTTCGTGGAGCTTCGACCCCCGATCACCTGATCGACACCTGCCAGCCCTCCGCACCTAACCCGAGTGCCGGAGGACATTGTCGATTCAGAGGATTGATTCATGCCTGTTTTCCGTTTGTCACGACGACATTTCGTCGTACGTGCGGCCGTCGCCCTGCTGGCGATAGGCCCTTGGCTCGCACCTGCCTGGGCCACTGACGCCAGCATCGCTCCGCCCGCCATCCGCCAGGCGCTGCAAGCCGCTTGGCAGCAACACCCGTCTTACCGCGCGACCGAGGCGCAATTGGCCGCAGCCCGTGCCCACCTGACCGCCGCGGGACAGCCGCTGTACAACCCAGAGTTGGAGCTATCCAGCGACGATGAAGGCGCTGACCGCACGACCAGTGCCGGCCTGAACCTGACGCTGGACCTGAGCGGCAAACGTCGGGTCCGTCGCGATGCCGCCAGCGCCCGTGTCGATCAGGTCGCCGCTGAAGCACGAGTACACCGTCGCGATTTCGCCCGACAGTGGTTCACCGGTTGGGCCGACCTGCAGACGGCGCAGCAGCGCGTGCGTACCGGCGAACGTCGGTTGGCATTGGTGACCCGCTTTGGAGAGCTGGCCGAGAAGCAGTTCGCTGCCGATGACATTTCCGGTCTGGAACGCGATCTAGCGTTTCTCGCCCGCGATGAAGCGCAGGCCGAACAGGCACAACTGCTGGCCGAACAGGCCGATGCCGAGGCCCGTTTTCGCGTGGTGGGCGGCACCTCGGAGTGGATCGCCGGCACGGCGTTGCCGACCGATGCGCTGCCTACGCCAGATCCAATCGATGGCGGTCTTGAAACCCTGCCGGACTGGCAGGCCGCACAAGCCGCCGCCACAGCAGCCGAGCGCGAAGTCACGGTGGCGCGGCGCAACCGCATCGCCGATCCGACCATCGGCGCCTACACCGGACGCAAGAAGTACGACCTGGGTGGGCCCACCGACAATGTAGTCGGGGTCGCCGTCACCATTCCGCTATTCGTGCGCAACTCCTACCGCGCCGACGTGGTCGCCGCCCAAGCCGATGCGGACATGGCACAGGCGGATCTGCAGCGCGTGCAACTGGAACTGGAAACCGATCGCCGCCGGGCCACTAACAGCTATGCCGCGGCCGTTTCGGCCTGGAAGCGGTGGAAAGGCAGCCGCGGCACTGACGTGGAACGCCGCGCCAACCTGCTGGAGAAGCTCTGGCGCGAGGGCGAACTCTCCACCGCCGATTACCTGCTGCAGCTCAAGCAGACCCTCGACACGCAACTCGCCGGTGCCGAACTCGAAGCGCGCCTGTGGCGCCACTACGCCGATTACCTTGCCGCCACCGGCCAGCTCGAACGCTGGGCTGGCTTGGAGGGCACCCCATGAGAGCCATTCCGATGACCCCGTTCCGATTGATGACCCTGCCGCTCACTGCGGCACTGCTGCTGACGATCGCCGCGTGTTCGAAATCGTCCGACACTGAATCTGCCCAGGCACCCAACGCCGAAAAAACTACCGAGGCCGATCACGCCGAGTCGGGCGAAGCGGACCATGCCGAAGGTGCGGAAGCGCACGTTGAAGCAGGCGAAGAAGGCGAAGCCGCCGAGCCGGTGAAGATGGACGAAGCCGCGCTCGAAGCCGCCGGGATCAAACTGCAAACGCTGCAACCGTCCTTGCTCAGCGAGGAATTGCGTGCGCCGGGCGAAGTGGTCGACAGTGCCTACGGCACGACCTTGATCACGCCCCGCGTCGAAGCGCTCGTGGTCCGTCGGCACGCCAAGCTCGGAGATGAAGTGCGCACCGGCGCGCCGCTGGTCACGCTGGCGAGCGTCGAGGTGTCCGACGCGCAAGCCGAGCTGCGCATCGCCGAACAGGAATGGCGGCGTGTCTCGGCGTTGGGCCGTGAGGCCGTCGCCGGTCGCCGCATCACCGAGGCCAAGGTGGCAGTCGATCGCGCCCGCGCCAAGGCGCAGGCCTATGGTTTGCCGGGGACCGCCAGTGGCGGTGTGAACGGCCAATTCACATTGACCGCGCCACACGCGGGCCGTATCACTGAGGATGAGTTCGTCGTGGGCGAACGTATCGAACCAGGCAAGGCGTTGTTCCGCCTGGTTGACGAGTCGATCGTGTGGGTGGACGCCAAGCTGCCATCCGGCACGGTTTCCCGGATCGAACCAGGAAGTCAGGCCACCGTTGTCGTGGGCGGTGAACGCCTCGCCGGCAAGGTGATGCGCAGTGCACACCGCACCTCCGACGCGACCCGCACCGCCTCTGTCCGGCTCGAAGTGCCGAACCAGGATGATCGACTGCACGGTGGCGATTTCGTCGAGGTGTACTTCGAGGCGGCGTCCGCTGCCAACACCGACAACAAAGCGGCGACCCAATTGGCGGTACCGACCGACGCGCTGGTGCAGCTCGAAGGCGAGACCGTGGTGTTCCGCCGCAATGCGGCTGGCGCGCTGGAACCCGTGCCGGTGCGTGCGGGTGAGGTGATTGGCGATCGCACGGTGATCCGCGAAGGTCTCAAGACGGGCGACACCGTGGTCGTGGCCGGCGCCTTTGCGGTCAAGTCGCAGATGCTCAAGGCGCAACTGGGAGAGGGTCATGGTCATTGATCTCTCCCTCGTGATACGCGGAGGTGCACCATGCTGAATCGCCTGGTCGAACTTTCCCTGCGCTACAAGTTTCTGGTACTGATCGCCTTCGCGGTGGTGGCCTTCCTCGGCATCAGTGCGGTGCGCAACGTGCCCATCGACGCCTTCCCGGACGTCACGCCCGTCCAGGTCAACGTCTATACCGAATCCCCCGGCCTGGCCGCGGAGGACATCGAACTTCTGTTGACGACCCCGATCGAATCGGCGCTCGCCGGTCTGCCGAAAGTGCAGGAAATCCGATCGGTCAGCCTGTTTGGTCTGTCATATGTCGCCGTCTATTTTGAGGACGACATGGACATCTATTTCGCCCGTCAGCTGGTCAACGAGCGGCTGCAGGAGATTGGCGATCGACTGCCCGAAGGCTACGGCAAGCCGAGCATGGGGCCCAATACCTCCGGCTTGGGCCAAGTGTTCTGGTACACGGTCGAGCGCGCTCCGGGCGTCAGCAAGGACCAGGTCACCGACATGGACCTGCGCACCTGGCAGGAATGGACGGTGCGCCTGATCCTGCGCACTGCGCCCGGTGTCGACGACGTGACCTCTTGGGGCGGTGGCGAACGCGAGTATCAGGTGCAGATCGATCCGCAGCGCCTCTATGCCCGTGGACTGGGTTTCGGCGATGTCATCAACGCCATCCCGGCCAACAACGGCCAGGTTGGCGGCAACGTCATGGATGTCGGTCGCGAGCAGTTCCTGGTGCGCGGCTTGGGCCTGCTTAAATCGACGCAGGACATCGGCGCGATCGTGCTGAAATCCGAGCACGGCGTGCCGGTCTATCTGCGCGATGTGGCCACCGTGGTGGAAGCCCCGGCACCGCGTTTTGGTGCGGTGACCCGCGACGGCGAGGAAGTCGTGCTGGGCATGGCCCTGGCGCGCATCGGCGAGAACGCCAAGGACGTGGTCGAAGCGGTCAAGGGCAAACTCGATGTCGTCCGTGACGCCTTGCCCAAAACCATGGTGCTCAAGCCGATCTACGAGCGCACCGATTTGGTCAACAAGGCGGTCGGCACCGCGACGCGGGCCCTGATCGAAGGCTCGCTGCTGGTAGCGATCATCCTGTTCCTGTTCCTAGGTGAACTGCGCTCGGCGCTGGTCGTGATCGTGACGTTGCCACTGGCGATGCTGATTGCCTTCATCGGGATGGGCCAAGTTGGCCTGTCGGCCAACCTGATGTCGCTGGCTGGATTAGCGATCGGCATCGGCATGATGGTCGACGGCGCGGTGGTGATGGTCGAGAACGCCTTCCGGATCATGGCCGAGCGTCTCGAACACGGCGAGAAGGTCGACAGGACCTCCGCGGTGCTGGCGGCGGCGAAGGAAGTGGCCAATCCGATTACCTTTGCGATCGGCATCATCATCGTCGTGTTCCTGCCGCTGTTTGCGCTGGAAGGCCTCGAAGGCAAGATGTTCAAGCCGATGGCTTTCAATATTGCCTTCGCAATGGCCGGTTCGCTGATCCTGAGCCTGACCCTGATCCCGGTGCTGGCCTCGATGATCCTCAAGCCCAAGCCGGAGCGCGATACGTGGCTGGTCGCCAAAATCAAACGCGGCTACCGGCCGCTGTTGGACAAGGCGCTGGCACGCAAGCGGGTGGTCGTGGTCAGCGCCCTCGTCGCACTGTTGGCGAGCTTGGCGTTGTTCCCGTTCCTGGGTAAGGAGTTCATGCCGCAGTTGCAAGAAGGCTCGATCATGTGGCGCGTCACGGGCATCCCGTCGACTTCGCTGAACGAATCGATCAAGACCAGCAACACCATTGCCAAGGCATTCGAGCAGTTTCCGGAGGTCGAGACCACGCTGGCGATGATCGGCCGCGCCGAGAAAGGCGAAACTGCCGACGTCAACTACATGGAAATCTACACCGCCCTCAAACCTGAGGACGAGTGGAAGTCCGGCCGAAACATCAAGCAACTCGAAGAAGCCATGCAGGAGACGCTGGAGAAGGTCGTGCCCAACGTGGTGCCGGGCTACACCCAACCGATCCAGATGCGCGTGGAGGAATTGATCTCGGGCGTGCGTGCGACCTTGGCGCTGAAACTCTATGGCGAAGACCTGGAGGAACTCGACCGCATCAGCGGCCAGCTCAAGACTGTCCTCGGCAAGGTGCAAGGGGTGGCCGATCTGTCGCTGGAGGCCAATGTCGGCAAGCCGCAGATTCGCATCCAGGTCGATCGGGATGAACTGGCCCGTCACGGCATGAATGCCGAGGAAGTGCTCACCATCGTCCGCAATGGCCTGGGCGGTGAGCCGGTGAGTGTGCTGCTCGATGGCGTGAAGCGGTTCGACATCGCGGTGCGGTTGAGCGATGCGACTCGCGATTCGGTCGAGGCCTTGCGGAAGATCCCGTTGCGCACGGCCGCCGGCGCCTTGGTGCCGTTGTCGGAGGTTGCTGACGTGAGTGTGGCCGAAGGCTACTCGTTCGTTCGCCGCGAGCAACTGCAGCGCTATGCCGTGATCCAGATGGACGTGCGCGGCCGAGACGTTGACGGTTTCGTCAAGGAGGCTGAGGCCGCGATCAAACAGCAGGTGACGCTGCCCGCAGGTTACTGGATCGAGTGGGGCGGCGCATTCGAGAACCAGCAACGCGCCTTGGCGAAGTTGGCGTTGATCGTGCCGATTACGATCTTCTTCATCTTCGTGCTGCTCTACACCGCGTTCAACTCGATCAAGTACGCCGCGCTGATCCTGGCCAACGTGCCGTTCGCCACCATCGGCGGCTTGCTCGCACTGTTTGTCACCGGCCAGTATCTGTCGGTGCCCTCGGCGATCGGCTTCATTGCAGTATTCGGCGTGGCCATGCTCAACGGCATCGTGTTGGTGAGCTTCCTCAACGAATTGCGCGACAAGGGACGATCGGTGCGTGAGGCCGTGATCCAAGGTACGGCTTTGCGTTTGCGCCCTGTGCTGATGACGGCCAGCGTCGCGATCCTGGGCCTGGTGCCGATGCTGCTGTCCAGCGGCGTCGGCGCCGAGACCCAACGTCCGTTGGCGACGGTGGTCGTGGGCGGCCTGATCAGCTCGACGTTTCTGACACTGATCCTGTTGCCCGTCTTGTACGAATGGCTGGAAAACCGCGCTGAGCGCAAAGCACAGGAGACCGCTCCATGAAACAGATCAAGGCGTTCGTGCACCGCAACCGGGTCTCTGATCTGGTCCACGCGCTGGAAGCCGCAGGCTTCCAGCGACTGAGCCTGTTCGACGTGAAAGGCCTGCTGCGCGCCCTGAGTGCGCGAGAACAGGAGTACTCGGTCGAATTCGGAGATCAGGTGATCAGCGAAATCCAGTTGGAACTGTTCTGCGACGACACCGACGTGGCTCGTGCGGTGGAAATATTCCGCCTCGTCGGCCGAACCGGACATGCGGACGCGGGCTGGATCTACGTCAGTACGATCGAACAATCGCTGCCAATCAACGACATGCCATGAGCGTGTGGGCGCTTGAAGGAAATTGCCATGAAACTGATCGTTGCATTCATCCGCCCCTCCCACGCCGAGCCGGTTGTGCGTGCGCTTGAGCAGGCGGGCCTGTACCACCTCTCGCTCAGTCGGGTGCATGGCGTCGTGCAACCCGACGCGCCCGTCGTACGAGCGGACATGGGCGCAGAAGGCGAGCTGGAGGTTCGACTGGAGGCCTATTGCGAGGACGCGCGCTTTGAGCAGGCCGTCGAGCTGATTCGAGAAACAGGACACATTGGCAGTCTCCCCTCGGGGGCCTTGTTCGTCCACCCGGTGGACCACGCCTGGATCGTGAGCCAAGCAGTCACAGGAGAAGGGTGATGGGCGCAGGCCACGATCACGGCATCAGCGAAATCAAGCACGAGAAACCGCTGTGGTGGGCGTTCGGCTTGACATTGTTGCTGCTCGTTGAAAATTGACCATAAATCGAGGGTTCTGCTCGCTGAAAATTGACCAGGGTGTTCTGACCTAACCTGCCGGCCTTTTGGACCGGCAGGGAGACGAGGTGCACACCATG
>Ga0138256_10009017_pt1 | contig 10473 bp, 6 predicted proteins | sample KNB2016incub_MG_FD_105486 | JGI IMG/M metagenome (GOLD analysis project Ga0138256, IMG submission 105486) | Active sludge microbial communities from wastewater in Klosterneuburg, Austria - KNB2014incub_MG | ecosystem: Engineered > WWTP > Activated sludge > Unclassified | place: Austria... | reverse complement strand
TTTTAGAGGTTTGTTCAGACCCCTCATGTCAACACGCACATTCCAGGAAATTATTCTTACACTGCAACGCTATTGGGATCGGCAGGGTTGCGCAATCCTGCAACCATACGACATGGAAGTCGGCGCGGGAACGAGCCATACCGCCACTTTCTTGCGAGCCTTGGGGCCCGAACCCTGGAAAGCAGCTTATGTACAACCCGCTCGTCGCCCCAAGGATGGGCGTTATGGCGATAATCCCAATCGCTTGCAACACTACTATCAATTTCAAGTAGTGTTAAAACCCGCGCCCAAGAATATTCTGGATTTATATTTTGGTTCATTGACAGAGCTAGGATTTGACCTGACACAAAATGATGTGCGCCTGGTTGAAGACGATTGGGAAAATCCAACCCTGGGTGCTTGGGGGCTGGGCTGGGAAGTCTGGCTGAATGGCATGGAAGTCACTCAATTCACTTATTTTCAGCAAGTCGGAGGAATTGATTGCAAACCCATTACTGGCGAGATCACTTACGGATTAGAGCGCCTAGCAATGTATTTGCAAGGCGTGGAAAGCGTCTATGACCTGATCTGGACCCAAGGCCTGACTTACCATGACGTGTATCATCAGAACGAAGTCGAGCAATCGATTTATAATTTCGAGCAAAGTGATACCGAATTTCTATTTCTGGCCTTTGGCAAGCATGAAGCGCAGGCCAATCATCTGATCGTGCAGCAATTGGCGCTACCAGCCTACGAGCAAGTGCTGAAAGCCGCGCATACGTTCAATCTGCTCGATGCGCGCGGCGCCATTTCCGTGACTGAACGAGCAGCTTATATCGGACGCATTCGCAATCTGTCGCGACTGGTCGCCAAGGCTTATTACGACAGTCGCAAAAATTTGAATCCACCTTTCCCACTGGCACCCCGCGAATGGGTTGCGCAAATGCCGGACATGCAGGAATCCGCATCATGAGCAAGAATCTGCTCGTCGAATTATTGGTCGAAGAATTGCCGCCCAAATCGCTGAAACAGCTTGGCAACAGTTTTGCGGAATTATTAACCGCCAGCTTGAAAGCGCAGGATCTCGTGCCTCAGGAAGCGCAGGTCACAGCGTATGCTTCGCCGCGGCGACTGGCGGTGCATATTACCCATGTGGCAGCACAAGCTGCTGATAAAGCAGTGTCGCAAAAATTAATGCCGGTGGCGGTCGGTTTGGATAATCAAGGACAAGCAACACCGCCATTGCTGAAAAAACTGGCCAGTTTGGAGCTGGATGCTTCTATTATTCCGCAGCTCAAACGCGTGCTGGAAGGTAAAACGGAAACCTTATTTCTGGACAGCACAGCCAAGGGCACGCAATTGATGGATGGCTTGCAGAAAGCTTTGCAGGAAACCATCGCCAAATTGCCGATTCCCAAAGTCATGACCTATCAGTTGGCCGATGGCTGGCAAAGCGTTAATTTTGTGCGTCCCGCGCATGCATTGATGGCATTACATGGAGCAGAAGTGATACCCGTCAATATTCTCGGATTGCAAGCCGGTCGTGAAACCCATGGACATCGTTTCGAAGCCAAAGTAAATCCTATCGTGTTAAAGGATGCGGATAGTTATGCCCATCAGTTGGCGGTTGAAGGAGCAGTGATTGCCAATTTTGCTGAACGTCGCACGATCATTGCGAACCAACTCGCGGCTGCGGCTGCCAAGGAAAATCTGACGCCAATTGATGATGACGCTTTGCTGGATGAAGTGACTGCGCTGGTAGAACACCCTAATGTGCTGGTAGGCAAATTTGCGGCGGAATTTTTGCAAGTACCGCAGGAATGCCTGATTCTGACCATGAAAGCGAATCAGAAATATTTTCCGCTGCTGGATGCGCAGGGAAAATTGGCCAACAAGTTTCTGCTGGTTTCCAATATCCGGCCCACGGATACCGCGAAAGTGATTACTGGTAACGAACGCGTGGTGCGCTCACGCCTTGCCGATGCCAAATTTTTCTTTGATCAGGACCGCAAAAAAACACTGGCATCGCGTGTTCCTGAATTGGATAAGGTGGTTTATCACAACAAGCTGGGCACGCAAGGGCAGCGCATGCAGTATGTCCGGGCAATCGCAAGCATGATCGGGCAGCAATTAGGCGGTGAAAAACTCGCTGCCCAGGCTTATGAAGCTGCCACGCTGGCAAAAGCGGATCTGCTCACCGGCATGGTGGGCGAATTTCCAGAGCTGCAAGGCATCATGGGACGCTATTATGCTCAGCATGAAGGTCTGGAAGACGATGTCGCATTTGCCATTGAAGATCATTACAAACCTCGCTATGCCGGTGATGAGCTGCCACGTAATCCAGTGGGTGTTTGCGTAGCACTGGCCGACAAACTGGAAACATTAGTGAACATGTTTGGCATCGGTCAGATTCCGACAGGTGATAAAGATCCGTTTGCATTGCGCCGCCATGCCTTGGGTGTGATTCGCATCTTGACAGAGAAAAGCTTGTCTATTGAGTTAGATACGTTCGTTCAGCGAATTGTTGAAATCATCGAAGACAAAGATATCCCTAAAAAATGGGCAAATTCTCAGCAATCGACTGTCGTTGCACAACAACGGGGAGTTTTAAAAGAATCTGTCGAGCAATTGCTAGCTTTTATTTATGAACGGCTCGCTGGCAGTTTACGTGAACAAGGCTACACCGCTCAAGAAGTCGACGCTGTTCTCAGTTTGAATCCTCAGAATCTCAGTGACATCCCCAAGCGCCTTGCCGCTGTACGTGCTTTTACGGCATTGCCTGAAGCAGTCAGCTTGGCGGCTGCGAACAAGCGGGTAGGTAATATCCTCAAAAAAACCGCAGATGTCATCAGTGCCCAGGTAGATGTCAGTTTGCTACAGGAATCTGCCGAGCAGACGCTGCATAAAGCCTTGGTTGATATTCTGCCCATAATCGACGAAGCATTTGCCGCGGGCGATTACACCGCGTCTTTACAGACACTCGCGGCCCTGAAGTCACCGATCGATACTTTTTTCGATCACGTGATGGTAAATGCGGAAGATGAATCGCTGCGCAGAAACAGGCTTGCGCTATTGGCGGATCTCCGTGAGGTCATGAATCAAGTGGCTGACATTTCAAAATTGGCGACAAATTAGCATGAAGCTGATCATCTTGGACCAAAATGGCGTCATTAATCAGAGCAGCGATACGTCTATCAAAACACCGGAGGAATGGATTCCTATTCCTGGCAGCCTGGATGCGATGGCCCGTTTGACGCACTCCGGCTATCGCATCGTCATTGCCACCAATCAATCCGGTATTGGACGCGGGCTCATGGACATGGCCACCTACAACGCCATTAATGACAAAATGCACAAAGCGGTCAATCAAGCAGGCGGGCGTATTGATGCCATATTCTTTTGCCCGCACACCAATACAGATCGATGTACTTGCCGCAAACCAGCGACGGGTATGTATGAAGAAATCATGCAGCGATACGGCGTTAATTTGAAAAATATCCCTACAGTCGGGGATTCGTTGCGGGATCTGCAAGCTGCAGCTGCGGTCGGTGCAAACCCGATACTGGTACTGACGGGCAAAGGACAACGAACCCGAACAAACAAGGAAATTCCAGCCAATACTCAGATTTTCGAGAATCTGGCAATGGTAGTTGACACTCTGGTCAAGCACGCATGATATTGGCTACTTTCCGCTCAACATTGTATATGTTGTTGCAAATCCTGATCACACCGCCTTATGCATTGATAACACTGGCATGTTTTCCCTTATCGCCGCATAACCGCTATCGCGTAACCTCAAGCTGGACAATGATCATGTTGTTTTTGCTACGCAATCTTTGCGGCATTCGCTATCAAATCATAGGCTCGGAAAATATCCCCAAAACTCCGAGCATCATCTTGTCCAAGCATCAATCGGCGTGGGAAACACTGGCTTTTCAGAAAATTTTTCCACCCCAGGTATGGGTACTCAAAAAAGAATTGTTACGTATCCCCTTTTTTGGTTGGGGGCTGGCTATGACAAGCCCAATCGCCATCGATAGGAAATCAGGCAAAAAAGCACTGGAACAGATCGTTGAGCAAGGCAAGGATCGTTTACAACAAGGTTTCTGGATTGTCGTATTTCCTGAAGGTACGCGCATTCCACCGGGGCAGCGTGGGAAATACCGCATTGGCGGTGCTTGGCTGGCAACTCATACACAAGTGCCTGTCGTACCAGTGGCGCATAATGCCGGCGAGCTCTGGGGAAGAAATTCTTTCATCAAGTTGCCCGGCACCGTCACGGTCAGCATTGGTAAACCCATCGATCCAACCGGCATGGAAGCCGGCGAATTGAATGCTAAAGTAGAAGCCTGGATAGAGGCTGAAATGCTGCGCATCAGCGATCAGAATTACACCGCATAGCCTTGCTTGTTCAAACCACTTTAAATGGCCAGAATATCGCTTACACGCTCAAACGTTGTAAGCGCAAATCCATTGGATTAAAAATAGACGGCAATGGCTTGAGTATCAGCATCCCGTTACATGCTGCGATACCGAATGTTGATTCCATTCTGCAGGAAAAGGCTGACTGGATAACGCAAAAGCTTACGCATTGGAAAAGCAAAAAGGATCTTGCATTAACCTGGGCAGAAAATACAACTTATCCTTTACTCGGCGAGCCTTGGCAGATAGCCATGCAAACATCGGGGGAGCTGCACATGATTCGCCAGTCAATCAAAGCAATACACCACGAATCAGATGCCAAACTCGTGCCCGACTTAGCTCCCCGGCAAATAGAAAAGTTCGTGATGACGTGGTATCACCGACAAGCGATCATTTGCTTTCAGCAACGCATTCAGTTTTATGCGCAAAAATTGAACCTGCAGCCCCCCACATTTCATTTGTCACGTGCCAAAACTCGCTGGGGTAGTTGTAATACGCGCGGTGTAATTCACTTAAACTGGCGCTTGATCCAGATGCCGCTGCATCTGGTTGATTACGTTGTGGCGCATGAATTGGCGCATTTGATCGAAATGAATCACTCGTCTGCATTCTGGAAACAGGTGGAAAGCGTTTATCCCGATTATCTAATGGCTCGTAAAGAGCTCAAGGGATATCGCTAGCTTGCACGAACAGCTCCACTTCGGTGTGTATTGAATGACATAGTTGATCTTCACTATCAAAATCGCTATCGAGTAAGAAGAAAAATTCGTCGACAAAAAGCGATTGTTTTTAGAGGCATTTTCAGCACAACTCAAGTCGCCACAATTACCCGCACGGCATTGAGGCGCAGATTACTGGATTTCAGCGCGCTGGTCAGTTGCTGCATTTGTTGTTCAAAGAATTGAATTTCTTCGTCGCGCACGTTCGGGTTGACTTGTTGCAAGGCATTGAGTCGTTCTATTTCCGGGGTGAAGGCTTGTTGGATGCGCGCTTCGGCTTGGGCAATGAGTTGCGGTGCCTGCATTGCGGCTGCCTGTTCGCTCGCGGTCAGTAGCTCGCGGATCGCGCCTTCTTTCAGCTGAATCACTTGCTTGGCGATGGCTGCCGCAACCGGTTGCAGATGCTGGTTGACTGAATCGTGATCAAGGTGCGGATAGTCGCCGCTGCCTTGTTCGTCGAGCAGGATACGAATCACGGCGGGCGGTAAATAGCGGTTGCTTTGCTGTACGTTTTGTCCGCTGGCTTCGAGCACAAACAGGGTTTCGAGCAGCAAGGTGCCCGGCTGTACCTTTTTATGTTTCAGTACGGCAACCACCGCGTTACCGCTTTCATGATTCAGGATCCGTTCCATCGCGTGCGTGACCATCGGGTGTTCCCACGTCAGGAAGTGCATATCCTCATTGGCCAGCGCTACATTTCTGGCATACGTGATCACTGAGCCTTCATCATCCAGGCCGGGAAACGGTATGCTCATGTGTTCGCTTGGTTCGATCAAATAGCTGCCGGTGCGGTGTTCTTCGACATGCACGCCGCAGCAGTCGAACACTGTTTCCATATATTCCGGCAGCGTTGGGTCGGCATCTTGAGTGTGTGCTTCCTGATACAGCCTTTCCGCAATAGCAGAGCGGAAAGAGTTATATTCCAGCAATTTATCGCGCCCACGTTCTAATGCGTCATTGAGTGACTGATTGGCAGATTGTGTGACCGTGATCAGATCTGACAGCGTGTCACCGTGCGTTTGGCGCCGGTGCAGCGCGGCGATGAGCGTATCTTCCGTTTGCAAAAAGACAGTTTGACCCGCCGGGCAGGTTTTTTCAAATGCATTCAGGCCTGCGTGGTACCAGTGGAACATCACCGCCAGCGCGCTGTTTTCCAGATAAGGTACATGGATTTTGATGGTGTCGGTCTGGCCGATGCGATCCAGGCGACCAATGCGTTGTTCGAGCAGATCGGGATTCAGCGGCAAATCGAACAGCACCAGATGATGGGCAAACTGAAAATTGCGCCCTTCGCTGCCGATTTCCGAGCAAACCAGAATCTGACTGCCGGCGTCTTTATCAGCAAAATAAGCGGCAGCGCGATCACGCTCAATTAAAGACATACTTTCATGGAAGACGGGAATATGTTGCCCTGTCAGTACTTTGAGTGCTTGCGCAATATCACGGGCGGTTTGTGCATTGGCAGTGATGACCAGTATTTTTTCCGGTCTCAGTCGCTTGAGCGTGAGATGCAACCAATGAATACGTGGATCTATTTCCGTCCAATAGGGTGCTTCCGGCTCCGCCCGGACTTGATAGAGCAACTCAGGGCACAGTAATAACTCAGGTTTTGACAGATGTGCTGTTTCAAAAGTCTCGAGACAATCTTGATAGTGTGCAGGGAGCGCCAAAGGAATCGCAATCAGTTTTCTATCAGGAAATCCCTTGACCGCAGCACGCGTGTTACGAAACAGGATACGGCCAGTGCCATGTCGATCCAGCAATAATTCAGCCAGCTTTTCCCTGGCACGCCGTGCTGGAGCCGAATCGGCAGCTTGATCCTTCAGGTGCGCCAGTAATGTGTTCGATTGTTCTGAATCAATCGTTGAAGCAATGAGTTGCTTGATATTGTCATCCAATTCCTCATGGTTCAGTAAAGCCTCGACTGCTTTGGCAATCGGCTCGTAGGATTGCTCTTCGGCAACGAAAGCTGCAAAATCGTTAAAGCGGTTCGAATCAAGCAAACGCAGGCGGGCGAAATGACTTGCTTTGCCTAATTGCTCCGGTGTGGCTGTTAATAACAGTACCCCTTTAGTGTGAGCGGCCAGTTGCTCAATCATCGTATATTCCGCGCTGGCGGATTGTTCAGACCATTGCAAATGGTGTGCCTCATCCACAACCAGCAAATCCCAATTGCCTTTTAACGCAGCCTGAAATCGTTTTGAGCTTTGGCGTAAAAAGCTGAGACTGCATAGAATAAGTTGTTCGCTGTGAAATGGATTTTCTTGCTCGTCGCTTTCTTCCGGCGAGTGGCATCGTGCTTCATCAAATACGCTGAATTGCAAGTTGAAGCGTCGCAGCATTTCCACCAGCCATTGATGCATTAATGTTTCCGGAACTACAATCAATACTCGCTTGACGCGCTCCGATAGCAATTGCTGATGGAGTATTAATCCTGCTTCAATGGTTTTTCCCAAACCCACTTCATCCGCTAGCAAAACGCGAGGGGCATAACGACGCGCTACTTCATGAGCAATATAAAGTTGATGGGGTATCAGGCTGGTGCGAGTGCCTACTAATCCATAGAGCGGATTTTTTGCTAGCTGATGACGCAATAACAGAGATTGATAGCGGATCTGGAACCATTTGTCCTGATCGAACTGCCCGTTGAATAAGCGCTCCATCGGACGATTGAATTGTAAATGGTGTGCTAACTGTTCTTCTGCCAGTTCTATCAAATCACCCTGTTCACTAACACCAGAATAGATCAATAGCCCGTTACGTTCATTCACAACAGTCACTTTCAGTGCAATCCCTGCGTGACTGCTGATAGTATCGCCCACTTTAAAAACAACGCGAGTCAGTGGCGCTGAATGTTTGGCATAAGAACGAGTTTCGCCAACAGCCTTGAAATCAATGCGTATTAATCTATGTTCGACCTCTTGGACTGTGCCAAGACCCAATTGTAAATCAACGTCGCAGATCCATCGTTGGCCAACCTTAAAATCATGCATGGTATAGCTCTGAAATTCAAAAAGAGCAGTATAGTAATGAAATAGCTAAAAAGAAAAGGCAATCCTTTACTATATCTCTATATCTGGCAATTTACTGAGAAGTTGAAGTGAGGTAATGGACGCCCACTACCTTAAACGGCATCGAAGTGCCAAAGTAGTGAAGCAATAAAGCCCACCAAATAGAGAGTCAGTATGTACAAAAATCAACTCAAAGTGATAGATGAAATGGAAGGGAGGTTTGGGTAACTGCCGCTCTTCTAAAACTCGGTCGCTTGCGACCGAGTTCTTTAAATTGTAATTTTTATGTGTCTATGTCAAGCTTTTTCTCACCTATACCAGTTTTTTTATGGTAATTTTTCCCCTTTAAGGGAAACTCTAATCGCTAATTTATCAATTCAATTGCAAGGTGGTAATAATGCTGATGGACACTAATAATTATTACAGTGAGTTAATAAAACTCTTACATTCCGATGAAGGCAACGACCCTACAGGCTTTCCGCAACAAGCAAAATTATTTAGCTGCGGCCAACTTTTATTGAAGTATGTTAACAATGCGGATCTAAAAGCGTGTTTTGCTGTCATCGAATTCAAAAATACCGAACGCTCTTATGTCTATGGTGGTGCGCTTGTCAATTTAAAGGTGTGGGAACTCATTCTTAAAACAATAAGCAATGTATTGCCAGCTAACGCCTATCTTGGTCGAATCAGCCTTGGGGTTGCCATTCATGCCTGGGGGGATACTATAGAGCAAGAAATGCTAGAGACATTTCGCAAGATTGAGGTTGAATTGATGCGTTTGAGTTTTGTCTGTCCGCCTTTTTCTTACAAGGTGGAGCTGCATATCTCTATCAAAATAGGATATCTCGTTTACCCTGATGATTGTGGAATTCTAAATGACTTTACTACCGTAACTCATTATGCAGCACTCACCTCGATTGGATTTCACGATTTCCAGCGCAGCGTGAGAATGCGCCGGTTTAATCAGCAATTAGTAATAGATGCAAATCGCTATTGTCTCGTCGAAGAAAAATTACGGTATGCGTTACTTGCAGAATCAATTGAGATGTACTTTCAACCTAAAATTGAACTGCTTTCGAGGAAAATATATGGTGCCGAGGCTCTAGCACGTTACACCGATAAGGATATAGGGGTCATTCCCCCCGTAGAAATGCTCGATGTGATAGAAAGTGGACGAGTAATCATTGCCTTTACGCAATTGACCTTAAAGAAAACGATGCATTTTGCTGCAAGAATTAAACATTTATTACCTGAGAATTTTCGCTTTGCTATTAATATTTCCCAGCATTTATTTAATTATGCAGATTTTGATTTTGTTAAGATAACACAAGAACTTCTAGAAGAATCCGATTGTTCCGGCAATTTGCTTGAGTATGAGATCACGGAAACAGCTTATTTTGATCAGCAAATCGCCGACAATGTGTTGTCTACCTTGCAAAAGGTTAAAATGCTGGGTATCAAAGTTTCCGTTGATGATTTCGGTAGTGGTTACGGAGCGTTATCTTTAATCTCTAACGATGTGGTAGACACGATCAAAATTGACAAGCAACTTACTGATAATATCCTGGACCCTTCCAAGCACGTAAATGCTTTTTTACCCACATTAGTTTGTGCCACGGCAAACTCGGGGATAGATATAGTCGTTGAGGGTATTGAACATATGTGGCAACACGATGAGCTTTGCCGCCGTAATATAAAGTACGGCCAAGGTTATTTGTATTCCCGTCCCATTGATGAAGTGCAGTTTATCGAATATCTAGAAAAGGCCTCTGCATAACTGGCTTTATCGAATGCGTGAGATCTGTAAGCATTTGATTTGATTGTGATGGAAATGAACAGAAAAGCTCAGAAACATGGTTATGCAAAGATCCCAAAAAAATTGTTATAAAATATGGAGTTAAATTGATATTGATTACAAATGAAGCAGCGTGAGAGGATACTATAAGTTACAGAAGGTCAGTTCAAATTTAACATCACCTTCGTAAACTCTATTCTTTTGTTCAGATTGAGCGGGAATGAAGCGAATGTTTAGGGCATATTTGTTGGCGCTAATTTCAGGTACACAAGGTAAATCATCATTCAAGTTGAGTCTTAACAAATGCGCCGCATATTCTGATCCTGTTTGTTGGAAAATGCCCTGATTTGCCACAGCTTGCAAGGTCTTCCCACTCTTTCTCAACAGAAAAAGTACAATTCCGAAAGCATTACGCACAGGTTGAAATGGAGCTAGCCATTCACTGAAGTCTTGATGTCTTTGAGTAGGATCCAAATTTAACCAATAATGATACGATGGCAAATCAAAAGCACAGCAGCCGCCTGGAATTCCGATTCGCTGTTTGATC
>Ga0138256_10009016_pt1 | contig 10473 bp, 8 predicted proteins | sample KNB2016incub_MG_FD_105486 | JGI IMG/M metagenome (GOLD analysis project Ga0138256, IMG submission 105486) | Active sludge microbial communities from wastewater in Klosterneuburg, Austria - KNB2014incub_MG | ecosystem: Engineered > WWTP > Activated sludge > Unclassified | place: Austria... | reverse complement strand
CTTGAGTTCCCAGCTTGAGATGGTCATGCGCTGGATTTCGCTCGTGCCTTCTACTATCTCCATGAGGCGGGCCGCCCTGAAGAATTCTTCCACCCGATAGTCCTTCATATAGCCGTAGCCACCGTGGATCTGCACGGCTTCGCTGGTGACCTTGCTGGCCATTTCGCTGGCAAACAGTTTGGCTTGGGCCGCCGCCGAGATGAACTCGGGGTCGCCGAGGCCTTTTTGCTCTTTCAGCCAGACCGCCTTGTAGGTGAGCATCCTGGCCGCGCTGATGGCGGTGATCATGTCAGCCAGTTTGAAGCTGATGCCCTGGAACTCGGTCAAGGCCTTGCCGAACTGTTTGCGCTCCTTGGCGAACTTTTTCGCGCGCTCGTAGGCCGCAGTAGCGAGGCCGATACTCTGCGTGGCTACGCTGAGTCGGCCCGTGTTGAGCGTCATCAGCGCGACCTTGAAGCCATCGCCTTCTTTGCCCAGCAGGTTGTCAGCCGGAATAGCGCAGTCTTCGAAGATCAGCTCAGTCGTGGGGCTGGCATGTACGCCCATTTTGTCTTCAACGGTGCCGGTCTTGAACGGGCTTTGCTCGCGGTCAACGAGGAAGGCAGAAATCAGGCTGCGACCGTCGGGGCGCTTGCCCGTAACGGCCCAGACGATGGCAATTTTGGCCACGCTTCCATTGGTGATGTAGAGCTTGGTGCCGTTGAGAACCCACTTGTCGCCGTTTTTCACGGCGTGAGTGGTCATTCCGGCAGGGTCTGAGCCTGCATTGGGTTCCGTGAGTGCGAAGCAGCCCAGTTTCTCGCCGCTGGCAAGTGCGGGCAAAAAGCGCTGCTTTTGCTCGTCGGTGGCGAAGTTCATGATGGGCAGGCCCACGAGGCTGTTTTGCGCACCCAGCGTCATGGAAAGCGAGATGCTGGTTTTGGCCATCTCGCCTTCAACCAGCAGGTAGGAGAGATAATCCGCGCCCGCGCCCCCGTATTGCTCCGGGATGACCAGGCCCATGAAGCCCAGCTCGGCCATTTTCTTGGTCAGCTCCCAGGGAAACTCCTTGGAATTCTCGAGCTTGATGGCAACAGCTTCGACCTCAGACCTGGCAAAATCGGCGGCCGCCTGCTGGAACATGAGTTGCGTCTCGGTCAGCGCAAAATCCATGGTTGCCTCGCGTTAAACGATCGTTCAAAACGCGAATCTAGCTTGCGCCAAGCCGCCATGCGAGCCCTACGGACAGGTAACCGCCTGCGCGCCAATTGACGCCTTGGGCGTGATAACTATCCTGAACCTCCCCGCTGCTTGCGGGACGGGCCAAAACTATTCCTCTGGAGAATGCGATGCTTAGAACATGGATCACGCTCGGCGCGGCCGCGCTGGCGATGATGATTGGTTTGACGATGCCGGTTCAGGCCGATGAAACCCGCCTGATGACCAACGTGATGGAAGACGAAGAGAAGCTTCCAGCAGCCGATGCGCTGAAGATTGTCGCGGGCACGGCTGACGGCCACAAGTCGCCCACGGAAGTGCTGACTGCGGGCATCAAGGCCGCCAAAGATGGCAAAATGGACGTTCTCAAGACCTGCTTCAACAAAGATTCGCAGGAAGCCCTGGATTACGATTCGTACTACAAAGACAAGCAGGCCAAGAACATCGACATCATCGCCATGCACCTGGCGACCTTTGACCCGGCCAAGCTGACCGAACTGGCCCAGAACACCTGCGGCAAATACGCCGTGGTCATGACCCAGACCGCCGCCGGCACGCACCTGATCCGCGCCATCTGGCACACCAAGAACTGGTACCTGAAGGACACCTCGGGCGAAGACTTCATCCGCGATTACAACGCCGGCCTCAAAGAGCTGCGCGAGGCCGTTGACTCCGTTTCCGGCGAGAAGCTCAAGGATCGCCTCGACCAGTACGAAACCGACGCCCTGGACCTGCTGGTGGGCGTGCAAGACGGCGTTGACCCCTATGACCTGCTGGCCAAGCGCCTGAAGAAGATCACGACCTCGGAAGCCAAGCCCCGCGTATTCCTTTCAACCTGGGGCTGGGAACTGGCCATGTGGTTCAATAACCCCAAGGCCGGCGAGAAAGAGTCCAAGGACAACTTCCTCGTGGTCAAGTTTGTGCAGGAATACGACTACAAGAAGAACGAGTCGTTCACCGTAGCCAAGGTCGCCCTGAACTCGACTGCGCAGTTCCACAAGCGCCCCGGCAACAAGTTCAAGGAATGGACCTGGGACTGGGACTACTACTACGTTGCTGAAGAAAGCGACGGCAAGTAAGTCGGTTTCTGGATTACTCAAACAAGCGGCGCGCCATCTGGCGCGCCGCTTTGCCTTGGATGGGCCCACTACTGGTTTTCAAGTAATGCCAGTGCGGCTGTTCGCTCCACCACGCCGGTATCGGCATCCGTCAGTTCTTCGATCACGCGGGTGTCGTTTTCAAAGCGCACCTCGGCATTAGGCGCCTCAAGCTCCCGGGCGAGCTTCCTGGCGGCCGCCAGATCATGCGCAATCACCCAGTAGGTGCGGCGGTAGCGAATCGGCGAGGCCTCTTCATTTTCGTCAGCGCGGCGAACGTTGAGCGTCAGTTCAATGCGCTTGGCGCGCGGCACCCGCTGCATGGTGATAAAGCGCAACTCCGCCAGCGAGTGCCGACCTTGATCCAGCGCATTTGCCAGGAATTCAATCAAGCCCACGCGGGCTTCCTGCATACGGCCAAGCTCACGGCGGCAGGCCGCTTCGTTGCAGGCCACCAGGTCAGCAAACTCGCCCCGACGCTCACTGGGTGCGCCTTTGAGCACCGCGCGGGCACGCCGCGCCACCTGCAGGGCGGCGTCAAAGGCGCCCATTTTTCGCAGGCAGAAAAGCTGCTCGACGTGCAGCTCAAAGGCCTCTGAGTTCTGCTTCAGGCCTGCCTTGCACTGGCGAATTGCGCCACCGAAGTCGCCCGTGCGCGCAAGCGCGACGGCCCAGTTGTAGTAGGCGTCGCTGCAGGCGATATCAAGCAGAACCGCGTGCTTATAGCAGGACAGGGATTGCTCCGTCTTGCCCGCCAGTGCATAGGCGTTGCCCATGGCCACCTGAACCTTGGCGTTCTTGGGCTCCAAAGTGGCGGCGATGCGCAGCCACTTGAGTGCCCCACGCGAGCGGTTCAGCCGCAGGTAACAGTCAGCCGCGCCATAGGCGGCGTCAGCGCGCTTGTTGTCGCGCTTGAAGCATTCGCGAAACCTCGCCAGGGCGCGCTTGACTGCGCCATGCTGAAGCAGGACCGTTCCGTAGTTGAACAATACGTGGGCTGTCTGCTCGGCCGGCGCAAGTTGCAGCACGCGCCGGTATTTTTCAATGGCGCCGCGCGCGTCGCCCATGCTGGCCAGCACGTTGCCCCAGGCATCCAGCGCCGGGAAGTACTGGGGCGAGAGCCTGAGCGCGGCCTGGAAGTGCCCGGCCGCCTCCATGGGGTCGCCTCGCGAGACCAGCACGCGTCCCCAGAGGTAATGGGCCTCGATTTGCAGGTCGCCGTCGAGTTCGTCGAGTGTGAGTGTTTCAAGCAGCATCTGTGCGCGCGGGTAGTCGCCCTCGCGAAACAGGTCCAGCGCCTGCCTGAGCTTGATTACTGCACCCATGGCCAGAGCATAGCAAAGGAGTGCAAACCGGCGCAGCCTTGAGCGCGCAGCAATCGACCACCTACGTCGCGCGAGCGTAAATACTAAAGCCGGCCGCAAGTTGCGCCGATAGCACGGACAGCCCGCGCTTGTCACGGGTGTTCCATTGCCGGGGGCATCACGATGGCGCGTCGGACCGACGATTGGCGTTCCTCCTATCTGCTCGGCGTCGCGCTGCTCTTGCCCATTGGCACCATCGTCCTGACGGCCTACTACTTCTTCCGCATGGGGCCGCTGGCACCTTCCAGGGCGCCCTTTGACGCCTGGGCGTTCTCGATCATCGCCATTTCTGGTGGCCTTTCGGGCGTAATGGCGGCGTTGCTGGCTTTGTTTTCGTTCACGGCCTGGCGTGCCCGCCTGCGCTTTGAGAACGAATGCCGCAACCTCCAGCGCTACTTGAACGAAGATGTCGCCCGTGAGCGCTACCGCATGCAGCGCAACCTGGACGTGTTTGCGGCCGCCCAGCAGATTTCCATGGCGATCAAACAGGAAGTTGACTTCGAGCGCATTCTGGGCGCGGTGTTGGAGCAGATTGAATACTTCGCCCGCACGGAGCAGGCCTCCGTCTTCGTTGCGGCCAAAAACGGCGAACTTGAACCACGCGCCCTGCGCCGCCACAGCGTCACGCGTTTCCCGCCCGATTTGGGTCAGGGCGAAGTCGAAACAACCCTGGTGAACGAAGCCCTGGAGCACGGGCAGTCCCTGCGCTCGATTGACGAGGCTTCAGGTGAATATGTGTTTGCCGCCTGCTTCTCCACGCCTGACGGTCTGCGCGGGGTGGTTCGCCTCTCGCGCAACATTCGCGGCGATGCTGATTTCCGCGAAGAGATGCCCGCATTTGAGCAGTCTGTGGCGCACCTGGCCCGCATGCTGGGCCTTGGCCTCAAGCAGAGCACCATGTGGGACCGCGCAATCAAGGACGAAAAGACCGGCCTTTACAACGCCAACCATTACGCAGACCAGGTCAAGCGCATGGCGGCCACGGCGCGCCGCAGCGGCATCGCGCTGAGCCTGATCATGCTCGACATCGACAAGTTCAAGCACGTGAATGACACCTACGGCCATTTGGCCGGCGACCGAGTGCTGGCCCAGGTTGCAGAAATCCTGCGGCGCGAAGCCCGCGAGAGCGACACTCCCTTCCGCTACGGCGGTGAGGAACTCTGCATCGTGTGCCAGGGCAGCACTGAGCATGACGCGGCGCTGGCCGCAGAGCGCCTGCGCAGCGTGATTGCGCACACCGAGTTCCATGATGACAAAGGCCGCCTGTTGCCTGTCAGCGCCAGTTTTGGCGTGGCCGAGTTCGACACCCAGGCCATGCACAGCGAAAAGGACCTCAAGGAAGCTGTGGACACAGCCCTGTATCACGCCAAAGAGCATGGCCGCAACTGCGTTGCGATTGCCGAGGGCGAAGGCCGCTTCCGCACACTGGAGCGCAGCGGCGACATCGAATCCGAGGTAAAACGCCGCCTGGGGCTGGCCGGTGACAACTCACCCCTGAAGCCTGCCGGCGAATCCGCGCTGCAGGCCCTCGTGAGCCAGAATCCGCAGGAAGACGCCACGGCCCGTGCCAAGCTGGGCGAAAGCATTGATGCGCTGGCCAATGGCCTCGCCGATGTGGTCGGCGCTGACAATGACCGCGCACGCATCGTGGATTCCGTGGTTCGCGAAGCCGTGGCCCAACTGACCCAGAACCTCAGCGCGCGTCTTTTGTGCGGCCCTGCAATCGCTGAAGCGGGAGCACCCGGACAAGCCTCTCAGTCGCTGACGAAAAAGCGCAAGCCGCGCAAGGCCAAGATTAATGGCCCCGAGGAACTGGGCCCGCAGCCTGTCTCTGCTGCCGCGGCGAAACCCAAAGCCAAACGCCGCACCAAGGCAGAAATCGAGGCTGCCCGGGCGGCAAAGCTGAAACAGGAAAGTGACCGGCTGGACTACCTGACGCCCCAGGAAGCCGGCGAACTGGCCCAGGGCAAGGCCCCCAGCAAGCGCCTGCGGCTGGCGGAGGCAGAGCCGAGGCAGTAATCAGTTAGCCCACAACGCGTTCGCGGATCTTGTTGCGTTCCTTGAACTCGCGTTTGAGCGCGTCGATATCTTTGCGCACTTTAACGAATTCTGCAGGTTCGATGTCTTCGAGAAAGACCTTGCCATCAAGATGATCGAGTTCGTGAAGCAGCGCGCGGGCCAGCAGGCCTTCACCCGTCACTTCGAACCACTTGCCCTTCACGTCCTGGGCACGCACGGTTACTTTGAGCGGGCGCTTTTTCTGCACGAAAATTCCCGGGAAACTCAGGCAGCCCTCGCTGCTGCATTGTTCACCTTCGGTCGAAACCACCTCGGGATTGATCAGCACGATCTCGCCTTCAGGCGGCTGCTCTTTTTCGCAGTTGACCACATAAATCCGGCGTGATTCGCCCACCTGCGGCGCGGCCAGACCCAAGCCGCGGGCTTCATACATTGTCAGCAGCATCTCTTCGACAAACTGGGCCAGGCGGGGACCAAATGTGGTGACGGGCTTGGCCGGCGTGGTGAGGACGGGGTCGGGATAGTGCACAATCTTGAGCATCCCTAAAGCATACGGCCAAGGGCGTCTGGCCTCAACGGTCAAGCCGAGGCGTTAGTGCTTGCGTTGGCAACATCAAATGCCACAATTCGCGCTTCACACGGGCCTTTCAGGCCTTACACTGAGTTGCGCAATCATCGTGAGGACGACCTCCAATGGCTCCACCGGTCGACGTATCCCGTTTTCTGAACAAGGCGGACGAAGCCCTAAAGAAGCGCAACTATGATTACGCCATCCAGATGTACCGGGAGGCGTTGATCTCCGACCCCGGCAATGCCGAGGCGCGCCGCAATTACCGCATGGCGCTGGTGCGCAAGTATGACGAACAGGGCTATCCCAGCAGCCTGTTTGGCGCTTTTGGCGCCATGAAAACCGTAGTCATGGTCAAAGACCCCCTCAAGCTGATTGAGGAGACGGAAAAGACCATCGAGAAGGACCCCAAGAACATCAAGTACAACCTGCGCGTGGCCGAGGCCCTGGCCTCACTCAATTTCCACGATGCGTCAGTGGCCGTGCTCGAGTTTGTATTCAAGTCAAGTGATGGCGGAAGCAACGACCTGCCGGTACTGAAGCTGCTGGCTCGCGAATACGTTGCGATCAAGAAAACCAAGGAAGCGCAAAACGTCCTGAACAAGGCCCAGCGGCTTGCGCCCAACGACAAAGACGTCAAGGAACTGGCTAAGAACATCGCCGCTCAGGGCATGCTTGATTCCGTAGGCAGCGCCAAGAGCTCCTACGAACTGGTGAAAAATGCCGGCCAGGCCGCGGATCTGGAGAAGCGCCAGAAGATGGTGCTCAGCGCCGACGACGTTGACGGCATGCTGGCGCAGGAAGAAGCCAAGCTTCAGGCCAGCCCCATGGATCGCCGTGCCATTCGCGAAATCGGCAAGCTGTATGAAAAGAAGAAGATGTACGACAAAGCCGCCGAGCGCCTGATGGCCTTCATGAAGGTCGATCCCAGCGCCAACGAAATTGCCGAAGAAGCAGCCAACCTGAAGAACAAGGGCTTCGATTACAAGATGGCCCAGTGCCGCACCAAGGCCCAGCAGGAACCGGCCAAGGCGCAGGCCTGGCTGGCGCAGGAACAGAAGTTCCTGGCCGAGAAAAAGGCATTTGCGCTTGAAGAGTTCGGGCGTCAGGTGGAAGCGGCGCCGACAGACATGGACAAGCGTTACCGTTACGGCGAGTCGCTCTTCAACACGGGCCGCTTCGAGGACGCATTCAAGCAGCTCCAGAAGGCAGCCAAGAGCCCCAAGCACTCCAAAGCTGTAGGCCTTATGATTGGCAACTGCCTGATCCAGATGGGCAAGCTTGAAGTGGCCGAGACACAGCTGACCAACATCGAGAAATTGCTCACGCCTGACGACGAAGTTCTGCAGCGCGAACTCATGTATGCGTTCGCGGACCTGCTGGCGCGCAAGGGCGATCTGATTGGCGCCCTGGATCGGTTCCGCAGCCTGTTCCTTGAAGATGCTGACTTCAAGGATGTCGAAAAGCGAATCGATGCGTTGAAGGCGCAGCTTGGGCAGGCCTAGTTAACTTGGCACAGTGGCGCGAGATCCGTGGGTAACGATCCTTACACGCAAGCCAAGCAGGAGTATGAGACCGGGCGCTGGTCCAAGGCTTTTCGTCATTTCAAAGAGGCTCTGAAAGACACCCAGCGCGTGAGTGAGGTCCGCATTCTCATGGCGCGCTGCCTGCTTGAAATAGGCGACCCGGAAAAGGCCGAAATCGAACTCAAGAACGCCAAGAAGCTGCTCAGCGCCAAAGACAAAGAGATGCTCGACGCCTTTGAGGAAGCCTGGCGCCTGCTCAACGATACTCGCCGCCTCACACCGCGCGAACTTGAAGAGCGCCGCCGCAAGGCCTCTGAGAACAACTAGCAGGCCGGGGTGGATTTCGCCTTCTGCCCAACCGATGATCGCACCCAATGAGCGGACGCACTGACCCGGGACTTACAGTAGACGGCATGCCGGTGATGGCACGCGATGTTTGCGAGCTCGCCGCCAGCCAGGCCGCAACCCTGCTTGCCAACCTGTCTCCGGTCGCTACCCAGCGTGTTCTGGTGCCCGGCTCCAATGGCAGCGGCAAGACCACTCTGCTCAAAATGATTGACCCGCTCCTGCGCGGCGCGGGCGCCACGGTCAGCTGGTTCAACCTCTGGCAGCACAAGGAAGACGTTGACCCCTTTGCCTCGCTGCTGTTCGCCCTTTGGGACGAGCTAGACGTTGACTCCAACACCCGCTGCCCGCAGGGCGAAGGTGTCGAGAGCATTGTCGCTGCGGCCATGCGCCAGAAGGGCTACCCCACCAGCACCAGCATTCGCACCAGCGGCTGGGTTGAGGGCGGCGAGCGCGCATTGCTGATTGCCGCTGACCTCGTGGCGCAGCTCGTGCTTGGCCGCGCGCCCATCACGGAACTGGCGCAATCTGCGCACCTGCTGGCCAGTGCCGGCGAAGTCGCGGGCAGCCGCTTTCAGCGCCAGAAGCTGCTGGAGCGTTCCCGCGCCTATCAATTCAACCAGCGCTTCAAGGAACAGCTTGCTGCGATAGTTCAGAGTATTGCGGGCCGGCGTGGCGGGCGTGGCCCCTGCTTCCTGTTTGTCGATGACATCGACCGCGTAAAACCTGAGCTGGGCTTGCAGGTGCTCGAAGTCCTGGCCCGCTTCTTCAATGCGCCGGGGTTGCACGTTGTTGTCGCCGTGGATGAAAGCGTGGCCAGGGCCTGGAGCAACGAGGCCTACCGCAACAACATTGACCCCAAGACCTACATCGACAAAATGTTTGACCGCCGGGTTTTGGGCATCGAGGAGCGCGCGCGCACGGTCTGGGCGGAGCTTCTTGCCACGGAGTGGCGCCTCGCAGAGTGGCATTCGCTCCAGGGCAAGGCCCACGCGAACCTGGCTGACAAAGCCATCGTTTCCGCCACACGCCTGCTGCGCCTTCAGGCCGGCAGCGACATCCGCCTGGTGCGGCACTGCCTGACCGAAGTCCGTGAGATCATCCAGCGCGTGCCCGAGTTCATGCAGAACGTGACGCTGGTGCCTGACATCGCGCGGCTTGGCGTGTTGTGCGGCTACCTGATCCGTGAAACCGTGCCGCGCCTGGCTGAGCGAATTTCGGATTTGCGCCTGCTGGATGCCCGCGTGGAAATAGTCGAGCAGTTGATGACCATTGGCCCGGCCTGGAACGCCGAGCAAGATGAAGAAGGCCTGATCTGGCTGCGCGAATTCTTGAGCCTGCGCCCCGAGGAAGAACGCCTGGCCGGGACCATCCTTGATATTCGCCATTATCTCCCAAGCCCGGTGCTGACGAAAGTGGGCGCCAACCTGGTGCTGTTGGGCATGGGCCTGCGCTAGGATTTTTGTGAACTCCCGCAAAGCGCGACATGGCCGACACTGACCCCGTATTGGAAGCAGCAGTAGCAGCCCTGGGCGAAGCGGGATTCAAGGCCGGCGTTTCGCCTGTCGCGCTGATTCTTGGCTCTGGCTTTGGCGCGATTGAAGAACGCTGCAAGGTCAGCGCCCAGCTTGAATACGAACAGATCCCCGGGTTTGCCCGTCCTGCCGGCACGCCCGGCCATGTCTGCCGCCTGACCCAGGGACGCCTGTTTGGCAAAGATGTAATCGTGCTGCGCGGCCGCTATCACGCCTATGAGGGATTTGCCGCCCGTGAACTGGTGTTCCCGGTTCGGGCCGCACAGGCGCTGGGAGCCCAGATGTTGATAGCTACTAACGCAGCCGGCGGCATTAGGGACGATCTGGCGGCGGGCTCGCTGATGGCCATCACGGATCACATCAACTTGCTGGGTGTGAACCCGCTGGTCGGCCGGCAAAGGCTCAGCGGCGCCGCGCCCTTTGCAGCCATGGCCGGCGCCTATGATCTGGCCTTGCTGGAAGCGCTGACCAAAGCCGGAGTCAAGGCAAGCGAGGCTCTTGCGCGTGGCATTTACGCGGCGGTTCTGGGTCCGAGCTTTGAAACAGAGGCAGAAGTGCGAATGCTGAAAGCGCTGGGTGCTGATGCTGTCGGCATGAGCACCGTGCCTGAAGTGATTTGCGCGCGCGCTCTGGGCATGCGCTGCTGCGCCTTTTCGCTGATAACTAATCGCGCGGGATCGCGGGATGATTCCCATACCCAAACACTGCGTCAGGGCGACGAAACAGCCACCCGCATTGGCCGTGTGCTGGAAGCGTTGCTGGGTTTGATCTAGCGATCGGCGGTTTCTTCTTCGTCCACGCTGCCGGCCGCCAGTTGCTCGT